>Ga0114933_10000584_pt1 | contig 44152 bp, 49 predicted proteins | sample 4SBtaG_FD_89691 | JGI IMG/M metagenome (GOLD analysis project Ga0114933, IMG submission 89691) | Deep subsurface microbial communities from Kolumbo volcano to uncover new lineages of life (NeLLi) - 4SBTROV12_W25 metaG | ecosystem: Environmental > Aquatic > Marine > Volcanic | place: Kolumbo... | reverse complement strand
GGCCAGGATGAAGCGGTCCCGGCGGCTCTCGCTCGCGTGCAGCACGATCTCAAGGGGGAGCTTGCCCTTCGCCTTCTTGAGGGGACGCATCCGCTCCTCGGCCTCAAGCGCCGAGACCTTCTCGATCGAAGCGAGCTGCTTCGCAGCCGGAGACGCCGCTTCCCAGCTCGGTATCTGGTCTGCCAGGCGGTGGAAGGAGTCGCGCGGCCCCGCAACGAAAAGCTCCGTCGTCACGGCTTCCTCAGGCTCGCGCCCGCGGCTGCGCTGCTCGGGCGTGATCGTCTTCGCCCGACTGCCGACGGTGCGAAGCCCCGCCTCGCGCAGGAAACCACCCGGGTAGTAGCTCTTGGCGTAGTACTCCGGATGCAGAGTGATGGTTGCCACAGCCTGACCGTTCGGACAGGCCTTTTCTGGCAGAGCACCAAGGACCACGGCCGCGCTCTGAAGCATGGGGGCAAGGCGCGAACGCGCCTCGCCGAAGGTGTAGGGAGGCTTCTTCTCTCCCCCACCGCTTGCGATCTCGACCGGGGCCGTGAGCCGTTCGCCGTATCCGAGGAGGTAGTTGCGCTTCTCAGGCATCAGTCACCCCCCTCCCCCACCGGGTGGGCGTGCTTGCGGATCGTGTCGCGGCTGACACCTGTGACCTCGCTCGCCTGGCGCTGCGAGAGGAGCCCTTGCTCCGTGAGGGACACGGCGAGTTCTTGGCGGCGCGCGCGGCTGAGCGACGCGACCATGTTCACAAGGACACGTTCGAGCCCTGCCTCGACCTCAAGGCCTTCGAGCGCAGCGATCCTTCGAGCATGGTTGGCCGCCTGAAAAGCGTCGCTGAACGAAGCACCAAAGAGCGCACGGCTGAGCACCGTGGGCCACGGCGAACGGTCTTCAAGGTCGAGCCGTTCACGGAGCAGAGTCTCAAGGTTCTCCGCCTCGGGAAGAGGAAACTCGACGATGAGCTCGAACCGGCGCCATACGGCAGGGTCGAGCAGATCTGCGTGGTTGGTCGCGGCCAGAAGCAGACCGCTTGGAGGCCATTCGTCGATCTCCTGGAGAAGAACGGTTACCAGGCGCTTGAGCTCGCCGATCTCCGTGGTGTCGTCGCGCCTCTTGGCAACCGCGTCGAGCTCATCGAGAAGGAGGATGCAGTCATGGTCGCGGGCAAAGTCCAGGACCGCGCGCAGGTTGCTTCCTGTCCGGCCGAGGAAGGAACTCATCACGGCTGAGAGGTCGAGGATGGCAAGGGGCCGACGGAGCTCGCGAGCAATCCACTTCGCCGCAAGGGTCTTGCCGACTCCTGGCGGGCCGGTGAAGAGCACGGTGCGGGTCGGGTCGACGCCTGCTTCAGCGAGGCGTTCGGCCCGCTCGCGTTCATTCACGACCTGGCGCAGAGCCCCCCAGGTTCGCTCGTCGTAGACAGGCTCGGCTTCGAGCATGGGGGTCTCGAGGACCCGGATCAGAGGGAGCCTCGAATCCCCGTCGAGCGGCAGGCCGCCAGCCTCGATCCGTCGGGCTGGATTCCCGCGGGTCGGGGTCTTCCGAAGGAGAGCCGTGAGTTGCTCCGCGAGCCCCGGCGAGCTTGCGCGGTGTCGGCGGGCGTACTTGCGGACGAGCAGAGCAACATCCTGCGGGCGGCCCGCGAGGGCAACCCGAGCGAGGTGGAACACTTCCTCCTCTAGTTTTTTCTTGTCGTCCAGTTCAGCCAAAATACGCGTCCTCGTAGGTGATATTCGGCAGAATAGCATGGACGACTCTACGGAGCAAGTCTCAAAACTCGTCCGATCCGTCATTTGAAGCCCGTTCATGCGAAGGGCCTCAGGGCCGAATCCTCGTCGTAGCCGGGGTTCTGGCGCCGGATCTGGGCTGTTCGGTAGCGCAGGTAGGCCTCGTCCCACCGGGGACGGGTCCATTTCTTGGCTTGCTGGACGATCCGGAACGGGTCCTTGATCCCGTGTTGGCGGGCGGCGACCAGGCAGGCCTGGACGATGCGCTCCTCCTCGGTGAGCTCGGGCGGAGCCTCCCGGTACCCCCCTCCCCCACCGCTCTCACGGGTGTCGGGTCCGTACTCGTGCTCTCGGAGGTGTTTGCGGGCTGCGTCCTCGTCCGAATGCGTGATGAACTCGGTCTTGCGCTCCTTGAGGAGCCAGATGAGCAGGGCTCCCGGTTTGTGGCCCCGCGTTCGGGCGCGATTGGCCATGGACAGGAAATCGAGCCGGCCGGCGGGACTGGCGCAAGCGAGGCCGATGGCGACCGCTTGCCGGTGCAGCTCGAGCAGTGCTTCGGTGTCCTTCAGGTGGTCCGGATGGACGTTCCGGATATTCGGCTTCCCGGCCGGCCCCTCCCTCCGCCCGGCACGAGGGTTGTTCTTTTTCCTACTGCCCAACCAGGAGGGGTCTGGGGCTTCGCGCCCAAGTCTTCTGGTTTTTAGATCTCCCGTAGGGAGAGAAGATCTGTTTAGACATGGGGTGGCAGATCTGGCTGAAATTTGCGCCTGAGGGGTAGCAGATCCACCTGAGCCGCTGCCCTCCCCCACCGGCTCGGCGGCAGAGTTATCCACAGCCTCGCAGGAGGCCGCGGGAGCGTCTCCAGGGGCCCAGTCGACGTTGACGACGTCATGGACCCCCCACTTGTTGAGCGCCCACTGAGGCGTCTCCTGGGGGCTCAGCCAGCCGAGCTCGATGAGGCGGGCTCGGGCGTCGGTGACGGCGCGGCGGCTGATGTCGAAGGTCTCTGCGATCCAGGACAGCTTGGTGCGGCCGTCGGTGCGGTAGATGCCGCTCTGCTTGTGCCAAAAAACCGATCGGAGGAGCGCAGCGAGGATGTAGGCCGTCTCTGCGCGCCGGAAGCCGGCCGCGAGGGCCCTGAGGGTGCGTCTCGGCACCGGGATCGAGCGTCTGCGGTTCGGAAACGCCTGGTAGAGCGCCCAGAAGTCCTCGAGGCTGTCCTCGAGGGCGATCTGCTCGACGGAGGACGCGAAGGAGATGGTCCGGGGGGTGATCTTGACCAGCCCGAGGTCTGCGAGCCGCTTCACGTCGGCTGAGAGGTCCCGATCGGCCGTCTTTGAGCCTCTCCCCCCCACCAGGGCCTTGAGCTCCTTGAGCTCGTAGAGCGGTTTCACGCGATCCCCTTCGGGGCCGGTGTAGCGCCGCCGTTCGGCCATCTCGTGCGCGGCGAAGTAGACGCGGAGCGCTCGGTAGCCGATCCGGCCGGTTGAGTAGAGCCACCAGGCCATGGCGACCTGGTGAGTGGTGATCCTGCGGTACCGTCCTGTGATCACCTGCTGGAATGTGCCGGTGATCTCTTTGGGTCCCGTCCTCGCAGGCGCCCCTCCCGGGGCCTGTGGGTGGGTTGTCGTCGTCAAGTCGCGTCTCCTTGTGCGGACGCGCTAGGCACAAGGCTCCCTGGAGCCTTCCAACTCCGGGGTTGACGACTTGGGCAGTCGTGAGCTAGGTTGAAGGTCTCAAGCATCAGCCTAGCCCGGCTGCTAGTCCCCTCCCCAGGGGCCTTCAGGGCTCTGAAGGACCACCCGCCCGGGTGGTCTTTTCGTTTGTAGGGCGTCTCGAAGCGGTCGCGCGCCTCCTCTGGTGTGAACCCCCCGCCCGATGCTGACGTACCGGGTATGTGGGGGTAGTGGAATCTTCTAACACCAGATGTAGATGATTCGGGAGTGCAAGGTCAACAGGCTCATTACGCGCAAGAGCCATGCTGGCCATCATGGCCAGTTAGCCATCATGGCCAGCTAGCCACCATGGGACACATGGCCATCATGGCCAGTTAGCCATCATGGGATACATGGCCGTCATGGCCAGCTAGCCATCATGGTCGTCATGACTGCTATGCGGCCGGAGGCAGGGCAACGCCGACCGAACCTTGCCCAGGCGGGGGCCAGGGCCGATTTCTGTGGACAAGACTCGGGGGTGGGTTGTTTCGCCCTCACGCCCCCTGTAGGGTGATCCTTGCCCGTAACGGCCATTATGGCCATCACGATCCTTCGGAGTGGCCGCCATCATGGCACTCATAGCCATGATGGCCAGTTAGCCATCATGGTCTCCAGAGGTCCGTGACCCGGGCTCGAAAAAAAACTGTGGGAGAATCGAGATGACAGACCAACAGAACGCCAGGCAAGGACGAGTCGTCGCGTTCGGCAACCAAAAAGGCGGGGTAACGAAGACCTCGACGATCGTGAACCTTGCCGCAGCCCTGTCTGAAATGGGGCACCGCGTTTTGGTCTGGGACCTGGATGTGAACTGCGGCAGCACGCGCCTCTTTGGCCTTCCTGCCGAGATCAACGTGTACGGCACATACGAGGTGATGTGCGGGGACGAAGAAGCCAAGGACGTCGTCGTGGCGCCTGGCGACTTCGACGGGCTCAGCTTGCCAGAGAACGTCCACCTGATTCCGTCCCACACGAAGCTCGAGGGGATCGAGGCCGCGTTGGCCTCCAAGCATGGACCGTTCGCAGTGAGCCACGACGCGCTGCGGGAACCCTTGGCCTCCGTGGCCCCGGATTACGACTTCGTATTCCTGGACACGTCGCCAAGCATGACGCCGCCAACGAAGGCAGCCTACATGTCGGCGGCCTACTTCATCCTTACCGCGGTGCCGGAACGGCTCGCGATCGAAGGCCTCGTGAACGCGGTTCGATACATCTCGCACGCTCACAAGGGCGGGAACCCGGACCTGAAGCTGATGGGCGTGGTGATGAACCAAGTCCCAGGCCGGCATACGAAGCTCTCGAAACTGCTCCTCGGCGAGGTCGAGAAGCACTTCGGTGGGGGAGATGAGTTCCGGCGGCCGTTCGATAACTACATCACCCAATCAACGATGGTCCCGAGCGTCCAACAGGGCGGACAAACCCTGATCGAGGCCGCGCCCGACCACAAAGTGACGAAGCAGTACCGCGCGCTAGCGCGCGAGCTGGTCGCTCGGTTTGAGAAGCTCGAGGGCAAGACCCTCGTGCCTGCGCCGGCTCGAAAGCCGCTGACGGAGCCAGCCCAACAGCCGACCCAGGGGGCCGCAAATGGCTAAGACAGGGAAAAGCGGTCCGGCCTACGACCCCTTCAATGCAAGCAACCAGGCGTTCCCCGATCTCGACAAGGCGCTCGGCGCGCTCGACGAGACCCCGGAGGAGCCTGCCAAGACCACGGCGCCTAGGAACGACCAGGCAGCAAAGACCGCGGCTCGGCGTCCAGAGAAGGCACCGCCGGCTACAAAGAAGAAAGTTGAGAGCAAGAAGAAGAGGTCCGTAGCCAGTGGGGGAGGGGAGGAGCCCAAGGCTCGGCGGCTAGACCCGACCAAGACCACGAAGCGGTTCCTAACCACCCGGGAGGAGGCTGCGCGTTTCGAGAAGGCAGCCATGAGGCTGGGGGCCGAGCTCGGGATCAGCGTCGACTTCAGCAAGCTGACCCGCGCCCTTTGGGAGTGCTACCTCAAGCACGAGACCGATGTCGTCCGGAACGTTACTCAAGAAGAAGAGTGGAGGCGTCCAGCAAACAGCGACGGCGTTGGGCTAGCCGAACTTGACGAACAACTCACCGAGCTAGTGAACGAAGGACTCTTGATTGCCGGAAGAAGACCCCAACAACCCAGGGGATAGGAGCGCTCAAGAATCGTGGCATTTTCACCGTGGCGCTCATGTTGCAGCACGTTTGCAAGCTCACGAGAGCTAGCGCGAAGAGATGCCATGTCTCTGCCGAAGCACCGCGAGCCTGTCGAGTCGAGCCAACCAGTTCCGCTTGTCGTACTTCGACCGCTTGACCTGCCGTTCCGCGCGGACGGCGCTTCCGCGATCCAGGTACATCCGAAGGGCGAGCAGATGCCATCTGCGGCCGCGAGTCCAGCCCGTGTTGTGCGGGCTGTTGTGCTCGGCCAGGCGTCGCTTGATGCAGGTCGTAGAGCCCAGGTAGACCTCGCCGCGCTCGGACAGAATCAGATAGACGAAAGCGCGCGGCAGCCGGCGCACCGATCAACCCCGCCCAAGCTCGGGTGGGGGAGGGGAGGAGCCGCGCTCGCGCAGCATGTCGTTCCAGTCGTGCCCCGCGATGCTAGGGCGATGATCGAGGACACTCTTCGATGTGGCGGAGAGAGCCTCCCGGAGCTTGCTGCCAAGCGCGATCCCGGCTTCGTCGTTGTCGAGGGCGAGGACCACATCGCCGGACGGAAGCTTCTCGGCCGCAGCCACCACGAGCTCGAGCTGTTCGGGGCTGATCTGCCCAGCCAGGCTGACGAACCGCGCGTGTCCGTGCCCGTGCAACACGGCGTAGCTGAGCGCGTCAACCGCGCTCTCTGTTATCACGAGCTTGTGATCAAGCGCGCGGATCGAGGACGCCCACAGACCCTTCGCGCCGCCCTTGGCGAAGCCAGTGAACCCGGCGTTCTTGAGCTCGAAGCCACAGACTCCGCCACTGGCGATGTTGAAGTGCGGAAAAACAGCGTTGCCGCGTTCGTCGATGCGTACGCGACCGGCGAAGCGTGGGTCACCGAGCAGCCTGGCCGGAATCCCGCGTTCACCAGTCAAGTACGGATGGCCTTTCGGGCCAAGCAAATGCATGGCCTCGTAGTGCGCGCGGACGGCGACGATGTCGCGCTCGATCGGTTGCAGTTCAGGGAACGACGTGGCCCGGCTTCGCGATGGGGGAGGGGGGCTTGCCGCGCCAATCCATGGGCGCAAGAGCTTGCGGACCTCGCCGAGCGAGCCACCACCTCGCTTCTGCACGAAGTCGATGATCGAACCGTTGTCAGACGTGTCGGCGCAGGAGAAGTAGGTCCAGTGCCCGTCTCTGCCCTTGCCGATCACGACCTTGTCGCCAGCACCATCCACCATGAGGGGGCTGTTCGGACCAGAGGCTTTCTGATCGAGCTCGTAGCCACACGAAGCCGCGTAGACCCTGAGGTCTATGGCCGTCTTGAAGTTCTCGAGCTCGTCACGTCGCGCTTCCATCAGACGACACTACACCGAATTCCAGGCGCTTGTCCATCCACGCGGGGGGTGGCGGCGTGAGCAAGGAGACGGAACAAACGGCTCTCCGGCTTCATGCGGCGGTGCTTCTAACCCAGTCTGATGCCGAGTACTCATTGGGCTTGGCGGTCTCAGACCTTGAGACTTTGCGCCGCGCTGAGCGCTTCTCGCGAGAGGCTGAGGCCGCCTATGCCGACCTTGGCGACGGCTTCAATGTGGCCAAGGCACAGTACAACCGCGCAGGCGCTGTCGTCGCGCGAGCCAAGATCGTGTACGACGCCGACGTGCTCCGCGATGCCGCAAGCCTCTACGCCGTCGCCGCCGGTGCCCTTCGAGGGCAGGGCGACCAAGGTCTGTACGCACGCGCGCTGTTGACCCAAGCGAACGCGCTAGCTGACGCGGCCATCGCTCTGGCCCCCGTTGAGGCGGGGACTCGCCAGGCAGTGGAGACGCTGCTTTGCGAAGCAGAAGAGGCCTTCGCGTCCACAGGCGATCCCATCGGGTTGGCGGAAGTACAGCTCGCACGGGGTGTGAACCCTCTTCGTTTCATACTCGGTGCGTCGCTGTTCGGGGTAGTGGCTCTGGATAAACTCGCCGACCGAGTCATGACGAGTGGTTCCCTTGACCACATTGTAGCGGCGTCCGCGGCCCTCGATGAAGCTGCGGAAGTGCTCGTTCGTGGTCGCGCATTCCCGGCTGCTGGGCAGGCTTTCCTTGCTCAGGGTCTATCCGTCTTCGTCGTTGCACTTGTGTCTGACGATGCGGGCGCCGTGCGGCGCTGCGCACGGCTCTTTGAGATGGCCGCAGAGAATTTCCGCAAGGCGGGCCGCCGCCGCGATGAAGCCCTTGCCATTTCCATGCAGTCGTCAGCGTTGATGGATTTGGCTCCGCGGTTGCGCGATCCGGACCTCTTTCGAGCCGTCGTTGCGCAGTCTCGGGCCGCTCTCTCGCTAGTTCACGACAGCGACGTGCACACGATCGCAGGCTTGCGGCTCCTAGAGGCACGAGCCATCGGTGAGTGCGCGATGGTGAGTCAGGATGTAGAGGAGTGGCGCTCCGCTTTGATCGCGATCGACGCAGCCATTGCCCGGTTCTCAAGCGCCGACGCCACCTTCAAGGCGTCCCTGCTGCACAGCCGGGGGGGGATTCTTGCGAAGATTGCGGCGGCCGATGATGACGCGGAGATGTTCCTAGCGGCAGCTCGTGCGTTCGAGGGAGCGCAAACAACATCCACTGACGTCCGGCTCACGACGAGTTCCTTTGTCTACCAAGGCATTGCCCTTGTGAGTGCTGCCTTTCTCTCCGGCGAGCGGCTGGAGATGAACAAAGCTGTTGCGGTTTTGGAGGCCGCGGTTGAACACTGCCGTCAGTCTGGAGACCTGGAACACCTCGCGCTAGGCCAAATGACACTGTCCTGTGCGTCGGCCGAGCTGGCGGTGCAGGACAAGGACGCTCCTGGATTCGCAAGGGCGACTTCTATGCTGGAAGATACGGCAGAACGTTTCGAAGCGCTTGGGCAGCAAGATGGGGCCAATGAGGCTCGCACGGTCGCTTCCCAGCTCCCCACAGAGTGGAGCGCTAGAGTGGGAGACGATGCGCTTCTCTCAGCCGACGAGGGCGGGACATGAGCGTCGCCGAGCTCGACAGTGCTGAGGGTGCCGTTGGTCTGGCTTGGACAGACGACACTGCTATCGCCGTCGGTCTGGTCTCGGAGGAAGACCTCTCGTCTCTCCCGTTGGTCGAGGTGTCTCTCGCCGAGGAAATAAAGGACGCGAAGAAGAACAGGAAGGATTACGAGCGTGTTTGGGTTCAGAAGGCTCGTGATGAGCTGGAGAAGCTTCGGGGATCGGCGAGCGCCCCCGACTGGGTCGTTGCGCAGTTCAATCTCGCTTCACGCCTCTGCGCGCTCGGCGCACTGGCTCGTCACATCGGGTATCTGGAAGAGGCAATCGGGTACTTCGCAAGTGCTGAACACGACGCTCAACAGTGGCTAGGCACAGATCCCAAGGACCGCCGGAACGCCGAAGAGCTGCTGGGCAAGTCAAAGCATGACCAAGCCTTCGCGCTGTGCCACAAGTTTGATCTCGCCGGTGATGCGGATGAACTAAGCCGCGCCTCACAACTCTTGAACGGAGCCTCAGAGGCCTTCACACGGATTGGAGATGCCGGCCGTGCCGAGGCCGCGTCCTTCGAGGGCGTCCGCGTTCGTCTCCACGAAGCTCTTGCGCGAAAGGACGACGCTGCCACCATCCGATCGGGAGCAGCGTATCGCACCGCGATTCAAAACCATCGGTTCGACGATAAGGAGCCAGCGGTTGTCCACAGGGTGTGGTTGGCGCAGGCTCTCATCCATGCTGCGGATCGGCGTCGCGACGCGGACTCTCTGAGGATCGCCGCAGCGGCGGCAGGAGAGGCCGCGCACATCCTGCAAGAGGCCGGGGAAGGGACCCGGGCAGGAAGCGCGCTGTGCTTGCAGGGCATAGCGCTAGTCGCGGCTACGCGCATCGATGGCGCCGGATTCGAGGAGGCAGACGCCGTCCTCACGCGGAGTTCCGGAATGCTCGCATTCGGTCCGAGCGTCGTGGCAGCGCACGCACACTTCAGTCACGGACTCTTGTTGGTTCACCCGGGGTCGGGATCGGATGTGAGAGTCCAAGAGCTCGGAAGATCCGCGGAGCTTTCTCACAAGGCCTACGCCGCATTCCAAGAGTGCGCGTCCAAGGACCTGGCAGCCAAGGCAAGGTTCAACCAAGGGCTTGCTCTACTTCTGCGTGCGCAGGAAACGCGGGACACCTCTCGCTACAAACACTACGACGAGGCATACGGCGTCTGCGCGAGCACGGTGCACCAGGTTGGGGACGAGCACCTACGCGCGCTGGCCTTGTGTCACCAGGGGGTAGCTGCGTCTGCTCTGGCAGAGCGGGACGCCGAGAAGTGGGGCGAGGCCGTTTCCCTTCTTGCCGGTGCCGAGAGTCAGTTGAGCAAGCATGCCCAGGTATACATGCTTGCCCGTACCGGTCGCGCGCAAGCTGCCCTTGGGCTAGCCAAGCAGACCGGCGATGTTGAGGCACTGCGGCGAGCGGTAGAGCAGCTAGCGAACATTGCGGAAGAGACGTCGAGGCAAGCTCATCGCACGACGACCGACGCGCGACAAGTTGACAGCGAAGAACGATCTGTGGCACTGTCAAAAAACCACATCAGATCAACAGAAGCAGGAAGAGGAACTGAGGAGATACCAGAGGGGACCGAGACAGCACGAGGAACGACGCTTAGCAGGCAATTCGAGGAAAAGGCTGCTGCACTTGCGGCTGCTCAGGAAGAGGCGATCGAGGCACTTGCCACCCAGCCGAGACCCTCTGTTGGTGACGTTGCTCGAATTCTCCTTCCTGCACCCAACTTCACACCAGCCGTGCTCGAGAAGTTGGCGGACGCGATCCGGGCGGCGCAGCAAGATCCGCCGGATGACCGGCATGGGTTCGTCGCCGAGGTGAACAGCATCTTGGATTCCTGCAACCTGCGCATCCGGCTGGCAGATGGGTCTCTGGCGCGATTGACCGTCACGCCGAGCTCGTCGTTGGGCTCGATCCAGTTCACGGGACCTGGGATCGGCACGCGGGGCTTTCGGAAGGGGCCTATCGAGGTGGTTCCCGCGCCCGAGGGCTACATCCAGAAGGGTCGGCGCCCTTGGAAGAACGCTCCTGAGGCCACGGAACCAGCTCCGTAAAGCCTCCATTTACCTGGTCTTACAGCGCTCTCACAACAGTTCTTAGATTCCTCTTGCCTAACGCTAAGAACAGTTCTTAGTATTAGGCCATGAGCGACGAGATCAGCATCCAGCAAGCAGTCGATGGTCTGGCCAGGCAGGCTCAGGCAGCCCTAGCGGCACCGGGGCCAGCCGAGCGCGAGCTCGATGAACTCCTGGCCAGGATCGAGTCCCAGACCGGGTTGACCGCCCCCGTACGCCGCGAAGCGAGGCGCACCCTGGAAGGGGACCGAAGGGCGCTGCGGGACAGCCGAATCGCGGAGCTGGGCGCGCAGCTACAGCGGGCGTTGAAGCCCCTGGGCATCGAGATCACCGCGCGCGTCGTGCGACGACGCCGCAAGCGCGGGGCGAAGGCGACCGCCCCCCAGGATGCACGGCAGGCGAGCGCTGCATCTTCGGAAGTCAACCAGCAGGAACAGGAGTGGAGGAGGGCGGAATGAGTGCGAGTAAAGAGGCGCGCGTCTTCGTGATGAAGGCTTCACCGGAAGCACTGCAACGCGCGCAGGAACAGGACGCGGCCTTCAACGCGCTGATCGAAGAGAAAAGCCGCCTGCTACCAGAGCCCCGTCGCTCGATGCGCCGCGGTGACGATCGTGCTTTCGCGCGAGTGATGAGGCCTGCGAGCGCGTACCGCGGGGATCGTTCGTCGAAGGGGGTGGTTCCTTCGGAGTTCGAAGTCTGCGTGATCCCGGGAGAGAGCATCACGATCCGCGAGGACGGTGAAGAGATGCAGCAGACCTTCCTGGTTGGCGACCAAGCCGAGTACGACTCGTGGAACCTGCGGCACTACAACGCGATCGCGGCCATCACGCCGAAGACGGTGCGCGTGAAAAGGGGTCACGAGGAGCGCTGCGCCCGGCTGGACCACTACACGTTCTGCCGGCGCAACTTCGGCTTCGATCAGCGCGTGGCGCTCAAGAACAACATGCACTGTCACCGGGATCTGTAGGAGTGAAAGAGGACACACCCGTGATGATCCTTCCTTTGCGATCTAACGTACTACGCGAGGTCCACGCGCGCTACGCACCGGCGGAGGCGCTGCTGAAGAAGCGCGCCCCAAACCCGAAAGCTCTCTCCCTTGACGGCGAGGTCCTCAGCCATGCGCTGTACAAGGGCCAGGCCGGCGTCAGGGAAGTCGAGGCGCACCATCGCGCCCTCTTCGCCAGCAGCGAAGGCGAGGACCTCCCCGCGCTGCTCGAGTACGAGGCAACCACTCGCGAGGAGCGCGGAGCGCTCAAGCGAGCGCAGGATGCCGACGCAGCGCTCCGCGCGAAGACCAACTCGACCGTTCCGGCGAAAGGCGAGGATGACGCCGCTGCAATCCCGTGGGACGGATGGGACCTAGCCCAGGCGCTGTTCTACTTCACCCTGGCTGCCGTATTGATCGTTGTCGGCCTGCGCGGCATCGGGATGGCGCTCCAACTGAGCGGCCTCGAAGTCTTCGACGAGCAGGAGACCAGCAACCGGCTGCTCTACTCGTTCGTGCTCGTCGGCCTGGCGGCGGTCCTGAAGACCATGTGGAGCCACGCACGCACGGACTCTGGACGGAGCAACACGGCACGGTCCATCTCGATCGCCGGCATCGCCGCTGCCGTGTGCTGGGCCTGGCTCTTCTCCGAAGCGTTCGGTGGGGGGTTCTCGACTGAGTTGCCGGATGTCGTGCTCGGCGGGCCCACATCCGATGCCGGTGGGGGAGGGGCTCACGGCGGCAAGCTGTTGACCTTTCTCGGCATCATTGCCGAGGCCTTCATTTCGGCGGCCTGCTGGATTCAGAGCTCGGTCCTCATGGAGAAGCACCGGCCGATCCGTGAGGCCCCGAACCCGAAGGCCGTCGCGATCGACGAGCGGATGGATGCCCGGAAGCCCGAGCTCGGCTACCTGGCCGATCTCGCGGCGCGGCTTCGCGCTCGCATCGAAGCGATCAACCATGCGTCCGCCGTGTTCGCCACCTCCGCGGTGGCGAAGCTCAAGAACGCGGTCCGGAAGTCTCAGCGGTACTTGCAGGCCTCCGAAGACCTCGAGGCGCTGTCCTGCGCCCCGTCGGCCGCGGCAGGCACGAATGGTCGCGCCGTCGCGAGCAGCGGTGAGGCGGCACTCGAGCACCGCGAGCGACTGCTGGTGGCTGCGAGCCGAAACGGATCGGCAGGCGCTGCTGAAGACGACTCCCAGGCCCAGGCGCCCGAAGACGGCGACGCGGGCACAACCGACAACCCCGACTCTGAGGAGACATCCGAATGAAGAACGTCCTTGTTCCCGTGATCGCTGCGCTCGTCGCCGCGATCGGCTTCATCGTCCCTGCGAACGCGCAGGCGACCTACATCGTTGGCACCCCAGGCGCCATGGACACCGATGCCGCGGGCATCGTCCTAAACGCCGTGGTCAAGCTGCTCGACACGGGCGCCGCCGGCGACGAGGTGCGCGTGTACAACGCCTGGAGCGGTCAGCTCATGGGCGGGTTCACTATCCCCAACACCAGCTCACCCCGGGCGCGGCGCCTGCGCACGAAGACCGAGATGGGTGTGATCGTGTCGAAGCTCGAGCGAGCGTCGTCGGTCCGGTCCGGACAAGAGGGCGAGGTCCGCCTACCGCACTTCTTGCAGCTCGTGAGCAGCGGCCTGCGCTCTGCCGCCGGCGACGTGCGGGTGCTCGTGTTCGGCGGTCCGTACTACACCGACGCCCGCGACAAGGGCTTCACCTTCGGAGACGGTCTCTACCCGTCGGACGGCCACATCCTGGCCCAGCAGTCGAAGAGCGTCTTCGGAACGGCCGGCCGCCAGATCCAGCTCTCAGGGTGCGCCGTTCACGTCTGCTACTTCGACGACGCTCGCTTCAAGGGCAACCTCCGGAGCCTCGAGATCAGCGCGGTCCGGCGCTTCTGGCACCTCTACATCTCCGAGATGGGAGGCGTCCTCTCGAGCTTCGCGCCGTCGGCTGACGACGTCACCCGCCGCGCCATGACCGGGATGAAGGACCCGGTGCTGCCCGACAAGATCGACCGCACGGACACGGTGATCGAGATGCGGCGAGTGGGGGAGGCTCCGAAGAAAGAAGCCAAGCCTGAAGCGGCCTCGGCGGCGGCACCCTCGTCCGCGCCTCATCTGATCATCCTCATCGACGGGTCCGCCTCGATGGGCGAGGCCCTTTCCAAGGCCGACACGATGGTGAAGACCGCCATAACGACGGGCGCGAGCCTGTGCGGCGAAGTGCGCGTGGCCGTGATTGTGTATCGCGGCCCCGGAGAGACGGACGTTCTGCCGTTCACCGTGGTCCGACGGCCGCAGGGTGACGGCGTAGACGAAGGCATGGGAGCGTTCCTGCACTTCCTGAAAGCCAAGGAAGTCCGTATCGCGGATGAAGCCGCGCCGTCCGGCTTTCGGATGGTGTCGCGGATGCATCCGCGCAACGGCCTGGCCGACCTGGCTGGCGCCCTGCAAACGGGGCTGGCGCTTCTGCGTGCGTCCGCTGCGAAGGATGCGCCGTTGCTCTGGACGGTCTGCGGCGATCGGGGGCCGTACGAATTGGGCGATTCGAGCGCGATCGAGCCCGAGGAACGCCGCACGGCCGAGAAGTTGATCGGGGAGCTGCGCACTCTGGCCAACGACTACCCAGCGATGCAGGTGCTCTCGATCTACACCGGCGACCGAAGCGCTGGCATGGGGGCCGAGAGTGCGGCGTTCTTCGAGAAGCTCGCCAAGGCGGCGGGCGATCGAGGGTTGTTCGCTGAAACGCCGGAGAGCCTGCTCACGAAGGCCCTTGGCATCTTCTCACCGTCGGTAGGGAACTGAGGTGCGCCGCGCGAAGCCGAAGCCGAGGCAACACGCGGTCTGGTGGCCGTCGATCGCCGTGCTCTGGGCCCTGGGTCCTGTCGCGACGTGGGTCGTCTACCGCGACATGGCTCTCGATCAGCCGCTGTGGATCGGTGGGCTGGACTCCCTGATCGCGTGCACGGGTTGCTTCTGGATCGTCGGCAAGCTGGCTCCATCTCACGGGCAAGGCTCAGGCGGGATCGTCTGGGCCCTGTCCGTGTGCGGCTGGATCTTCGTGATCGCCGGGATGGCGATCGCTGCGGAGGGCCGCGGCGTCCTCGAGGACTTCCAGATCCTCGCGGGAAGCGTTTGGAGGGGGATCGGGAGCCTTCTCTCGTGAGGTGGTCGAACAGGCACGAACACCAACCGCCGGGAGCCTTCCAATGCACCTGACTTCTGACCATCTCCTCGACATTCAGCACGGCCTGGCCGGAGCCACCGCGACGGCTGATGAGGTCACGAGTGAAGGGAAGAGGATTGCCCAGAGACACCGTGCTTTGGCGGCCCGGTTCCACGCCCTGAAGGCACGCCTGGATGCGGCGTCCCTCCGTGCCGACACGGCAGGGGACATAGACACGGAGGTGATTGCCGCGCGCGCAGATCTGCACGGCACTGGCGGGCGCCTTGTGCAAGAGATGCTCCATGAAGAAGCCAGGATGAACGCGCTCAGCGATCGACTTGTGCCCGTCGAGGCTGAGATCGCTGAGGCGGCTCTCCTGTTGGACCAGCACGCACCACAGAAGAGCGGAACCCTTCGCTTCGTGAAGCTGCTGGTGGTGGTGCTCACGTTCGCGGAGCTAGCCGGGGTCCCTGTTATCGAAACGATCAGGCGCAGCCTGGAGGGGTGAGCGATGGCAGCAGGCGCCTACCGTTACCAAGGCCAATCGGCTCTTTGGCTCTGGACGCTCGCGCTGTTGGCCGGGTGGGGCACACGCAAGCTCTGGGCCGTCGGACAAGGGCCGGGGGAGGGCCTGGCTTGTCTGAGCTCAGCACTACTCGCGCTGCTGTGCGTGCGCCTGAGTTGGTGGGGCCTGGTGGCGCACGACACAAGGCAGCTCCTGAAGCGCGTGCAGCGCGCCTCTCGTCAACGTCCCGACGCTCTGGGAAAGGCTGAGCCGGCATCGCGGAAAGTCACGCGCCGCGCGGGAATGGAAAAGGCCGGCGGCATCTTCCTGGGAGAGCACCCGCCGGGGCGCGAGCTGTTCTTCCACGGCGAAGGCAGCGTCACGGTGATCGCGCCGCCTGGGGCTGGCAAGACAACCGCCTTCGCCGTACAGAACCTCCTGCGCCTTCCTCTGGGGACGTCCGCCCTGGTCCTGGACCCCAAGCTCGAGCAGTACTCCGTGTGCAAGGCGGACCTCGAGCGGCGTGGCTTCCGGGTTCTGCTGATCTCTCCCTGGTGGGAGACATTCGCTGAGGAGTTCGGCGGCCGAGTCGACAGCCGCGACGACGGGTTCGATCCGTGCTCCTTCCTCGACGCCTCGAACGCGAGCGTCATCGACCACTGCACGTTGCTGGCTTCGCTCCTGATTCCGCAGCCGCCCAAGGGCGGCACGGAGACGGAGGACTTCTTCCGGGACTTCAGTATCTCCATCCTGGTCGCGTTCATGCTGCTCGAGCTCGACCGCGCCGGAAGCGTGACGCTGCCGCGGCTCCGCCGGATGGTGATGGCTCCGGAGGAGAAGGTCGAAGCCGACATCGCAGCCATGTTGGCCTCGGAAGCCTTTAGCGGCGTCCTCGCGGAGTACGGAGCGCGCCTCTACTCCCCGAAGATGAATGCGCCGAAGGAGTGGAGCGGCGGCGTGAGCGGCGCCATGAAGGCGCTTCGGCTCTACGACGCCCACGGACCTCTCGGCCGAAGCGTGGAGAAGGCCGGGGTGGACTTCCGGACGGTCAAGGACGGCAAGACGGTTGTCTTCTTCGCGCAGCCGGCGGAAACCATGGACACGCACAAGGGCTACACGGCCGCCGTACTGATCCTGGCTATGGAGATGCTGGCTCGCGATCGCCGCAAGGCTCCGGTGATCCTGCTCGCGGATGAGATCCAGAACACGCCGGCCGCGCTTGTGCCGGTGCTGAAGGGGATCGCGCTGTACCGCGGGACCGGCTTGCAGTTCATCTGCCTGTTCCAGTTCTTGGCTGCGATCAAGCGGCACGTCGGAGATGCATGGCGCGAGTTCTTGAGTGTCGACGTGGTGGCCGCGATGGGAGTTCCAGCCGACCCGGAGACCCTCCAGATTCTCTCGCGGCTCTCCGGGGAGACGACAGCGCGCACCTCGAACTACTCGAGCGAGGCACAGAGGCTCGCCTTGGGTGAGTTGAGCGCAGGGATGAGTTCGCAAGAGGTCGCCCGTCCGCTCCTCACGAGCGACGACATTCGGACCATGGACCAAAAAGAGATGCTGGTGTTCGTGCGTGGAATGCCACTGATCCGCGCGCGAAAGCAGTCGTACCTGGACAACAAGGAGCTACGCCGCCGTGCTGCACCGAACCCCTACTACGTCTGAGCCGCAAGGCTTCGATGCCGGCCTTCACGCTGCTCAGCGTTGGCGTGAGCTGCGCCGTTGGGTCTTGCTGCTGATCGGCCTCGCGGTGTTCGTCGAGCTCGCAGGCCTGCCAGCGCTTCGCCTGACCTACGTCGAGCAGGGCGGTCGCATCCAGTCAGGCCAGTACGTGGGCCTTGCTGGACAACGCACGGTCGTCGCCGGCCAACTGGCGCCGACCTGCCCGCCAATTGTTCTGGTGCCTCTGGAGCAATCGCTCGTGAGCTACGCGCGCGAAGGGCTGGAAGCTCTCTTGGAGAACTGACATGGCAGACGACTTCACGAAGGACCCCTGGGTCAAGGCACCGGATGTCGCGGCCGCATTCGACCGGGCGCGCAAGGAGCCCGAGAAGGAAGCGGACAAGCCGGAGCCGAAGCTGGAGTACCGGCCGCCGGCACCAGCACCGTCGCCGATGGGGGAGGGACAAGTACGACCCGCACAGGTATCTCCTCAGCTACGCCGCGAGGAGAAGGAGCGGGCGTTCAAGGCTGCAATGCTCGCGCGGCGTGAGTTCAACCGTGCTGCCCGCGACGCCTTCGAGCGGTAACGCCTGCGGTTGCTTCGTGCCGTGAAACCGTGCTACGGTGAAATATGGCGTACTTTGGCTTGCAGCTTGATAGGGAGATCGAACGGTGGATGAGACCGTTCGCTGCGCGCGTGCGCATGCCGGGCTACAAGCTCGAGACCTTCAAGAGCACGAAGCTCTTCTTCCACCTGTACTGGAAGCTGGAGAAGCTCGGCCTCACCGAGCAGCAGATCGCCGACCACGCCGTCACCTGGGGTCATCGCTCCCAGCTCCCGCGCGAGATCGCGCTCGTGCAAGCGGTCTTCGACCTGGCCGAGCACCACGGCCTCGAGGTTGGCGATCCCTTCATCCCCTTCCTGGAAGCCTGACGGGGCGTCACGCAGCGCCACATTTGGCCTCGCGAGCCCGGCTCCGACGGGCAAATCCACCCCTCCGAGGGCTCGTTTCGAGCCCTCTCGTCGACCTGGCGGCCGGCGAGCCCAACAGACGGACTCAGCCTCACCGGCCGCGATCGTCGTCCCGGCCTCTCTGCCGGTCCCGCTCGCGGCGCCTGCGCATCCGCTCCATGTGACCTCTGGCCGCTCGTTCCATGTCCTTGTCCGGGCTGGTCGTCTGGCGCCCGTGGCACTCTTCAGGCGGCAGCGCCTCGATCGCCTTGCGGTGCTCTTCCCAAGCAGCCTCCCTCTGGGCCTGACGGGTTCTCCAGGTGGAGCGAAGTGCCTTCGCTCTCCGCCGGTGCCGGAAGAGGAACCTGCCGCGCCGCACCAGGAAATCATGGCCAAGTTCTTCGAGCCGGCGCCGCTGGCTTTCTCGTTCTTCGTGGGCAGCGTCTTTCTTCGCGCGCTTCACTCTCGCTTCCAGGTCGCGCTCTTGAACTTCCAGGGCCCTGTCGAGCACTTCACGACGCGCGCCCTGGGACCACAGCACGTTCACGCCACCCTTGAGCTCGAGAAGGCCCCTGATGGCGTTCATCGCCTTGCCGACCAAGCGGTGCTCGTTGCGCTCGAAGGCCCGCTTCGCGGCCTCTTGTTCGTGGAACAGCTCCGCGCGTTGGTCAGCGAACGCCTCACCGGCCGCACGCCGTGCGTCGTGAACCGCCGCCTCCCCTTCGGCGCGAACGGCCTTGCGCTGCTCGCGATAGCTCTCTTCGAGCTGACGCCACTCGCCCTTCCACTTCTCGCGCCTCTTGGCGGACTTTCTCGCCAGCTTCCGATCCAGCTCACGCTGCTTCTTCCGAACGTCCGCCGCGGCCGGGTGGTTGCCCTTCGATGCCTGCTCGAGCTCGTAGACATCGCGCGGCACGCGCTTCATATAGACGCGGTCGCCGGCGTCGCGGCGTGCGTTGTTCTCCGCTCGCTTCGGGACGGCTAGCTCTCCGTCTCTGAACGCGTTGCTGAACTCGTGGTCGTACTGCTGCGCCCACCGGCTCAGCCTTCGGAAGTCATGGCTTGTGGGGAGGAGAACGCCGTGCCCTGGGTGAACCCGGTTGACCACGACGTGGCAGTGGGCGTTGTCCGTGTCCTCGTGCGCAACCACGAGGACTTGGTGGTCGGTGGCGAACTGCTCGCGCAACGCCGTGCGGCTGAGCGCCCGAGCTCCATCCTTCTTCTTCCTACCTCCCTTCTTCCCCTTGGTCTCGCCAAGCACGGCCAGAGAGCCAGTCACGGCGCGCATCATCTCCTCGCGCGACGGCTCTGCTCCTTCTGGCCAGGAGAGCGTGTAGTGCATGACGTGGTTGCTGCTCTTCTTGCGGGTCGGGATGGTCGCTTCGCGCATGATCTCCTGCTGATCGAGCGCCGTGGCGGCCATCACATTGGCGGCAACCATCGGGTTGTTGGTCGCCAGGTGCCGAGTCTCCGTCCAGGCCACGCGGTCCGGATTCTCAGCACCTTTCGAACCCTCAAGGAGGTACTTCACCAACCCCTGGAAGGACTTGCCGTGCTTGGTATGGACGACGTTGATCACGTCTCGTCCTCCACCGGCGCCGGGACCACGCGCCGCAGCGCGGCCGTGATGTCCTTGCCGTGGGCCTTGATGTCGGCCACCACCTTCTCCCAGGCGCTCTTAGGATCATCGTCCTCTTCTTCAGCCGACCCGTCGTTCACCACATCGGAGCCTTCCGCAGCGCGCGCGAGGGCCCTGGCACTCGAGCGAATCGAGCTGAGATCGAGGCCTAGCTGGTTGAGTTCGGAGACGAGGAGCACCTTCTCCAGGACGCCGTCGAGCTCGTCGCCGAGCTCGTGAACGCGCGACGCGACGTTCTGCCAGGACGTTGCGAACCGGCGGTTCGTGTGCGACGCCAAGGCGAGCTGGTTGGCGTTGTTGCCGATGGCCTTGAGCTCGAGCCCGACGGAGTTGAGAGCCCGCACAAGGCCAGGCTCAACGCGCTGATGGAGGGGGGCAGGGACCTCGTACTCAAGGCTACGTCGGCGGCAGAACTCGACCGGCTTCAGGCCAGCAATGCGCGCCTGAGCGAGGATTCGTGCGTGCTCCGCCCGCGTGAAACGGATGTTGAGGCGCGAAGAGCGGCGCTCTTCTTCTGCCACCGCCGGCCGCCCGCGTTTGCGCTCCATGCCCACCTTCCTTCCCTACTGTCCCCGCGCATCCAAGGCCGCGCTGCCTTGGACGTCATCCAAGGGGCGGAACCCTTGGCGCGCATCCAATCGGCGCACGGTTGGTCCTGGTTCAGCGGGGAAACGCTGGCCGCATCCAATCTGGAAGGTTGGCCGACTCCAGGGACGGAACCCTGGCGCACATCCAATCCGCGAAGGGTTGGCCGCATCCAATCCGGAGGGTTGGTCGCCTCCAGGGGCGAGACCCTGCCCCGGAACATCCCTGCCCGGGATGTGGAGGGGCCGACGCGCATAGAACCGGACAGGCGAAGCCTGACCCGGCATGCGTCGGGTCGTTTCCAGGGGCGAAACCCTGGCCAGACGCCCGCAGGGCGCCGCGCAGCGGTGTTTATGGGGCACCATAAACATATCTGGCTCCTCGTTTGATCGCATGGACACTGCCATAGGTCGCTATCCTAGTCAAGTCACGCAGATTCGGGCCACGCTGCGCCGCCTGAACCGCTGTGCGTCCAGGCGCTTAGCGGGCCCTCTCTGCTCCCGGCTGCGCCGTAGAGTGACGCCAGGCTCCGAGGGGCCGCTGTGCGGCAGCCTCGGGTCGCACTGGCGAAGTTTGCTCCCTTCGGACGGCCTGCAAGGAGGCAGGCCGCGGGGAGCTCAGATTTCTCGGCGAAGGAGCTTTCGGTTCGACGCTCCCGTGTCATCTCTCAGGTGAGAACGCAGGAGCGAGGTGGACGGCCGGGGGCAGAGTTCTCGGAGAAAATGTGGCGGGTCAGCGCGCTCCGAGCGTTTGGTCAGGTGGAGGAGGGAAGACGGGCCCGCCCAGACAGGAGCAGGGCCGTTCCCCCGCGCTCAGTGCTCCGAGGGCAGGTAGAGCGTCCAGCCTTCGCCGTTGAAGCCCGCCCAGATGTCGATCTCGTCGAGCGGGAAATCGGTGAAGAGGATCTCCTGAGTGATCGCCGGCGTGATGCCAGAGTCAGCTCGGCAAGTCAGCAAGGCGTTACGGGCACGAGGGAGAACATCGAGCCGCCAGAACTGCATGTCCCGAAGACGGTCATCAGCTTCGATCGCGGCCCGCATCTCTGGGCTTCCGAAGTAGCTGGCAATCGCGTCGATCAGCCAGAACGCTTGGGCCTCTTCAGCAAGGAAGCGCACCCCTTCGGTGTAGATGATCTGCCGGTTTAGCGGGTGCCTGATGAACAGCTCGGAACCCGTGAAGCATGAGAGGTGCTGAAGAAGTTGCTCGCGTGTGAGGGTTTCAGTTGGTGGCGCCATGGTCTTCTCCTTTGTTGGCGGTTGATGTGCCTGTCCAACCGCGTGGGAGAAACGACCGGTGCCAAGGGTTCGGCGCGGGCAGGCCCGCCGAAAGCGCAGCGATGCCGGCGGGACAACACGGGCCCTTGCGCCGCGAGTGTCCACGCGAGGATCAGGGCACGCTCAACCCGCCGTCGATGGAGGAGGAGACCCGATGAGCTCCTGAAGCCGCGCCGAGTCGATGCTCTTCTCGGCCTGCAACGCCGTGGCTACGCGTTGGATCGCAGGCCAGTTTGCATCCACCTGCTTGGCGGCTTCGGCCTGGTAGTGCCGCACCACAGGGGCAGTGCCGCCGGCGTCGATCGGAAGCACACTCATGCAGCGCTCAGCCCGTTCGAAGTCGTCACGGGCGCCGGCGAGAGCGCGCTCTTCGGCGTGCGGCGCGTACTTGATGTGCGCGGCGTAGCCGGCGTAGGAAACCGTCATCTGGTCCATCACCCCAGGGACGCGGACCATCTTGTAGCCGCCTGCGTGTCCTGACGCCCCGGCGGCGTTGCCATCCTGGACGAGGGTCACGTAGTCGGGCGGGAACCCGAGCACGGCACTGACCACTGCGTGGCCGGCTTCGTGGTGGGCGAGTTCGTCTTCCCGCGGGCGGTCGTTCATGCCCGGGCTGATTGGTGGCTTCTAGCGCGCTGCCGCAGCCAGGCGACCCCGTGCTGGAAGAGCAGCACCAGCCCGAGGAGCAGAGCGACGGGCACGCTGAAGAAGACGCTGAGGCCATGCCAGAAGCTGAACTGGTAGAGCCACCACGAGACGACGACTCGTTCGCCGTCCATCTCGATGAAGGGCGGCTGGTGGTGAGGGACCTCACCGAGGAAAGCACTGCCGCCAACGACCTGGGCGATCAGCCAGCAAGCCAGGCCGTTTCCGATCAGGACGAGCACGAGCTTTCCGTAGCCGCGGCGGTCGGCTCGGAGCGACTCGGTTCGCTTGGTCTGTCTCTGTCGCATGGCTAGGCGCAGCGAGATCGTTCTGTGTGGTGAGGACGGCGGTGGCATAGCCACGCGATCCCGTGTTGGCCGAAGACCACCAGGCCGAGGAGTAGAGCGCACGGCACGCTGAAGAAGACGCTGAAGCCGTGCCAGAAGCTCAGCTCGTAGACGAACCAGGAGACCGGCACGCGGTCGTAGCCCGCCTGGATGAAAGGGTGGCCGTCGTAGGGGATCTCGCTGAAGAGTGCGCTGCCGCCGATGCTCACAGCCATGAGCCAACAGGCGAGGGCGTTCAAGAGCAGGAAGAGGACGAGGTTCCGGTAGCCGCGCAGGTCGGCACGAAGCTCCTCGCGTCGGGCGTCGCGAGCGGTGCGAAGGGCGATCATTGCGGGTCTTCTCCTGTGTCGTTGGGCCATCGCAGCAGGGCCCCGGGCGTCATCCGCATCGCCGCCGGTTCCTGCGCCCCGGCCAACCGGATGGTGAGGTAGGGGGGCTTCGCTTCGTCGAAGGACCACTCGTAGGTGCCGGGGAGCCAGGCCCCACCCTGAAGCTGCACCTCGAGGGGCGTGCCGGCGCTCACCGGCTGGCCATCGAGAGTGTGCCGAAGGCCGCCGCCGTCCATCCCGAGCTTGAGTTCACTGGTCACAGGATGATCCTCTCAACTTCGTCCAGACTGGCCTCTTGAGCCCGCCGGTCATAGAGCTTCGTCGTCCTCGGGGAAGCGTGGCCAGCCATGAACTGGGCGTGCTCGAGCTGCCCTTCGTTCTTCAGGTACGCCGTGATCCCGGTCGCCCGGAACGTGTGGTTGGTGAAGCGGTCGCCGAGCCCTGCGGCGTTGCAGCGCCGCTTGACCATGGCGAGAGCCTCTCGCCGGTCCAGGCGGCGCTCGGTGAAGCCGTTCTTCTGCCGGTTGATCGAGCGGAAGAGCGGCCCCTCGTCGGCGCCAAGCACCTCGAGGTAGGCGTCCATGTACTCGACCCCCGTGTGGTGGCCCGGCATCTCGTGGTGTCGGCCGCCCTTCTCCTTGAACCGGAACATCATGCGCCGCCCAACCTGGTAGTAGTCGACGAGGTCCAGGGCCACGACTGCGCCGATGCGCGCGAAGGTGTAGACCATCACGCCCAGCAGCGCGCGATCCCGCAGACCGCTCACGGTGCCGGTGTCGATGCTCTCGAACAGCGCACGCGCATCCAGCCCCTCGAAGACCGGGGTCTTCCCGGTCGTGACGACGTGCTTAGGGCCGCGCACGTCGAGCGCCGGGTTCCGAGGCAAGACCTGGCGTACCACGAGGAAGCTGCCGAGCATCCTGATCGCGGCCAGGTGCTGCTTGATGGTCGGCGTGGAGTAGCCCTTGGGCGGCTTCGCCGCGGCCGTTCCCATCCACTCGACGTAGGCCGAGACGTGAAACGCCTCGACCTGCTGCAACGTGGTCTCGCGCTCGTCGAGCCAGGCCAAGAAGCTGCCAACGGCGCGCATGTAGGCGGCTCGCGTGTTCGCGTTCCTGATCTGGGCGGTGAAGAAGTCGAGGAACGCCCTCTGGCCGTCGTCACCGAGCCCGGCTGCCGCCGGGGGCAGTAGGAAAGAAGAGTCGGTGCGTGCGGGCAGATGGTCGGACACGGGTTCGGAAGGCCTCCTGGAATGACGTCGGCTGAGAGGTCGACCGACTCCCCCACTATATCCCATAAACGACGTTATGGGATAGTCTTTTCTTCGGTGGGGGACCTCGGTAGGCCCGGGCTCAAGAATGAGACTTAGTGTGGCGATACTTGACAATATCCGCCACGCATGTCATGGTGGGGGAGCAACAGTAAGGAGGTACCCCCATGGCACGATCAATCAACCTGTCCCTCACCGACGACCTGCGCGCGTTCCTCGACGAGAACTCCGGCGACGGAACGCTGTTCTCGACGCCGAGCGAATTCGTCCGAGCGCTGATCCGGGAGAGGAAGGAGCGCGTCGAGGCTGCCGAGCTCCGCAAGGCGGTGCTCGAAGGCTACGACGACGTGCTGCACGGCCGCACACTACCGCTCGAAGGCGACCTTCGATCGATGGTCGCAGAGGCCAAGCGTCGCGATGAGACCGGCTGGCGCTGATGCCCGAAGTCCATCTGAGCCGGCGGGCCCTGTTCGACATCGAGGACATCGACCTGTACTCCATCGAAAAGTGGGGTGAGCGCGTCGCGGGCAAATACCTCGCCGATCTCTACGCGGGTGCGGCGCGCCTTGGTGAGAGCCCGAACCTCTTGCAGGAGCGCCGGGACACGTCCCTGCGGCTGCGGTTCTATCGTGTGCGTGAGCACGTGCTGATCTGCGACATGATCGGCGATCGGATCTTCGTGCTGGCCGTGCGCCATGCCGTGATGGATTTGCCGAGCCGCATCGCCGAACTCGAGCCCCAGCTCATCCACGAGGCCGAGCTCTTGGCCCGCCAGATCGAGGGCGAGCGTGATGAGCCAGGAGAGGGCGCATGAGCGAGAAGGCCGACAGGGCAGGACTCGAAACGCTGCGCAAGGCCCTGATCGAGGGCGAGGAGAGCGGCGTTGCTGGTCCCGTGGATATGGAGAGGATCAAGCGCGAAGCGCGCGAAGGCGCTGACCTGGACCAGCAGCGCCAGGCCGAACTCGAGCGGGCTCGAGCGCTCATCGAGGAGGGCGGCGATCAGCTCGCCCGTGGCCAAGTGGTCGACGGCGACGCCTTCTTCCGGGAGTGGGACGAGGAGCTTGATCGCGACGCAGGCGACGGCGACTGAACGCTGGAGGGCCAGTGCTCGCCGACGCGAGCGGCGATCTGTGGCATCGGTGATGGATGAGTACAGAAACCACCACCGGGACCGGCGCTCTACGCCACCCAGGACGACGCTGACCCCACCGTCCCTCGGCGGTCACGAGGCTGATCCAGCCGCACTTGACCCCATCACTAAATGGCATGATCTGGCTGTCAGAGCTCGTCTCCGCGAGCCAAAACTCACACTCAGGCAGCAGAGGACTCGCCAGCCTTGGATTTTGTCTGCGGCATGTGGACGCGAAGGTCGATCTTCTCAAGCTGCCCGAGCTCCGCATAGTTGCGCAGGCGCTGCAATGACCCCTCCGTGACCTCGTGTCCGTGACCGACAATCAAGTTGCCCTCGGCGTTGCGCACATCTTCCTGAATCACCATCCCCACGTGAAGCTGTCGGACCGGCACAACCTGAGCTACGTCGGCGGAGCTGGACATCTTCGCGGACGCAAGAGCCTCCAGGACGCCCTTGTCGTACTTGTCCCCCTCCTTCTTGAGGGCATCAAGTGCCTGCTTGCAGGTAGCGCCGACCGAGATGAACTCCTCAAAGTCCAGAGCGGCGGCGAGCATCCGCCCACCGAGTACGACTACACGATCATCGGCCAGCTTGGCAGGAGAGTTCTGGTGATAGACCATCTCCGCCACGGCTTGCAGGCGAGGAATCTTCAAGAGGAGGTCCCGGGCCACTTCTGGATGACGTTCCAGCATGGCGGCCTGGTCTGCCGGCAGGCTCTCGCCGGCCAGCATTCGGTCGAGCAGGTCGTCCGGAACGGCAACGTAGCCGATCTGTGAAAGAAGGGCCGCCGTCTCGTACTGCCATCCATCCGCCAGCTTCAAGTGTTGTACGATGTGCCGAACTAGGCCACGGATACGCGTCGCCTTGCCGAAGGCCGCAGGATTGGAAAGAGCAAGCACGTCGGCCAGGACCTCGATGCTCCCGCGGACCGTCTGCTCCAAGAGGTCGCGTTCTACGTTACGCAGACGGAATTGCTCAAGGGCCGCATCAAGGCACCCACGCAGAACCTCCGGCTCACACGGTTTGCTCAGGAAGCGGAAGATGTGACCGCGATTGACGGCGTCAATCGCTGTTTGCAGGTCCGCCTGCCCCGTGAGCATGACGCGGATCATGTCCGGGTCGTGTTCTCTTGCCTTGGCGAGAAACTGCGTGCCGTTCATGCCCGGCATCTGGAAGTCTGTGACGACAACCGCGAAGGGACCGTCTTGGGCGACCGCCTCGAGGCCAGCAGCGGAGCCACAGGCCGAGACGAGGGTGTAGTGCTTGCGGTGCTGTCGACACAGGCCATCGAGGACGGCCTGTTCGTCGTCGACGAGAAGAATGCGATTGGGGTGCGTGGTCATTGTCTCTTGTCTCTCTGGATGGACTTTGTGTATCAGGCGGCTTCGGGCTCAGCGCCGGCCTCTTCCGCAGCAATCGCGCGCCACTCAGGAAGCCTCTCGGCAACTCCGAGTGTCTGTAGATACTGCTCGTCGAGTTCGATGAGCTCTGGATCGCATCCGCCTTGCTCCCGGGCAAGGGCGTCAGCGACGTGGGTAGCCCCGAGCACGCCGAACGCTGGTTGCTCCGGGACGCGCCTGGGGTGGTGGTGGTGCGCCACGGCCTCGACAACCGGATACGGCATTCCCCAGAGTCCAAGGAGGTACGCGCCGATCTCGGCATGGCTTGTGCCAAGGACTTCCCTCTCCACCGCGTGGAACGGCCGCTCGACTCCGGCCCCTGCCTGGAGGATCGTCTGAAACGGTTCCGCAAGGTGGGTCGCCAAAACGAGCTTGCCGACGTCATGGAGCATGGCGGCCAGAAAGGCCTGCTCTCCCGCCATCTTCTCGCTCAGGATTCTCTTAGCGATGCGTGCGGCCAAGAACGCGTGGCTCTGCTCGCGCTCGATTGAAAAGGCCGAAGGCATCACACTACCCTCGAACTTCTGAAACATCCCGTAGGAGAGAACGAGGTCTCGAATAGTCGTAACACCGAGGTAGGTCGTCGCTTGCCGCAGGTCGGCGATCTCTATGCGGAGGCCGAAGAAGCTTGTGTTGACGAGCTGCAGGATCTTGGCGGCAATCCCAACGTCCTCCTCGACGATGCTTCCGACTTCCGAGATGTCCACCTCTTCTTTGCTCAATGCCTCGGTCAGGGAGTTGTAGACCCGAGGAAGCGTCGGGAGCTCCACAACAGACCCCAACGCTTCTTGAAGGCTCGGCTCTCGCAGCAGCACTTCGAGACCACAGGCACGGTCTACGGCGGCCCTTAGCGCATCCGCCTCGCAGGGCTTGGCAAGGAACTGATGAGATACCGATACGCTCCGCATGGACGCCTCCATGTCGGCATGCCCGGAAAGCACGATGCGCACGGTCCCGGGGTGCCCGGCCTTGACCTGCGCGAGGAGTTCCGCGCCGTTCATGCCAGGCATCTTCATGTCGGTTACCACGACATCGAACGGCTCCGCAGCCATTGCTGTGAGCGCCTCTTGCCCAGATGGGGCAAACGCCATGTCCCACACCCGGCGCTGCGGGCGCAGCATTCGCTTCAGACCATCGAGGATGTTCGGCTCATCGTCGACAAAAAGGATCCGCTTCATGCCACGTCTCCCTCAGGGCAAGGGGTGGTGTCGGGTTCCAGTTCGAGCAAGGTCCGAACCATGTCCCGCAGAACGTGGAAGTCGAACGGTTTCTCAAGAGTCGCGTGGGCGCCAAGGATGCGGGCGTACTCCAAGGGCTCTTTGCCCACCTGTCGCCCCCCGCCGGACATCGCGACGATCTTGACCGAGGGGTACTCCCGCCGGAAAGCGACGACCGTCTCGATGCCATCCTTCTCGGGCATCAACATGTCCGTGATCAGCAGGTCGAAAGACTGCTCGCGCGCTAAGCGGAGCGCTTCGTCGCCATTGCCTGCGGTAGCCACCTGCCATTCCTGCCGATGCGGCCGGAAGTGGCGCAGCAGCGCCTCCAGGAGTTCCGCGTCATCGTCGACCAGTAGGATTTGTTTCATGGCACCGATACCTCGCTCCGCTCAAGAGGCAGACGGATGATGAAGGTCGTGCCCTTGCCGATCTCGGTCTCGAAGTCGAGCGTCCCGCCGTGCTTCTTGACCACGACGCCGTGCGCGATGGAGAGCCCCTGGCCGGTACCCTTGCCCACTTCCTTGGTGGTAAAGAACGGCTCGAAGATCTTGCTCTGGGCCGTCTCCGGGATTCCTGCCCCCGTGTCAGCAATGCGCACCTCCACGAACTCCCCATCTCGCCGGGTGCTGATCGTGATCGTTCCCTTGCCCCCTTCACCGTCACCCACTACGTCGGCGATGGCGTGAGCAGCGTTGACGATCATGTTCAAGACGACCTGGTTGATCTCGCCCGGCAGGCAGGGCACTACGGGCAGCTCGGGGTCGAAGTCGGTCTCCACCTCAGCTACGTACTTCCACTCGTTCGTGGCCACGGTAATGGTGGTCTCGATGGCGCGGTGGAGGTCGATGCTGGTCATCTCCTCCACGCCGGGATGCGAGAACTCCTTCATCGACTGAACGATCTTCCTCACGCGACCGATGCCATTCAGCGATTGTTCGATGGCGCGCGGGATCTCCTCGCCCAGGTACTCGACGTCAGCCTCCTCAAGAGCGGCCTTTAGCTCGTCGGCGAGATCGGAGGACCCAGTTCCCTGGCGAACGGACTCGGCGAGCTCTTCGGCCTTCTTCAGCAGCGGGGCAAGCTCGCGGAAGCTCTCTTCCAGAAATCGTGTGTTGTCGCCGACGTACTGCGTTGGCGTGTTGATCTCGTGCGCGACTCCCGCCGCCAGCTGGCCGATAGCTTCCAGGCGGCGCGCGCCCTCAAGCTCTTCCTCGAGCTGGACCCGGGCTGAAAGGTCCCGGAGGATTCCCACAAATAGCCCGGAAGAGCTGCCCACACGAGATGCCGTGAGCTCGATGGGGAACGTTGTTCCGTCCCTGCGCTGCCCCTGAAGCCTCCTGACCTTTCCGAGCACCGCCGTCTTCCCGGTAGCTAAATGGGAACGGAGGTAATCGTCGTGCCGTGAACGGTGTGGTTCTGGCATGAGAACCGAGATGTTCTGTCCTACAAGCTCCTCCGAATCCCAACCAAAGACATCCTGTACCGAGTCGCTCGCATTCACGACGACACCCGTGGCGTTGATCACAACAATCGGATCTGCTGTACACCGAAGGACTTCTCTCGCGTGCTCCTCGGCCTTTCGACGCTGCTCCTCGGCCTTTCGACGCTGCTCCTCGGCCTTTCGACGCTGCTCATCGGCCTTTCGACGCTGCTCCTCGGCCTTTCGACGCTGCTGGTTTTCTGACCTCAGTTCCGCCGTACGCTCAGCCACCGTGACCTCTATGGTTTCTCGGTGCCCCTCCTCGCGCGCCTGGCGATCCGCGATTTCCACCATCTCGCGCCTACTCACGACGCAGGAGTAGATCAAGAAGACGTCTTCAAAGAGAACCCAACCAGCATGCTCGACCCAGCGCCATGAGCTCGCGGTCAGTACACCGAAAACCGACTGCGGCCAATAGATCCCGCGGACAAGATGATCTGCCGCGATAATTGCCGATGCAGTGACCAGGACGCGCCAGTCCCGGTAGAAAGCCAGGAACGCCAAGGAACCGAAAATGTGAAAATGGGTCTCAATCCGCCCACCACTGAGGTGAATGAGCAGCGCACCCATCATGGCTTGCCCAGCCGCGATGACGTGTCGAGTGAACGAACGGCCTGGACGAACCCGGGCCAAGGCGACAGGCAGGCCCGTGATGATGCCGCCCAAGATCACGGCTGCCCACACATGGATGTGTGCCTGGCTTTGGGCTCCGATCCAAGTTCGCGGGGAGACCAAGAGCGCTAGGACGATCCCACCGAGATACTGGAAGACCATCAGGCCTGCGAAGAGGCGATCTGTTCGACTGCAAAGCTTGTCAGTGGCTGCCGCAAGCAGGGTGGCGGCTCTCTCCGTTGTTGACGAAGTCATCTTCACGGCCGGTTCTCCCCCGAAGCAGGTGATGTCGGGCAAGAGTCGCCCGTGATCGGGCAGCCAAAGGCAGGTGTTGTCGATCGATAGACCGTTCCGCCTCTAACCAGGTCGACGATGGCGGATCGGCCGTAATTGTCGCCCGAGTGCCCTCGGCTCGCGGTGATGCCGCCGCAGAAGACGAGCGCTCCCGCTCTGTCATAGACCACGACCTGGCCAGAGGTGATGGACCCGAAACGACGCGCCTCCTGTCCGCCGCTGTCACACAGAACCTTCACGCCTGGGATGGCGGAAGCGTGCTCCCAGAGATCGGTCCTCGCCCACTCGTCGGGAGCTCGCTCGGGCTTGTAGAACAAGACGTACGCGGACAGATCGCCTTTGCACTGGGCCATCAGGCGGGCCAGCTCGCGGATGCTGGCGCGCGTACAAGGACAGCGAGGATGTGCCAGCATTAGAAGAGTCGGGCGCTCAGAGTGGCGAGAGACCAGGCTGTCGCTCGGCCACCTTGTCGGAGGAGCACCGGGATCACCGGGAGCACTCGAGTAGCTCCAGAGGAAGGAGAAGCCGATGCCGCTGGAGAGCAACCAAGCGGCTCCCACGAGGAGAGGGCGCATACTCACGCGAGCACCTGCGCCTTTGTAAGGCGGCGACCTAGCTTCAACGTCGTCCTCCGGGGGGCGATGGGATTGCTTGAGGCTCCAATCACTTGTTGTTCTGCTCTGGCGCCGTGCGTCTTCGGAGGTAAGTCTCCACCTCATCTGCGCAGAAGCGCCATGCGTGGCCTACCTTCCTCCCGGGGAGTTCCCCCGAGCACGCGAGCCGGTACACCGTGTCGCGGGATACCCGCAACAACTCGATCACATCCTCCACCGTCATGACGCGGAGGCAGGAGGAGGCGGGGTCTTGCTCGCTGGTCCTGGAAGCTGCCGGTTCTTGCCTCTTCATGAGGGCGTCTTCGGCTGAGGTCCCCAGGCAACTTGAGGGGGAATCTGGGCCCCGCCAAAAGCGGTCTCCGAAATGGACCCTGCAGGGCGCGGCCGCCATTCCGCGCCGCGGGCAAACTTGACAAGCAGCGGCGATCTGTGGCATCGGTGATGGATGAGTACAGAAACCACCACCGGGACCGGCGCACGCCCACCTCCCGACAGTCTATTGCCGGGAGAGCTGCGCGAGCGCATCCCGGCACTCTACGCCAACGAGGACAGCCACGACCCGACCGTCCAGGCCAAGCTCTTCACGCCCTGGACCACGTGGACCTGGTTCGTGACGGAGTTCGATGGCCAGGATACTTGCTTCGGGCTCGTCAGCGGCCACGAGGTCGAGCTCGGCTACTTCAATCTCGCCGAGATTGAAGCGATCGAAGGCCCAGGGGGGCTTCGCATCGAGCGAGACCTCCACTTCGAGCCGCAACCGCTGAGCAAGGTCCGTGAGGACCTCAAGCGGATGCGCGAAGGCCCGAACGGCTTCACCGTCCACGAGGACAGCGAGGCGTTCAACCCCAGAACCAACGGGTCGGTTGCTGTTGGGCACGATGGTCGTAGGCCCCCCTCACCCATCGAACAGCCGGGAATTCGGCTGATCGACACCAGACTGGACACGGCCGGGCTGACCGCCGAGTTCGGCACGGTTGCCACGCCACGCGCTGCCGCCTCGATTCTGCACCACCTCATCGGGGAAGCGGACTGCGAGCACTTCGCGGCGCTGTTTCTGAACGGCAAGCACCGCATCACGCACGCCCACATCGTGTCGCGCGGGACCGCGCAGACAGCTCCGGTTCATCCTCGAGAGGTCTTCAAGGCGGCTGTGCTCGCCAACGCGGCCGCGATCGTTGTCGGGCACAACCACCCCTCCGGAGACGTGCAACCCTCGACCGATGACAAAGCCGTCGGCGAACGGCTTGAGAAGGCTGGCGAGTTGCTCGGCATCCCGGTGCTCGACTCGCTCATCGTCGGGCACGCGGGCCGGTTCTACGCAACGAGCACTGGCGACATCCAAACCCTTCCCGCCACGAGGTCGTCAACCGGGCAGCTCGAGGCCAACACCGGTAGCGATCTTGCGGTGATCTGTCGAGCCCTCATGCAAGACATCGATGAGGTCCTCGAGCGCCAAGGAGAAGACTGGTGGGACGAGCCCGTGACCTCGGGCACGTACAACCGGTCGCTGGCTGAGAAACGCCTCGGGCTCTCTCCCTACCAGCCCCTGGTAGACGAAGGCGATCGCCCAGAGCCGCGCGGCATTTGACAACCGGCATCGATCTGTGGCATCGATGAAGGATGGAAGAGGATCTCAACGAGAACAACCTGTTTGGGGAGCGCCTGTTCAGCGAGCGCTGCATCGCGTTCGTGACGGAACACGCGCGCGGGCTCTTGCCGTTAGACGTGGAGCGTGACGCGGAAGAAGCCGAAGACGGCATCTACAACACCGCGCTGGATCTCTGCCGTGGCAAGAGCCCGTACCACGTTGCCCTCGCCTTGGCGTCCGTCATCACCGACCTCTGTCGACACGAGCCGGAGGCCGTAGCCAAAGCCTTGAGCCATCTCGGGCTCACGCTCGACGTCGAGCTCGCCGAACGCGAGTGGCGCGAGCTCCTCGCGGAGACCAGATGATGTACGGAACGCTCTCCGCTCAGTTCGAGGCGTCGAGCCTGTCTCCCAGGTGGAAGGACCCCAAACCGAAGGGCCTGCACGCACGCCGGCGCTTCAAGGCCAAGCACAAGCCGAAGTTCAAGTCGCCCCGCCGGCGGCGGTTCCCGCACCCGAAGCGCTGATCGCGACCTCACGGAAGGCCTGTTTTGTCCGTCGGAGCCGGGCTCCGCGGGCCAAATGTGCCCTCGGAACGGGTCACATGCAGAGGGAGCAGGCCTCGTGCGGCTCTTCAAGCCGCTCCGGGGCAACCCGGGCCAGGTTCTCGCCGTCGAAACCGCCGGCGTCGGCTCGGTCGATGTACGCGCGCAGCTTCGCGCGATCGCACCAACTCACGGTGATGGTCTCCACTTGCCGCCAGGCGCCATCTTCGCCCCGGCGAAGGACACCGTACTCCTGGAGCGCGTCCTCGCAGGTCGAGTCGTTTGCCCAGACCGTGCCGCGAGCCGTTCGGAACGCCGAGCACAGGGTCCAGGTCTGTTCGGTCAACTTCGCCGCGAGCTCGTCGGCGTCTTCACATGGCGCTATCCCCCACCGCCTTTTCGTGTGCAACATCTTCTCCTCCTTCGGTTGCCATAAACCTGGCGACCGTCGCACGAATCGAAGAGCTGTGTCAACTTCTGCGCATCTCGGGAGAGCTCGCGCGGGCCGAAGGGGTGAGGACCCGCCCCGGGATGCGGCGGGCCCTCGAGCGCCCTAGGCGGGGCGGTTGGCCTCGGCCTGCCGTAGATCGGCGATGCGGTCGTAGGCGCGGGAAGCCAGTCGGGCGATGCGGAGCAGCTCGGAGCCGCTGAAGCTGTCGCTGTCGTGGTAGTTGCCGGCGTCGTCGGTGTAGATCCGTGTGAGGCTGACGCTGAAGAAGGGTCCCTTCTCGCCGTCGTTCTTCCAGATGGTCGCCTTGAGGCTGCCGTCGCGGAGGGTTTCGGTGGGTTTGTTGGTCGCCATGGTCTTGCTCCTTTTGTTGGCGGTTGATGTGCCTGGCCAAAGGCGTGGACCAACGGGAGCGGCGACAAGGGTTTGGCGCGGGCAGGAGCGCAGCGACAACACGGGCCCTTGCGCCGTGAGCGGCCACGCCAGGATCAGAGCACGAGTTCAACCCGCCACTGACAGAAGGAGCGCTGTGGCGCCCTCCCCCACCGAGGCCTGGAGACGAGCGCCCGCGAATGACGAAGACGACGGCGCAGGAGGGCAAGCACACAGCTCTCTCCCTCACCGAAAGCTAGCTAGACATGCGGATGGACCAGGCAGCCTGGACATGCGGATGGACCGTGATCGTCGGATCGTCGCCAAGACTCACAGATCCGCGCATCGCCATTCTCACCGAGATGGCGCGCTGCCGTGCAGCCCCAACAAGGAGGACTACCCCAAGCCGAGGCTATCGGCGAAGGTCCCGGCTCAAGCTCAACCGCCAGAAACGGCGAGGCCCCGCCGCTACCCGCCCTCGAAGCCGTGCGTCGAGAACTTCAACGTGCGGCTGTTCTCGGTCACGGTGCGGACGACGTTCTAGCCCGCTTGCTCAGGCCCTGTTGTAGTCCCCTTCCTCAGGGACGTTCTCATAGACCATCGCGGCTTCGTCTCGTGACAACGCCGTGTCGTAGAGCCCGATTGCCTCGCCCTCGTGCCTGTCGATGCCGGTGTAGCTCAAGCTAGCGTCTTCGTATCTCTTGAACTTGTAAACCGCATCGTTCATCAGCGCACTGTTGAAGACTCCGAGGCTGACCAGCTTCTCGAAGTCCTTCTGGGTCAGCCCAGTCACCTTCCTGAACAAGCCCGGCTCGAGCTGGGTGATGACGTCCTTCAACGCGACCTCCCGGTAGTCCGTGAGATACATGAAGATGGGGATGCGCGTGGCGAACTTGATCAGCTTCTCCTGGATCTGCTTCCGGAGACTCTTGTACTCCTTCTCTTCCTCGGTCAGCTGCTTCCTTTCCTTGTCCGACAGATCCTTGTCGTTCGACTCCTTCCGGGTCTTCTTCACGGCATCGGACTTGTTGATGATGGTCTCGATCTCTTGATTGAGATTTCGAAAGCCCTCGATGTTCATCAGGGCATCGAGGGCCTTCTGATCGGCCATCAACCGCCGTAGCGTGTCGTTGTCCACGTTGACCAGAAGGGCGCTCTCCCAACGTCGCGCCAGGAGCGTCGCAGTCGTGCCGCTCATCGCCATGTCGAGTATGCCGCCGGCGTCCACATGCTTCATCGAACTGCCGTCATACGCCAAGACGGGGAGGAAACTGATGAACTCCGCCACCTTATGTTCCGGACTGGCTCCGCTCACGTTGAGCCTGCAACTGTAGTCGGCGATCTGCCGCAGCGCGCGGTCGGGCGCGAAGTCGAAGACGTAGCATTCCTCCTTGATGATCTCCTCGCTGTTCGGCGCGGCTCCGTCCGGGTTCCGGACCGTCCACGGCGACTGCACGCGAAACGCCGCCTGGAAGTAGGTCTCCGGACTCGACGAGTTGCGGAGCATGAGGATCCCTGACCACGGCTTCACGGTGACGCCCGTCGTCAGCTTGCCGCAGGACAGCGCGATGGTCTTGGATTCCAGCGGATCTCCCATCGCGTCCTGGACTGGCGGGAGCGCGGCCGCGCCGATCCCGGCGTCGCTACCGGCCGTGACTAACACCTTGTAGTCGTGCCAGAAGCGGTTCTGGCGCTTCGCCAAGAGGTTCCGCATCGCATGACAGGAGGCGACGCTGGGCAGGAACCAGAACGTGTGCGAAAGGAGATGCAACAGCCGCGCGTCAGAGAACGGCATCGGCGGCTTGCGCGCCCCGAGTTTCAGATTGTCGATCGTGGTCTCCGAGTAGGCACCGCGAATCAGATCCAACCACTTCTGCACTTCGTTCGGGTACTTGAACTTCGCGTCTGCGCTCTCACCGCTGGCCGCAAAGAAGACGTTCAGGTCGAACTCGTTGAACTCACCCTGCAACGCGATCTCGCGAATTTCGTCCGGCAGTTGGTAGGTCAGGAGCACCATGCGCGGGAGCATCGAATAGGGATTCTCTCCCGGCCCTTGCCACTCTTGCTTGGCGCGCTGTTCGTCCGAGTACGTCCAGTTGAAGATCTGCTCCTCGATGAACTCACCGGAGGCGATGGCCCGAAAGGGCGTACCGGACAGGTACAGGTAGTGGTCGGTCGTGATGGGCAGGACGTCTTCGTCGAAGTCCTCGATCCCCTCGCCCTCGCCGAACTTTGCTTCGCGCCGGTCCTCGGCCTCGAACAGCTCCTTCGCGTTCTCCCGCCAGGCGCCGTAGTGGTACTCGTCGAGCACGACGCAATCCCAGTTAGTCGTGTGCACCCACTCGTTCTTGGCCTTGATGCCGCCGGTGCTGCGGTTCTTGCCGAGGTAGTCCTGGAACGACCCGAAGCAGACGATGGGCCTCCTGGGGTTGGCATCGTTCGGCACCAGACCACCCGGCTTGATGAACTGCCATCCCTTGAAGTCCGCGTGACGCGCGAGGTCCTCCTCCCATGCGTTTTGGACGGCGGGCTTGAACGTCAGCACCAGGATCTTCTTCCATCCATTCCTGCGGGCCAGTTGGTACGCCGCGAAGGTCTTGCCGAAACGCATCTTGGCGTTCCAGAGAAAGTGTGGCGTCTTGCCCTTGTTCGACTTGTCCTTCCTGAAGTCCTCGAAGTAGGTGGCGGTTTTCTCCACCGCCTCGACCTGCTCCGGGCGCATCGCGAAGTCCTGGTCGCGGGCTCTTTCCAACTGCTCGCCGTGGCGCACCGCGACGATGGCGGCCCTGACCTCGTCCGCCGTGCAGGCGAACCACTCTCCGGCCGGGTTCGCGAAGCCTCCGCCTCTCAGGGCACGGTGCACCTCGTGGTCAGTGAAGGTGGTGCCGTCGCTGCGCATTGCGGACTCTTCCAGCACGATGCGGAAGGTCGGCTTCCCGGGCCGCTCGATCGCGTACTGCTGCGCCACCCGCTTGGAAGCGCCGATCGTGGTGTACCCCACCTTGAGCAGGCCTGCGAACTGAGGGTGGCTGTCCTCGTAGGCGTAGATGCTGGGCCGCGCGTCAGGACGCGGCGGGAAGAACTCACGACTCATCGCGCGCATCCATCGGACTCACGATGGACTCGATAAAGGCGATCTCGTCCTTCGTGAGCCCGTAGCGCTTGTAGAGCTTGGCGTCAGTCCACTCGCGGCCGAGGGGTACATCCGGGACGAAGGCGTACACCCCGCGGGCGGCATCCTGCGTGGCCTTGCGCAAGGAGATCAGAAAGCGCAGGAAGCGAGTCCGCAGGTAGGTCGTGTACCGCACAGCTTCAACCTCGCTGGCGAAGCGCCCTGCGACCAAGTAGGTCTCGGTGCACGCTTCGCCGGGGGCCGCGATGATCGGATCGCGGAGGAACTTGGTTTCGACCGCGGCGCTCGTGCCTTGAACGCGAGTGACCAACACCTTCCAGTCGTCCACCCACGCCACGTTGGCCGGGATGTCGGCCCGCTCCACCCACGAGATCCGCTGGGAACCGTGGAGCTTCACCGGGTCCTTGAGCCCCTTAGCGGACTTGGCGCCGTGGAAGAAGGTTCGGAGCCCAAACGGCTTCTGGGTCGACACGCGCGCATCGAGCGTCGGTTCGGGCTTGCCACGCACGCGATAGGCGCGCACCTTGTCCAGAACCGACACCGCCTCGTTCCGGCGCACGAGCACGTCGTAGGCATCCAGGAACCGCTCCACCGGCGGTCCGAGCGGCTCACCGTCCCACATGGTCTGCACGCTGCACGGCCCCTCGTGGTCCCGGTCCCAGAGGAAGTACGAAACGCCGCCTCGGATCTTCACGCCCGGGAAGCCGTCGTAGAGCTTGGGGTAGTCCACGAGGTTTCTGAGCCGCCGCTCGCTGAGCATCCGCGCGCGGAACTCATGGAGCCCCTTCCCGCCGGTGAACCAGCGCGACGGCGTGATCATCACCACGTACCGCGGGTTGAGCCCGATCGCGGCCTCGACGAACTTGTGGTAGATCGGCGAGGCGCTCGCGCCGTGGCCGCCGTCGCTGAGCTGGTACGGCGGATTGCCCACCACGACGTCGAACTTCATGGGGAACTCCTCCTCCAGGGATTCTGTGTGAATGAATTGGTATGCATGAGTTTCCAGTTCAGCGCCTCGTTCGTAGCTCGCCTCGGGAGCACTACAGTACACGCAGCGGCCCGCCTCCCACGTGTGCTCGGTCCGCCCGAAGCGGATGTTGCCGTCCGCATTGTCGAAGTCCTCGCAGACCGAGTACTTGCCATTGGCCGTCTTCGAGCAATAGGCCGAGCGCCGGGAGAGCAAGGCCGTCAGCTCCGTGGTGGCGAGACCGAAGAGCTGGTTTCCGAAGATGTGGTTCAGCCGCGCCTGCCGATCTGGAATCTGTGACTCCAGCCCCGTGTCCAGCCGCTTCGCCATCTCGCGCAGAAACACGCCAGACTTGCAGCCAGGGTCGAGAAACCGAGCGCCTCGATCACTCCAGATCTCTCCAGGGAGCAGGTCGAGCATCCAGTTCGCCATGGCGGGAGGCGTGAACACCTCGTCGCTGCTGAGGTTGGCCAAGCACGTGAGGACATCCGGGTTGTAGTTAGTGCTGTTGAGCATCGGCGAGTTCCAGGAAGTGAACGGGCGGGTACTCCTTCTCAGGCCGGGGCACGAAAGCTTCGTCGCCCAAGTCCGAGAACAGCGGCATCTCCTTGTAGCTCTCCTGCGCCAAAAGCTCGCGAAAGCTGAAGTCCCGTCGTTTCAGCAGGCTTCCGTTCACGGAGGACCACTCCGAGAAGATGATCGATCCGGCCTCGGGGCCCCCCACGGTCTTGAGCGTGAGTGCATCGCCCCAGATCACGTTGCGTTCGAGAATGAAACGAACCGCGGCCAAGCACCTGTCTTTGACTCCGCCCTTGAAGAGGCGCGTGTAGGTAGCGTCGAAGACCCCGAGCAGCCGCTCCCTGCACTGTCGGACGTTGTCTTCGAGGATGTCGATCCCGTAGACCGAGCTGACGGCAAGGACCGCATAGCGCTCGTACTCGAGCTGTGACTTGCCGTAGCGATCCTCAACGACACCGAGCTTCCGGCCCAAGACCTCCGCTAGGAAATTGCCGTCTCCGCAGGCGGGCTCGAGGAAGCGGGCGTCGATGCGTCGGGTTTCCTGCTGCACGAGATCGAGCATGGCGTCGACCTCGCGCTTTCCGGTCAGCACCTCGCCGTGATCGGCGACCCGCTGCTTTGTCACAACTCGCGACTTCATCGGCTCATCTTCTTCCAGGGGTCGCCTCTTGGAACTGTCGGCGCCGCGAGGAGAGCATGAACCTTCAGGAACAGCCACGACACGCGCAAGACGGCGTTCGGCTGGAGTTGTTCGAGGGTGGTCATGGCTACTCCTCCCCCACGATCCGCGGGATCACGAGGTTCCTCCTCTGCCCCTGCGGTTCGACAGGGCCGTTCGAGCGCTCAAGTACTTGGCGACGGCGGCCCGGACAACCCAGGCGATCGACGCCCGTTGGCTGGCGGCGATCTCCTCGAGTTCCGTGTAGTCGTCACGAGGGAACGACACCGACACGCGCACGGACCCCTCGGCCTTCTTCTTGGCTGTTCTCGCCCTCGCCTTACGTTTCGCCATCGCCTGCCGTCCTCTAGCGCTGCACCACCGTGCACCAGAGTGGTGCATGGCGAGTGGATGGTAGTGACGGGTGACAGTCGGCGCAAGCTAGTGGCCGTGGGCGGGCGCGGCGCGACATCGGCTGATCCGCCCCGTCGCGGCGAGGGGGCCGGGGGGACCGGCCAGCCGAGACGGGAGAGCCGAAGCAAGATGGCCGATCGGTAGGGCCTTCAGTTGGCGAGCCTCGATCCGCGGTACGGCTTGGCGATCTTGAGCGCCTGAAGGCGGGCGCGCGCGAGCTGCCACGGAATCTTCCTCCGGAGCCCCGCAACCTTGGTGTGGCAGCACCGCTTGGTCTTCTTCCCGCTCCCGCAGGGACACTCGTAGTGAAGCTTGGCGTCCCGCTTCGCCAGCATGTAGAGGAAGCGGTAGACCGTGAGGTTGCTCTCGGTGCCGATCAGCCATCGGTAGTACTGGAAGATGCCATCGAGGCCATGCTCCCACTCGCCGAGCGGCCACTCGCCGTGTTCCTCGAAGTAGCTTTGGCTGAGGAAAAAGTTGGCGACGGGCACGCGGATGAAATCGATGACCGAAGAGCCGGCAGGGAAGCACCTCCATCGGTCCTCCTCGATCATCACGCACGCTCTGCCGTCGCGCTCGACATGCCGGTCCTCGTGCCAGGGAATCCTCCCCCCCGTCTCGCGAACGATCGGCAGCCTGTCCGGGAAGTCGGGTAGCAGCACGATCGAGATGCTGTAGCGATCCAGCTCTTCGCCGGAGGTTCCCCGCACGACGAAAGCGCCAGCAATCTCGACGTGCCCCACCGTGTCCCGAAACGCATGCAGGGTCGGATACGTGCTCCGTAGGTCTCTGCGCAGGTCTTCGAGGTTCGGCACTCCCTCGCTCATCGGCCCCCGCAGTAGGGTCTGCTCGGCGTGGTGACGGCCGCGACGGCCGCCTTCAGTCCACCGGAACGGCTGGCGCTGTTCTCGGCCTCCTCCTCCTCTTCGACCGGGCCGAAGACCGCTTCCCAGCCCTCATTCTCGATCTGCCACAGGGCCGTACTCGCGGCCGCCGCGAGGAGCCCGCGGCACGCGTCAAGAACCTCCGTGAGGTCGTTGTTGGAGTTGGCCGGGTCCTCGACCGACAGGTTGTCCGCGTTGTCACGGAACTCGGTCCATACGTGCTTGAGCTGCTCGTCGAGCCCGAGCTTCTTCTTCTTCGCCAGGAGCTTCACGACGAGCAGCTCCAGGACGAAAGTCTTGGCACTATCGAGCCCGTTCCTGGCCTTCCAGAGCTTCTGAAGCCGTATCGCGGGAACGACGCCGCTGCCCTTGATGTGGTCGACATGGACCTGCAGATTGGTCTTCAGACTCTCCTTCTCCGGCGTCGTGCGGTGCAGGTTGACGTCTGTCTTCTCGTCGCCAATGAAGCGTCCGGGCACCACGTCGACGTGCAGGTCCGTGCTCCAATCCTCCGGATCACGCACGCGCAGCGCAGAGGCCTTTCGCTCGACGTTGTAGGAGCCCTGGAGCGCCTCTTCGACACTCTCGTAGATCTCCTTCAGGGTCTTGCCGGCGTCTTCTTCGCCGTGGTCGAAGTAGCACGTCACATCCGCGTCGTAGGACTCGCGGATCATCGTGTCCTTGGCCAGTGACCCAGCCTGACGGATCGAGGGCTTCGATTTCGAGAAGCTCGACTTCAGAGCGGCCTTGATGTCGTCGCGACGCTGCAGGAGGTCTTTGTACTCCTGCTCCTCTCGGTCGAAGGTCTGCTGGTCGAGAACGGTGTTCAGGTAGTCGATCGTGTTCATTGAATCTCCAAGGTCTGTGTGAAGCCGCCCGCCCGTTTGTCGCGGTCGTAGACGACGAAGGTCGGGTCCTGTTTGGGCAGGCGGTGAAGCCCGAGAGCGATCGCTACGGGGCCCGGAACGGCCGGAAGGAGGTGAAGCCTGGATTCCGGCGGGTGCGCCTTGCGGAGCTGTGCGAGGAGCAAGAGGTACTCAGCGACGAAGCGTTCAAAATCACCGCGGGTGTTGAGGAAGGTCGGCGCCGCCTCCTGCCCGTCGAGCGTGAGTTCGTAGACAGGGATGTCCTCACCAACACCTGTAGCCCGAACAGACGCAACGTCGTTGCTCCCGCTCAGGTTGACGAGGAGTGCGACGTCCCCGCCGGGCGCTCCCTCAACGAGACACCTCGTCGTGTAGCGAGACTCCCCTACTCCCGGCTTCCATTCCCAGCTTCGTGGATTGCGGTGAAGCTGGTAGAGGTCGACATCCAGCTTGTCATTGAGCCGCGCGCCCAGGTGGACGAGCAGCGGGATGGGGCCAAGCCCGAAGACCGACACACGTAGCGCCTTGCCGGGACCCGGCCGGACGGCCTGTAGTCCTTCGACCTTCGCGTCGATCGCACGCGCCGTTGTCGTCCAAAAAGCCTTGTCAGGCGTATCTGGGACGCCCGTGAGGTCGATGGTAACGAGCTCGCGCTTGCGGACGTAGTTCGGCGCGGCCGCGCTCTGCATCTCCTCGTCGGAGACGTCCACGGGTCGCCCCGCGATCAGCCCCTTCAGCAGGATGGGAACCGTGTCCCGGTTTTTCGCGATGGTCGTGAGGTCGAACACGCGCGCTTCGTGATCCCGCTTGAAGCGGCGTAGCGTCTCGACCGTGTAGTCCTGCGGCGCAACCTGGTCGACCTGGTGATGGCAGGTCGGGCAGAGCAGCATCAGGTTGTCGACCTCGTTGATCTCCTCCGCCGCCGGTCGGCCCGGTTCCGATCCACGCGCCGCCTTCTCCTTGAAGCCGTAGATGTGCGCTTGCTCCGCGAAGTTTCCTGGTGTCTCGGTTGGGCCGTGCTCAAGGAGATACGCGTTGCAGCCGTCGAACTCACAGCGGCCACCCGCACGTGTGTAGAGGAACAAGCTTGTGCGCGGTTTGATGCTGCGGCTCGGCTTCTCGATCGGTGACTGGTCGGTGCTCATGTTGCGATGTCCGGATCACCCGGCCCCTGGACGGACCGGGATTTCGAGAACCGGGGTCAGCGGTTGGAGCTGGGCCCGGTAGGTGCGCACCACGCGGTCGTAGAGATCCTTGACCTTCGGCGCGTCGATCGTGATGACGAGCGCGTAGTGGATGCGCTCGGCGCGCACGTCGTCGCGGCCGTCCGCCCGCGCGTTGTAGTGGATGTCGAAGACCGGCCCGTCGAGGCTCTTCGCAAGCTTGCGCTTGCTCGCGTGCAGGCACGTCTCCCACTTGTGGGCGTCGCCGCGGAGCTGCTGCTCGGTCGGGTAGAGGTTCTTCGGCTGGAAGAAGGACTCCGACTTCGGATGAACCGCATCGTCCTTCGCGAACTTGCTGCGGTTCGGTCGGAACACGACTGAAAGGCCGCTCTTCGTGTAGTTGCCGGGGTGCTCGGGGTCGACCGGCGTGGCGAAGCAGAAGGTCGCCGTGATCTCCACCTTCCCAGTGAGCCCTCCCTGCGGCAGCGGAACGTGGATACGCCGATAGCGGGCCGCCGTGATCTCGTCCTGGTAGACGACTCGAACGCTGCCGTCCGGGCACAGGACCAGGTCATCCATGTCCTCCGGCAGGCGGCCCCAGCCTACGTCGTCGCGCGAATGCCCCCCGGGATCGGTGCGGTGGATAAGCAGCGCCTTGATCGCGAGTGGGCTGAGCACCGTGCCAAGATGGGCACGAACCGCCAGGCCGGAGCGCAACGCTGCCGGCGTCGCGTAGCTCGTCCCGCCGGTCGCAAGCAGGCGCCCAGGCGTATCTGGATCGAAGACCCAGAACGGCTCGTGGTGGCTGCCGCCGAAGGTGACAAGGTCCGGCTTCACAATGCCGGGAGACCGCCCTGGGCCCCTCGAGCTGTACGGGGCCCGAGCCCAGGTCTCGCCACAGCGATCGCTGGCACCAACGGTTAGACCGTTGACGCAGTCCGACGGAACTTGAACCCGCCAGTTCTGGAGCACGGGGTCCTCCGGCTCTTCGCCAGTGTTGCCGGCGGCGATGCTCACAAGGCCAGCTCCATCCGAAAGGTGCTCGTCAAGGACGGCCGTCCAGGCGTGGACGTCGTCGTCGTCCACGGCGAGGGTCGGGCCAAGGCTCAGGTTGACGAACTCGTAGCGCCGCTGCTCGAGGACCGACTTCACGCGCTCGAGGACCTCGTAGAGCTCGAAAGGGTCTTTCTCCGAGTTCTTGTCGAGCACGCGGTGATGGTCAACGCGGCACAGGGGCCGCTCCGCACGGCTTCTCACCGAACCGAAGAGCAGCGCCGACGTGACAGTCTCGCCGTGCCAGAGCAGATCGGGATGGGACTCCCCTATCCCGGGCGTCTCCATCGCGTCAGCCCATGCTGTGAGCGGACTGGTTTCCGGCAGGCCTCCGTCGAACACGGCAACGCGCAGGTTGGGGTCGAGAGCGCCTTCTTCCGGAAGTGTGCAGGCCCGTGGCCGCGGCAGGCTGCCCCGCAAGACGGGGTGCGTTGTACGCAGTTTCGGCATCTCGCGCAGTACCCGCAGGAACGAGAACCGCGCGACCTGGTGTGCTTCACGCTCGGTCGCGCGCAGGCGTAGAAAGCAGAGCTGGCCGGCAAAGAAGATGCGCTCGAGGTCGGGCTCGAGCTCGAGCTCCTCAAGGTAGGCCTTGAAGCCGGCCAGGATGAAGCGGTCCCGGCGGCTCTCGCTCGCGTGCAGCACGATCTCAAGGGGGAGCTTGCCCTTCGCCTTCTTGAGGGGACGCATCCGCTCCTCGGCCTCAAGCGCCGAGACCTTCTC
>Ga0114933_10000583_pt1 | contig 44162 bp, 45 predicted proteins | sample 4SBtaG_FD_89691 | JGI IMG/M metagenome (GOLD analysis project Ga0114933, IMG submission 89691) | Deep subsurface microbial communities from Kolumbo volcano to uncover new lineages of life (NeLLi) - 4SBTROV12_W25 metaG | ecosystem: Environmental > Aquatic > Marine > Volcanic | place: Kolumbo... | reverse complement strand
TCATTCAGAGCAAGCAATAAAATATGGAACCCAACTTGTTGGAGGTGTGACGCCAAAAAAAGGGGGAACCTCTCATCTTGGATTGCCTGTATTTGATACAGTAAGTGAAGCAAAAGAAAAAACTGATGCCAATGCATCTGTTATTTATGTTCCCCCACCGTTTGCAGCGGCAGCAATTGTTGAAGCAATTGAAAGTCAGATAGAATTGATAATATGTATTACAGAAGGTATCCCAGTAATAGATATGATGATGGTTAAAGATAAATTAAAATCATCTAAGTCACGTTTAATAGGACCAAACTGTCCCGGTATAATTACACCTGATGAGTGCAAGATTGGTATTATGCCTGCTCACATTCATAAAAAAGGTAGCGTTGGAATTGTTTCTCGATCTGGGACATTAACATATGAAGCTGTTTTTCAAACTACAGTAGCTGGCATGGGCCAATCAACGTGTGTTGGAATTGGTGGCGACCCAATCAATGGTACTAATTTTATAGATTGCTTAGATTTATTCTTAAAAGATGATGAAACTGAGTCAATTATTATGATTGGTGAAATCGGGGGCTCTGCTGAGGAAGAAGCAGCAGAATTCATTAAAAAACAATCAATTAACAAGCCTATGGTTGGCTTTATTGCTGGAACTTCAGCACCTCCTGGTCGACGAATGGGCCATGCTGGAGCGATTGTATCTGGAGGCAAGGGCGGAGCAGATGACAAAATTGAAGCTATGAAATCTGCTGGAATGCATATTTCAAACTCCCCAGCCGCATTAGGTTCAACTTTACTTGAAGTATTGAAAGGCTAATTCTATTATATAATTTAATTGAATGCCAAAATCTCCATCAAATCAAATTTTTGATAAAACTTCTTTTTTACATGGTGCAAATGCTACGTATGTAGAAGAAATGTTTAAAAAATACTCTGATGATCCATCGTCAGTTCCAAATGATTGGGGTATTTTTTTTAAAAACATTAAAGACGAAGGACTCAATTCAAGCACATACAGCGCCGCTTGGGCAAATAATGATCTCAAAGTTCAAAATGGTGACCTTATTTCTGCTATGGATGGTAACTGGTCGAGTTTGCCAGAAAAAATAATAAAAAAAAATATTTCATATTCAATTGATGAAATTCAACAAGCAACTTTAGACTCGATTAGAGCTCTTCGGTTAATACGTGCCTTTAGAGTGAATGGTCATTTGATTGCTGATCTAGACCCATTACAATTGAGTCAAAAAAATCACCATCCTGAATTAGATTATAGAAATTATGGATTTAATGAGACTGATTTAGAAAAATCAATTTTCATAGATGGAAGTCTTGGTCTTGATAATACTAAGTTAAAAGAAATAATAAAAATTCTTCATGAAACTTATTCTAGTTCGATTGGGGTAGAATTTTTACATATTCAGGATCCAGATCAGAAACAATGGGTTCAAGAAAGAATTGAAGAGGTAAGAAATAAAACACAATTCACTGTAGCTGGTAAAAGAGCAATTTATCGTAGACTTTTAGAAGCTGAAATGTTTGAAAATTATTTAGACAAAAAATTTTTAGGAACAAAAAGATTTGGTCTTGTAGGCAGTGAGTCAACTATTCCTGGTATTGAACAAATAATTAAACAGTGCTGCCTAGCAGGTATTGAAGATATTTATATCGGCACGGCACACAGAGGTAGACTGACACTCTTAGCATCAGTTATGGAGGTTCCATTAAGGGCAATCATGACTAAATTTCAAGCTGGATCTGATGATCCTAATGAGGTGTTGGGTTCAGGTGATGTGAAGTATCATTTAGGAGTGTCAAGTGACAGAGAGTTTGATGGAAAAAAAATTCATTTATCGCTTACCCCGAATCCGTCACACCTTGAGGCTGTAGACCCAGTAGTGATTGGTAAAGTCAGAGCTAAGCAAACACTTACAAAAGATAAAAATAATGAAAAAGTTATTGGTATATTAATTCATGGAGATGCGGCAATTGCTGGACAAGGTGTAGTAGCTGAAACATTTGCAATGTCACAGTTAAGAGGCTTTAGAACTGGAGGAACTGTACATTTTGTAATTAATAACCAAATTGGCTTTACAACGATGCCACTCTATGGAAGATCGGCCCCATACTGCACTGAAATTGCAAAAATTGTTCAAGCTCCAATATTTCATGTAAATGGAGATGATCCCGAAGCTGTGGTCCATGTTTCTAGACTTGCAGCAGAGTTTAGAAACAAATTTAAAACTGATGTTATAGTTGATATGTTTTGTTATCGAAGAGCGGGTCATAATTAGATGGATTTGCCTGAATTCACTCAGCCATTAATGTATAAAAAAATTAAAGAACACAGTTCAACTCTTAAAATTTACGAAAAAAAATTGATAGGAGAAAATATATTATCGAAAGAAGACTCAATAAAATTTGAGGATGAATACAAGAATTTTCTTGATAGCGAGTTTGCTCTTTCAAAAACATACAAGTCAAATAAAGCAGACTGGCTTGAAGGATCTTGGAAAGGCCTTTCAACTGCTTCATTCGATGCAAGAAGAGGAAAGACCGCTGTAGAAAAAAATGATTTGATATCTATTTCAGTTGCAATTCATAAATTGCCTGAAGAGTTTACCGCACATAAAAGAATAAAAAAAATATACAACGATCGATCTGTATCTGTGCTTAATGGAGTTGGAATTGATTGGGCTACAGCAGAAGCTTTAGCGTTTGCTTCTTTATTATCAGAAGGTTTTGGAGTTAGGCTATCTGGTCAAGATGTTGGAAGAGGAACTTTTAGTCAAAGACATGCTGTTCTTTATGATCAAGTGAATGAAGAAAGATTTGTACCTCTTAGACACTTTCAGGATCAACAAGGACTTTTTGAAATAGTGGATAGTTTTCTATCTGAATATGGTGTTTTAGGTTTTGAGTATGGTTATTCACAAGTTGACCCAAAAACTTTGGTTTTATGGGAGGGTCAGTTTGGAGATTTTGCTAATAACGCACAAACTATAATTGATCAATTTATTACAACTGGTGAAAGAAAATGGCTAAGAATGTCTGGGCTAACTTTATTGCTTCCTCATGGCCATGAAGGACAGGGACCTGAGCACACCAGTGGAAGAGTTGAACGCTTTTTGCAAATGTGTGCAGAAGATAATATTCAAGTAATTAACTGCACTTCGCCTGGAAATTATTTTCATGCACTAAGAAGGCAACTTCACCGTGATTTTAGGAAACCTTTAATTATAATGACTCCTAAATCTACATTAAGACATAAAAAAAATACTTCAAAAATTGAAGATTTTATTAATGGATCTTCATTTCATCGAGTTATGAACGACCAATTAGATCAATCTAGTAAAGACAAAATTAATCGAGTTTTATTATGTTCAGGAAAAATTTATTTCGAGATTCATGATCAGATCGAGTCTTTAGGAATAGAGAATGTTGCAATTCTTAGATTAGATCAATTATACCCGTTCCCTTATGATGCACTTACAGATGAATTAGAATGCTATAAAGATTGTGAAATTTATTGGGTGCAAGAAGAGCCTTCGAATATGGGTGCCTATTTTTTTGTGAAAGAAAGAATTGAGTCTGTAATGCATTCTCTCAATATGAAAACAAAAGAACTAATCTTTATTGGTAGACGTTCTTCGGCTTCTCCTGCAACTGGAGTACAAGCTAGACATACTCAAAACCAAAAAAATATTATTGATTTAGCAATTAAGGCTGACAAAGAAGAAATTTATGACAATAAAGATGGTGTTTCCTTATTAAAATATGAACTCCCAATTGAATAATAATTTTAAAGTGTTAAATAAGTTCTATGTCTACTGAAATAAAAGTTCCCTCTCTAGGCGAAAGCGTTGTAGAAGCAACAGTAGCAAAGTGGTATAAAAATCAAGGAGATCATGTTGCCATAGATGAGCCTTTAGTTGAACTTGAAACAGATAAGGTTACCCTTGAAGTTCCTTCACCATGTAGGGGACAATTAAAAATTATTTCAGCTAAAGAAGGTGAAACCGTAGAGGTTGGAGCTTTATTGGGTCAAATCACTGAAGGAGAAGTAGATAATAAGGTAGGCGAAAAAGTTATTGAAGGTGAAAATAAAATTCCTGAAAATAAACCTCAAGAAATACAACAATCTGAGACACAAGATAATAACTCAGAAACTGATAAAGTAGATGTAGATAATAAAAAAGTTGTTACTAATATTGAGAAACTTTCTCCAGCTGTTAGAAAAATTGTTGATGAACAGAAAATTGATCTTTCGAATATAGAACCAAAAAGAAGTGATGGTAGAATTACAAAGGGTGATCTAATTAATAATGTTAATACTTCAGAAACGCAAACTGAAAACAATGAGCCAATCTTAAGTAATACTGACTTGAGTAATACTGAGCTTCGAAAAGAAGTGCCAATGTCTCGTTTAAGACAAACTATAGCAAAGAGATTAAAGGATGCACAAAATAATGCGGCTATTTTAACCACATTTAACGAGGTTGATATGTTTCAATTGATTGAAACAAGGAATGAATACAAAGAAAGTTTTGAATCAAAATATGGTGTAAAACTTGGTTTTATGTCTTTTTTTGTTAAAGCATGTATTACTGCATTAAAAGAAATACCAGATGTAAATGCTGAAATTCAAGATAATAAAATTATATACAAAAATTTTTATAATATTGGAGTTGCCGTTGGAACTGATCAAGGATTAGTGGTGCCTGTGTTAAGAGATGCTGATAAAAAGTCTATAATTGAAATTGAAAAAGAAATCTTTGAGCTTGGTAATAGAGCCAGGTCAGGAAAATTAAGTATAACTGATATGCAAGAAGGTACTTTTACTGTGTCTAATGGAGGAGTATATGGTTCACTTATGTCTACCCCAATTTTAAATCCACCTCAATCAGGTGTACTTGGTATGCATAAGATTGAAAAAAGACCAATAGTGATTGATGATGAAATTTCAATCAGACCGATGATGTATTTAGCTTTATCATATGATCATCGAATTATTGATGGTAAGGCTGCAGTAACTTTTCTTGTAAGAGTGAAAGAAGGCCTAGAAGATCCAAGAAGATTATTATTAGGTGTTTAATTTTGTCAGATTTTGATATTGCAATTATAGGAAGTGGCCCCGGTGGATATGTGTGTGCTATACGCGCTGCTCAACTAGGACTTAGTGTTTGTTGTGTTGAAAAAAGTGAGACTCTTGGGGGCACTTGTTTAAATGTAGGTTGTATACCCTCAAAATCCTTACTCCATACCTCTTATCTTTTTAAGCAAACAAAAGATCTGAATAAAATCGGAATTACGGTTTCAGATGTTCAGATTGATATCAAAAAAATGATAAACTCAAAAAACGAGAGTGTTGTAGGGCTTACAGATGGAATTAAATTTTTATTTAAAAAAAATAAAATAATTCATAAAAAAGGTTTTGGAAGAATTGTTAATTCGAATGAGATTGAGATTTTGTCAGATAACAATTCTGAAATTATTAAAGCTAAAAATATAGTAATTGCAACAGGATCAGAAGTTTCAACACCTAAAGATATTCTTTTAGATGAAATAGATATCTTATCATCAACGGGAGCATTGAACTTAAGCGAAGTACCAGGTGAATTAATTATAATTGGTGCAGGTTATATAGGTTTAGAATTAGGCTCTGTCTGGTCTCGACTAGGGTCAAAAGTCACAGTCATTGAATTTGCAGATAGAATCTTACCGGGAATGGACAGCGAAGTTTCTAAAAATTTCCAAAAGATACTGATTAAGCAGGGATTTGACTTTAAATTATCAACTGCTCTTCGATCTATTACAAAAAAAAGTGGAAAAACTTATGTTACAGTTGAAACAAAAGGACAATCAATAGAATTAGTTTGTGACAAAGTTCTTATTTCTACTGGAAGAAAAGCATATACCTATGGTCTTAATTTAGATCAAATTAATATTGAAACTGATAGTCATGGGAAAATTGAAACCAATGATCTGTTTCAGACTAAAATTAAAAATATTTATGCTATTGGAGACTGTAGACAAGGTCCTATGCTAGCTCATAAAGCTTCTGAGGAGGGAGTTGCTGTAGCAGAAATTATTGCAGGCCAAGCTGGTCAAGTTAATTATAACACAATACCATCAGTTATATATACTGCCCCTGAAGTTGCATCAGTAGGAAAGACTGAAGAAGAAATTAAAAAGCAAGGCATAAAATATAAGGTCGGTAAATTTCCTTTTACTGCAAATCCAAGAGCAAAAATTATGCATGATACAGAAGGGTTTGTTAAAATTTTATCTGAAGCAGATACAGATGAAGTGCTTGGTGTTCATATAATCGGACCAGACGCAGGAAATTTAATTGCTGAATTAGCTATAGCAATGGAGTTTGGAGCTTCCGCAGAGGATATAGCAAGAACATGCCATGCTCATCCAACACTAAATGAGTCGATAAAAGAAGCCGCTCTCAATGTTGAAGGTGATGCAATTCACATATAATCAACAAAATTTAAGAAAATTAACTAAAAAAAGAATAATTTAAAATCAGATAATTACTTGCAGAATTCATTTTTCTACATTAATAAACCACTATATATCCACGTTATCATTTAAAAGGCCTTAAGCAATTAAGGCCTTTTTTATTGTAACAGAGTGATTATTAGATAATAATATAAGGATGATAACGTGGAGGTTAAAAAGTTGAATCCACCAGAAAATTCTGGGTGGTGTCCAAAACTATCTCAAATAATTTTCAATTAAAAAATTTTTAATAAATTTTGGTGAAATATCCATATAAACCCCATATTTAAATTTGGGGTTTTTTTATGAGCTTTGTAATAGCAAAGATCCATACTGCTATTACTACATGATATAGATGAAAACTCATGGATGGATTTATAAAATCAGCAAGTAGTCCATTTTTTCTTATGGTTAAAAATCCTATTAGTAAAATTGACATAATCATTCCTCTTAAAATTTTTTGCAGAGTATTATGATTTGGATAATCCATTACTATAAGAATTGATATTAGTGACCAGGTTAATATTAAATAAAAGATAAATTGTTTTGGCCATACAATGCTAACAATTAAACTAATTACAAGTATTGCTAATAATAGTTTATAAATGTACTTCCATTGTAAGTTGAATGCCATCTGAACACAGACAAGCCCAATACAAGTTAGACCTGAGTAAATGCCGGAAATCATATTAAGTTTAATAATAGTTTCACTAGAATTAAATCCATATCTAATAGCTCCCAACGTAGCAGCAATTCCGATGAGCATAACTCCAATAAGTGCAAAAAATTCTTTTCGACCTTTTAATAAATAAATTGAGTATATTGATGAAGCTACAATTAATACTTCAGTAATTGCATAATGAGCAGGAAGCATTAATTATTTTTTAGTGCCCTGTAATAATCTGCTTTTATATCTGTTGATGTTTTTCTTGATCCATCATGAGACCATCCTGGAGGGCCAAACAAATACATGAATCTAGCTTTTAGACTTATTCCTTTTTGAGAAACATCTTTTACAATATTCCAATATTCGCCAAAAAGAATGCGAACAGGGTTGTAAGTATCTAATGGATCAACTAATCCATAATCTGGAAGGTCTTTTTCATCCTCGGCAACAAAAGTGCCAAGCATTCTATCCCATATAATAAGTGTTCCAGCATAATTTGCGTCTAAATATTTTGGATTTTTTCCATGATGAACTCGATGATGTGAAGGAGTATTAAATATGTACTCATACCATGAAGGTAGTTTTTTTATTGTCTGCGTATGTAGCAAAAATTGATAGTAAGCATTCATAAATCCACAAAAAAGAACCATGATTGGATCAAAACCTATTAACACTAATGGAACCTTTAACATCATTGTCCCAGTAAAATGTTTTGTCCATGGTTGTCTTGCTCCTACATCAAGTGCAAATCTCTCTGATGTGTGGTGAGCCCTATGCAAGCCCCATCCCCATCTCCATCTATGAACAATACGATGATGCAGATAAAATCTAAAATCATCTAAAATAAAGCAAACAACTAAAACAGGCAGGGTAAATGGCAAAGTATATATTTGGTAACTTTTTGCCCAGAAAAGTGCAGCAATTGTTATAAATCCAAATGAGGCATTGATCGGAAAACTAGAAACTCCTAAGAAAACATTAAGAAACCATTCTTTAGAGTCGTTTTTTTGCTTAAATTTAAAAACATAAACGACCAGCATTTCAATTACAGCTAGAAATACAAAAAGTGGTATTAAGACAAATACTAGGTCAATCAGATTATAATCTAATAATTTATCAACTGACATTTTTAAAACTTTCCATCATTCCCTGCATTAATTTATGGATCATATTTACGCCCTGTAAGGGTCTTATAAATACCTTAAATTCATTAATTTTTCCAGTTTTATCCCATGATATAAGATCAATTCCATTTATGTCTGTACTATCTAAAGTCAAGGAAAACTCTAGAGAAGCACTAGATTCCCCGATCATCTCTTTATTATATTGAAAGCTAGCAGAGTTAAATACTTCTGAAGCTGCCATTAAATATTGAAGTGCTAATTGTTTACCTTTTTGTGGAGTATAAACTACTGGCGAATAAAAAATAATATCATCAGATAAAATAGATTCTAAAAGATTGTAATCTCTATTTTTTACAACCTCGTGCCATTTTGTAATAGGATTTTCCATATCTATTAAATTACAATAAAATTTTTTAAATTTCTATTTTTTTGCTAGAGGATGAGTTTTTTTGTAGGTATCAAGGAGCTTTGATGTTTCGACCTTAGTATATTTTTGAGTAGTTGATAAGCTGCTATGACCTAATAATTCTTGTATAGTTCTAAGGTCTCCTCCCGAATCTAATAAATGAGTAGCAAAGCTGTGTCTTAAAGCATGGGGCGTGGCAGTTTCAGGCAGAGATAATGCAGTTCTTATCTTTTCAAGTGCGTATTGAATAATTCTTGGACTAAGCCTAGAAAATCTTTTTCCAATAAACAAAGCATCACCAGAAACAATTTCTTTTGGGCACGCCTCTAAGTAATTTTCAATTCCTTTTTTAATATATGGCATCATCGGTACAATTCTTTCCTTTTCACCTTTACCCTTAATAAGAATATGATCTTCATTTTGAATATCATCATGATTTAACGAAAGTGCTTCAGAAATTCTTAGGCCACATCCATAAAGAAGTAATAAAATTGCTTTGTTTCGAAGTCCAATCCATTTTTCATCTTCTATTTCTTCAGCTTGCTTTATTACTTGAATAGCAAGATCGACATTGATTGGTCTAGGTAAGCTTTTTTTTAATTTTGGAGATTTTAAATTAAATACTGAACTTTCTTTTATCTTATTATTTTTAATTAAAAATCTAAAAAATGACTTAAGAGCAGAAATATTTCTTGCAATAGAATTGGAGGAGATCTCTGAATTTCTTCTGTGAGTCAAGAAACTTCTAAACTCAGAAATTTCTATATTTTCTATTTCTTTAAGTCCTATATTTTTTTCAATGTAGTCTTGAAAAAATATTAAAAATTTAGATAGATCATTTTTATAACTTATAACAGAATTTTGACTGAGTTTTTTTATATTTGTTAGGTGATTTATCCAATTATTATACTCATACTCAAGATCTGCTTTCACTTACAATACTATAGGATTGACTGATTAGTTGATTTCCAATCATTTAAAAATGCTTCTAAACCTTTTTTTGTTAAGGGGTGGTCATAAAGCATCTCCAGTACATTTGGTGGGATCGTAACCACATCTGCTCCAATAATAGCTGACTCTATTACGTGATCTAAGTTTCGAATTGATGCTACTAAAATTTTTGTCTGAAGCTCAGGATAGTTGTCATAAATAGTTTTAATTTTCTTGATCAAATCCATACCATTTTCGCCAATATCATCTAATCTTCCGACGAATGGAGAGATATAAGTGGCATGCGATTTAGCTGCAATTAAGGCTTGTGCAGGACTAAAGCAAAGAGTTACATTTGTGCTAATTTTTTTGGTGTAGAAAAAATTCGAAGCTTTAAGACCATCCTCAGTTAATGGTAGCTTAATAACTATATTTTTTCCAATTTTAGACAGCTTTTCGCCCTCTTTAATCATTCCATCCAAAGATGTAGATGTTACTTCTGCACTGATTGGGCCGTCAACAAATGAAGAGATTTCTCTTAAGGTTTCAAAAAAATCCTTACCTGATTTTGCTATTAATGACGGATTTGTTGTGACTCCGTCAACAAGACCAGTTGAGTATAAGTCTCTAATTTTATCTGTGTCAGCAGTATCTAAAAAAAATTTCATATAAATTTCGTTATTGATGAATATAACTATATCATAGAATATTATTTGTTCCAATTAATGACTAAAAAACAATATTTTGTAAATGTTTTGCTCGCTTACAACTTAAGTAAAGAATTTACCTATAAAATTGATAAGTATGTTGAAATAGGATCAATTGTCAGAGTTCCATTCAGATCAAAAAAATATATAGGCATTGTAACAGAGCATTTAAAAAAGCCCAATTTTCAAAAATCAAAAATAAAAGAAGTTGATTCAGTATCAAATAAGCTTCTCTTTAAATCAAAACATCTAAAATTTTTAGATTGGGTTGCAAAGTATAACTTAATAGATCGTGGGAACATTCTGAAGATGATGCTTCCAAATAGTGATATTTTTTTTAAAGAATTAAAAAAAAAATATGAAATTAATGATGAAATGAATATTAAATTAATAAATTTAAATAATGAGCAACTGAAAGCAAGTAATTATATTTCTACAAAAATAAAAGAGAAAAAATACCAGACGGTGGTCATTGATGGCGTTCCTGGTTCTGGTAAAACAGAAGTATATTTTAGAGTAATTGAAGAAAATCTAAGACTAAATACTCAAGTATTAATTCTTTTTCCTGAGGTTTCGCTAACATCAGAATTTGTAAAAAGAGTCAAAAATCATTTTGGGCTAGATCCTGATGTATGGCATTCAAAAATAAGTCCTTCTCAAAAGAAAATTTCTTTAGACAGAATAATTAATGGTAAGGCAAAGATTATTGTTGGTGCACGTTCCGCATTATTTCTCCCTTTCAAGAAACTTGGTTTGATGATTATCGATGAAGAGCATGACGGTTCATACAAACAAGAAGAAAAAGGGATTTACCAAGCAAGAGACATGGCAGTAGTAAGAGCATCTATAGAAAAAATTCTACTCTTACTTGTAAGCGCAACACCATCACTTGAAACAAGTTATAATATTTTAAAAAAAAAGTATGATAAAGTTTCGTTAACTCATAAATATCAGCAAATCCCTTTTCCTAGAGTAGAAATAGTTGATATGAAAAAAGAAAAATTAAAAAAAGATGAGTGGATATCAAAAACTTTAAGAGTTCAAATTGAAAAAAATATAATTGAAAAAAAACAAGTATTGTTATTCATAAATAAAAGAGGATATGCACCTGTAATTATATGCAAGGCATGTGGCCATAAAATAACCTGTAAGAATTGTTCTAGTTATTTAGTAGAGCATTTGCATTCAAAAAATTTATTATGTCATCACTGTGGATTTAAATTAAATTCTTTTAAATTAGAGTGTTCAGAGTGCAAGAATGTAGATGCAAATTTTATTGATTATGGAGTTGGAATAGAAAAAGTTTTTACAGAGGTATCAAGATTATTTCCAACTGCAAGAACTTGTATGTTTTCAAGTGATCATGTGAAATCTGGTAGCGATATTACAAAAAAAGTTAAACAAATACTCAACCATGAGTATGACATAATAATCGGTACTCAATTAATTACTAAAGGATACCACTTTCCTCTTTTGACCTGTGTAGGAATTATTGATGCTGACATGACATTAAGAGGTGGAGATATGCGAGCTGCAGAAAAAACTTATCAATTATTATATCAGGTAGCTGGCAGAGCTGGTAGAGAAGACGCGAACGGTATAGTTTATATTCAATCTTACTACCCAAAAAATGGAACTATTTTGAGCTTAAAAGAAATGGATAGAAACAAATTCTATAAAAATGAATTAAATTATAGAAAAATATCACAATTACCTCCAGTTGGTAAAATGGCTGCTATTATTTTGAGTGGCCATAAAAAAAATGAAGTAGATCAATCATGTTTGCAGTTATTAAAGTGTGCTCCAAATATTTCAGATATTGAAATCTATGGGCCAGCTCCTGCACCGCTATCAAGGTTGAAAGGTAATTTTAGGCAGAGATTTCTCATACATGACAAAAAATCAAGAAATATCCAGAAATTTATTACTAATTGGATTGTAAAATATCCCCAAAATTCAAAAGTAAATATAACTGTGGATATAGACCCTTATAACTTCATATAAAATTTAAAATGTGACATCGTGGGGCTTGAAGATTCATCAACTTAATGGTACGCAGTGTTTAAAATTTAGTGAAAAATCGATGACAAACGCCCAAAATCGTCAAAGTGTTTCTGTTAGCAGATATGCAAATGCCCTGTTTCAGCTGGCTAAAGAAGCCAAGGTTATTGATACAGTTTCTAATGATTTAACAAGCTTGGAAGTAACCATTAATTCTGACGTTGAAATTTTAAAATTTATTCAAAATCCATCTATTAAAAAAAGTTTAAAAGTTCAGTTTTTTAATACTGTGTCACAAAAATTAGAATTATCAAAACTGACAGAAAATTTTATTGGTCTTATTATTAAGAAAAATAGGGTTCATTATATTTTAGAAATGATCAGAGCATTTAATGATTTATTGTCAGAATTAAAAGGAATTAAATCCGCAAATATAACTTCTGCATATAAATTATCAGATGAAGAAGTTTCTAAAATTAAAATGAAATTGAAAGATAAATTTAATTCAGATTTCAATATTAATCTTCTAAAAGACTCATCTTTAATAGGTGGGTTAAAAATTCAAGTCGGAAGTCAAATGATAGACTCCAGTATTAAAAATCAACTTAATTTATTAAAAGCAAAAATGAAAGAGGTCGCTTAATGGATATACAACCATCCGAAATATCAAAAATTCTAAAAGAAGAAATAAAAAATTTTGGCACTGATTCAGAAATCACAGAAGTTGGACAAGTTCTATCAATAGGTGATGGTATTGCTCGAATACATGGATTAGATAATGTGCAAGCAGGTGAGATGGTTGCATTTGCTGAGGGCACTAAAGGAATGGCCTTAAATTTAGAAGATGATAATGTTGGGGTTGTTCTATTTGGAAGTGACTCTGCAATTAAAGAAGGAGATACAGTTAAAAGAACCAATACTATTGTTGATGTACCTGTAGGTAAAAGTCTTCTTGGTCGTGTCGTTGACGCGCTTGGAAACCCAATTGATGGAAAAGGTAATATTGAGTCTGATACGAGAAGTAGAATTGAGGTAAAAGCTCCTGGAATCATCCCAAGAAAGTCTGTATCTGAACCAATGCAAACTGGACTAAAGGCAATTGATAGTCTTATTCCAGTAGGTAGGGGTCAAAGAGAGCTAATTATTGGTGATAGACAGACAGGTAAGACCGCTATCGCAATTGATGCTATTATAAATCAGAAATCAATAAATGAAGGCAATGATGAATCAAAAAAACTATATTGTGTTTATGTAGGTATTGGACAAAAAAGATCTTCAATTGCTCAAATTGTAAAAACTTTAGAAGAAGCTGGCGCAATGGAATACACAACAGTAGTTTCAGCATCAGCAAGTGATGCAGCTCCTCTTCAATTTTTAGCTCCTTATACAGGATGTTCTATTGCTGAATATTTTAGAGATAATGGGATGCATGCATTGATTATCTATGATGACTTATCAAAGCAAGCTGTTGCATATAGACAAATGTCTTTATTATTAAGAAGACCACCAGGACGTGAAGCTTTCCCTGGTGATGTATTTTATCTTCATAGTAGATTATTAGAAAGAGCGGCTAAGTTAAATGATGATCAAGGCGGAGGCTCTCTAACAGCTTTACCAATTATCGAGACTCAAGCGAATGATGTTAGTGCATTTATTCCAACGAATGTTATATCAATTACTGATGGACAAATTTTCTTGGAAACTGAACTATTCAATCAAGGAATAAGGCCGGCTGTTAATGTTGGATTAAGTGTTTCCAGAGTTGGATCAGCCGCACAAACTAAAGCAATGAAGAAAGTTGCTGGATCTATTAAACTGGAGCTTGCTCAATATCGGGAAATGGCTGCATTTGCACAGTTTGGTTCTGATTTGGATGCCTCGACTCAAAGGCTATTGAATCGTGGATCTAAGTTAACTGAATTACTTAAACAAAATCAATATTCACCGCTAAGTGTTGCTGAACAAGTTATCTCAGTTTTTTCTGGTGTTAATGGATATTTAGACGATATAGATCTAGGAGAAATTAAGTCATTTGAATCAGATTTAATTAATTTAATGCGCTCATCTCATCAAGATATAATTAATTCTATTAATGAGTCTGGAAACTTAGATGATGACATTAAGGATAAGCTTATTGGTATAATTGAAGAGTTTAAAAAAAGCAGATAATTATTTATGCCAAGTCTTGACGATCTTAAAAAACGTATTGGAAGTGTAAAGTCTACACAGAAAATCACAAAAGCAATGAAAATGGTTGCAGCAGCTAAGTTGAGAAGAGCCCAAGAATCTGCTGAGTCAAGTAGACCTTATTCAGACACTATGAATGAAGTTATAGGATCAATTTCAAATAAAGTTGTATCGACATCTTCAGAAAGAAATTTATTAACTGGTACTGGTGATGATCAAGTTCAGCTTCTTATATTATTCACCTCTGAAAGAGGTCTTTGTGGTGGTTTTAACTCTTCGATTACAAAGATGATGCGGGAAAAAATTGAAGACTTACAAAAATTAAATAAGACTGTAAAAATAATATGTATTGGAAAAAAGGGATATGATATTCTTAAAAGAAAGTATAATGATCTTATAATTGATGTGATTGATATGAAGGCAATCAAATCAGTCTCATATCAAGATGCAAAAGACATCTCTCAAAAAATAATAAAAATGTATTTTGATAATGAATTTGATACTTGCTCAATATTTTATAATAAATTTAAATCAGTTATTGATCAGATACCAACCTATCAAAAAATACTTCCTATTGAAAATGAAAAAAATAATGATCTAGAGTTAAATTCATCAACTTCTATGTTAGAATTTGAGCCCGGTGAATCTGAAATTCTTGAAGAATTATTACCTCTAAATTTTGCTGTTCAAATTTTTAAGGCATTATTAGAAAGTGCTGCAAGCGAACAGGGAGCAAGAATGAGTGCAATGGATAATGCCTCTAGGAACGCTTCTGATATGATTGACAAGTTGACTTTATTTTATAACCGTTCTAGACAAGCAGTTATCACTAAGGAATTAATTGAAATTATATCTGGAGCAGAAGCAGTTTAAAAAGGAGCTAAATATGACTACTAATAATAAAGGAAAAATTTCACAGGTAATCGGAGCAGTTGTTGATGTGACATTTGAGGATAATATTCCTCCAATATTAGGTGCGCTTGAATGTAAAGTTGGTGATAAAACAATTACCCTTGAAGTTGCTCAACACCTTGGAGAGTCTTCAGTGCGAACAATTGCCATGGACTCTACTGATGGAATGACTAGAGGAGATGAGGTTGTTGATACAGGAAACCAAATTCAAGTTCCGGTTGGCCCTAAAACCTTAGGACGAATTATGAATGTTATTGGCGACCCTGTTGATGAAAGAGGGCCAATAGACGCTTCAGAAAAATGGTCAATACATAGAGACGCTCCTGATTTTGTTGATCAATCTACAGAAACAGAAGTTCTGGTTACTGGTATCAAAGTAGTTGACTTACTTGCTCCATATTCAAGAGGTGGAAAAATTGGTTTATTTGGTGGTGCCGGTGTTGGTAAAACAGTTTTAATCATGGAATTGATAAATAATATTGCAAAGGCGCACGGTGGATATTCTGTTTTCTCAGGCGTAGGTGAAAGAACTCGAGAAGGCAATGATTTGTATCATGAAATGATTGAGTCAGGAGTTATTGACCTTGAAGGAGATAAATCAAAATGTGCTCTTGTTTATGGTCAAATGAATGAGCCTCCTGGAGCTAGGGCAAGAGTTGCTCTTACTGGACTTACATGTGCTGAGTATTTCAGAGATGTTGAAGGACAAGATGTTTTATTCTTTGTCGATAATATATTTAGGTTTACTCAAGCAGGATCAGAGGTTTCGGCATTACTGGGCAGAATTCCATCTGCTGTTGGATACCAGCCAACGCTAGCAACTGATATGGGCTCTCTACAAGAGAGAATTACAAGTACAAACAAAGGCTCTATTACTTCGGTACAGGCAATATATGTTCCTGCAGATGATTTAACTGACCCAGCACCTGCTACATCCTTTGCTCACTTAGATGCAACAACAGTGTTGTCACGACAAATTGCTGAACTGGGTATATATCCAGCAGTAGATCCATTAGACAGTACCTCTAGAATTTTAGATCCAAGAATTGTTGGAGATGAACATTATAGAGTAGCAAGAAATGTACAATCAGTTCTTCAAACTTATAAATCACTTCAAGATATTATTGCTATCTTAGGAATGGATGAATTATCAGAAGAGGATAAACTTACAGTGAGCAGAGCCAGAAAGATTCAAAGATTCATGTCGCAACCTTTCTTTGTTGCTGAGGTATTTACTGGAACGCCAGGAACATATGTAAATCTTGAAGATACGATTAAGGGTTTTGATGCGATCTGTAAAGGTGAATATGATCATCTTCCAGAAGCAGCGTTCTATATGGTTGGAACTATGGAAGAAGCTATTAAAAAAGCAGAAAAAATGGCTGAAGAAGCTGCTGCATAAAAGTAATGTCAGAGTATTTTTCTTTTAAACTTGTAACGCCTGAGAAGATTTATCTTGAGGGTCAAGCAGAGCTAATAACTGTTCCAGGAGTTGAGGGAGATATAGGTTTTCTTGCTCAACATACAAACTTTATTACTTCAATAAGACCAGGCATAATTAAAGTTATTAGAGATGATAATACTAATGTGCAATTTTATGTTGACGGTGGATTTGTAAAGTTTTCTGATAATGAGTTACTTCTTGTCGCAGAAGAGGTAGCTGATGAAAAAGATATTGATACTGAATTTATTAGTAAAAAAATAGAAACATATAATGAGTTGATGTCTAATGCCTCAGACTCTGAAAAAAATAAAATTATGTCAAAAGTAGATAGTTTGAAATTACTTCTAAACTAATTCATCTTTAAACTCATTTAATACATTTATATAAAGTTCTTTCTTGAATGGAACTATTATTTCAATTAACTCTTTTTTAGAAACCCATTTCCATTTTTTAAATTCTGGCTTTTCTGTTTGTATATTTATTTCTCTATCAATCCCAGAAAACTCAAGTAAGAACCATCTCTGTTCTTGACCCTTAAATCTTCCTCTCCATAATTTCTTTTGTAAGTAGGAAGGTAATTCATATTTATATTTTTTTTTACTTTTTCTTATAATTTTATAATTGTTTTTGATTCCTGTTTCTTCCTCCAATTCCCGTTTGAGTGCTTCGATTGACTTTTCACCTTTATCAACACCGCCCTGTGGCATCTGCCAAGCAGATTTATCTTTATCAAATCTCTGTCCCACAAAGATTTTTCCTTCTTTATTCAAGAGCATAATGCCAACACCTTTTCTATATATTTTTGATTTATGCTGATTAGTTGATAGTTGTTTTTTCATCCAGTAAATCCAGTGCATATTCTAATTGCTTATCAATCTCATTTTCACTACTGAAATCACTCTTTACTTCAATATCTGGAATTACACCAACTTTATGAATTGAGTCTCCTGATGGAGTATAATAAAGGGCAGTAGTCATACGTATTGCACTCTTATCATTCAAAGGAAAGATTGTCTGAACTGATCCTTTTCCATAAGATTGAGCTCCTAGTATTATAGCTCTTTTATGATCTTGAAGAGCACCTGCAACAATTTCTGACGCTGACGCAGATCCTTCATTAATTAATACTATAAGAGGCTTGCCATTGGTTAAATCACCTTTAGTAGCATCAAAGCGTGCAATATTTCTCTTACCTCTTCCTTTTGTAGAAACTATCTCACCAGAACTTAGGAAGTGATTTGTTACATCAATTGATTGACCTAATAGTCCACCTGGATTATTTCTAAGGTCTAAAATAAATCCAGAAATATTTTTTTCACCTATCTCTTTTTGTAAATCCTTAATGGCTTTCTTAATACCCTTGCCGGCCTGCTCACTAAAAGAAATTAATCTTATATATCCAACATTCTCTTCGCGTCTAAATTTTACTGCTTGAACAGTAATTATAGCTCTCTTTATTGATTTAATTAAAACTTTATCTTCACCAGCACGTGCTATTGATATTTCTACGCTTGTTCCAACTAATCCTCTTAATTTTTCAACACCCTCTTGCAATGACTGTCCCTGAATATTCTCACCATTTATATGAGTAATATAATCTCCAGGCATCACGCCAGCTTTTGCAGCAGGCGTATCATCTATGGGAGTTATGATTTTAATAAATCCATTTTCCATTGATACTTCGATTCCTAAGCCACCAAATTCTCCCTCAGTTTCTTCTTGCATTTCAATATACTGATCAGTGTTCATATATCCTGAATGTGGATCTAATGCTTGAAGCATTCCATTGATTGCAGATTCAATGACTTTTTCATCCTCAACATCTTCAACATAGTTTTTTTGTATTAAGTCAAATACATCTCCAAATGAGTCTAACTTTTCATATAAATCTTTGTTATTTTCTGCTTGACTAGAATTTACAATTAATATTAGAAATATTAATAAATTAGTAAAAAATAATTTCATATTACTCTCTATGATATGGATGGTTCATTTTAATAGTAGCAGATCTATATATTTGTTCTAATAAAATAATTAATGCAAATGAATGCGTAAAAGTCATTTTACCAAGTGATAATGCGAGGTCAGCATATTTTAATATTTCATGATTAAATCCATCAGTACTACCTATGAAAAAAATTAGATTTTTATCTACTTTTGTAAAGATGAGCTCAGATAAATTAGTTGAAGATAGGTTTTCACCTTTTTCATCTAAGAAAATTAAAAAAGATTTTTTATGAGATTCAGTAATTATTTTTGTAAGTTCTTTAGTATTTATTTTTTTGCAATTGATAGATGAGATAATACTTTTTGGGATACTTTTGAGTCGATCTAAATAAATCGCTGATAAATCTTTCTCAAAGCTAAATTTAAATTTATCATGATAAAAAATATCAATCTTCATACAATTTATTCAATCTCAGCTGACCACATCTTCTCTAAATTATAAAATTCTCTGGATTCTTTTTTAAAAATATGGACGATCACATCTCCTGTATCAATCACTATCCACCCTGTTGAGTTATCTCCTTCAACAACTGAATTTTTAAATCCATTTTTTTTAAGATTCTCATATATAGATCGCGACAGAGAATGAACATGCCTATTAGAGGTTCCAGTTGCAAAGACCATATAATCAGTAATTGATGTTTTTTCTTTTACATCTATGCTTACAATATCAATAGCTTTGTTATCCTCTAGCTCATTAATTATTTTTTTTAAAATATTCATTATATAATTTTACTTTCTGATATCACTGGATGAGATATTAATATTAAAATCAGAGATGAATGTCCAGCCAGGTAGTTCATTATCAAAAAAACTTTCTCCAGGATTTTCAATTTTAAAATTACTATATTCAATTCCTGCATTACAATTATTTATTTGGTTGCTATTAGAGTCACGATTGAAAACCGCAATATGAATTTGCTTAAAAATATTTTTATAATCTTTCCATTTATCTATTTCCATAAATGAGTCACTTCCCATTAAAAAAATATAATGATTATTCTTAAAATTATTTTTTATATATAAAAGATTATCAATTAAATAATTAGACTCTGTTTCATCTTCAAAATATTTTAATTTAATGACTTCTTGATCAATTATTGACTTTATTTTATTTTCTCGTTCTATAAAATCTAAATAGATATCTTTATCTTTAAATGGGTTTTTTTTTGTTATTAGCCACCATATTTGATCAAGTGCAAAAATATCTTTTGCTACTTTACTGATTTTTAAATGACCTTCATGAGGTGGATTAAAGGAGCTGCCGAGTATACCGATTTTCATTATTACTAGGGCCTTATTTGACCGTCGCCCCTTACTTTATACTTATAGGTTGTTAACCCCTCTAGTCCAACAGGACCTCTTGCATGAAGTTTGCCTGTTGCAATCCCAATTTCAGCTCCTAAGCCAAACTCACCACCATCGGCAAACTGAGTAGATGTGTTATGCATTACAATTGCACTACCAACGTGATTTAAAAATAATTCTGCATTTTCTGTGTTTTCAGTAATTATACTTTCAGTATGGTTGGACCCATACTTTGTTATATGTTTTATTGCATCATTTACATCTGCCACAATTTTTATTGATATTATAGAGTCTAAATATTCAGTCTTCCAATCATCTTCATTAGCTTTAATTAAGTCTGGATAATTTTTTGTTATCATTTCATCTCCTCTGATCTCACATCCACCACTTTTAAGAATATTTATGATGCTTGGTAAATGACTATCAATACAATCTTTATGCACAAGCAAGGTTTCAGCAGCTCCACAGATACCTGTTCTTCTTAACTTTGAATTATTGACAACTTGTTCAGCTTTATCTTTATCAGCAAACTCGTCGACATAAACATGACAGATACCATCTAAGTGTCCAATTACAGGGATTTTTGCTTTATCTTGAACTTTTTTTACAAGGCCTTTCCCCCCTCGAGGAATTATTACATCAATGTATTGGCTCATTTCAGAGAGCATATAATCTACGGCATCTCGATCAGTAGTTTCTATAAATTGAATTATATTTTTATCATAATTAGATTCTTCAAGCGCATTACGAGCTGAAGTTACCAATTGTAGATTTGAATAATACGATTCCTTCCCACCTCTAAGAATAACTGAATTTCCAGCTTTTAAGCATAAAACACTTGCATCTATTGTTACATTTGGTCGACTTTCATAGATTATACCTATTACACCCAATGGGACAGAAACTCTCTCAACAAGCATTCCATTAGGTCTTTCATTTTTGTTAATTACTTTATTTATTGGATCTTCGAGTAAAACAATATCGTTGATTGAATTAATTATTGAGTCAACTCTATCAGAGTTTAGAGCCAATCTATCAAGCATTGCCTTATCTATTGTCTCAGATGCTATTGAAATATCTTTTTGATTAGCATTAAGTATTAACTCTTTATCTGAATTTATTTTCTCAGCAATCTTTATAAGCAGATTATTCTTTTCTTCAGATGTAAAATTTTTCACCTGATTTGAAGCAACCAAGCTCTTTCTGCCAATATCATTTAAACTATCGATTATATTCATATCAAAACAAGATCATCTTTATGAATGAATTCTTCTCTATAAGAATAATTCAGTATCTCAGCAATTTCATTACTTTTGTGACCCATTATTTTATTTGTATCATTTGAGGAATATCCTGCTAGTCCTAAGCCAATTTTTTCGTTTTCCTGAGATAAAACTGATACTACATCTCCCCGCAAAAACTCCCCACTCACTTTAATTATTCCAGCAGGCAATAAACTGCTTCCTTTCTTTAGAGCGATTAAAGCTCCTTCATCAATGATAACTGTTCCGATAGGTTTCATTGTTCCTACAATCCATTGTTTTCTAGATGCCAGTGGAGTTCTTGAAGGCTTAAACCATGTACAAGGCCTCTTTTTAAATAGTGCTTTTATTGGATTATTAATTGTACCATTTGTAATTGCCATGTGACATCCTGCAGCCATAGCAGTTTTTGCAGCTGAAATTTTTGTTTTCATTCCACCTTTTCCAAGTTCTGATATTGAGTCACCAACCATTTTTTCTATTTCTTCATTGATTTCAGTAATTTCAGAAATTAATTTAATCTTGTCATTATTTTTTGGATCTGATGAATACAATCCATTTATATTTGATAGTAAAATCAAACAATCAGAGCTTGTAATTTGGGCAACTCTTGATGCAAGTCTGTCATTATCTCCATATTTAATTTCACTTGTAGCAATAGTATCATTCTCATTCACAATTGGTATAATTCCCATCTTCAGTAGAGTGTCTATTGTTCTCCTTGCATTAATAGACCTTCTTCTTTGTTCAGTATCATCTAAAGTAAGGAGGATTTGAGCAATTTTAATTTCATTTTTTTCAAAAGCATTTTTATATGAGCTCATCAAGTGTATTTGTCCAACAGACGAAATTGCCTGATTTATATCTAGTTTCATTTCATTACTATCTAAGTCTAAATCTTTTGCTCCTAGAGCAATTGCACCTGAAGTAACAATAATTACTTCTTTGTGATTTTCATTTAAATATCGAATATCCTCAGCAAGGCTTGACAGCCATTTTTCATTTAATTTGTTGCTATCTTCATGAAAAAGCAAAGATGAACCAATTTTAATTACTATTCTTTTTGTATCTTCAAGATTCATCAATTTTTCCTATTCGAACTATTTTATTTTTCAAATTATCAATACCATATTTTGTAATCGTTGATATTACATATAATGGACAATTAACTAAATCATTAAATTTTAAACTTATGTTTTTAATCTCATCTTCATCAATTAAATCTGATTTATTTAGAATAATAATTTTTTCTTTTTTATTAATATTTTGATCAAATCCATCCAATTCATTAATAATTGTTTTGTAATCAGATATTGGATCTTGTGATGAAATATCAATCATATGAATGATTGACTTACATCTTTCAATATGCTTTAAGAATTGAATTCCTAGCCCTGATCCACTATTTGCTCCAGATATTAAACCTGGTATATCAGCTACAACAGACTCATCATCTCCAATTCTAATAACCCCCAATTTCGGTTCAAGTGTTGTAAATGGGTAATCAGCAACTTTAGGTTTAGCTGCTGAAATTGATCTTAATAAGCTGGACTTACCAGCATTTGGCAATCCAACAAGCCCGATATCTGCCAGTAATTTTAATTTAAAAAAAACTTCTGCTTCTTGTCCCTTTCCTCCAGGAGTTGTTTTTCTAGGAGCCCTATTTGTTGAAGATTTAAAATTAATATTTCCTAAACCACCTTTGCCCCCCGGAAATAATAAAAACTTATCGGTAGAAATTACATCAGCAATAAGTTCATCCTCAATAAAAATTTCTGTACCAAGAGGAAGTTTAAGCATTACATCTTGACCAGCAGCACCCGTTCTATTTCTACCAGATCCATGACGTCCCTTTTTTGCCTTAAAATGTTTTTTAAATCGATAGTCAACTAGAGTATTCAGAGACTTAGTGCCTTTAATAAAGACATCACCTCCCTTTCCTCCATTTCCTCCATCAGGACCACCAAATTCAATAAATTTTTCTCTCCGAAAGCTCAAGCAGCCATCACCACCATCACCGCTTTTGATAAAAACCTTGGCTTCATCTATGAATTTCATTTGAGGTAAAAAATTAAGTCTGTAAATAGAATAAAGTAAAAAGTTAATTAGTTTTTTGGAATAACTGAAATAGTCGTTTTACCATCTCTTTTTTTTCCAAATTTAACTTCTCCATTAACCAGTGCGAAAATAGTATGATCTTTCCCAAGTCCAACATTAGTCCCTGGGTGCCATTTAGTGCCACGTTGCCTAGCAATAATATTACCAGGTATTACTGCTTCACCACCAAATTTTTTAATACCTAGTCTGCGTCCGGCGGAATCTCTTCCGTTCTTCGATGATCCCCCAGCTTTTTTTGTTGCCATATCTATTTATCCTTTGAGGTAGCTGTTTTCTTTTTAACAACAGATTTCTTAACTGTTTTCTCTTTAGAGGCTTTATCAACCTCGACACTTTTTGCTTTAGTCTTTGGTTTAAAACCAGGAATATTTAATGACTTAACTTGAAGAAAGGTCATATCTTGTCTATGTCCATTTTTTCTTCTGAAGTTTTTTCTTCTTTTTTTCTTAAAAATAAGAATTTTTCGATCTCTATCTTGTTTGATAATTTCAAGATTAACTTTAGCACCATCTATTAGTGGTTCGCCAACAGAAAATTCTTTTCCATCACTAGCAAATAAAACATCACTAATTTCGACATTATCACCAGCAGTGCCAGATAATTTGTTTACGGTTAGTATTGTATTCTCAGATACTTTATATTGTTTTCCACCGCTTGATATAATTGCAAACATACTTGAAATATTAAAAGATTGTTAAAACGGGCTGAATATAGACTGCGACTAATTTATGTCAATAGTCTAAATTTTTCTTTAATTTGCAACAATTTTAGGACATATTAATGCTTACTTATGTCCAATCTAAATAATCAAAAGGTTCAGAAATATGTCATTAAATATTAGACCTTTCAGAGCTTTAAGGGCTAAAAATCATTTAGTAAAAAAAGTAATAATGCCTGCTTTTGATAATCTGAATGCTGACGATATATCAAAAATAATGAAAAATTCTAAATGGAATTTTTTAAATGTGATTAGTCCAGAAGCATTCTATCCAGGAATTTCTAAAAAATTATCAAAAAAACATTCACTAGATCATCTATCAGCAATGATTAATGAAAACATCATTTCGCAAGATGAAAAAGATTCTTTTTATATTTATAGATTAGAAAAGTACAATAAATCTCAATTTGGAATTGTAGCGAGTATAGATATTAATGAGAAAAACCCAAAAATACTTAAACATGAAAATACTTTAGAGGCTCGTTGTGATAGAATATTAAGAACAACAAAAAATACTAATATTCAAGTTGGTCCAGTATATTTCTCACATAAATCTAAAATAAATTTAAATAGCATTTACAATCGATATAAAAAAATAAAACCACTTTATAATTTTCAAACTTCAGGAGGCACAATCCATTCTTTATGGAAAGTTGATAATGATAAAGATATAAAACTGATAGAAAAAAATCTAAAAAAAATTGATAAACTATATATTGCCGATGGTCATCATAGATTTTCCTCAATGGAGAAGTTATATTCTAATTATGGAAATAAAAATAAAACTAAGAAAAGCATTCCTTTGCTATCAGTTATTTTTGATAAAAATAATATAAACATACTTAGTTATAATAAAGTAATTAAATTCAAAAAGTGGAACTACGATCAATTTATTCTTCTTCTTAAAAAACAGTTTAATAAATTAGAAATAAGCGCTTTCAAACAGCCATCAAAAAGAGGAGAAGTTTCAATTTATTGTAATAATAAATGGCATAATCTAAATATAAGAAAAAATAATACTATTAAGAAATCAAAAAAAACTGACTCAGAGATAATAGAAAATTTAGTACTAAAAAATATACTATTAAAAAAGATGGAATTAAAAATCATAGAAAAAACTCATGTTCCGGGTAAATTTGGTGCTCAATTTTTAGAAGAGAAAGTTGATTTAACTATTGCTGATGTTGCTTTTTTTATTTGCCCAATGACAATGCATGAGATAATGTCTGTTGCAGATGCTGGAAAAATTGTGCCTCCAAAATCTACTTTTTTCGATCCAAAACCAATTGATGGACTTGTTACTCTTTTAATGAAAGATTAAAAATATGGAAAAACCCTCACAAAAACCTCACTATCCTTTTTTTTCTTCAGGCCCATGCGCAAAGCCCCCCGGTTGGTCTTTTGATAAGTTAAAGGGCGCAGAATTATCTAGATCTCATAGATCAAAACCTGCAGTAGCAAAATTACAAGAGGTAATTGATAAATCTAGAAGTGTGTTACAAATACCAGATGATTATTTGATTGGTATTGTTCCTGCTTCTGACACTGGCGCTCTTGAAATGGCAATGTGGTGCCTGCTAGGTCAAAGAGGAGTAGAAGTTTATTCTTGGGAAAATTTTGGCCATGATTGGAATATTGATGTTGGTGAGCAATTGCCCCTAGAAGATAAAATACTCGTAAAAGCTGATTATGGGGATATCCCAGATTTTTCAAATAGTAATCCGGACAATGATATTGTGTTTACGTGGAATGGAACAACTGCTGGCGTTAGAATAAAAAATACTGATTGGATTAGTAGTGAGAGAAAAGGTCTAACAATATGTGATGCAACTTCTGCGGTTTTTTCTATGGAAATGGATTGGCCAAAATTAGATGTTGTAACTTATTCGTGGCAAAAAGTTCTTGGTAGTGAAGCTGCTCATGGAATGTTAATTTTGTCTCCAAGAGCAGTTGAAAGATTAGAGAGTTATACGCCTTCGTGGCCTATTCCAAAAATTTTTAGGCTAGCTCAAAAACAAAAATTAATATCAGGTATTTTTTCAGGTGCAACAATCAATACGCCCTCAATGATCAGTGTTGAAGATGTTTTGAACTCTTTAAATTGGTCAATTGAAATTGGAGGTCTCTCAAAATTGATAGAAATCTCTGAAAATAATTTGAGCCTTGTAAATGATTGGATTGAAAATAGTAATAATTTTGAATTTTTAGCTCAAGACCCTGATACAAGATCATGTACCTCTATATGTATTGTTCCAAAAGATGAATGGTTTAAATCATTGGATAAAGATACTAAGTCAAAATTTATGGCTGAAGTTTGTGGAGAATTAGAAAGCAATGAAGCAGGGTTTGATTTAAATTCTTACAAGACTGCTCCCCCTGGAATTAGAATTTGGGGAGGCTCAACTGTTGAGAATAAAAATGTTGAATTAGTTCTTCCTTGGATAGATTGGGCTTATCAATCAATCAAAGAAAGACATCAGAGTGCCTAAAGTTTTAATTGCCGACAACATTTCCGACGTTGTATGTGAAATCTTTGATACAAATAATATTGAGTATGAAAAAAAAGTAGGTTTATCAGAGGATGAATTATCGGCAGAAATTAAAGGATATGATGGGCTTTTAATTAGATCTGCCGTTACTGTTACAAAAAAAATTATAGAGTCTTCAGACAACTTAAAAGTAATTGGTCGACCTGGTGTTGGAGTTGACAATGTCGATTTACAAGCCTCTTCTGAAAAAAATATTGTTGTTATGAATACTCCTCTTGGAAATGTTCAAGCAACGGCTGAGTTAACATTTGGAATAATTCATTCGTTGATGAGAAAAATACATATTGCAAATTCATCAATGCATAACAAAAAATGGGAAAAGAAAAAACTTATTGGAAATGAATTATTGGGTAAAAATATTGCAATCATTGGATTTGGTAATATAGGAAAAAAGGTTGCTGATTTTGCTAAAGCTTATGGCATGAATATTATAGTTGTTAGTGAGACAGCCTCGAGTGGTGATGTAGATTATCTAAATGCTAAAGTTATGAAGTTTGATGATATGCTTTCTGAAGCAGATATTATTACGTTTCATAATAAGTTATCTGAAAAATCTAAGTATATTATTAATTCTGAAAGTCTTAAACAAATGAAAAAAAATTCAATTGTTATTAATTGTGCAAGAGGTGGAATTGTAAATGAAGCTGATATGAAAGAAGCTTTGGAAAAAGAAATAATATCAGGCTATGGATGTGATGTTTATGAAGTAGAACCACAAACAGACCCTATATTTTGTGGAATGAATAATGTTGTAATGACTCCTCATATCGGAGCTGGAACATCTGAGGCTCAAGAAAAAGTTGCGGTACAAATTGCTGAACAAGTTTCTGATTATTTGATTAACAATAATATAGTTAATCAAGTAAAACCGTAAGCTACATGAATCTAGTTTTAATCAGACATGGTAAAAGTGTTTGGAATTTAGAAAATAAATTTACTGGATGGTATGATATTGAGTTAGCTCCAGAGGGTATTATTGAAGCTGAAAAAGCTGCATCTTTTTTAGCAGATAATGAACTTAAGCTAGACGTGTGCTTTACTTCATATCTTCAACGAGCAAATAAGACTCTTGAAATTATCTTAAATCATATGCCAGTAAAGATGGTTAAAGATATTGAAATTAATAAGTCGTGGAAACTTAATGAAAGACATTATGGGGCGTTACAAGGTCTTAATAAGGATGATACAAAAAATAAATATGGAGAACAGAAATTTTTTGAATGGAGGAGAAGCTATAATATTCCTCCTCCAATTTTAGATGAAGATAGCTCAATGAATCCAAAAAAAGATCCAATTTATGAGAATGAGAATATAGATGAACTTCCTTTAACTGAATGTTTAAAAGATACGTATGAGAGAGTAGTTCCATATTGGACAAGTGAAATTAAGCCACTAATTTTAGAAAAGGATGTGATGATTGCTGCTCATGGAAATAGTTTAAGAGCATTATGTAAATTTTTATTTGATATTGGAGATGATGATATTGTAAATTTAGAAATTCCTACTGGAAATCCATTATTGATTAATTTAGATAAAAGTTGCAAAATACTTTCAGCAAGATATCTTGACAGCTCTAGGGCTGAAAATTTGCCAAAAATTTAAAATTATAAGGATTTTTTATGACTGAAGTTTATATCACAGCTGCCACTCGAACCGGGGTAGGTTCATTCAATGGTTCATTGGCATCATTACCAGCACACGATTTAGGAAAAATTGTAATTAATGAAACAATAAAAAAAGCCGGAATTGATCAATCTGAAGTAGATGAGGTAATTATGGGTCAGGTTTTAGCTGCCGGCACAGGACAAAACCCAGCAAGACAAGCATCAATGAATGCAGGTATTTCGAAAGAAACTCCAGCTTGGGTTGTTAATCAAGTATGTGGTTCTGGATTAAGAAGTGTTGCATTGGGTTATCAATCGATAAGAAATAATGATGCAAATATAATTATTGCAGGCGGGCAAGAAAGCATGAGTCAATCACCTCATTGTATGCACCTTAGAAATGGAACTAAAATGGGTGATACTCAAATGATTGATACAATGATAAAGGATGGACTATGGGATGCTTTTAATGGTTACCATATGGGAACCACTGCTGAAAATGTTGCACAACAGTGGCAGATTACAAGAGATCAGCAAGATGAATTTGCATTTAATTCACAATCAAAAGCAAGTAAAGCAAAAGCAGATGGATTATTTAAAGACGAAATTACAGCTGTTGAAATAAAAACAAGAAAAGAAACAATTATTTTTGATCATGACGAGTATATCAAAGATGGTGTGCAATTAGAGAAATTGTCAACTTTACGCCCAGCATTTTCAAAGGATGGGACAGTCACTGCTGCCAATGCTAGCGGTATTAACGATGGCGCTGCAGCCATGACTCTTATGAATGAGTCAGAATTAAAAAATAGAAATATAGAGCCAATGGCAAGAATAGTTTCATGGGCTAGTGCTGGAGTTGATCCTTCAATCATGGGAACAGGTCCAATACCAGCAAGCAGGAGAGCATTAGAAAAAGCTGGATGGTCAATTAATGATCTAGACTTAATTGAGTCTAATGAAGCTTTTGCAGCACAGTCTTGCGCCGTAAATAAAGAGTTAGGATGGGATACCTCTAAAGTTAATGTGAATGGTGGTGCAATTGCTATCGGACATCCAATTGGTGCATCTGGCACAAGAATATTGGTAACTTTACTTCATCAAATGAAAAAACAAGATGCTAAAAAAGGCCTTGCTACCTTGTGTATTGGTGGCGGCATGGGAATAGCACTTTGCGTTGAAAGATAAATTAATAAAGGAGATAAAATGACAAAGACTGCATTAGTTACAGGTGGAACAAGAGGTATCGGAGCCTCTGTTTCTATTTCTTTGAAGAACGCAGGATACAATGTTGCTGCGACATACAATTCAAATACAGAGAAGGCAAATGCTTTTGCCTCAGAGCATGGAATCGAAGTTTTCCAGTGGAATGTCGCAGACTCTGCTTCTTGTGAAGCTGGAGTAAAACAAGTTCAAGACAAGATGGGCTCGATCGATATTCTTATTAATAATGCTGGAATATCTAAAGCTTCTATGGCCCATAAAATGTCTGTAGAACAGTGGGATGATGTAATTCGAACTGACCTAGATTCTGTATTTTATATGACTAGATGTGTTCTTGAAGGAATGAGAGAAAAATCTTTTGGAAGAATTATTACAATCTCTTCAATTAATGGTCAAAAAGGTGAAATGGGACTGATCAATTATAGTGCTGCAAAAGCTGGAGTTTTAGGGTTTACAAAAGCACTAGCCCAAGAAACAGCGAGAAAGAATATTACTGTCAATGCTGTGGCACCTGGATATATTGATACAGATATTTTAGCTGATGCATCTGAAGATTTCCTTAAAAGTCTTGTAGGAAAAATTCCAGTAGGAAGACTCGGAACTGTTGAGGATGTTTCACGAATTGTTACATTTCTTGCAAGTGATGATGCTGGGTTTATTACTGGATCAACAATTACTGCCAATGGAGGACAATACTTTACTTAAAATGTATCTTTTAGATGCCTTAGGTAAGTAAAAACTTCTAAATCATTTGCTTTGTTCATTTTTAGATGATTTTTAAAGTTTTCTTCATTCGACTTTAAGAAAAAATTGAGTTTTTTTTCAGCTTTAATTGTTGTTGGGATAGAAGGCTGTTTTTTTTCATATAATTCTTTTAATGACTCAATCTTTTCGCTTAAATCTTTATCTTTGATTACTGATTCTAAAAAAAGAGCGTTATTGAGGGTATATTCGTGTCCACAGTATACTCTCGTATTCTCTGGTAAATTTTTTAATTTATTCAATGATTGATACATCATTTCAGGGGTTCCCTCGAAGATTCTACCACATCCTAATGAAAATAAAGTATCGCCTGTAAATACAATATTTTCAGACTGAATGTAGAAAGCTATATGGCCAATAGTATGCCCAGGTATATCGATAATTTCTGCTCTATATTCATTAAATTCAAAAAATTCTCCCTCCATCAAGCAAATATCAATTCCCGGTATTCTATCTTTATCATTTTTATTTCCAACTATCTTTGCGCCGTATTTTTCTTTAAGTTCAATATTTCCACCTACATGATCAAAATGATGATGCGTATTTAAGATATATTTTAAATTTAAATTATTTGTTTTGATGAATTCGTCTACTGGCATAAATTCAGAAGGATCGACTACAAAAGCGTTATTTTTATTATCAATACACATATAAGAATAGTTATCAGTGCGACATGGAATTATTTTTACTCGTAGAGACATAATATAATTATTTTTTTGATATTAAAAAAAGTCCTGACTCTGAAAAGTAGCTATCGTAAAGACTCTTACCTTTGAATTCTTTAAATACTGATTTTCTTAAATCAGCTTTCTTTTCAATTTTAATACTTAATCCTTCGCATAAATTTATAAAGTCATTAATAGTACAAAAATGTAAATTTGGAGTTTCATACCAACTATAGTCTAGTGTGCTATTGACAGGCATTTCTCTATTGAAAAATAAGCTTGTAGCTATTGACCAATGGCCAAAATTTGGAAAAGACACTATTGCTTTACTAGCGATTCTTACTAATTGTTCTAGCACAACTTTGGGATTTTTAGTTGCTTGCAGCGTATAGGTTAAAATAGAGTAATCAAATAAATTATCTGGGTAATCAAATAAATCTGTATCTGCATCTCCTTCCACAACAGATATTCCTTTGCTTAAACAAGTTCTTATTTTGGATTGATCTATTTCCATTCCACGAGCTACTACATTATTATTTAATTTTAAATACTCAATTAAGGAACCATCACTACATCCAATATCAATAATATTTGATTTAGAAGTAATAACATTAGAAATTATTTTAAATTCCTTTGTTTTATTAATTAAGCTCATAATTCTCTCCAGGTTGAACTTATAAAGCCATTTAGAGCGTCAAAAAATTCTGGCTCATGCAATAAAAAGGAGTCATGTCCGTTTTCCGTTTCTATTTCTAAAAAACTTACATCAATACCAAGAGCATTTAGAGTTTTTACTATTTTTTTATTTTCAGAAGTTGGATATAGCCAATCACTTGTAAACGAAATGCATAAAACTTTTGATTTTGTATCTTTAAATGCTTCAATCAATGAGCCATTGCTATTTGCAGTAATATCAAAATAATCCATTGCTCTAGTGATATAAAGATAGCTATTTGCATCAAATCGATCAACAAACGAAATACCTTGATGTCTTAAGTAACTTTCAATCTGAAAATCAGCTTTAAATGAATAATCTAATTCATTTTTATCTTGGAGATTTCTACCAAATTTTTGATGAAGTGACTCTTTAGAAAGATAAGATATGTGTGCCGCCATTCTTGCAACAGACAAACCTTTTGTTGGTTGATTATCTGTTTCATAATAGTTTCCAGATTGCCAATTTGGATCAGCCATTATTGATTGTCTCGCTAATTCATTAAGTGCAATATTTTGTGCTGAATGATTTACAGAAGTTGCTATTGGTATTGCAGAGTGAACATATTCAGGAAATTTTGACAGCCATTCAAGTACAAGCATGCCTCCCATAGATCCACCAGTAACACAGAATAGTTTTTCAATTGATAGATAATCAATTAATAACTTTTGTGCTTTCACCATATCAGAAATAGTAATAACAGGAAAATTGAGTCCAAATTCTTTTTGGGTGAGTGGATCAATTTCCTTAGGGCCTGTTGAGCCCATACATCCTCCAATAATATTTGGACAGATTACAAAAAATTTATTTGTATCAATTGATTTATTAGGGCCTACTACATTTGACCACCAGCCTTCTTTTTTTGTAATTGGGTGCTGACTTGCAACATACTGATCTCCAGTCAGAGCATGGCAAATGAGGATTGCATTCGACTTTTGTTCATTCAAATTGCCATAAGTAGTATAGGCAATTTTTACGGGACCTAAGCTCTTGCCACAATCAAGAAGTAATGGCCTCTCTTTACTTGATAATTCAACTATTTTATTCTCTTCCATAAACACTTAATCTTTAAACAAAAAAAACCGCCCAACAACTAAGCTTGGCGGCAATTCACCTTTTTAGCTGTATTTCTAATGCGCCCGCAAGCTGTACTCAAATCGGCGCAAGTTATTTTTTACATTTTCCCTGAGATATGTCAATTTTGAAGATTAGCTATATTATTTTTTCAAAGATTTCCTTTAAATAATAGCAATATTCACATATCTATAACGGTATCATGAGCGTTACATTAAATAAGATAAAGACATATGAAGGCGGGAAATCTAATATTCCTGGAAAAAAAAATATAATTAAGCTCTCATCTAATGAGTCACCATTTGGTCCTTCAAGAAAAGTTTTAAAAGCAATTAAACAGGCATCAGGAAAAACAAATCGTTATCCAAACGCTGATAGTTTAGAATTAAAGAAAAATATTTGTAAGAGATATAAAGTTCCTAGAAAGAACATATTTGTCGGAAACGGATCTGACGAAATTTTGGGACTTCTATGTCAGCTGTTTTTATCAAAAAATGATGAAGTGATAATTCCAAAACATAGTTTTTTAATGTACGAAATTTACGCATCTATTAATAATGCAAAAATAAAGTATTCAAACGTTAATGATTACTCTTTTATTGTTGATGATATAATTAAAAAAGTTACAAATAAAACTAAAATTATATTTATTGCGCAACCAAATAATCCTACGGGAATATATTTGGATAGAAAGAATTTAAGCAAACTATTAAAAAAAATCCCAAAAAGAATAATGGTTGTAATTGATGCAGCTTATTCAGAATTTATAAATAACTCAGACTATACTGATGGTTTAAACTTAGTGATGAAAAAAAGAAATATTATAGTTACTCATACATTTTCAAAAATATATGGCCTAGCTAGTTTACGATTAGGTTGGTGTGCTGCACCTGAAAAAATAATTAATTTATTAGATAGAATAAGAGGTCCATTTAATGTTAATCAAATTGCCCAAGTTGCCGGGTCAGCAGCATTAAATGATATCAATTATGAAAAAAAAGTAATTAGACATAATACAATTTGGCTAACAAAGTTTAAAAGTGAATTAGCTAAACTTCCAGTGAAGGTTTATGATAGTCAAGCAAACTTTATATTTATTAAAGTAAGGAATGCAAAAAAACTTAATAAATATCTTTTATCTAATGGCATCATTGTCCGAACACTTGATAATTACGAAATTTTTGATTGTTTAAGAATTTCAATTGGCACAACATTGGAAAATAAAAAATTTTTAAATTTAATAAAAAAATTTTTTGAAAATGAGTAAAAAAACAAAAAAATATCTATTTAATAATGTTCTCATAATTGGAATTGGGTTAATCGGATCTTCAATTGCATTATCATTAAAGAAAAATGGTATCGCTAGAAATATAGTGGGCTTTTCAAAAACTGAGAAAACAAGAAAAATAGCCAAAAAAAAGCGTATTGTTGATGAGACAATTAATAGGATTTCAAATCGTATATCTGAAATGGATTTAATAATAATTTGTTCTCCACTTAGTACATATGAAAAAATATTTAATTTAATCGATCCTCATTTATCAAAAAAAACTATAGTTACTGACGTTGGATCTGCAAAGTCTCGTATCGTTAAGAATTTTCATTCATCTAAGGATAGAGTTTTTGAATTTATACCAGCTCACCCCATTGCTGGAACAGAACAAAGTGGACCGAATGCTGGTTTTCATGAGTTATTTATTGATAGATGGTGTATCATCACACCTATTCCTGGAAACAAGAAAAGAAATATAAATACGATCAAAAAGATGTGGAAATCAATGGGGTCAAATGTAGAAATTATGACACCAGAAAGACATGACCAAACGATGGCCATAACTTCTCATTTACCACATTTGATTGCATACAATATAGTATCAACAGCTGCGGACATTGAAAATGTGACAAAAAGCGATGTAATAAAATATAGCGCCAGTGGGTTTAGAGATTTTACTAGAATCGCAGCGTCAGATCCTACAATGTGGCGCGATATTTTATTAAGCAACAAAGACTCGTTACTAGAAGTAATTTCAAGATTTTCAGAGGATTTAAGTATGCTTCAAAAAGCAATAAGATGGGAAGACGGCGAGACTCTTTATAAGCTATTTTCTAAAACAAGGAAGATTCGTAATAAAATAATTGATGCCGGTCAGGATGTAAGTGTTCCAGATTTTGGAAGATCAAAGAAAAAATAATATCTTATTTAAATCAAATATATTCATAAATAGAAATATTACTTGATTGTCTTTTATATTAAAAGGTAAGTTAAAAACATCTTCATTTGTTTTTAAATCTTTAATCAATATATTTAAATTACCATTTAATACTTTATTATCTAACTTAAGAGCACCCTTCATTTCAATGCTCACATTTTGAGAATTTATAGTTTCTAGCCGAGCTGAATTTACTTTAGTATTTATATCAAAAAGCTGAGGACTATTTTCATTTATTTTAATATGGACCTGATCCAAGTTTGCCAAAAAGACATCATTTCCTGAAATCTTTATATTATTAACAGCTGAATTAAGATTATGAAGATTATTTTGATCAACAGATATTACAGATAAAACTGAATTCATATCTATATCAAATATAAAGTTATCCTTATTCACTAATATTGAAATTAAATTAGATTTTAGAGCAACTTTTGATAAATCAAATGGGTGTATTGAAAGCTGAATAGTTTTGCTCTGTAATAAAATATCATCACTTTTTGAATTTATAATTTCAAATTCATTAATATTAGTTTGAATTTGTGTTGGGAAACCTGAGCTATTTATTGTTTTATAGGAAATGGATTTATTTTCAGCTACTTGAAGAAGTAAGTTATTTTTGAAAATATTTGATATAACCAACCAATATATGCCATATGATAAGAGAGCAACAAAAATCAAAATTATGATTGTATGAAAATTTAATATTCTCTCTATATTCATTTAGGATATTCTCTTATTGCTTCCTCCAATAATAAATCTGATGCATCTTCAATTTTATTATATACTTCTTTACTAAAATCTTCTGAACTCAATCCAGGTTGTATCGGCTTGAGAAATTCAATTATAATTTTTCCTGGGTATCTTAAAAAACGTCTGCGAGACCAATAATAGCCAGCATTAATAGCTACAGGTAGACAAGGAACATCTAGCCCACTATAGAGTGCTGTTACTCCATATTTGTATGGTTTCTTTTCACCAACATAAGTTCTTGTTCCTTCAGGAAAGATAAGTAAGGGCCTTGGATCTAAATCCATGCTCCTTTTTGCACTTTCAACCATTGCTTGAATATTTGTTTGTCCCTTGTTTCTATTAACATAAATAAAATTAGCTTTTTTGAATGCAAGTCCAACAACTGGAATAAGCAATAATTGTTTTTTTGCAATTACACTTGGGTGATCTATTGCATCAAACATAAAACATGCCTCAGCTAGAGATTGATGTTTTGATGCAATTAGATATTTTCTATCTTTTGGAATATTTTCTATTCCTCTATATTCTACTTCTAGGTTTACAATATATTTAAGATTAATCTTTAAGTGATAAGATTGAAAACTAATTATTTTAAAAATAAAAATTCTTGGAAGGATAAATGTTATCGGTGCAATAATAATACAAATAATTAAAACAATATAAAAAACTACATTTGAAACTAGTGATCGAATAAAAATCATAATCCTATTAAAATACTAGAGCTTGTTCTGATATATTTAATATATTCTATTAATAATTTTTTAAACGATGTTTTTTTTAAATTATCATTAGCAGGTATAAAAATAATCTGCTTATCTTTAAAAAATCTACTAAATTCAAGCTTTACCCTTGGTAAATGATAAAATGATGAAACAATTATAACAGAATCTAATTTATTATTATGTATCCATATATAACTTTCTCTTGCATTCTCAAATGTATTTGTTGAGATCATATCGAGATCAATGCAGCAATTAAATAATATTTCAGAGTCAGGAAACTCAGCAATTATAGATTTTTTATTAATTTGTTTATTAACCCCAGAGATTAAAAGCTTACTAACAATATTTTCTCTAAGTAATGAGATGCCTTTCTGGATTCTATATTGATCACCCGTTAAAACAATTGCAGCAGTATATTCTTTATTTTTTAGATTTTTATCTGAATGTGAATATATTTGATACAAATAGTAAGTAAAATAGAAAGAAAATATTAGAATTAATAAAACTATTGCTATTATAATTCTTTTATTTTTAATTTTGTCTAGCATCATATATTTATTTGTTTATTCTATTAGTTTATAAACAATTTATCTTTAAAAATATAAATGATTCTATCTTGTTCCTCATGCAGTGCTAAATATTTAGTCGATATTCATCAGATTAAATATGGTAGACATGTAAAATGTTTTAGATGTGGACATGTTTGGTATCATGAGAATAAAGATTATGACCCCTCAATTGATGATCAAATTCAGTTTAATAATAAAAAGTCTTCTCAAATAAAAATTAATGATGACTCAAATTTACCTGTTATTTATAAGAAGAAAAAAACAGTTCCGTTACCGTTTATATTATTAATTTTTTTAGTAATTTTTTATTCGGTTTATATAATGTCTGAAAATATATCAGATATAAATTCTGATAGGTTTACTAAAGATCTTAATAATTTAATAGATATATTTGTTAGAAAAATTTACTATTTTTTTACAATATAAAAATTTATTGAGATATTAAATCTTCTAAACTTTGTCTTCTACGAATGGTAGAAAATTTATTTTTATTAACTAGAATTTCAGCAATATTTGGTCTTATGTTGTAGTTTGACGACATAGAAGATCCATAAGCTCCTGCATTTGATATTGCAATAAAATCACCTTCATTGATATTTTGGAATGAATCAAGTGTCAAAAATTTGTCACTCGTTTCACAAATTGGACCTACAAACTCTATAACTTTATTTTTTTTTGCATCACTTTGTAAAATCGGGAGTATTTCATGAGTTGCGCCATATAAAGCGGGTCTCATGAAATCATTCATACCTGCATCAATAACTACAAATATCTTATCCTCAGTTTCTTTTATATATAGAATCTTTGATACCAATATCGAAGTATTTCCAATAATTGTTCTTCCCGGTTCAAAAATTATTGTCCTATCCTTTTTTGCAAAAAATAAATTTATAAGATCAAAATATTTTTTAAATTGAAATTTTTCATTTTCATCAATACCAATTCCACCACCTACATCGATTGTTCTAATAGTAAATCCATTACTCTCAATTTCTTTAATTAATTGATTAGTAATTTTACAGGCTTCCTCAAACGGTTCCAATTTCATAATCTGGCTACCAATATGAAATGCAAGACCGTTGAAATTTATATTTTCAAAAAGATTTGATTGGTTAAACAATTCTTTTACGTCATTAATTGGGATTCCAAATTTATTTTCTATTGAACCTGTTGTAATTTTTGAGTGTGTATCAGGTTTTACATCTGGATTAATTCTAATGCCAATATTTTGCTTAATATTTAAGGTTCCAGAAATTTCATTTATTTTTTTTATTTCACTTATTGACTCAGCATTTATTTGGAAACAATTATTTTTTATCGCGAACTCTATTTCACTTTCTGTTTTACCAACTCCAGAAAAAACAATATTTTCTCCAGAAATTCCAGCTCGAAGAGCTTTTTGAAATTCTCCTATTGAAACAACATCTGCTCCAAATCCTTCTTCAGCTATTATCCTAATGATTTCAAGATTTGAATTTGCTTTTAGCGCAAAACAAATTTTTGAATTTGTATTTTTAAGATTTTCTTTATATTTATTAATATTATCCTTTAGACTTCTGAAGCTATAACAATAAAAAGGAGTTTCAATTTCATTGGTGATGGATTCAATCTCGAGGTCTTCGCATATTAGATTCTCACCTTGGTATTGATAGTGATTCATAATTCTTATTAAGAAAAAGTATTTTTCATATGAAGTAGGGCAGAATCAGATTCATCAGATGGAAACTCTAATGACCCTTTCTTCCCACACGACAGTATAGTTGATAGCAATAATGCAATTATTATGATTCTTGTCATTTTAATATTTCTTTTTTAGCAAGCTTTATCATTTTTTTTACCCCTGATCTCGAGGTTCCTCCAAAGCTTTTTTTATTATCAACAGATGACTGCAAACTGATTGCATTATACACCGTTTTATTAATATTTTTGTCAAATTTTTGATAATCAGACAAATTTAATTCGTCTAGTTTTACACCTTTTTTTTCACTAAAGTTTACGATCCTTGCTGATAGGCCATGAGATTTTCTAAATGAATAATTAAGATTTTTTACAAGCCAATCAGCTAATTCTGTAGCATTGGAGTAGCTTGATCTTAAAGCATTTTCCATATTTTTTTTATTAGTTTTCAGACCCTTTATTACATCAATCATGCAATCAATAGACAAATTCAAATTCGCACTTGTACTTGTCAAAAGATTTTTATCTTCTTGTAAATCTTTTGAGTATGTAAGTGGTAGTCCTTTCATTACGTTTTGAATAGCAGATAAATTACTTATAATTATGGATGCTTTTGCTCTTACAAGTTCCATTGCATCAGGATTTTTTTTCTGAGGCATAATAGATGAACTTGATAAAACATCATCTCCTAGAGTGATGAAATTTATTAAATCTGATGACCATAAAATAATTTCTTCTGCTAATCTTGACATGTGAATACTACATAGAGATGAAGAGAAAATGTAGTCTATAATAAAGTCTCTATCTGAAACTGTATCAAGAGAATTTCTTGTTGGTTCTTTAAATTTTAGTAACTTTGTAGTTTGATATCTATTTATATCAAATGAAGTACCAGCCAATGCTCCTGCCCCAAGAGGATTCTGATCTAATCTTTTTTTCGATTGATTGAATCTTTCCAAGTCTCTTTTAAACATCTCATAATATGCCATTAAATGATGAGCAAAAGAAACTGGTTGGGCAGTTTGAAAATGTGTCATACCCGGGAATAAAGTATCTATATTATTTTCAGATTTTTTTATAATAATTTTTTGAAGCCTAGTTATTTTACTTAAAATATTATCAATATCTTTTTTCATCCATAATTTTACATCAGTTACAACCTGATCATTTCTAGATCTGGCGGTATGTAACTTTCCAGCTACTTCTCCAATTAATTCCTCTAATCTATTTTCAATATTCATATGAATATCTTCAAGGTCACTTTTAAAAGTAAATTTTCCTAATTCTATTTCAGATAATATTTTTTTTAGTCCAATAGAAATTTTTTTAAAATCTGTCTTTGAAATAATTTTTTTAGATTCAAGCATTTTGGCATGAGCTATTGATCCTTCTATATCTTCACGGAAAAGAAACTTGTCTATCTCAACTGATGAATTTATTGACTTAAAAGCACCACTAGCTTCTTTTTTAAATCTTTTTCTTAATTTATTATTTTTTTTACTAGACATTTTATTGTTATTAATTTTTATGTACTTTATGAAAGTTGTAGTAAATAATTTTATTTCGCTGGTATATGCCACAATAATTCTAATTTGTAACCCCTTAAATATTAACTCTATTTTGGCAGCAGATTTTATTTTTGAGGAAAAAAGTGGGTTTTCAAGTGAATTCAAAAACGAAAATGATGATCTTTTTTCTTTAGATGATTTTAAAGAAAAGGTTCTATTAGTTAATTTATGGGCAACATGGTGTGAGCCCTGTAAAGAAGAAATGCCTTCTTTAGATAATCTTCAAATGCTTTTTGATAAAAATGAATTTGTTGTTTTGCCAATTAATTTAGATAGAGGTCCAAAAAAGAAGGCTTTGAGTTTTTTTGATGATTTTAATATTGTAAATATAGAAACTTTTTTTGATGATAAGAATAATATTCCTAGAGAGGTAAAAATCTTAGGACTACCTGTTACATTATTAATTAATAAAAAAGGCTTTGAAGTCGCAAGATTGATTGGGCCAACTGAATGGACAGATAAAAAAATATTAGAAATAATTCAAGGAGAAATATCTAATTAAATTGCACCTTCAAGTTCTGGTAAAACCTGAAATAAGTCAGCAACAAGTCCATAGTCAGCGATATCAAAAATTGGAGCTTCTTCATCTTTATTTATCGCAACAATAACTTTAGAATCTTTCATTCCGGCCAAATGTTGAATTGCACCTGATATTCCAACAGCAATATATAATTCTGGAGCTACCACTTTACCAGTTTGTCCAACCTGGTAATCATTTGGAACAAATCCTGCATCAACTGCAGCTCTTGAGGCTCCAACAGCAGCACCTAATTTGGCGGCAACTTTATCTAATAGTTCAAAGTTTTCACCATTTTGCATTCCTCTACCACCTGATATTATTATTTTTGCAGATGTTAATTCTGGCCTATCAGATTTAGTTAATTCCTCACTAATATATTCAGAAATGTTTGGAATATTTTCAGGATTTATTTTCTCAACTTCACATCCAGTATCACTAGCTTCTGCTGCCTTATATGCTGTCGGCCTGATTGTTAAAACTTTTTTTGCATCTGAACTTTGCACCGTAGCAATTGCATTGCCTGCGTAAATTGTTCTAATAAATGTATCATTTGACTCAACTCCGATGATTTCAGATATTTGAGAAACATCAAGTTTTGCAGCTACTCTTGGCATTACATTTTTACCAGTGGTAGTTGCAGCAGCACAAAAATAATTGTAATTGTCAGAAATATCTAAGATTGCAGACGTTAACTTTTCAGCAAGAATATTACTAAATTCATCGTTTTCGATATGTATGATTTTTGATACTCCAGATATTTTTGATGCTTCTTCTACAACAGATTCAATATCTGTCCCCGCTAATATTCCATGAACTTCTTCACCTAAATCTTTAGTAGCAGAAATCGCTTTTAAACTCTGATCACTGACTTTACCGTTAGCATGTTCAATAAAAAATAATGTTGTCATATTACCCCTGCTTCGTTTTTTAATTTTTCTACTAATTCTGAGATATTTTCAACTTTGATACCAGCCTGTCTTTTAGGCGGCTCGATAACTTTTAGTGTTTTAAGTCTAGGTGAGATATCAATACCATAATCATCAGGAGTTTTTTGATCTATTGGTTTCTTTTTAGCTTTCATTATATTTGGAAGTGAAGCATATCGTGGTTCATTTAGTCTCAAGTCAGTTGTAATTATTGCAGGCATATTTAGTTTAATTGTTTGCAAACCCCCATCTATTTCCCGAGTGACTTGAATTTTATCACCATCAATTTCAATTTTAGATGCAAACGTACCTTGTGGCATATCTGTTAAAGCAGCTAACATTTGACCAGTTTGATTATTGTCACCGTCAATAGCTTGCTTACCAGAAATTACTAATCCAGGTTTTTCTTCATCAATTATTTTAGATAATATTTTTGCAATCGATAATGGCTCGACTGTTTGATCAATTAGAACATGTATTCCTCGATCAGCTCCCATAGCCAGCGCAGTTCTTATTGTTTCTTGGCATGATTGGTTTCCAACTGAAACAACAATAATTTCTTCAGCTTTACCAGCTTCTTTTAATCTAATCGCTTCTTCAACAGCAATTTCACAAAATGGGTTCATTGACATCTTAACATTATCTGTTTCGACACCAGTATTGTCGGACTTAACACGTATACTTACGTATGGATCAATAACTCTTTTTATAGGAACTAAAATTTTCATAGGATTACGGATAATCTATTTTTATTAATATATCAATGTATTTTATGTATTCAAGCCAGGCTTCCACAAGATATCTTTTTTGCCATAATTATTTTCAACTCTCGATAGAACAAAAAATAAATCTGATAATCTATTAATATATTGAAGAGCTGAGGGATTTACCTTTTCTTTGGTACTTAAACTAACCATATTTGTTTCGGCTCTTCTAGCAACAGTTCGAGCATTGTGTAAATATGACGCACTCATAGTCCCACCTGGTAGTATGAAGGAAGATAGTGGTTTTAGTTTCTTATTATATTCATCTATTTTTTTCTCAATTCTTTTCACTTGTTTATCGGTAATTCTGAGAGGCTTAAATTTTGGCTTGGAAATAATTGGAGTCGCTAAATCAGCACCAAGATCAAATAAGTCATTTTGTATTTCGGATATAACTTTGACATTTTTTTTAGAGATAGCATGCCTAACAATGCCTAATATTGAATTTAGCTCATCAACTGATCCGTAAGATTTAATTCTAATATGATCTTTAGCTACTCTTTTCCCAGACGCGAGACTTGTTTTTCCTTTATCTCCGGTTTTAGTATAAATTTTAGTGAGTCTGACCATAATTATCTTGATGCCAAATAAACTGCCAACATAATAATCAATATTGCGATAAATTGTAATAATATTCTAAGTCGCATAAGCTTGTTTGAATATTTCCTATTAAATTCTCCTCCCTTCATCATGCCGTAAATACCAGTAGCCAGAACAAAAACTACTGCAGCAACAGATATGGGAATTAAGATATAATAAAAAACAGGTGACATTTTCTAGTTGGAAGTAAGAAGTCGTCTAGCAATAACCTCTGCTTGCATTTCTGCAGCACCTTCAAAAATATTAAGGATTCTAGAATCACAAAGAAGTCTACTAATAGGATATTCTAAAGCAAATCCATTTCCACCATGAATTTGAAGTGAGTTATCAGAGCAAGCCCAAGCCACTCTCGCTCCAAGCAGTTTGGCCATACCAGCTTCGACATCACATCGGTTACCCGTATCTTTCTCACGAGCAGAATAATATGTTAACTGACGAGCAGCCATTATTTCTGTTACCATTGAAACTATTTTTGATGAGACTCTTGGAAATTCATATATTGATTTTCCAAATTGGTTTCTATCTAAAGCGTAGTTTAGTCCTGTTTCCATAGACGATTGAGCAACTCCAACTGCTCTAGCTGCAGTTTGAATTCTAGCTGATTCAAATGTTTCCATGAGTTGCTTAAATCCATTGCCTTCTTCTCCACCTAATAAATTTTCCTTTTTAACTTTAAAATCATCGAAAGCGATCTCATACTCTTTCATTCCACGATAGCCAAGGACTTCAATCTCTCCACCAGACATTCCCTCTGAAGGAAACATATTTTCGTCACTACCTCTTTCTTTTTCAGCAAGGAACATAGAGAGGCCTTTATAGCCTTTTTCATCTGGATTTGTTCTTGCAAGTAAAGTCATTAGATCACTTCTTGCACCATGAGTGATCCATGTTTTATTTCCTGTAATCGAATAGTGAGTGCCATTTGCAGTTGCTCTTGTTTTTAATGAAGCTAAATCAGAGCCAGTATT
>Ga0114933_10000582_pt1 | contig 44218 bp, 41 predicted proteins | sample 4SBtaG_FD_89691 | JGI IMG/M metagenome (GOLD analysis project Ga0114933, IMG submission 89691) | Deep subsurface microbial communities from Kolumbo volcano to uncover new lineages of life (NeLLi) - 4SBTROV12_W25 metaG | ecosystem: Environmental > Aquatic > Marine > Volcanic | place: Kolumbo... | reverse complement strand
TCCGAAACGCTCCCTCCGAAACGCCATCAGCTCGGATGCTTTTGATCCCAGAGCAATCTCTCTGGGTCACATCCATACTAGACCTCGAGGACGCCTCCAACGGGGTTCAGCCACAGCCAGTCGCAGATGTAGTAGGCGGCGCCCGACATTGGCCAGCTACGATTCTGCTCCTCTTTTTCGGTACAGTCTTTACGTGGGTGCTCTTCACCTCTGGTAACAAGCTATGGGAGGCCTATCGAACTCGACCTGCACCTCCTGTAGATCCGAGATTGGCAGCTCTCGAAGCATTCGATGCGCTTCTGGAAGAAGGGCTCCATCGGGACGGCGACGTACGCGGCTTCTATAACAGGGCCAGTAGCATCACTCGACGATTCATCGAGGTCTTCGATCAGCGTTGGGGACCAGCACATACGAGCACGGAACTCATGAGCGACCTCGAGACCGCAGCGGTTCTCCCACGCTTCGCAAAAATAGCTGCGGTCGAAAACCTGACCGAAGTCATGGAGCACGCCGAGGAAGTAAAATTCGGTGGGGAGCGCCCACCGGCTGACGAAGCTGAGCGTGACGTTAGCGCTGTACGCTCTTGGGTCGAAGAGACGGAATCTCCATGACACTAGACCTCGCTCAGCCTAGGTGGATGTTCCTTCTGCTGGGCCTCATACCGCTCTCGTTTATTCTGCGGCCAGGACCTAGGGCAGCACTAACTATGGCAACGTCGGGAGCAGGCTTCACCCGCTCAATAAGCCATCGATGGCTTCAGTGGGCCCCCCTGCTCTTTCGCATCGTCGCCTTTGCCTCGCTGATCACAGCACTAGCGAACCCTCAAATCATTCGGACCTTCGACGAACCACAGGTAGAGGGCGTCGGAATTGCTCTGGCGCTGGATCTGTCTACCTCGATGTGGGCCGAGGATATGGGTGCACGAGTCAGTCGGCTGGATGTAGCAAAGACTACAGCAATGTCATTCATTGAGGCACGAGGCGACGACATAGGACTCGTAGCCTTCGCCGGAGAGGCTCTAACCCGATTGCCCCTTACACACGACGGATACATCACTCTCAACGCAGTTGAACAGCTCGAAGTTGGACTCTTGACCGATGGGACTGATATCGCGGGCGCGATCTCGGCCGGAGCTGGACTCCTCGAAGACTCACCACACGAGTCTAAGGTGCTCATCCTCGTCACCGACGGGGCCCACAATAAAGCAGGGGTCATGCCTGACCTAGCCGCTCGAGCAGCGGCTGCCGTTGGAGTAACGATCTACCCAGTAGCGATAGGGCAGGAGCGCGGTCGCGATCAGAACGCAATGGAGACAGTCCTGACCCAAGCCGCCCGGATAACCGGTGGCGAGTACTTCCAGGCGACCGACGTCAACGCACTCGGTGACATCTACGAAGAGATCGATCGTATCGTTCAACCCTCGGAGGCAACCATCCAACGTACGGAGAGCACAACGTATCGGTGGCTCCTAGCTTTAGTTGGACTCTCCCTAGCAGTAGCGGCTGTAGCACTCCGAGGTTCGCCGTATGGGGTCCTGCCATGACCTTCGAGCGCCCGGAACTGATCGGCCTAATCCCAGCAATGCTTTTCGTGGTCAGTGTAGCGATCGTCGGGCAGTGGCGGCGTGGTGTTCGACTAGTAAACGCCTACGGCGGTCGACAAGCTGCTTTCCGCCTGATCGGCAGACGAGTCGACCTCTTTCCATCGCTCCGTTTGGTTTCGACCTTTTTGGCAGTGGCAATGCTAGGGAGTGCTTTTTCAGGTATCGCACCAGTTCAACCAGAAGAAGTACCTGTCACACCTGTTGACCTACTCATAGCGGTTGACGTCTCCCAGTCGATGACCGGCAACGACGTGGAACCAAGCCGCATCGCGTGGGCCCAGCGCCTAGTGGAGGACATTATTGGCGCTGGAGTAGCTGACCGGGTAGGACTAAGCATATTTGCCGACTGGTCATATCAGCTGGTTCCGCTGACTGATGATAGCGATGTGGTCTCTTTTTTCTCGCCATGGGTGGTTCCAAGCTTAGTTAGCGCAAGAGACCAGGGCACATCTCTAGGTGTTCTTATCGAAGATGCCATTGAGGAGTGGGAAAGACGGTCTCGGCCAGACACCTCTCCAGTTGTACTCGTTGTCTCAGACGGAGAAGCACACGACAGTCAAGACATGGTCATTACGTCGACGCAGTCGGCAGTCGAGTCAGGTGCTACGATCTGGACAGCAGGGATAGGAACAGTTTCCGGGGCCGCCCTGACACTCACCGGCTCCACAGCACCGCTTCTCGACGGTTCAGGATTGCCAGTGGTAGCCGGTTACGATGAAGATCTCCTCAGGCAGATCGCTGATGTCGGTCGTGGCGCCTTCCACCAAATCGAAGGCGAAGAAAGCATCCGTTCTCTGATCGCTGATCTCCGCTCCGTATCCGGTCGGACTGAGACGATCGAGGAGCCGACTAGTGATCCCATCGTGTGGCTAATAATGATAGGACTGGCGCTTCTGGTATTGGAAGCCCTCTCCGATGCAGGGTTAACAACCCGAAGGGCGCCATGAGACAGGCTTCGTGGATTAGGATGGGGGTCGGCCTCTTGGCCGCCATCGGACTTGTCCTCACCTGGACAGTCGAACAATCGAGTGTGGAGAGGGGAAACCGGCTCCAGAGGTCGGGCGAGTACCGAGCTGCAGCTGATGTATACAGGAAGCGAACTCGGACAGATCCAGTGAATACCCAAATCCGCTACAACCTTGGCACCGCCCTCGCTCGCGATGACGAATCGTCCGCCGAGGACGAACTGGCACGTGCCACACTCACACCAAACAGGGAAATCCGCGGCCTAGCACACTACAACACCGGAGTACTCCGACTAGACAGGGCACTATATGCCGATGTTCCCGATTCCGTCCGGATTCACGCTGCCATATCGGTGGAGGCTAACCGATTGGCGCTCCGATTCCGTCCGGATGACAGGAATGCGAAATGGAACCTCGCAATGGCCCTCAGACTCCTCGACTCAGTCAGCACACAAGAGCGGCGAAGTGGCCGAGAGATGACAGAAGGAGCAGTTGAAGCGGACGTCGTGACACGTTCAGTCAACGTCCCTGATGCAGAAGAAGACGAGCGAGCCGAAGACCCCCCGTCTCAAGGAGAAAGCGAGACGGCGGTCACATTTAGTGACGAAATTCCACTGACACCTGAGCAAGCGGCTGAGCTGCTAGGGCGCTCTCATCTAGACCCGACACTTATGCTCACCAAGCTTCTAGCTCTAGAAAGCCGATCCCGCTTTGGTCGCCGGCCTTCACGGGGTGCTCGTCGATGGTAGTGAACTGCTTCCCGGACTAGTCGATAGCCTGAATCTTAAGTCGCTATAGGCCCGTGACCCCTTCAGTAGGCGAAGGGTCTCCTAGCCCTGAGATTGGTCCTCCAGCCTTCCGGTCCACCCCACGAGTTGTACTAAGTCCCCCGCGCCTTGGCACGTTCGACCAGTGAAGCGAAAAGCAGTACCCAAGATCCGAAAATCCTCTCGAACAGTGCCCTCCACTGACCCATCTGCGAGATCTACGTAGAGAGGGCTACCTGACACCCATGCCTCCAGTGGCCGCGCACCACCTTGGCTCCCTGGCCCGGCATCTACGGTCCTGACACCCGCGAGCCCTATGCAGTCGAGCATGATCCGTCGAGTGATCCGGCGACCTCTACGAATACGAATATCATCTATTGCAGGTGGCATTCTAGGGTCCCACTCACGGATTGGGAGTTCCTCGAATTCCCGATCCGTGTCCCCAGGCGCAATCGGAACACCCTCGGTGTCACCGGGCAATGGAATGCGCCAGTGCCACGTGCTGACTGAAATATGAGCGCGTAATAACCAGCTGGCACGATCTCTGAATTCCGGATCCACGAACACCTGCCGCTGTGCCATAGAGACGTAGGCGACCGGAAGCTCCCTGGGTGGGATCCCGACTCTGACGATATCATCCGCCCACTGTGTTAAGATCGGCCGATCTGTCATCAGATCGGTATCGTCCATGTTCTGGCCACCTGAATAACAACCTAGGGTGCTCGCGAGGGCCGACACACCCATGGTATTGCCAGTTACCCTGATGAACGTCCGCCTCGATAGGCAAACCAACGGTTCAGACATCGGATGAGTCAGCCATTATCGATTTCGTGACCGCTATCCTATCGACATCTGCCACTTGGACGACGTATTCGTCAGTCTCATATGCAGATCCCATTGGAACTCCCTCACGGCGGTAATTCATTCCACTAGCTCTTGTTTGTGCCGCTCCTATGTGTACTTCGGTAACCCCAGGGACAGCTAAGACCTGACCTATGTTGTGAGGACGGATACCGCCGGCAGGCATGACCACGATGCTGTCACCGGCTCTCTCCATGAGTGCTGATAAGAGATCTAGCCCATCTAGCACACTCTCCTTACCAACCGAAGTCAGCACTCGGTCCGCACCCACTTCGAGCAGGACCTCCAAGCTCTCCTCTAGGTCTCTTGAGAGATCGAAAGCACGGTGGAAGGTGACAGAAAGCGGACGAGCCGCTTCGATGAGGCGGCTCGTGCGTCTATAATCGATTCTCCCGTCACTATCTAAAATTCCGAACACAAGCCCTGCCGCACCCGCTTCCGCGAGCGCCTCCGCGTCACGAAGCATGACCTCGAACTCTAGTTCCGAATAAAGAAAATCTCCTCCTCGTGGTCGTACCATAGCCATAACCGGGATATCGGTCTTGCTTGATGCAATCTCGAGGGCACCAATACTTGGTGTAGTGCCACCTTCGACCAAGTTGTCACACAACTCAATACGATCAGCTCCCGCTAAGGAGGCCGCGACTGCAAAGTCCGCGGACCCACAACACACTTCGAGAATGGGATTCGGCATAGTGCAAGCAGCTTGGCATATCGACACCTTCGACGCCAGCTTCACGTATGTCCTCAAACAATTGTAGCAATACCGTCGCCGTTATCGGAGCAGGAGCAGCCGGTCTTCTCGCCGCTGTTACCGCAGCGAGAGCTGGTGCTAATGTCATCCTCATCGAGCGGACCTCAGACGGGGGAAGAAAGATTCTCATCAGTGGGGGTGGGCGTTGCAACATCCTTCCCGGCCACGCCCAACCTCAGCTATACGTCACCGACTCGTCACCTAACACCTTGCGCAAGATTTTACGATCCTGGCCGCTCCATGAGCAGAGAGCTTTTTTTGAACACGAACTTGGGATGCCCCTCGAACTTGAACCCGAAACCGGAAAACTTTTTCCCGCCAGTAATCGGGCGAGAGATGTAAGGGACATTTTGGTTGCTCGAATTCGGGAAGCAGGAGCAAGCATCTGGTTCGAAGCGTCCGTAGTCGGACTCCAGCCAGACAGTGGGCAATGGCAGATAGAGCTCGAAAACGCCCCGTCGCTAACTGCAGCATGTGTTGTCCTCGCTACAGGAGGCCTCTCAGTCCCAAAGACGGGAAGTGACGGCACAGGATTGAACATAGCCGAGGCCTTGGGGCACACCGTACACCCGACATACCCAGCGCTCACTCCCCTCATCGCAGACCCACACCCCCACGCGAGTCTTGCCGGCATCTCGCTCACGGTCTCAGTGAATGCACCTGGAAGTCGGCCGGCTTTCTCGACCACGAACGGCCTCTTAGTGACCCACGACGGCTGGAGTGGCCCATCGATACTGGATGCTTCACACTTAGCAATACGGGGTAAGAAAGATGGTTCGCGCCAAGAGCTGACAGTGCAATGGGCCCAGGTAGACGCATATGAATGGGATCAGAAACTTCAAGCAGAAAAAGGGACGGTGCGATCAACAATCAGCTCTTTGTTGCCACGTCGCCTAGCCGATCAGCTTATTTCGGAAGCTGAAGTCGATGGGGCGACCCGCTTATCTCAGCTTCGGAAGGGAGATCGAAAATCCGTGGTTGAGACGTTGACACAATACGCGGTTCCTTGGACTGGTGACGCCGGATACAAGAAGGCAGAAGTCACGGGAGGAGGGGTCTCTCTCTCTGAAGTGCACCCTGCTACGATGGAATCGACGAAGTGTCCTGGGCTTTACCTGTGCGGGGAGATCTTGGATGCCTTTGGCCCTATCGGAGGACACAATTTTCTCTGGGCCTGGGCTACCGGTCGCTCTGCAGGCATGAATGCTGCGGCTCAGCTCGCGTAGGAGCCGCCGACTAGGTGGGGTTGCGAGAGGGCACTGCGGAGTATTCGCTTCCTAGGGCGGTCAGCTCACTTCTCCGAGAAAATGGACCTCATTAAATCCTTCCCTGGACCCCCAAATCGTCTTGCTAAGGCATGGACACGTCGGGATTTCGTCGGGGCACTCGTGGCAACACCGATGTTAAGTGGGGCCAGCCGTCTCCGTGACGAGACATCACTACCTCCTTCCTTACGAACACCATGCGAGCGCAACGCAAGACTGACAGCTAGACCTCGTCGACCATTCCGGTCCTTTAGGAGCGGTCAGACCCGAATAGGTCAGGACCTAGAGAGAGGTGGTTACCTCTTCGTACCTGAGTCATATCGCGAAGACCAACCGGCCCCTTTACTCGTCGCCCTACACGGAGGTGGAGGGCATGCTGGCCGATGGTCTGACCTATACGCCGCCTGCGAGAATCGGGGGATCGTCCTCGTAGCTCCAGACTCTAGAGGCCGCACATGGGACCGCGTCAATGGAGCGTTCGGACCAGACGTAGCATTCATCGATGCCGTGCTGCGATTCACATTCGAACGATGTGCGATCGACCCGCTGCGTATCGCCCTTGCAGGATTCTCTGATGGAGCATCCTACACTCTATCATTGGGCCCTCCAAACGGAGACCTCTTCTCCCACCTCATCGCTTGGTCCCCAGGATTTTCCGATCCCGAAGACCCCATAGTTGGTGCGCCAAGAGTATTCGTTTCACACGGAACTGATGATCGAGTTCTCCCCGTCAGTATGAGCAGATCAGCCATCGTACCCATGTTCGAAATGGATGGCTACGAAGTGACCTACTTTGAATTCCAGGGGCGTCACGAACTGACAACCAAGGCTGTCGACGAGGGCTTAAACTGGTTCCTGACCGCCTGAGGTCACAACGCGGTCGAAAAAGCAGTTAACGACGCAAGACAACTCCTCGTATTCAGTTGGCCGCCAACCGCAGTTCTTCTAAAACTTCAACATCTGTCTCTATCTCCCGGCGCCTAGAAAGCAGTTCGAGCGGTGACAGGTTCTCTGCAATTTCGCACGATGATGGTGGCACCCCTTCAGCGGTAAAGATCGTGTCTTCCGTTCTACTCTGGGTCGCCGCTTCCAATTCATTGCCTCTGGCCTGCCCTAACCCCCACGCAGCGTGACCACGAACCAGAGGTTGTGGATCATCAAGAGCGGCGGCCAGGACTCTAATCGCCTCAGCCTCCTGATCCGAGGTAAGGACTCGCTCGCTCATTGCGTTGCCTATCCCCACGAGAAGATTGCGAAGCATACCCCTGCGACGAGGCCGCGATAGCGGTGAACCCCCATATCTTCTCTGGTACTCCTTTTCAGACATCTCCAAGATCTCTTTCGCTAGGTCTACAAGTAGCTCAGGGGAACTCGACGGCCTGTATGCAGGGTCCCCATCGCCTTGTGCGAAACGCTTATTCCAAGGGCACACCTCCTGGCAGATATCGCAGCCAAACACCCGGTTCCCAATAGCGGCCCGATATTGATGCGGGATGGAGCCCTTTAGCTCGATAGTCAAGTACGAGATACAGCGCCTAGCATCGATGGCTGGAGCACCTGACTCCTCACGGCCAAGTAGCGCACCGGTTGGACATTCATCGATGCACGCGTGGCAAGTTCCGCAGTGGTCCTCTATGTACGGCCCAGTCGTTTCTAGATCCACATCCACCATAAGCAGACCAAGCACAAAGAATGATCCGCGTCTCGGGTGGATAAGCATAGTGTTGCGGCCAAACCAACCCATGCCGGCCTGACGTGCGAGTTCTCGCTCGAAAACTGGAGCGGTGTCAACTAATGCTCTGCCTCGAACACCTCCCTCAATCTGACGATCAAGCCATGCCAACAGCTTCTCGAGTTTTGGTGGAATGATGTGATGGTAATCTAAGCCACGAGCATATCGAGCGATTACCGCCTCCGTCTTCGGATGCGGCGGCACTCCTCCATCGTCTGTCTTGGATATCCTATCCGCTTTCAGCTGCGCCTTTAGACTGGAAGCTGCGCCTGTAGCAACCGCCCCTTCATACTCGTGTCCAACCACTATCACCGACCGGGCTCCTGAGAACGATGATGAGGGGAAAGCACGGCGTTCGCGTGTATCTGGACGCTCTAAATACTCCATCTCCCCGTGGTGCTTCCTGGCAAGCCATCGGTCGAAGAACTCGATATGTTCGGACGGGTTCAGATGCCCGATGCCAAAGAGTTCGAAGCCGAGCCGCTCCGCTTCTTCGCGAAGACCCAAGGTGACTTGATTCATTTGCGTCCGAGGGGTATCAGAAGCACTGAGTTCATCTCCAGTGAAACGCTCACAGGTCAGAGGAGTATCGGCGTTGCTCTCTTTGAACGTACTGTTCTTCTAGTTATCCCCAAGGAGGCGACTGTTGCCAGACTTCGAAGCATTGCGTCACGAGTTCCCAATCCTCGAACGCAAAACCTACCTCAACTCGTGCTCCCTTGGCGCGCTTTCGCGACGCTCAGAGAGGTACCTCACAGACTTTGTCGACCGTTGGCACGATATGGGGGCATCAGCTTGGTACCGACATTGGCTCGGCCGGGTAGAGGAACTAAGAGGACGAGTATCGGCATTCCTTGGAGCAACTCCACGAGAATTAGCCCTCCTGCCCTCGACTTCAGCTGCGCTAGCAGCAATAACCGAGTCTGTCCCACCCAAAGGGCGGAACCGCGTAGTTTGCACAGAACTCGATTTTCCAACACTAGCATATCAGTGGGCCGTAAAGCCTGAGATTGAGATGGTCATCCTCCGCAGTCCGGACGGTATCGGAATCGATCCCGAGCAGTTCGCTCAGGTAGTGGATGAACGAACACTATTTCTTGCTACGAGCCACGTATTCTTTGCGACGGGATATGAGCAAGACCTAAATGCACTCTCTAAAATCGCTAAGCAGGCAGGTGCTTACTCCCTCATAGACGGATACCAAGGTGCAGGACAAACAAACCTTTTCTTGCCCAAGACAGGAATCGATTTTTATACGACTGGCCCCCTGAAGTGGCTCATCGGTGGCCCTGGGCTTTCTTACCTCTACGTTCGAGATGAGTTGGTGAGTGAACTCGAGCCCAGGCTTACGTCATGGTTCGCGACGAAACGTCAGTTTGATTTTGACTTAGAAGGCTTCGAATACCGCGATGACGCTCGTCGCTTCGAACTTGGAACTCCAGCTCTTCCAACGATCCATACAGCGCTGGGTGGTCAGGAGATCATCGACGAAGTCGGCATGGAGGCGATAATAGAGCGAAATAGGATGCTTACAGACCACCTCATAGGTGCGGCAAAGGCCGCCGGCATGTCTCTCACACTAGCTGACACCGACCACCGCACCTTCATCGTGATGATTCAGCACGATGACCCCTCCGGAGCAGTGAAACACCTCGCCGCTAATGACATTATCGTCGACCACCGACCCGGTCACATCCGCGTGAGCCCGCACTTTTACAACACTACTGAGGAGATCGATTTGTGTGTGGAAATACTCACCAAGTACGTTCGCTAGGGCGCGGACTTAGTCCATCGACCTGAATCGCGCAGGCGGTACTTTTCCAAGACACGACCCAACGCCTCTTCAAGGTCAATCTCCTGCTCGTTAGCAATCGCGAGAAGTACGAACAGGATGTCGGCGAGCTCAATCGCGAGATCCTGGCCTGGTTCGTCAGCTCTTTTTGGCTTGTCACCAAAAAGATGATTCATCTCTCGCGCCAGCTCGCCGACCTCCTCTATAAGTCGCGCTAAGTTGCTTAGCGGCGGCCAGTAACCCTCCTCAAATTGGGAAATCCAGTCGTCCACCTTCCGCTGGGCTTCTCGCAGCGTCAGATCCTCATTAGCGGTATTACTCAAGGCACTAGTACCAGTTTGCCAAAAATATTGCCTTTCTCAAGGATCTCATGTGCCCGCCGAGTCTCTTTTAACGGCATGACCTCTTGGATGACAGGATCAAACACGCCTCTGAACACAAGGCGCATCACTTTTCGGAACTCTGCGGACGTCCCCATCGTGCTGCCTAGGATCTCTAGTTGCTTCCAGAATACCAACCGAACATCCGTTACGCCCCGAGAACCTGTGGTAGCGCCCGCTGTAACCAGCCTTCCACCTCGGGACAGCGCCCGCAAGCAATGAGGCCAGATTTCTTCACCAACGGTATCTAAAACGACGTCAACGCCGCACTTGTTGGTATCCCCCCATACTTCACGAGAGAAATCAACCTCAAGACGGTCGTAAACGACATCGGCCCCCAGCGCTTGAGTTCGCCCGACATTTTCAGTGCCTCCAGTTACGGCAAAAACCTTTGCCCCGGCGCTCCTCGCAATCTGAACCGCAGCGGTCCCAACACCACCCGAAGCCCCTGTTATAAGTACGCTCTCACCCAGCTTTAGGCGTCCACGGGTCGTTAAAGCTCTCCATGCCGTAACGAAAACAAGACCTGCTGCTGCTGCCTCCGCCGACCCAAAGCTCTCAGGTATCTCAAGTATGTTGCTGGCCGGGACGACGGCATATTCGGCAAACCCGCCCTGTGTGTGCTCTCCAATGATCCGGAATGGGTTCTCGTTGAACGCGCTCCCTCGGTCCTGTGCTTCATACCAATCGTAATCCAAGGACGGATCTACTACCACACGAGTGCCCAAAGGCACATCGTCAGCGCCCGTTCCGACCATATCGACGACTCCAGCGATATCCGAGCCTCCGATGTGAGGCATAGGCGTCTGAATCGGGAGACCCCGTCGTACCCAAAGATCAAGGTGATTCATGGCGGCAGCCTCAACCTTGATCCGGACCTCTCCTGGTCCCGGATCCGGCACCGGCACCTGCTTTATTTCGATGACCTCAGGACCTCCGAAGTCCTCGAACACCGCCGCCCTCATCATCCGTGCCATTGTGGTGTTCCTCTCCTGAATCCTAGTGAGATGGATCGAAGCTACGCTCTGTTTCGCTGACCTCAACCCCGCAGCACTCAAAGAACTCGGCTACCTTAAGCTGGGCAACGTTAAGGTGATTTTTAAAGAAACAAACTATGCCACCAGCAACCTGATCAATGACTGAGCCATTTCTCCGGATCAGTGAGATCTTCCACTCGATTCAGGGTGAGTCCACATGGGCGGGCACCCCCTGCACATTCGTGCGGGTCACCGGCTGTCCTCTCCGATGTTCGTGGTGTGACACCACGTACGCATTTCAAGGTGGAACACGTATGTCATTCGCTCATATCCTCGAGGCAGTCGCAAGCTTCCCAACAAGAATTGTCGAAGTCACAGGAGGCGAGCCCTTGGCCCATCCTGGCACGTTCGCGCTAACCGATGAATTACTGAAAGAGGACTACACAGTCCTAGTCGAAACATCCGGCGCATTCGATATCTCTTCTTTAGACCAGCGAGTCCACAAGATCATGGACCTGAAGTGCCCGGGCTCAGGGGAAAGCGCAAAGAACCGATACGAGAACCTCAAGCACTTGACCGGCCGCGACGAGATAAAGTTCGTGCTCCAAGACCGGGAAGATTACGATTGGGCGAAGTCCGCTATCCAACAGTACGAGCTTGAACACCGAGTTGAAAACGGAACCCTCCGAGCAATCCTAGTTTCCCCAGTTTGGGGCAAAATCAACCTACAAGAACTCGCTCAATGGATCTTGGAAGATGGGCTTCAGGTACGCTTTCAGCTTCAAGTCCACAAGCTCATATGGGGACCGGAAGCAACAGGAGTCTAATGAGCACGTGGAGGCGTGACATCAGGTTAAACCGCCTTAAACAAACATTCAGCGGTATCACATCGCCCAACACTGCGAACGTGAACGTCAACCGAATGGACGCCGCGGTAGCTTTGATCGTGCGGCCACGAATCAGCATGGACGTTCTTCTCATCAAGCGTTCCACTAACGAGAGAGATCCTTGGTCCGGCCACATGGCGCTTCCCGGCGGCCGCTGGGAACCAGGCGACGCCGGGCTTCAACAGACCGCTATAAGAGAGACCCTCGAGGAAACCGGCGTCGACCTGACACAGGAGTCGCTTGAACTCGGTCGTCTAGAAGATTGTCGACCAAAAAATCCGATGCTCCCCATCTCTAGAATAGTGCCTTTCGCATTCGCGGTCCCGCCTTTGACTGAAGCCCTAGTTGCGAGCCCGGAGGTGGAGAGTATCCAATGGGTTCCGATCGACCTGCTTACAAACCCGGAAAATACAAGTAGCACTAGAATCCGCTCTTCAGGACTCTCGAAAAAATTCCCTAGCTATAACGTCAACGGAGAGCACGTGTGGGGCCTCACACATCGGATCCTGTCACGGTTTCTTCATGCTTACATAACCCAACCGCAAGAATAGTGGCCCTCCGATATCAAAGTGGTCACTGAGCAATACTGCAACCGAGCACACTCAGAGACTCCGACTCCGCTAATCGTTCGGTCCCGATGCATTTAGAGTAAGTCCAGCTGGCTGTCATTATCGTCCGCGGGCATCGCCTGTGCCGGCGCGCCCCCCCGTCCCTGAACTCTGGTTACCTCAACCACTCGGTCTCCAGTCTGCACGTCCACCATGCTCCTACCTGCAGTTCTGCGACCCTGAACAGGGACAGAGTCAGCAGCAGCGCGAGTCACCGAGCCCGCAGCGGTGACGATCATGACTTCATCCGCTTCGAGAACCTCGAGGGCCGCTACAATCGGCGCGTTTTTCTCTCCGGTCGGCAATGCCATGTTGCCCATGCCACCACGTTTCTGGAGAGGGAAATCAGATATCAGCGTACGTTTCCCTAAACCATCCTCGCTTACTGTTAATACAGTCGCATCACGTCTGATCATAAGCATTCCCGCAACTTCGTCATCACCCTTCAGTGACATGCCCTTCACACCTTGAGCCGCCCGTCCTACCACACTTACCTGACTTTCGGGGAATCGGATCGCTCGACCTGCACGAGAAAGAAGCATGATCTCACCAGTTCCATCCGAAAGCGCGACATCCATGATACCGTCCCCGGGCTTAACGCCTGAGGCCTTCACTCCACCCGTCCGGGGATTTGAGAATTCTCTCAAGTGGGTGCGTTTCATTACACCTTTCTTTGAAAGAAAAACGAGATAGTGATCCTGCACTGAGAGATCCTCAATGGCGATCATCGAGACAATCCTGTCTGTCCGGTCAGCACCATCGAGCAGAGAATAGACGGACTGGCCACGCGAAGCTCGTGCGCTCTCCGGCACATCGAGCACATGCAGAAAGTGGCACTGGCCACCCTCGGTGAATGCCAAAATCCACCCTTGAGTGCGTGCCACAAAAAGTCGCTCTAGGTAATCATCCTCGTAGCGCTCCATACCTGCGAGAGCCTTTCCCGAACCAACCCGGCGGCGATACAGGTGCATCGGGATACGCTTGACGAAGCCCCCGTGCGACAGCGTGACCACAACGTCCTCGTCCGCAACCTTCCTCTCGAGTTCGGGCGTTTCGACCTCGGCCTCTTGGTCGTCGAGGAGAACAGTGCGACGCTCATTACCGTATTTGTCCACGACTTCCCCGAGTTCATCCAGCATGATCTCGAGCTGACGCTCCTCGGATCCCAGGATCGCTCGCAATTCAGCAATCCTATCCTCCAACTCGGCTAAGCGTTGCTCCAGCTGGTTCCGCTCAAGCGCCGTCAACTTGGCCAACCTCATATTTAGGATCGCGTCCGCCTGAGCCTCGCTTAGACCAAAGCTATCTTGCAAGCGCTCTGATGCCTCGGCTCTGTCCTGCGATGCTCTGATGATCTTTATCACTTCATCGATTTCGTCCAGCGCCGCCAGAAGACCTTGGACGATGTGCTGATCCACCTCCGCTTTCTCGAGATCGTGTTGACTCCGACGCTTTATGACATCCAGTCGATGATCTCTGAACCGTTCGAGGATCTGCTTGAGGTCAAACTCCTTGGGCACACCCCCGTCGAGCGCCAGCAGGTGAGCCCCAAATGTGGTCTGAAGTGAAGTGCCACGGAAAATCTTTTCGAGTGTTTCGCTCGCTTTGGCACCCCTCTTTAACTCGATGACAAGACGAATACCGTCTCTATCGGTCTCGTCACGAATATCCGATACGTGCTCAATTTTCCCCTTTTTCGCGAGCCCGGCGATCTGCTGAATAACCTTCGTCTTGTTCACGGCATACGGCAGCTCCGTAACCACGAGCTGTTCCTTGCCACCCCTCAGAGCCTCCTTAACAACCCGAGCTCTCATTACAATCCGACCTCGTCCCTCCCTATACATCTTCTCGATCCCCTCACGCCCCACGACGAATCCGGCTGTTGGGAAATCAGGCCCAGGGATGTGCCTCATCAGGTCTTCGACCGAACAATCGGGGTCCACCACCAATTGTCGGACGCCTGCCGCGATCTCAGGCAAATTGTGTGGCGGCACATTCGTGCTCATACCAACAGCGATCCCAGAAGAACCGTTTACTAGAAGATTCGGAAAGCGACTTGGGAGAACGGACGGTTCCTTCCTCTGGTCATCGAAATTTGGCTGGAAGTCAACGGTTTCCTTCTCGATCTCGTCGAGAAGTTCCAAGGAAATCGACGACAACCGGGCCTCCGTGTATCGGTAGGCCGCCGCTGGATCACCGTCTATGGAGCCGAAATTTCCCTGCCCATCGACGAGAGGATTCCGCAAGGAAAACTCCTGAACCATTCGCACGAGGGCGTCATAGACGGCGCTATCGCCATGAGGATGGAACTTGCCCAGGACGTCACCCACAACCGCCGCACTCTTCTTGTACGGACGATCGGGGGTCAGCCCCATTTCATGCATGGCGTATAGGATTCGCCTATGAACTGGCTTTAGTCCATCGCGGACATCCGGCAAAGCGCGCTGCACAATGACGGACATTGAGTAATCAAGGAACGATTCGCGCATCTCTGCTTCAAGACTGCGCGCCAGAATTCGCTCCCGTGTGGAGGCCGTGGCCATTCCAACTCCAAACCGGGTAAAAGGGAGCGCGGCTTGAACCGCGCATTGGACGGGCGCGGGAGCTTTCGGGCGAAACATCCACGCCGCGACCCTAGACTCTATGAAATAAGAAGGAGCCGCAACCCGATCATCACAGGCTTCTCAGCCGCACTTACTAAAACTTGTCTTTTACCGCTGTTGGGTCGCCCCTTGAAATCTCTCCTAAATCGCAGCTGCCTACGTGAATTCACTTACTGCTGCTAGCGGGCTGAGCGCTCCCTCCTCTCAGCTAGATGTCTTGTAGTAGAGCGGTGAACTCGTCAGCCATGGTCGGGTGACCGTGTCGGAGTGCCGAGGCGATCCCTTGCTCATAGGCCTCGCGAGCCTCTGAGTCCCTTCCGAGTTCCAGCAGCGCTGAGCCCAAGCGGCCCCACCCATTACCCTCATCGTCCGTCCGGTTCAAATAGAGCCTGAGCTCACTCACCGCGTCCTCGGTTCGACCAACGTGCAAATACTCTAGAGCCAGTCCAAACCTCAGCCGAGAGTCATCCGGACGATCAGAAACCATGCGTTCAAGCGCTGAAAGTCGACCTGCCGCTCCCATCCCCTCAGTCCGGGAAGTCAAACGTTTGTGCCGTCTCGGGCGTTACCGGCGAAGCAGTCACAAGCTCAATCATTCCCTCCATCTCAGCCTCTTTCATCTTTATTCGATGAGCCACGGAAAGGCAGTGCGCATAGTCAAAGTAAGCAGCTACTGCTTCCGTATCCGCGGGATGAGCACTCAGGACACGCGTTTCCATGATGACGCGGAGCCTCGCAACGATCGTAGTTACCGCGGCTTTGACCAGAGCGAGATCTTCTAAGGTCTCCAGAGAAAGGTCGCCGGAGAGCCGTGTGTTCAGCGCCTCCACACTAAGCAGCTCTTTCTTCAAAACACTCTCCGGTATGCCAACCGTGTCAGCATAATCCAGAACACTTTCGACGCCCACCCTAAGCGAGGTCAACTCCTCGAAGTTCAGGTGCAAAATCATCGGGGGGGCCAGAAGAGATCCCGGTCTCTTCTGGCCACGTGAGTCGTTTGGAGATTTCTGTATAAAATTTTCATTATGCCTGAGCCGTCTTTGTCGGTCCGTCTACGGTAAGTGGGATCAGCACATGATGCTTACCATCCACGCTTACGTCGAAGGCGTAAAGGCCAGGCGCTGGGAAAACGAGTCCATCCAGATTAAGGACATGCGGAACAAGCACTCCGCTTGATACCTGGCCGGGCCCTGCTGCCAGGTTCATCTCACCATCAATCCGAACCACTTCACCCCCATCGGGTGCCTTGAGCACTATTTCAATCTCGTGCTTTCCCACCTCATGCACCCCTGCAGAAAAGCGGAGCACAAGCGCCATCCGAGGATGCCGCGTTGGGAATGCCCCCGTCCCCAGTCGATCAAAGATCCCCAGTATGTTGAGCTTTCCTGACCCGTCTATCGTTGCGGCATCAGCGAGCAGTGCTAGGTCAACTTCCATGCGTTCCCGGAATCAGAGCGTTAAAAGTAGGGGGATTCTCTCGAATCTACCCCGAATTCAGGTTCGGGCGACAGGAGCCAGTCACCAATGAGGATTCCAGCAATCAGATCGATCGCAGTGTGTGCGATCATGGCCGGAACAAGGCTCCCCGAAAAAATAAATCCCCAGGCCAAAACTGCTCCCATCAGCGTAGTTCGGAAAATGCCGAGCCAGCCTTGGTAACTATGCATCAAACCAAAGACGAGAGACGATATCATCACGGCGCTACCCAGCCCCAAGGCCGGAATGAGCATAGGAATCACGTATCCCCGGTAAGCCAACTCTTCGCATGTTCCAGCCGCAAGAGACAATACTCCGAAGACTCGCCGTTCCTGCCGAGTCTTGGGCAAAAGGCTCTTTAAGAGAGGGGTCTCGGCGACCCTGAATCGACCGCCCAGCCAGCGAAAGGCTAGGATGATGCCGATTCCCGCGACCGTTAAGGTCACCGACCATCCCAGCATCGCACTAAGTGACAGAGGCACCATCCCAATAGCAGAAATGTCACCACCCCTGGTGCCGACCAACCAACAACTCGCACCGAGAACCCAAAGTGTGACCGTAGAGCTCCAATAGGCCTGCAGTCGATCTATTGACACACCACTTACTAGCGGGACTTGAACCAAAGAGAGGCCGGGTAAAGCTGCTAGAACCACAGCCATCAACACGGCGTCCACGGCGGGATAATCTTCTATCCACCCCAACCAGAACAGCACAGCAAAGAAGCTCAATACGGACACCACTCCGTATCTTCTTGCCTTCATATGTCGGTCACGTACGTCTGATTTTTCATCCATCAGACAACGCATCCAAGCCGAACCTCTCAATAGCTTCGAGCGTAGAACAAACGTCGTCCCAGGTGGTGGTATAATTAATGATGCACAGCCTCAATGAGTACTCCCCGCGGAGACGGGTGGATGACATCATCGCGGTACCTGTCTCTATTACCCGCTCTTGAATCCGTTCGTTCAGCGCCTCCAGTTCCCGACCCGAGAGATTTTTTTCCTTAGGGTTAAATCGAAAACAAACAACACTCAGCGAGGCTGGGTTAGCGATTTCGAGCGTCTCTGAGGCACGTATCCACTCCTCCGCCTTCGTAGCCAATCCAATTCCGCGGCTGACCGCGGACCGAAACGCCTTCATGCCGAAAGTCTGAATCGACATCCAAACCTTAAGAGCCCGGAACGACCGACTGAGCTGAAGGCCTCGATCACCAAAGTTCGGGTGATCCCTGCCCCATTCCGTATCCTGCAAATATTCTGGGCGAACAGAGAAGGCAGACTCAAGCCTCCTAACGTCCTTGACCATCAGGCATCCCGTTTCGAATGGCTGGAAAAGCCACTTGTGGGCATCCATGGCGATAGAATCTGCCCTCTCGATCCCCTCAAAGAGTCTCTTGACTCCTTCGTCTAGGATGGCAAAACCACCATACGCGGCATCCACGTGGAACCAGATATTCTCTGCCTCACAAAGGTCGGCGATAGCAGCCAGCGGATCTACAGCACCCGTATTCGTTGCTCCGGCGTTGGCACAGATGGCGATTGGAGAAAGCCCATCTTCTCTATCCTTGGTAATCATGCTTCGTAATGCATTCATATCAAGGCGAAAACGACTGTCACTAGGAACCTTCCGAACACGTTCAGGCCGAACTCCAACAATTGTCGCCGCCCGACTCAAGGCAGTGTGACTCTGGTCAGACATATAAACTGCAGCGTAGTCCGGAGCCCCAGCTGCTTCTCGGGCGGCAACGAATGCGTCGAGGCTCGCTGCAGAACCCCCACTTGTGAAGAGGCCACCCGCCGTTGTCGGATACCCTATCCAGTCACGAAACCAGTCGATCACAACCACCTCAAGTTGACTCGGGCCTGATGCGCCAAGCCAGGTCCCTTGGAACACGTTATGGCCCGCCGCCATGTAGTCCGCGAGTACGCTCGGCCAAGTCGGAGACGAGGGCACGAAGGCGAAAAACCGAGGATGATCGACTCGGCCCGCCACGGGAAGTATCTCGCGCGCTGCTCGTTCAAGCACCTGCTCAGGCGGCCTGCCTTCTTCTGGAGGATCTTCACGCATTATGGCCTCAAGCTCGGCACGAGTGCCACCGCGCCAAGCAGGCTCGGTAGGAAGACGCTCTAAGCGCTCCACTATCAGGCGTGAAGCCAGCTCGGCTAGCTCCATCATCCTCGCACTGGACAGTTGCATCTCGTTCTCGGGCGCGTCTTCCATCGACGACGTCATGCCAGTAACCTTTCTGCCATGTCAGCTAAAACCATTATTGGTGGCGATGTCTCGTACCGAGTTCTCGATGCGATGGATGCGCCTCACAGAGGCCGTATTCTACGGCTTCGAGTACAGTCCGGTGAAGCACCCCCCGTAAAATCACTGAAAGGATCGGAAATGTGTGCGACCTCCCCGGAGGGTGTCACATGTCGCTTTCGGGTGCTCGACTTCGCTGTGTTCGGTGGCAAGCCTAGCAATGACCGGCTGGCGCGTTCGGGGCGTATCGATATTCAGGTGGAAGAGTTGGATAAGACAGGACCAATCGGACTCCAGTGGGACGTCGTTCCGGCTTAACACCCAGCAAGATCTAGTCTTTGGCCCTAACGCCCGGCGGCTCACGGTTGAAGGTTTCCGTAAACCATTCCCTATATTCGCCTGCCCGTTCAGGGTTTTCCCTAACCCACTGCGCACGCTCAGAGCCATAGAGATCAGGGCGGGCTGTAAATATGAAGGCATCTAGAAAGTCGAAATACTTCGCGTACGCGAGTTCGTCTAAGGGTGCGAACGGCTGTGTGTCGAACACCGTCCGGCCTAGGATCCACACGTTCGCGACCCTATCGACTATAGCCCGCTCCAGGTCATAGCCGCTCGCTTCCGGCGCTTCGGGTAGCCACTCGCCTTGCCGGCCCATCTGCACCATCAAGTGCAGGTGCCCATATATCTGGTACGCTAGCTGACCATCCCTGCCACCTAATGGGACATTGAGGATCACGCTATCCGGAGCGAGCCGCATACCCTCCCACGGCAAGGTCTCACCTAGCGTCGCGTTCGACACGACCCAGAAAGATGGGTCATTGACGATATTTTCCTGCTCGCGAGTCACCCACTCATTTACGCTCTTCATCTCCTCATAGTCTGCACGAATCCGGGCACCTTGATAGTTGACGATTGGTCGCGGTCGCGGCAGAACAGGCTCTGAGGCTGAGCATGCCGACATTAACCCAAACCCCGCCAGAATACCAACCCGAACAAGGGTTCTCGGCGACCTCGAGGGACTTACCCGGTCAAACATTTTCATTACTAAGTGAGTAGCAGGAATCTTCATCCTTGACACTTTGGCTCCCAAGGTCCGAATTGAGGGTCCTACGAAACATATGCTATGAAGGATGATCACGGTGAACACAACACTCACCGACGAGCCGCGTCAATTTCGTGCGCCTCAGACGATGACACCCTACGAACTAGGTGACAGCCTCGCTCGACTCGTTTGGGAGAGCTTTACCGATTTCATCTCGCAAGAGGATGTCGAAACGCCTCTAGCAGACATCCGTACACTTTATGACGACGATCGTACCAACGGCCGCACAGCTGAGGAAGCCCTCATCTTCTTTATGTGGGCGCACACCCGAGGCGTTCAAATGGCCTTCCTCGGTCGTACACCCGAAGCCCGTATCCGAGAAGGGCTAGACGCTCTTCACGGTGCCGTTTTCGAAGACATGGTGGAAAACGGAACGCAAGAGTCACAGCTACCCCTATTTGAGCAGCACGTAAGCGCTCGATACGCCGAGTACCACCAGGCTGCCGACCAATCCGGTAACAAGTTGGGTCAAGCCGTTGCGCGCCACATACTGGACGGTGTCGTTCGCGATACGACCGCAGCAGCGATTCAGGAGCGAGCGGTAGCTGTTGCCAAACCCCTGAAAGACTTCCTGGAAGAGGTAGAGTTGATCAGGGCCTGATGGTCACGAGATAGTCTGTCCCCAATCGGCATCAACCATCTCTTCTCCACCTCATCAGTTCGAACGGGCTCCCGCACGAGCGACACCAAAAACTGCTCACTGACGCGTGGGATCCGAAGGCATTCATTATCTCGGTTTGCGTTTGTTCACAAAACGGACATGGTGGCGCAGCAGGCAACACATCCGGCGACTCTTCACGGCGCTCTTTAGCATTGAAGGAAGACTTTTGAACTTCCTTGCTGTTCAATCTGCCTGTAAATGGTCGGCGCGGCGGCATAGGGCTACTCAACTAAAAGAGCTCGATTCCGGTCGCCTCGAGCTCTTTCACAGGCTTCCTCATCAGGTCGCCCCACCGCGCGGCCACGCACTTCGTCCCATTCACTTGTTCCAAGCACGGCATCGATATCTACACCTACTAGGGCGACGAACTCCCGTACCTCATCACGATATAGTGCGAGTCGATCTGCCGCAGAATCTAGGATCCCAATAGCCACCATCCTGCGGGCAGCCGCATCATCCACCCCGACCCAAGCGAGCAACCCAGGAAGAATATCCTCCGTCGCGACAGCCAGGAGACGTCGGGACTCACCCCCGCTGTCGGCTAATCGACGATACCAAGCGGAACCCATGCTCATATGGTATTGCTCTTCAGCAAGCATCTTCGGCACTCGACGTCGGGCCTGCTCCAATGTCCCCTGAGCGACGGACCGGAGCATAGTCGAAAGCGCTCCATCAGCTAAAACCATCAGGGCTACGACAGCTGCCCAGTCCAACGGCTCGCGATCAAGCGCCGACACAGAAGCGAACTTGTCACCAGTCCTCTCATATTCAAACGGCCCAGGATCAATATCTAGTGTCTTCAGCATCGCATAGAGCAAGCGCGCATGTCCCCATTCGTCTTGAGTCATCGAAGCCATCGATACACCGGTTTCGATTGACGGGGCGCCTAGAGTCCAATCCGAATAACGGATCCCCATAAGCCGCTTGGAGTCGGCGAGGGTTACAATCAGCCTTACCAGGGCATCCCGCTGGTCTTCATTCAGCGTGGACAGATCAAGTGCGTCAGTCATGGGCTGATTCTTGGGCGTCGACATAGAGACCGTCAGTACGATTCACTGGAAGCACGTTGACACGTTTCACCACACACATCTCAAACCACTTTTCCTCGCTGTATGTGGTCCATGCGTAGACCTTTGCAGTTTCGTCATCGAAGGCGTCGACATAGCCAACATGCTGGAGGCGATCACCTCGCTCTTTACGGGTAAAAACGTCGTAGACGAACTCTCTCATTTCCCTCTCGATTAGGCACTCACGCCCATTCTTTTCAACTTCTCCCGACCTTCCAGCGTAATCCGATCACTCGTCCATGGTGGATCCCACACCTCAACCAACTCAACCCGATCGATCCAGTGTTCGGAGAGGAGGCGATCAGTGATGTCCTCTCGGATAAAGTCCATACATGGGCATGCGGTTGCCGTGAAGGTTAAATCGATCCGGGCGATGCCCTCTTCGTAGGCGACATCATATATCAACCCCAGTTCCGGAAGGCTTATCGGAATCTCTGGATCTAAGACTTCCTGAAGTACTTCCCAGATCGCTTTAACCCGATCTTTTGGAATCTCTCCGAGAGGGGCTGACCATAGGTCACGACCTCCGCTCATATGGGCACTCACGAGGGTCGGCAGGCTCGCATAGCTCCCACGCTCGATAGTCGGAAGATGAGGCGACATACTTAGGCAGCCAGCCAGTGCTGAACATCCAAGCGAGAGCGTTGGACGGACTCGACGTAAATTTCGTTCATCGGGCCTCGCTTCTTCCACCTCTCGAACACAGCGTCCCAAGAGATTTCGCCCTCATCAAAAGCCCAATGCTTCTCTACTGCGTCATACTGGCACGGAAACGGGTAATCGAGCACGTACTCGCTTTTATCCTTATCCCAATGAGCAGGAGCGTCTAACCCTAGCTCTTCACAGAGCGGAACGGTCGAGGCCATCCAAACCTGACGCAGCTGATCGTTTGTCAGCCCCTTTAGTTTGAAATCGAGCTGCCCCGAGTGTCGCTTCATGTGGTCCGGCAAACCGAACCATTCGATTGTCATCGGAAACATCCAATCGACTGCACGCTGCACAAGTTCGCGTGCTTCGCCCCCTGCCTTAGCCAGACGTCGCATCCACACCTCGCCATGGCGAAGGTGGAAAGTCTCTTCCATTCCGATCTTTACCAGCGCTCTTTTGAGCGGTGCGTATGAGGTGTTCTCGTGCACATCAGACAGAAGCGTTATCCCGGCACGGTCGAAAAAACCTGTTGCGACTACGAGCTCAGCCCAATTGTCTAGCGGCTGATCAAAACCATACGGGTGCTTGAACTCGTGTGGCTGGCGCCCGTAAACGAGGTGCTCCTTGGACTCACCGATATCTTCAAGTAAGCGATACGCGATGTTGGCATGAGCAAGCTCGTCCTGAATGATTGCATGGGCACTGACCTGGGTGTTCGTCGACGGCGCGTACCTGGCTGCCATCCAGTATGACGGAGCACTCATCAGCTCGGTATCAGCTTGGACCGTCAACTGCACCCTCAGGGCCTTACGATAGCCTTCGGTCATGTCCTCAGGGCCCTCTACCATATAGCCCCCCTGGACCTTTCTCATCAGCTCTTCATCGGTCAAATGGCTCATTGTAGCCTTCTGTTTATGACACTTTCGCCACGGTCGACGAAAGAGTGTAACAAATCTAAGAATGCCTCAGTCCAGCTTCAAGGCTTCCTAGCGACTCAACTCAGTCTGACACTCTCTTTATCAGAGACCCAGTGACGCCCGAATCAGGGGACTGATTCGGTCAGGGGTCCAAGGAGGATCGAAGGTTAGTTCAACTTCTGCAGAAGCGACCCCATCTACTCCTTCGATTGCAGCCTTGGCCTCCTCAACGATCTGACCTGCTACTGGACACATCGGTGAGGTCAGGGACATAACAGCCTCGACGCAGTCACCCTCCACTTTGATCTCGTAGATGAGACCGAGCACTACGAGGTCTAGCCCTAGTTCAGGGTCTTTTACCCCCTTGAGAGCTGTGCGCACATCTTTTTCCGTTAATGTCATCGTTCCTGCTCTCCGTCTTTCTGCGTTCTAGGCTGGAGTTAGCTACGTGATACCCGAAGAATACCAATTCGTGCGTGTGCAACCCGATCTAATCACGAGGGGCTTAATACGAGGTCGATTCGGCGATCCATCAGCTGACCTCATCCTTCCTGCTACTAGCGCCTCTATCCGCTATACGATCGAAGGGACCCTTTAGGCCCCAAAGGGTCACGAGAACAAGCGTCAGTAGCATCATCCAACGTCCTGCTGTCAGCCACAAAGATGTTGTGACCAAAGGCATCGAGATGTCGTACTGAAGCAGTGCTCCACCCCGATCAAGCATCCAGTGCCACCCCGTATGGGCGAGGATCGCCGAAAGCACAATGACTCCACTGACCTCAGGTAGCCAGCGACCGAAAAAGAGTCGCAGGAGTGGGACAACCAGCGCTAACACGAAAAGCTGGCCAGCCTCGACCCCAATGTTGAAGGACAACAATGAAGTAAGCAGATGGGCGCCCGCGAACTGAAGTGACTCCGACAACGCAAACGAGAAGCCGAAACCGTGAACGAGCCCAAAAGCAAATGCGACAACCCAACGTCTGGCGACTTTGGAACCCATAATATTCTCAAACGCCATGAAGACAATCGAGAATGCGATCAACGTCTCAATCAGAGGCGAAAACCATAGAGCCTGAGGTGCTAGCCCCATCGCTGCCGCAATGAGGGTTATCGAGTGCGCTATCGTGAACGACGTAACAATCGGGACCAACGCTATCAGGCTGCGCACCGGGATTACCAGACACAAAAGGAACAGGATGTGGTCAATCCCATCTAAGATGTGCTGGAACCCGAACACTACGAATCTCCAGGCCGCTTGGTGCCACCTAGGATCAAGCCGGAGCACACCTGGATCGCCCGCGAACTGAAATGCTCGCTCTGCACCACCGGGAGGGAGGAAACGAAGAACCGTGACGGTGCGAATTCCTAAGTGGTTCAATCCGGACACAATGGAGAAATCGGAGAAATCGGAGGTGATGGGCCACTCCAGCAGCACGTCGACCATCGCCTGCCTCGTGGGCAGCTGAATACCATCAACGAGTGGCGAGGACAAAATGTTGGAATAGGCGCTCTCCCAACTCCTAAACGCGCGGTCACCCGGGATCGCGACACGAACAGCAGCAAGTTCTGCACGTCCTAGAGGTTCTTCATTCTCCAGTACCGACACATAGTCACCGATCCAAACATCCGCGGCCTCGAGCACCATATTCTCTGACTTAGATATCTCCAGATAGCCTGGCTCACGGGAAGGGAAGTTGTAGTCTCGCAACGCCACAAGTGGAACACGAACCAGCATCCTGAGTGTTCCGGCCTCCGGCTTAACGAAAGCTTGGACTGTAACGTCAGCCGGGATCTCATGTGCTTCTCCGGACCATGAGGGCAAAATGAGTACCAGAGCTACGGCGACAGCCGCAATCCGACGAGGACGCTGTTTATCAATCATGGCGCGAAGCTATTCGGTGCCCGCCGCCGGACAAGATAGGTGGGCATAGATCTGAGTCTGAAAGAGCAGATTCCGGCACTGTAGCCTTGAGCCATCTCCCTCTCCACGGATTGCACCAATCCGAAGGGCATCTTAGCGTGAGGGTCGGTTGGAACCTGTTTCGACCTGAGAGGCGAGCCCGCTGGAGTGGCCCGCTTACCTTCACGAGGAATGCAACATGCAAAAGCGCTTTCTAGTGGCCGGCGCAGCCGTGGTGACTCTCGTCATCGCCATGGCTTGCTCATCCAATGGCATGAGCGATCAGGCCATGGACTCGGACTACGCGGCCGAAGGCATGGCCCCAATGTTCGAGGTCGACCCGTTTTGGCCCAAGCCGCTGCCCGACCACTGGCTGATGGGTGCGACGATCGGCGTTGACGTGGACTCACACGACAACATTTGGCTCGTGCACCGCAACACGCCGGACCAGTTCGTAGCCAGAACCGAAATCGGAATGACGACCAACCCCCCGGTGAGCGCATGCTGTCAACCGGGACCGCCAGTGTTGGCATTTGATCAAGACGGGAATCTAATCCAATCCTGGGGTGGTCCAGGCACGGAAACAGGTGACTACGTGTGGCCAGGATCAAATCACGGGCTCACCGTTGACGCGATGGATAACGTCTGGATCGGAGGGAACGGAAGGACCGAGGCGGGAACTGATCGCCACATCGTCAAATTCACGTCTGACGGCCAATTCCTCGCCCAGTATGGCTCACCGGGGCAAGGCCTCGACAATACCACTACCGATCACTTTGGCATGGTCGCCAAGGTGTTCGTGTCTGATGAAGACAACGAGGTCTACGTAGCCGATGGCTACGCGCACCAGCGGGTCGTGGTAATAGATCAGGCAACAGGTGCTTTCAAACGCATGTGGTCGGCCTATGGCAACGAGCCGAGCAACGAGCGCCCAACACGATACGAGCCCGGAGAAACTCCTCCTCAGCAATTTCGTACCCCGGTTCACTGTGCCGAAATGTCTAACGATGGACTAGTCTATGTGTGCGACCGACCGTCGAATCGAATCTCGATCTTCCAGAAGGACGGGACATTCGTAAGCGAGCACATCATAGCTCCCGCCACTCTCTCTCAGGGCTCGACCTGGGATCTCGACTTCTCACCCGACGAAGCGCAGACATGGATGTACCTGGCAGACGGCCAGAACATGAAGGTCTATGTAATCCGACGGGAAACTATGGAAGTCGTCTACAGCTTCGGTGACGGTGGGCGTCAACCTGGCCTGTTCTTCGCAGTGCACTCGATCGCGGTCGACTCACACGGAAACATCTACACGACCGAAACCTATGAGGGAACCCGCATCCAAAAATTCAAGTTCATGGGTATGGGACCAGCGCCAAGTGGAGACACAGGCCCTGCGTGGCCGGCCGATCGACGTCGTAACAGTGACTGACAGGCATAAAGAAAAAAGGAGAGGAGTTCGCGCGGCCCCGCCCCACCCCGGCGGGGTCGCTCTTTTTTATGCGAACTCGGATATCTATGCCTTTAGAAGTACCGCTCCCTCGTGTCCGCGCGACAAAACCGGCAAACTCATATCTAACCATAAGGAGCCGACGGCCTTCACGAAGCCAGGCGTTCAAACGATGATGTATTCTATTCGCGACGCTATGGCTCGACCTCTCGCAACACCCTACGTAGTTTTATAGCGTCTGTCCAAAACCCGTAACCGAAGTATTCAGGAGTGATCATGCGACGACTTTCCACATTCACCTCACTTGTCATGGGTGGCCTCGCGGTCGCCGCCTGCGGTGGTGAAATGGACGATGGTAACGCCAGCGACATGGATGTCGCAGCAGACGACACGCCGGCATGCTACATCGCCAACGGGACCATAGAGGAAGCTCAGGAGAAAGCCAGTCCGCTCCGCTCGACGGCGGTCTCTGTCGGTGGCCACGATGGACTACTCTGCTATGGCGCTCCTTCCGCTCGCGGCCGTGACATTATGGGTGGGCTTGTGGTGTATGGTCAGCCCGAACGCATCGGTGCGAACGAACCAACAACGATTCACTTCACAGGCCCTGCCATTATCCAGGGCGTTGAAGTAGAAGCCGGCAGTTATTCGATCTATGCGATCCCCGGTGCGGAAGAGTGGGTGTTCTTCGTAAACTCGAACTGGCAGCGCTGGGGGATCCCCATCGACGAATCGGTGAGGAGTTCAGAGGTCGGCACATTCACCGTAGCGGCCGAGGCTATGGAAGAATACGTCGAGACGCTTCAGTATCGATTTGAGCCCATGTCTGAAAATACGATGGGTGACGTGGTGATGGAGTGGGAGAATACAAGGGTTAAATTCCACCTGCACCCCGTCGAAGGTTCTTGATGTAATACCTCCGGACAACTCGGCTCATATGGTCGAGTCTGACTCCACCTTCAGCCCCCCGAGACCTTAGGGTCTCGGGGGGCTGAAGCATAGCAACCTTTTGGAATCTCCCGGATCCGCGCAAGATTACCCCTCAGTGGGGTGGCTCATTTCCGAAATCGAAACATCTTTCACCATTCGAGGCCCTACGCCGTTGCTATGTTGACCATGCTGTCACCACGCAGCGGAGATCCCTTCTACACCCCACCGTAAACCGTGGCTCTTTCAGCCGCTGCTCTCGCAGAAGAAATCCGACGACGGCGCACCTTTGCGATCATCAGCCATCCGGACGCGGGCAAAACGACTCTCACCGAGAAACTTCTTTTGTATGGCGGAGCAATTCGATCTGCGGGCTCAGTGAAATCTCGTCGCTCAGATCGCCATGCAACATCTGACTGGCTCGAAATGGAGCAAGAGCGTGGCATCTCCATCACCGCGTCCGTCCTCCACTTCGAATACCAAAACTTCCGCATCAACCTCCTGGACACCCCAGGCCATCAAGACTTTTCTGAGGACACATATCGAGCTCTGACGGCGGCCGACAGTGCAATCATGCTCCTCGACAATAGAAAAGGTGTAGAGGTACAGACGCAAAAACTGTTCAGTGTTTGCAAAAAGAGGCGCCTTCCGATCTATACGTTCGTAAACAAGTGCGACCGAATCGGTGAGGACCCACTCCGACTTCTTGACGATGTGCAAGCAGAACTCGGCATTGACTGCTTTGTCTCTACTTGGCCCGTCCGGCGTGAAGGTCGATTAGTGGGTGTGTACGATCGAGGTTGCGGCAAGGTCTGGCTATATGAAGAGGCGGGCGATCACGGACGTTCGCGTCCGCGTGCGACATTGGTGCACCTCGAAAGCGACGAGCTTGCCACCGCGATAGGAAGCGAAGGGGTGGAGAAACTCAGCGAAGAAATCGAACTAATCGAAATCGCAGGCTCAGAGGCAGACTTCGATGCGGTAGAAAAAGGTGAGGCAAGCCCTGTGTGCTTTGGATCTGCACTCACCAACTTCGGAGTTGACGTTTTCTTAGAGCGCTTTCTTTCCCTTGCTCCGCCTCCGTCTCCGAGGAAGACCACAGACAAAGTCATAGAACCAGCGGCACATCCTTTTTCCGGATTCGTCTTCAAGGTTCAGGCGAACATGGATCCCCGGCACCGCGACCGTGTCGCATTCGTTAGAGTCTGTTCCGGGGAGTTCGAAGAGGGTGCTGAAGCAGTCGTATCGAGAACCGGCCAGAAACTCCGCCTAGCTCAACCACAAGAATTCATGGCCAGAGAGCGCACGCACGCAGATTCCCTCGCGGTAGCAGGCGACGTCGTAGGCCTTCTCGATCGCGGGAACCTCCGTGTTGGCGACACCGTCGCCCTAGGAGACAAGATCGAATATCCGGGCGTACCGCGCTTCTCTCCTGAGCATTTCTCACAGATTCATATCGAAGACGCTTTACGTCGAAAACACCTAGATCGTGGACTACGGCACTTGGCTGAGGAGGGTACAATCCTTTTGCTCTTCGCACCCTCAATCACAGGGCCGATACCGATCGTCGGTGCAGTCGGAAGTCTCCAATTCGACGTTCTTCTTGATCGACTCCAGCGCGAATACGGCGTTTCTGCTCGCCTGGAGAAACTACCCTTCCACTGCGCCAGATGGGTTACGGGACCAGACGATCAAATCGAAAAAGTTGCCAATGCTTACGGACGTCGTCGGGTCATGGACGCGGATGGAGCTGAACTGATCCTGTTTGACAACGAGTGGACGCTGCGACGAAGCATGGAGCAAGAAAAAGACCTAACCTTTCATGATGTCCAACCGAATACTTCAGTAGACGCCTAGTTAGTCTGTACTCAGCGGGCACTGAAACGGATACTGCTTGCGTACCTCCCAAGACTCAGAAAAGTTGACCACCCCGCACAAGGCCAAAATCACGGTATGAAAGACTCTTCTGAACATGACAACCCGTCCCCGGACTATTTCAAGCGCACGCTAATCCGAGTACTGACAGTTCAGGCTACCGCGCTTGGAATCCTAGGCCTTCTTCAGGTCTTCTACTCCTAAGGCCGCGGACATGCACTGGATCAACTGGCTAATCGTCGTCGCATACCTGACGTACGTTGTCACAGACGGTGTCAGGAAATCGAAGGGGACAGACACAATCGCTGGCTATTTCACGGCGAACAAATCATTGCCCTGGTGGGTTGTAGGACTCTCAGTGATGGCCACCCAGCTTTCCGCAGTAACAATGATCGGAACCACCGGGCAAGGCGCCACGGACGGACTTCGATTCGTACAGCTCTACTTCGGCCTTCCACTGGCAATGGTCATCCTTGGTGTCACGCTTGTCCCTCTGCTTCACGGCTCGGGGGTGTACACTGCGTACGAGTATCTGGAACAAAGATTCGATGCCAAAACACGGTCATTCACCGCATTCCTCTTCCTGCTGTCGCGGGGGATGAGCGTGGGCACCATCATGGCAGCTCCCGGAGTTGTGTTCAGTGCGGTATTCGGCATACCTCTGGTCTGGGCCGTAGCTCTCATCGGTGTGCCCACCGTCATTTACACTATGATCGGAGGCGTGCAAGCCGTCGCCTGGGCTGACGTAAAACAGATGGTGCTAATCGTGGTGTCCCTAGTGGCCATCATGTGCGTCCTGCTTATGCAGATGCCCATCAGTCCGCATGATGCACTGCAGATCGCGGGCGCGACTGGTCGATTAAAGACGTTCGATTTTGGGTTCAATATAAACGAACAATACACATTTTGGTCGGGCGTCCTGGGAGGAACTTTCCTGATGCTCTCGTACTTCGGTACTGACCAGAGCCAGGTACAACGCTACCTAGCCGCGCGCTCAGTCGATGAAGCCAAGACATCCCTCATAGTGAGTGCTTATTGGAAGATTCCTTTGCAGGCTCTGGTCCTGTGCGTCGGCATAAGTGTTTTCGTGTACTACCAGTTCGTTCAGCCACCTCTCCTCTACAACCCAGTACATGAACAGGCCGTCACGGCCCAGAGAGGTGCGGCTTACGACGAACTCCAGAACGAATACGCGACAGCCTTCACAATGCGCGAGACCGCAGCACTGGAGGTCTCAGAGGCTGATGACGAGGTGAGCACAACTGCTGCCATGGAGATCTTTCTTGCACGCGAAGGAGAGGTCCAAACCATCCGCGGCAGGGCTCTCTCCATGGCTGAGGAGGTCACCGGAGAGTCATCCAGAGACGTCAACTATATCATCCCACACTTTGTGCTTAACGAACTTCCGCTTGGACTAGCTGGCCTTTTTATCGCAGGTATTATCGCCGCGGCAATGTCGAGCATTTCATCTGAACTGAATTCTCTAGCGACAACCAGCGTGATCGATTTTTATCGACGCTGGGTTAGGCCAGAGGCTTCCGACTCTCACTATCTGGCGGTATCGAGAGGTGCGACTGCCTTATGGGGCCTTTTCGCCTGCGTCGTCGCTACGTATGCGGCCACCCTAGGATCGCTAATTGAGGTAGTAAACCGTTTCGGTTCGTTCTTCTATGGCTCAATCCTAGGTGTATTCCTGCTCGCAATGATCCCTAGAGCAAGGGGCACCGGAGCATTCGTCGGCCTGCTTGTAGGAATGACCGTAGTAGGATTCGTAAATTTTGGCACAGATGTAGCCTATCTATGGCAAAACGTTATCGGAGCAGGGGTTGTCGTTGTCGTCGGAGTCGCATTGAGTGGGAGCGAACGGAACCCCGCTTTGCCCTAACCTCTGAAGCCGTCACGAATTCTTTAACGCGCCCTTATCTCCTGCTCCCACCGATCTAGCCAACCCTCCCGCTTCCCCTGGATTGTATCGAACGGAATCGCGAAGGGTGCCCAGGGTTCCTGCAACTCGAAGCCCACTGGAATACGGCTCGAATCGACCGTCCCGAAGACCGGTTGCCACCTCGTTCTAAGCTTCGTCTCAGTCCGTACGTCGATTGAGCCCAGGTGATCCAGAAACGCTTTCGCGGCCCCAGCTTCCTTGGTTCCACTCATCAACGCCACACCTCGCACCAAGACCGGTGTGCCTGATTCTGGAAGTCGGTAGTATAGCCAGGGGGAGTTATTAGAACGTGCGAGTTCTACGTCCGCGCGCGGCACAACGGCTAGCCTTGAGCGTTTTTCTCTTAGCGCCTGAAGTGCATCCGAGGTGTTCGTCGCATATGACTCTACATAACGATCGATCGTAGACAGCCAGTCAAAGCCAGATTCCAGATCACCCATCGAAGCCGCCTGCTGCAGCATGGAGATCAGGAACCACTCGCCCGCCTCAGACCTGGACGGGTCCAAGATCTCAATATCGTCAGACCACTGAAAATGGCGGAGGTCGATCCAGTCGGATGGAGCCCGGGCCAGCTCCAAGTCTCCTCGACTAAAGGCGATCACGTACGGAGTCAGTAAAAGAGGATGCCATTCACCATCATATTGAAGATCAACTGCTGCTGAGCGACCTAGCCATCGGGGCTGATAAGTCATTAGTCGACCTTCATCGCTTGCGGCTTGTAGCCCAGAGGCATTAGCACCCCACCACACATCAAAGGGTGGACCCCCCTGTAGTTCTATAGCCTGAAGTTCTGCTAGGGTAGTTTTAGTCGAGGCGATCGTGAAGCGAACATCGGTATCCTGGTGGACCGACTCAAACGTCTCCTTCACATAATCGCGCACCACCTCGGGCAAGTCGGTTCGCACGATCAGCGTGACCGAACCTTGATCTTGCATACATGCTGCGAGCGTGCCCGTGACTAGAGCCAGGCTCACGCCCCTCGCTACTCTTCCAATGCACCGCTTAGCGGCGATCATCACTGTCGAGCCAAGAACAGCCGCCATTCCTTCGGGTCGAGGGAGATCAAGTTTGCAAAAAGCCTATATGCCCCAGGAACCTGATCGGCCCATTGACGAAAGAAGGAGAGTCCAGTGTAAACGAAGACTCCATCGCCAACCTCGGTCGCTAACATCGACCCAAAGCGAGGCTCTTCACCGGGATCGTTCAGCACCAATAGCGGGGTATAACGGTCATCCCAACTAGACGCGAAGTAGAGCCCTCGCTCCTGGACCCAACCTTCAAAATCTGCATCGCCAATGCGGTTTGGTGAGGTAAAGATTGGAGCTTCAGGCGCTATTATTCGCACAGGTGCGGTCTCATCGGAGACCCTAGGTGAACCTCGCCCAACTGTAATCTCCCATGGGGCGAGACTGCCCAGTGTTCCCCGGTTGTACTGCACTATGACGGTGCCCCCAGAACGCGCAAAGTCGAGCAGTTGGGCCGATGCTGACTGCAGGTCAGCCCGCGTCTCGTAGGCCCGCACACCCAGCACAATGGTACTTAACCCATCAAAGTCACCATCACGGACTCTCGTTCCGTCGAGCATCTCAACCGGCGCACCCATTTGTCTTATCGCTTCTGGGCCATCGTCTCCTGAACCCATTATGTAGCCCACTCTAACCCCCGACCGTACCTCGACGGGCACCACAGAAACCGTCGCAGACGCCTCTGAATACAATGCAGTCCTCTGAATATGCTCATAGTCTATCAATGCATATCCCTCGTCATAGACTTCACCCTTGTCAGTTCGCGCCGTTATCTCGAAGGTGTGTCGTCCCGGCACGACCGCCCCATCAGGTCTAACCTGGAAGCTCATCGAGCTTTCTGAACCCGCCTCCTTGAGATCAAAACTTTCCGACATGGGTGAGACGGCCCATCCCTCAGGGGCCCATATCTTCACTGAACCCCGGCTTCCCTCCTCCGCCTCGGATCGAATGACAACTGATATCTCTTGTGATCCCTCATCGGTCTGGGGCCAAGTGAGACCCGAGGGTGTGACCGAAACAGATACAGCGGGAACAACCAGAACTGGCTTTTCAAATTCACCGAATGCCGGGTCTACCCCGACATACCTCCAGTCCGAGCTGATCTCATTATGACCAGAATCCTGTAACAACGACGTCGAACTATCACTGGGCAAAACGAGGCTAAAAGTTGCCATTCCCTTAACTAACTCAGGATTCCGGGGAAGACCCCATAACTCAGAATCATCAGGCCAGACGTACCGTGCCCCGTTACGAGGCTCGCGTAAGTAATACTGTCGTGAGACATCCGCATTAACTGGGACCCCGACCCGGTACGTGAAGACCGCCAAGTCACCTGGGGCAATCGTGCCTTCCACCGACACGCCTCTCACCTCAACCAGACTTGATGTCCAACCCACCGGCAAAGAGAGTCCCGTTTCTGGCCCTGTGAGGGTGAAACCACCCCCATTCCACAGCTGTGCCCGCACTACCACAGTTTGTCCCGGCACCAATAAGTCGTCGACAGAACGAACATCGAACGAGATACCCGCGGCTGCATAGATCGCTCGATCTGTCACTTCGAGGCGAGTAGCCAAGGCGCTCGAAAATTCCTTGCTCGCCTCGTCACCAACGACCTCGCGAGCCATTCGCAGTTGCGTTCTCGCCTCGAGCAGGTGTTTAGCCATTGGCATGGGGTCAAAGCCGAAAGCATCTGTGGCCGCTAGCACTGAACTTCTGTACGCCTCGAGATAATCTTGAGCCACACTAGCATTTTCATCTGACAGATCTACTGTAATTCCAACCAACGTCGTATCGACGCCCTCAAAAATCTCCTGAGCGTGGTCTCCCACCCGGCTCTCAAGCAGAATCACCCCGGTCACCTGAGGCCCTTGCGTCTGCGGCGCGCCCATGTCTTGGGACCTGTGCTGACTCCTGCTTTCTCTCGAAAGCTGCAGGAGCGAGCGGCCCAGAAGCGGGTCGTGCACGCCAGTCGGAACATCGAGCGAGCCGTCGCTTATCGTGTCTTGAGAGAAAAAGCGGCGGCGCGAAGTCTGGTAGAGTTTGAGTGGTTCCCATGCATCGACACCACGCTCAAGCTGCTCGGAGAAACGTGAAGGGTCACCGGCAGCACTGAAGGCTTCACGAGCCATAATACCCGCGGCCTGATGCTGACCATGCCCGTCGGCAGGAGTTCCGCTGAATACCGACACTATTACATGTGGTCTGAATGATCTAACAACCCAAACCACTTCTGCGAGCAATTCTTCTCGAGGCCAAAGCGAGAGTGCTTCCTGGGCGCTCTTCGAGTATCCGTAGTCGAAGGCGGTGGTGAAGAACTGGCGACCTCCATCGAGCTCGCGCGCAGCCAGAAGTTCACCCGTCCGAACGATACCCAACCCCTCCCAGAGCTCCGGACCGATCAGATTCTGACCCCCATCACCCCTGGTCAACGCCAAATACGCGGTCTCCGCGCCGCGACCTCGTGCGAGCGCAGTCAGCAAACCCGTGTCCTCATCGTCCGGGTGCGCTGCAATCATCAATATCCGCTTTACTCCGTCCATCTGACGCAGCAAAAGACCGGAAGCGACTGTGCCCGTGCCCTCAAGGCGCTGCGCCTGCAGGTCCGGAGCGCCAAAAGCCGTACAGCCCACGAACGCCGAGACCAGAAAAGCACGAGCCGAGCAAGTCTTGAACAACACCATCATGCACTCCAACAAGGTTCTTCCCCACCATCCATCGCTAGAAAGGTAAGCTCGGATCTTTCGGACACGTGAAATCCAAGCACAGCAGCCAACTTATCCAGCCGTGCCACCAAGACACTCAACGATTCGGCTCCCAGGGTAGGCCTAGCGCTGCAGGAGCCTGGGATTTCCCGACCCAGCCAGCTAACGCTGCAAGCGTGAGTATGTACGGGAACGAAAGAAAAATTTGATACGCGAGGTCGAAGCCAAGAGCCTGCAGTAAAAACTGCAATGCCGAGGCCGCTCCGAAAAACAACGCAGCAAAGAGTACGATGATTGGATTCCACCTTCCTAACGCTACGACTGCGATCGCTATAAAACCCTTGCCTGCGCTCATATTTTCCGCAAATGCCCCGGCATGGGCCAAAGCTAGATGAGCGCCTGCGATACCAGCCATTGCGCCACCGAAAAGCGTCGCGGAAAAACGCACGACACGCACTCGGACACCCGCGGCCTCTGCCGCGACCGGAGCCTCACCAGTGGCCCGGAGTTCGAGCCCCCACGCGGTTTTGAATAAAACGTACCAGGATATTGGAGCCATCACATACGCAAAGTACGCAGTAGGTGCCTGTGCAAAGAGTGCGCTCCCTACAACCGGAATCTCAGACAGCCAAGGGATAGTCACCGGAGCTAGCGTGGGAACCGAGAGTTCCATCCCGTTTGCGCCAAACAGGACTTGATACACGGCCCCGGTCATGCCTAACCCACCAATCGTCACAGCGGTGCCGGTGATGATTTGGTCGGCACCAAGACCGATGGCGAACACAGCGAAGACGAGAGCGACTAGAAGGCCAGCCAGAGCGCCAAAAGCTAACCCTAGCCCTGCACCTTCGAGGGCAATAGCACCAAGCGCACCTCCCAGTGCCCCTGCGATGATAGAACCCTCGAGTCCAATGTTGATCACCCCGCTTCGCTCTGTGATCGTTTCACCCATCGCCGCGAGAGCGAGAGGAATCCCTAGCCTAACGGCTGACTCGAGAAAGAGCGCCAACTCGATCTGACTCACTGTGCCTCCTCGCCGCGATGATACCCAGCTCGTGCCGCTCGTATCCGGTCGAGTCCCAGCACCGCAAGAATCACGAGTGCTTCGACAACGTCGACCCAAGCGGCCGGAATACCCGCATCCCGCTGCATTGCCCCAGCCCCAGCCTGAAGTGCACCGAAAAAGATAGCCGTTACTACCACCCCCCCGGGTCTAAGCCCCCCGAGCAATGCGACAGCGATCGCGGTGTATCCCCAGCCATCCGACAGGTCTTCATATAGCGCGTACGTCAGACCTGTAACTTCGACACCACCCGCCAGCCCAGCAATCGCTCCGGAAGCCAGGAATGTGACAAGAATCACACGGTTCGGGTCGATCCTTCCAGCAGCAGCAGCAGCAGCGGGCGACGCGCCAACCGCCCTAAGGTGGAAGCCGAATCGAGTCCGCTTAAGAACGAAAGCAAGCACGCCGGCAAGCACTAGCGCCAAAGCAAAGCCGAGGTGCAGGCGCGTCCCAGAAATGAGCTCCGGCAAGCGGGCTGCATCGACAATCCGATCTGTCTGAGGAAAAACCCCACGCCTCTCCTGCAGTGGGCCGTGCACCATCCACGCAGCCAAGTATATGCCAACAAAATTCATTAGGATCGTCGTGATCACTTCACCGATCCCAAGCCGGAGCTTCATCAGAGTCGGCACAAGAGCCCAGACTCCACCCGCAACAATAGAGGCGGTGAGAGCCGCCGTTATAAGAAACGGACCAGGCAAATCCGTGAAGGTCAGCGCCACCCACACTCCTGCGACAGCACCAACGTAAAGCTGGCCCTCGGCTCCGATGTTCCATACGCCCGCTCGAAATGCAAGGGCCACCGCCAGGCCCGCAAAAAGCAGCGGCACTGCCCGCACTAGCGTTATTGAGACAAAGGTATTCCAACTGCCCACTGACCCTCTGAGCATAGCAGCTGCCGCCTTCGTTGGGTCGTACCCGCCCAACAGGAGTAACACAGCTGCGGCCCCCAGCGTCAGCGTCACTGCCCCTAAGCCGAGAAGTGCGGTTTCCTTGGCCCTCTTCGGAGATATAGCGCCACTCACTTTGAGACTTCCCCACCGCCCAGCATCAAGGCTCCAACCCCTTCCCTAGTTTTTTGAGCTTCCGACACTTCAACTATCCGGCCCTTCGTCATAACTGAAACGCTGTCTGCAAGCCCTAGCACCTCATCGAGATCAGTCGAGATAAGGACAATCGCGACTCCTTCAGCTGCCAATTTAAGAAGTTCCCCGTGCACGTATGCAGCAGCAGCCACATCAAGTCCGCGAGTCGGATTTTCCGCTACCAGCATGGGAGCGTTAAGGGCGAGCTCCCGCCCAATGATCACCCTCTGCTGATTCCCCCCAGAGAGAAACCGGGCCCTCGTCTCTGTAGACGGTGCCACCACCTCGAACCGAGTCCGAATCCTCTCAGCCTCGTCACGCAACACGCCCCACGGCATCATTACACTGGGCCCAAATTCCTCCATCCGGGAAAGTGCTAGTGCCACGTTCTCGGTAAGGTCAAAATCGGCTACGAGACCTTCGGCATGCCGATCCTGAGGAATGAAGGCGACCTCTTTCGGGATGTCAGCTCGGCCCAAGCTCGGAGACTTACGGCCTGAGAGAACTAGTGCCAGATCATGCTGACCATTTCCTTCTACCCCTGCTATCCCTCGTACTTCCCCAGCCCTTACCTCCAGCTGCACACCTTTCAGGCTATCAGCATGCACAGCGACCAAACTCGCAACCACTGTCCCACCGCGCGCTGTTGATAGTGACGCCACACTCGCGCCACCGGACACCTGAGCATTTCCCGCAACCACCGCATCACTCGATGGGCCGGCCTGTTCTCCAATCGCAACCTCATCGGCAACCCCGTCTCCTAACATCTTTGCAACCAATTTCCGGACAGAGACCTGGGACCTCGGTGCAGTCATAGCCGTCCGACCAGTTCTAAGAACTGTCAGTCTGTCCGAGACAGCAAGCACCTCATCGAGCTTGTGAGCAACGAGCGCTACTGCTCGACCTTCACGCGCCAAATCTCTCAACAAGGCGAAGAGTCCATCTGCTTCTTCGGGTGTCAGCACTGCAGTCGGCTCGTCCAGAACAAGAACCTGAGGGTCCCGGAGAAGAGCCTTGAGAATCTCGGTCCGCTGACGATCTCCAACACCGAGCTCCGACACGTTTGTCTCCAGTGGAACCCGCAACCCAGTCCTCGCCATCGTCGCTTCAACCGCCGCGCCGGCTTCACTAAACGAACGGCCCCTGAGGCCCAGCCTCAGATTATCACGCACTGATAGTGCGGGGACTAGAGTGAAATGTTGATGCACTAAGCCAATCCCAAGGGACCAAGCGTCCCGAGGGCTGCGCAACTTCACCAATGCGCCCCCTACCTCGATTCCGCCCGAGTCCGGGGACACCAGACCCCCGAGCACATTGAGGAGTGTGGACTTTCCGGCACCATTAGCCCCGAGCACCCCATGCACCTCTCCAGGATAGAGGTCGAGGTCAGCGCCGGACAGTGCTTGGATTAACCCGAAACGCCGGTCGATACTGCGCAGACGGACAAGAGGTTGGCTCACCCTAGGGACCCTCGGGCTCGCCCTCCACGAAGACTACCCGTGGTACGTCGATCTCCCCTGTTCTAATCAAAGCCTTAGTGCTAGAGATACGCTCAATCTCCTCACCCGATAAGCGATCGCGCAGCATCGGATTGATAACGAACTCAATTATACCCTGTTCCGTATTTGCATAGATCGGAGCACCTCCAACATTTCCCTCCTGCCACATCTTAGCCGCACTGAAGAATGCTTCCGCGATTCGAATGACCACACTGCCCAGAACAACCTCGGGGGCTAACTCATTCTGATTACTGTTCATCCCAATGGCGTAGGCAACGCGGCCTTCCGCTACTGCCTCCCTAACAGCCTGGAACACGGCCAAGGAAGCATTATCCAGATTATGTATGATTACATCAGCTCCCTGGCTCAGTTGCGCGACAGTGGCCTCTTTCGCCGCCGCCAAGTCATCCCAGTCACCCGTATAGACTTGCAGCACCTCAATCTCCGGATCAACAGCATGCACGCCCGCCTCGAAGGCTAGAAACGCGCCACGTGCCGGTGGGATTTCAACACCCCCCACCATCCCCACGACTTTCGATTCCGTCACATACGCCGCGGTGACGCCAGCCAGATAGCTTCCTTCTTCTAATCGGAAAATCAGAGGCACCACATTGGGCGAAACACGACCGCCGCCGGACACAACGATCGTTACGTCTGGGAATTGCTGTCCCGCCCGGATTGCGGCGTCCTGATACTCGTTACCGTGCGCGAAAATGATCCCGTAGCCGGAAGACGCATAGGCAATGAACGCCTCGTCAAATTCAGCAGGGGTAGCAGTTTGCTGGTGACTCACCGAGGCGCCCATGGAGTCTTCAATCATCATGAGGCCAGCATACCCTCCAGCATACCAACCCACATCAGTGACTGGGCCAGCGGTGAGGAGTGCGGCTCGGAAATTACCTTCCGTCGTATTCGAGCCCTGACTAACGCAGGCCGTGGTGACCCAAACCAAGGCAATAGCGAATGGTTGCAACCTACGCAGGCTCAGGTACCCATTTGCGAGTTGCATGACTTTATTTTTCCTGGAGTTAGAGGTGTTGTCTGCGCTTTGGATAAACCTGTGGCTGTCGGAGGTTCAGTACGCTGGATATCTTCGGGCCAGAAATTCCGCGCAGTGAGCACCTACCCCTCGCGGGACACCGCTGTCACCCCCTCGGAGATCGCATGACTGAGCAGCGCGGAAACTGGACCTCCAGTGCCGGCTTCATACTTGCCGCCACCGGAAGCGCCATCGGCTTAGGTAACCTCTGGAAGTTCCCATTCATCACCTGGGAAAACAACGGAGGCGCCTTCGTACTCGTGTATCTCGTGTGCATCGCAGCTGTCGGACTTCCGATAATGATGGCCGAGCTCCTGATAGGCCGGAAAACACAGCAGAGTGCGGTTGGAGCCTTGAAAGAAGCCGTCGGGCCCGCCTGGGGTTTAGTAGGGCTTTGGGGTGTACTCTGCGGCTTCACTCTGCTCAGCTACTACACCGTCATCGCCGGATGGTCACTGTACTTCTTCGCTAAGACGGCAGGTTGGATGGTCGGGGGCTTCCCCACGGGGACATCGCTCGGCCAAGTGTTCACGGAGCAATCGGCGAATGGAGGGCTTCAGATAGCACTCTCCTTGGGCTTTAGCGTGGCAACCGTGTCGGTCGTGTACTTCGGCGTCCAGAAGGGCATCGAGAAGATCGCTCGACTATTTCTGCCCGTGCTCTTTGTAATCCTCGCCCTGCTATTCATGGTTTCCTTCGCGATGGACGGCTCGCGCGAGGCGCTTACGTTCATCTTCCGGCCCAGTTTTAACGAGCTGGACGGGGGCAGCGTCCTAGAAGCTCTGGGCCATGCGTTCTTCACGCTCTCTTTGGGCATGGGCGCAATGATCACCTACGGATCGTACATAGCGCGCAATCAGTCGGTCGTGAAAGCCTCAGGTATCATCGTTTTGCTCGATACCGTTATAGCGCTAGTCGCGACAGTTATCATGTTCACGGTCATCTTCACGGCAGGTATGCAAGACCAAGTGGGCGACACCGGTACCGTGGGCATGCTCTTTATCTCGCTGCCCCAGCTGTTTTTCGCCGAGGGCATCGTGCCGGGAGGCGCGGTTCTGGCGCCGCTATTCTACGTGCTTGTCGCGCTCGCCGCCCTGACATCGACCATGTCCCTACTGGAGGTCGTCACATCCTATATCATAGACGAGCACGGAATCGAACGCGGAAAAGCCACGCTCGCATGCGGTGGCGTGGTCTTCCTCTTCACGATTCTGGCAGCCCTCTCCTTCGGTGGTGCAGACTTCGCGAGCAACCTCTCGGCACCCGGCCGTCTCGGGGACCTTCTCTTCGCTGGCAAGACAAGCTGGTTCGGCATGGCTGACCACTTCGTATCCAACTGGATGCTTCCAACTGGCGGTCTCGCTATCACCGTCGCTGTCGGCTGGTTCATGACTCGAGAAGCCACCGAAAGTGAGCTGGTCGATGAAACGGTTCCCGGATGGTTCAATTACAACACATGGCGCTTCTTTATCCGCTACATCTCCCCCGCAGCGGTTGCTGCCATCGTGGTCGCTGTCCTCTTCTTCGGTGTAGACTTCAGCTAATTGATCCGTTGTCAGATAAAGCTCTCTGGCCCCTTAACGTTGTTTGGACTCATCGATGGAACTAGAATCATATTCTAGATTTGGAGAAAACCATCGCCACACCCAAGCCAGCGCAGATCCGTGCACCTAAGCAGTCACGCTCTAAGCGGACCCTAGAACGTATAGTGGCGGCTTCTCTTGAGCTTCTCGAGGCTGAGGGCCTGACTGGGCTAACGGTCCACAAGGTTGTCGCCAAGGCTGGATCCTCCGTTGGATCGTTTTATGCTCGATTTGATGGGAAGGAGGACCTTCTCGACTACCTTGGCGAGCGCTTGTGGACCGAAGCGCTAGAACGATGGGAGCTCGCGCTCGAAACCCGTGACTGGTCGACACTCAGCCTAGATGAAGTTGCAGAGGGATCGGTTGGCTTGCTCATAGACGCGCAGCGGTCTCGATCAGATTACCTGAAGGCGCTTGATTGGGCCTCGGGCCGCCAGAGCGACGCCTACGAGAGGTTCAGGGGAGAGTTGCTCTTGGGGCTCGGCCTGCTACTTCTAGAGCACCGCGAATCGATAACTCATCCTGACCCTGCACTCGCTGTTCGCATAGGCCTGCGAGCCGTTCTGGGCACAGTGGATGCAGAAATCCGAGCCACCGAGGATCGCTTGGGTCGCGACTCACTCGCAGCAGAAGCTCGCACCCTGCTCTTGGGATACCTCACCGGAAACGCTAGCCCCGCGGCGCCAGCAACTGGGGTGGACTTCTTCGATGTGTGGGGCTAAGCCAACAACTCTCTTTAACCTTTTCCGGGTTCCTCTATCTTGAGTTACTAAGTTCGCCTGCCAGTCAAGCTGCAACGTTATACCCATCCAGGCGTATCAGCTTTATAGACAGGCCAGAGAATGACCAAGCCCAAAGAGAATACGGCATCTAAGTGATATTCATGAGCAACAAGCTAGCTAACATAAAAGTGGTGCTTTGCGCAGCCCTTGTAGCGAGTGGAGCAAGTGCCCTGACTGACTCTGCTTTGGCAGCGCAGGAAGGGACAGTGGCATCACTCGCCGGGCTCGTTTTCGACAGCACAACCATGACTCCGCTCGTAGGAGCTCGAGTAGCCGTGATGGGCACAAGTGCTGTGAGCACAACCGACGAGGGTGGACGGTTCCTGCTAAGTGAGGTCCCGGCGGGCGCTTATTGGGTGTCCTTCTTTCACCCCCGCTTGCAGGAACTCGGCGTCAGCGCGCCGCCCAAGCAGGTCGAGCTCTCTTCAGGAGTCACAGGGAACACGATTCTAGCCGTACCATCTGAGGAAACGTTGCTCATGGGGTGGTGCTTGGCCGAGCAACCACCTGCGGGCTCAGCCGCTATCGCTGGAATCGTCACCGATTCCATCACCGGTGTACCCATGCCGCGGGCAATCGTAACCGCCGAACCTATAAGCCGCCTGCCGGGCCTACGACCAGTCGAGGTGCGCACCGATGACACAGGCTACTTCCGCATGTGCACGTTACGCGGCGACTTGGACACGAAGCTACAGGCACACTTCGGAACAAGTTCGGGGAGAAGTATAGAGGTCTACGTGCCGGCCGGAACTGCGGTACTACAGGACCTGATCCTCCTTATGTCCTCGGAGGGGACCCTAGAAGGACTGGTCCTCGACTACCTAACCGGTGATCCTGTAACGGGGGCACTAGTCTCAGTCGCTGGCACGTCGAGCTCATCGCTCACAGACAACATGGGTCGCTTTCTGTTAGACGATTTGCCACCAGGTCGACATCTCGTGACGACAGACCACATTGCCTTCGAAGAACGAACTGACTCAGTGACGATCTTCAGTCAAGAAACGGTTGACATTGAAGTAAGCCTAGCGACCGAAGCCCTGGAGGTAGAGGGTCTAGTGGTGACGGCCCGGACTCGGTTCGGGAGGACTAGCCTAGCGGGAGATGCTAAGCGGGCCGACTTCATTTCACGCGAGGAAATCGAGGCCATGCTGCCCCGAGTGAGGGCCACAGAGGACCTGCTTCGCAACATGAACGTGCCCGGCTTTAGGATACGACGTGTCGAAGAACAAGACCCAATCACAGGTGTCAGGGTTCCCGTTCTCTGCATCGAGGTAAGCCGACGCGGAGGCGGGGAAGGCTGCGTGATGGCCTCAGTCGCACTGAACGACGTGCTAATCCCCTTCCCTGAGCAGTTTCTTATAGACCTAGATCCAAACATTATCGATCGGATTGAAATCCTAAGTCCAATCGACGCGGCCTTCCAATTTGGGACGGCAGCCGGTAACGGCGTGGTAGCGATCTACACGCGATGAATTCCTACATAACCTGCCGGAACAACAGCTATCGAGTCAGGGCATCAAGGTTGAGGCTCGAGGCATCGACATACCAAATATCGTAATAACCGCTCGCGCCCCTGCGATCGCTAGCAAAGAAAAAGATGCTTCCATCGGGCGAGAAGCTCGGGTACCCATCGTTAAAAGCTGAGTTAAAAGGGGCAGGAAGATGCACTGCCGCATCCCACCCAAAGCTATTGCGACGCGAAACGTAAAGATCTTGGTTACCCGGAGCCGTCGCATCCCGGTAAGCTTGGAAAATCAGAAAGTTCCCACCCGGAACAAGTACCGCATTCGACTCGTCACCTGTTGAATTCAATGTAAGAGCAGTAGGGTGCCCGTATGTGCCGTCAGGCCCGACCTGTGACCTGTAGATGTCGGCACCCCAATCAGGATCAGCCCGAGACCAGAAGAGGATCGACCCATCTGGAAGCATAGAGGGGCCCATCTCCATACCTGAGCCGAAGTCCTCTTGATCCAGTCTCGGTCGATTGACTGCACCACTTAGCGGAGTCGGTATTCCCCAGCCTGCTTC
>Ga0114933_10000577_pt1 | contig 44509 bp, 44 predicted proteins | sample 4SBtaG_FD_89691 | JGI IMG/M metagenome (GOLD analysis project Ga0114933, IMG submission 89691) | Deep subsurface microbial communities from Kolumbo volcano to uncover new lineages of life (NeLLi) - 4SBTROV12_W25 metaG | ecosystem: Environmental > Aquatic > Marine > Volcanic | place: Kolumbo... | reverse complement strand
TAAAATGTCTATTTTCTTCAAGCTCAACATTGTCTTGAGCAAAAATCATTGATAATAGACAAAGAATTATTGTGGTTTTTTTATACATATTTATATCTCCTAAAGTTCCTTGAATCAATAATGTAAGAATCAAATAATGATGTTGTAAATAAAAAAAAGATGTTATCTTCATTATATTAAGGAGACAATTATGGTTAAAAAAATACTTTTTATACAAAATAGAACTGGAATCAAACGTTCTAATTTCTTTGATCACTGGGAAAATATCCATGCTCCACATATGGTTAATGTTCTTAAACCTCAAAAATATATTCTAACATTTTTTGAAGAGGATATTGAAAATGGCTGTTGTGGTATGGCAGAGCTTTGGTTTAATTCAGAATCTGAATATCAAGAAGCAATGGAAAGAAGAAAAACTGAATATGGTTCTTCTGATAATTGGCATGATGTTGCCAAAGCGTGGCCAGACCCTCATCGCTATGAATACACTGGAAGAGAAATTAAAATAGTTGATAATACTTAGGCAATGTCCGCAAAACATCTTTTTCCCATCGCTATGGGTTGTTTTTTTATCTTCTACGTATCACTAATGTTACGTCAACCTTCATTTACCTTTCAAGAAGGTGATATTTTCTTTCAAGATTTAGATTGTGGTCCACCATGTGAGGCAATTGAAGCAGTAACCCAGGGTTATAAGGGTTCAAATTTATCTCATTGTGCAATCATAACTGAAGTAGGGACTGATCTAAAAACTACAATTCTAACAGAAGCAATAGGAGAAACAGTTGCAGAAACAACTTTGGAACAATTCTTAAATAGAAGTAATAAAGTACTTGTTGGAAGACTTAAGAAAGAACATAGCGAATTAATACCAATTGCTCTTAAACACATCGAAGATAATTTAATTGGGAAGCCATATGATTTTATTTTTGATATTACTGATGATACCTATTATTGTTCTGAAATTATTTATGAAGGATTACAAGTTGCAGATAGTACGCAACAGATTATGCAATTAAATCCAATGACTTTTAATGAACCAGGCACAGAAAATCCATTTGTTCATTGGGTCGATTATTATGATGAATTAAATCATAAAATTCCGGAGGGAGAATTAGGTTTAAATCCTGGAGGAATGTCTAGATCAGAAGGATTAGAAATTATTTATATTTTTGAAAAACCTTCAGGCTATATCAATTAAAGCTCTGAAACAGTTTTAAGATATATACAATCAGGGCAATCTAAATTATAATCAGGTGCTTCTTCTAATTGCAAGCAATCAAACATTTTCTGAATAAGTGGACTAATCCAAGTAGTATCTAATTCAAAAGGAACTAGCGTTCTTCTAAAATGCATTTCTCTCCCTAAATGAGGTTTACTTGCATCACCATTGTAATACATAAGATATCCCGTATCTGAAACATCAAAATTATTCTTTTTTAAAAGCCAGCTATAAATTTCAAGCTGTCTTTTGTAAGATTCTCCATTGTTATACACATCAGTGTAAGATAAAATATCAGCTTTTTTTGCGGTAGCTTTAAAATCAATTACAACTAACTTATCATCCTCATCAATCATAATATCATCAACCCCACCATACAGCAAAAAATCATGTTCTTCATCGTGATATTGAATACCTGTAAATGTATGTTGCCATTTTTCAATATCTTTATGTTGGAATGGTTTAATATTCAACCCATTTTCTTTAAATATGCCGTGAGGACGATCTTGAGTTCTACAGAAATCCATTTCTTTTTTTAATAAGTCATCCACTGCACTATTAATAGCCCATCCAGGCATTGGAGGTTTTCTTAAACCAAGCTTTACATCTTTATAAAAACAAGTAGCACAGTTATAGAAGAGTTCAATTTTGGATCTACTAATTTTAAATGTTTTTTCAGGGTTGTATCTCCAATTTTCACCTACGATAGGATTATAGCCATACCCCATTAATCAACCTCCAAAGGATCAAAATCTCCAGACCATGCAAGACATTTTTGATTATCAATTGCTATATTTGAAATTGAAGTCATATCATCAATTGAAATTTCGAAATGATCTAAACTTAAATTCTCTTTAAGTCTATCATATTTGACAGATTTTGGTAAGACAGGGTATCCAAGTTGAATAGCCCATTTTAAGAATAATTGTGGAACTGTAACTGCATACTTATTTGCAATATCTTCACAAGGCATTGCTCCACTTTTCATATCTTCAGGTTTTCCATTCCATCGTGAACCTTCTCTCCAATTAGGAATAGGTGCCAATGTGGAATAGGCAATAGGAAGAATTTCATTCTTATCCATATACTCTGCTAAAGACTTTGAAACTACATGCCATGGATGAATTTCAATCTGATTAGCAGCAGGCATTTCAATTCCTGCTTTTTCAATTTCTTTCATGTGATGTACATTATAATTTGAAACCCCAACATGCTTTACTTTGCCCTGTTTCTTTAGTTCTACCATTGCTTCCCATAGCTCTAGTCTAGTTTCTTTCGCAAATGGATTATGGATAAGATATAAATCTATCTCGTCAACTTGTAGCAATCTTAAACTTTGCTCACAGGCCTTTAATGCACCATTATAATTCTGGTATGGTTCTTCTTGTTTTGACATTCCAGGCCACATTTTAGTTGTGATGTATATATCATTTCTTGGAATAGATAAAGATTTTATGGCTTTCCCTATTCCTTCCTCGTTACGATATATTTCAGCTGTATCAATATGCTTATAACCTAAGTTTATAGCATCTTTAGTAATAGATTCAGCTTCATCATTAGGAATTAGCCATGTTCCAAGACCTATCATTGGGATATTAATTTTATTCATATGAGTAGTATACGATTTTTTTTTGGATTGATTCCATCTTTTTTGTAATTGCTCATTTCCTTTGATATGGCGTGGTTCGTATGGACACATCATACATCCATTACCGCAACATTGTTTTTGATCAATTAAAAATTGTGATGATAACATAAGAAGAAAAATATATGCAAAATATTTTCTTTACGCTAACTAGAAAAATTAAGATAATGGGTGGTCAATAACTTTTCATCATCAGAAGCATAATTCTGATGCCAATTCTTCAACCTTGGTGCCATTTTTGACTTAGCATATAAGGGGAAAAAAGTGAATAATAGAATATAAGTTAAATATCCTGATGGTAAGACAACTCCAGTATTATCACATGGATTTAATTCCCAAAATTCTTTGTGAGCGTGAACATGATGATCAGAATGTCTAGTTAAATTGTAAGTCAAATAGCTTGTCATTCTATTATTTGAATTCCATGAATGATGATATTGTACAGGCCTACCTTTTATTCGAACTAAGCCATAATGTTCAATAAAATTAGTTAATTGAAAAATGTAGTTTGCTACAATCCCTAAGGAAATATAAATCAGCATTGCTTGCCAACTGAATAAATATCCAATCAATCCAAAAACAATTAGGGTTCTTAAGTAGCCGTTTAAAATTCTATTATGAAAAGATAAGATATTTTGTTTTCTTCGATTTAATTGTCTGCTTTCTATACCCCATGCATGTACGTGTTCTTTAAAAAAAGCTTTAAAAGCAAAAATTATTGGGTTTTCTCCAAATTGTGCTGTTACAGGATCTACATCAGCAATACCAATATTCTTGTGATGTCCATAAACATGCTCAATCGCAAAAGCAGGGTTCCATGCAGTAGCTAAAGCCCAATTACCTACTTCACAATCAAATTTCTTAGTGTGTCTATGAACTAGTTCATGGCCAATATTGATCAAACTGAGAGCCATTAATAATCCTAAAATTGGAATATACAATAAGTAATACAATTCAAATGAAGAAGATACTTTATCTAGATATAAATAAAGCAAAATTAAAAATAATGGCACATTTATAAAAAGTGAGAAATCTAAAAGGAACGGAAATCGATAATTTGGAGTAGAAATATCATCACCAAGAAATAATTCACCAATAACAATTGATGTTACTACTAAAAAAGCTATTAATAGACCAATCCATCCATCAATCATTAAAGATATTGCCATTAAAAAAAGATAAAAAGGCGTTAAAAAAAATTTTAAATATGATATCATCTTAAAAATTAAGCACATTCTTCGACAATTTCAATCCAACCACTTAACCACTTAGAACTATCTTTCAAATCATCAAAAGACACTTCAATTCTATTTTTTTTTGCACACACTGAAAACATTTCAACCATTTTCTTCTTTTTATTGATGTTTAATACTTCATAATGGCGCCAATTTTTGATTTTTTTTACAGCAGTCCATTTTGAATGTTCTAAATGTTTCATGGTATTTTAATTGAGATATGAAAATTTTGTCGGGGTGGCAGGATTTGAACCTGCGACCCCCTGCTCCCAAAGCAGGTGCGCTAACCGGACTACGCTACACCCCGAAAATTTTTCGGGTGACTGATCGGACTCGAACCGACGACCAATCGGACCACAACCGATGGCTCTACCAACTGAGCTACAGTCACCATAAGGCTTAATCAATTTAAGCATGGGAACTTATTATAGTTTAGGTTTTAACACAAGTAGAGTTAAATTTTAAAATCATATGAAAACACTAAATAAATATCTTTTTAATCAGTCTTTAATTCCGTTTGTGTTATCTGTTGGAGTAATTACTACTGTACTTTTTTTACAATTTTTAATTAGAGCAGTTGATCGTTTTTTAGGTAAAGGATTGGATGCTCTAACTATTTTTGAATATTTATATTTAAATCTAGCGTGGATTATTGCTTTGTCAGTTCCAATGTCATTATTGATCTCCAGTGTAATGACTTTTGGACGTATGGCGCAACAAAATGAGATTACTGCATTAAAATCAGCTGGAGTTAGTCTGTATAATATTATAAAACCTGCATTATGGTTCGGAACCTTTGTAGCAGTTGGATTATGTATTTTTAATAATTTTATACTTCCTGAAATGAATTATAACGCTCGATTGCTAGCAAGAGATATTTATAAGAAAAAACCTGAGTTATCAATTGAACCAGGATATTTTGTGGATATGATTCCACAATATACCATGATTGTAAAAGAAATGGATGGCAAAGATTTCAAGGATGTTAAAATTTTTAGTAAAAACAAAGAATCAGAACAGATAACAATTTATGCTAACGCGGGTTCATTATCATCAAATGGTAACATAATTACAATCGACTTAATGGATGGTGAAATTCATGAAATAGATTTATCAGATTACGATTACTACAGAAAAATTAGATTCAAAACTCATCAAATAACTATTTCTATGGATGAATTAATGTTAAATAGAACTACAGAATCAAATCGTACAGATAGAGAAATGCGTGTGCCCCAAATGATTAATGAAATCGCAAGGAATAAACTTCTAATTTCTCAGATATATGAAAGAATTGATAAGGTCAAAGCAGAAATTGGTATAACTGACCCAAATATTAATTCACTAGAAAATATTGAAAAAGAAGTTGATAAATTAAAGCAAAGTAAAGTAAATGCTAATGTTCGAGATGAACAATATAATGAGAATGTTCCTATTCCTAATATTGAAAATAAACAATATATATTATCCTTAACAAATAATGCTCGGCAGTTTAAAAATGAATTTACGTTGATCGAAAATTATGAAAAGACAAATAATAAGTTTAAAGTAGAAATTCATAAAAAATTTACACTAGCAATTGCTTGTATTCTGTTTACTCTTGTTGGTGCACCGCTCGGTATTCTTGTAAGGAGTGGGGGTATGACTATTGCTTCTGGCTTAAGTATTGCATTCTTTTTGATATATTATATTTTACTTATCTGGGGCGAACAATTAGCAGATAGAAATCTTTTAAATCCTGGATTAGGTTCATGGCTTCCCAATATTATTCTTTTTGTAAGTGGAATGATAATTCTAAAATTATCTAATAAGAAAAATTAAATTATTGAGGAATATTTGATCGCAAAAAGAATTCTTTTTCTAAATTTTTAGTTCTGCTTGTTGGTAATTGTTTTGTATCTGAATCAATTTCGATTTCAACAACACCTTCAGGAATTTCAAATTTATCCTTAGGAATATTTAATTCTTTATGAGCATCTTTCATAAATAATGCCCAAGCAGGTAGAGCAGCTACTCCTCCATATTGACCATCTCCAAGACTGACTGAATATTCGTCCATTCCATACCAAACTCCAGCTGTAATATTTGGTGTAAATCCAACAAACCAGGCATCACTTAGATTTTGTGTAGTTCCAGTTTTACCACCTGCTGGATGTCTAAACTTATATCTCCACCTCAAACTACCACCTGTTCCTTTATCAACTACAGATTGTAATAAATTTGTAACCATGAATGCTGTTTCAGGGCTTAATACTTCTTTTTGATCTATTGAATATTCTTTAATAATTCTACCATACTTATCCTCAATTCTAGTTATAGCAATTGGAGTGGAATAAATTCCTTTGTTTGCAAACGTTGCATATGAGGCAACTATTTCAATTGGTTTTACTTCCGAAGTTCCAAGCGCAATTGAATCAACTGCTCTAATAGGTGAGGTTATTTGCATCCTTTGAGCAATATCTTTTACTTGCCTTGGAGGAACTAACTCTTGAACCATTCTTACTGAAATTAAGTTTAAAGATCTTTGAAGACCTTCTCTTAAAGTAGTTAATCCACCAGTGCTTTTATCATAATTACTTGGTGTCCATTTTTCTCGTTCACCCTTAGAATTATTCCTATACAATGCAACAGGTTGATTTAAGAGTTGAGTCGTTACAGGATAATTATTGTCAATTGCTGCTGTATAGATATATGGCTTAAATACAGAGCCAGGCTGCCTCAGTGCTTGCGTTGAACGATTAAATTCATCAGGATAATCTGACCTTCCACCAATCATTGCGAGTATTTCCCCTGTCTTGGTATCTAAAGCAATAAAAGCACATTGTACTAACAATTCTTTTCGAAGCTCATCGTATAATTCAACTTGTCCGTCTAGCATCATCTTTACAGAGTCAGCATCAAAAATTGATAAATAAGCAAGCTGAGAAAATTTATCCTTATCAGCAATTAGTTGTCGATTAAATTCATCTTGATTTTTTTTGAGGGTTTGCATTACAGCATCTTCTGCTATCTTTTGTAGATTATAATCAAGGGTAGTATGGATTTTTAACCCATCTTGATAAATATTAATTCCTAATTGTTCATCCTGTTGTTCTAAGATTCTTCGAACATGTTCAGCAAAATATGGGGCTTTTCCTTTTGGAATTTCATAATAAATATTATCAGGTATAATGCTATTATGCTCCATATAGTCTTGATATGTTATAAAATCTTGATTATACATTAATTTTAGCACAATAGATCTTCTACCTATTGCTTTATTGAGGTTCCTTAATGGAGAATAATTGGCCGGAGATGGCAGCATTCCAATTAACATAGCTGATTCACCAATTGTCAAATCTGATGCATTTTTATTAAAAAATCTTTTGGCTGCTGATTCTGCACCATAAGTACCATGACCAAAATGAACAGTATTCAAATACATCTCCAATATTTCGTTTTTTGTATATGTTCTCTCAATTTGAATCGCTGTAATCATCTCCTTAAGCTTTCGAGTGATACTATCTTTAAATCCAACTTCTTTGTAAAGATTTCTAGCTAATTGTTGGGAAAGGGTACTAAAACCTTGTTTGAAACTCATTGATGAAACATTAACCACAACAGCCCTCAAGAAACTTTGTAAGTCTACTCCCCAATGCGAGTAAAATCTTTTATCTTCTGAAGCTATAGCTGCATTTTTTAAATGATTTGGCATCTCTTCAATATCTACAAAAACTCTTTTCTGAATATAGAACTCTCCAATAACCTCTCCGTTTCTATCATACAAAGTAGAAAGCATTGCAGGATCAAAGGTTTCTAGACGCTCTAATGATGGTAAATCTCTAGATAAATAAAAGACATATACCAGGACTAATATAAATAGATAAAGGATTATTCTTAATGATGAAAAAATTGTTTTAATCATACTTTTTTAGGAGAAACCATTTCTTCTGGTTTTACCAAATTATCGAAATCTTGTTCCGATAAATATCCAAGAGATTTTGCACTTTCTTTTAAAGTTATATTTTCTTTTAGAGCTTTCTTTGCTATTTCAGCTGATTTTTCATAACCAATTTCAGGAGCAAGAGCAGTTACTAACATTAAAGACTTATTAAGATTTTCTTTAATTTTTTTTTCGTTAGCTTCCAGGCCTTCAACTGCATTTTTTGAAAAAGATTCTGCAACTTCTGCAAGCAATGATATTGACTCGTGTATCGAAAATGCAATGATTGGTCTATAAGTGTTCAATTGAAAATTACCATTAGCACCAGAATAACTGACAGTGTTATCATTACCAATAATTTGTGCGTGTACCATATTGACTGCTTCACATTGTGTTGGGTTAACTTTACCAGGCATTATTGAACTACCTGGTTCATTGGAGGGTAAAATTAATTCACCAATTCCAGCCATTGGACCACAAGCAAGCCATCTAATATCATTTGCAATTTTATTTAAAGAACCTGAGCAAATACGAATCTGCGAAGAAAGATTAGAAATAGCATTTTGTGAAGATAAAAGTTCAAATTTATTTTTACATACATTGAAATCTATACCAGTTTCTTCGGAAATAAATGATGCCATTAAATCATCATAGCCGTCAAGAGTATTTAATCCGGTTCCAACTGCAGTTCCTCCAATTGGTAAATCTGTACATTCTTTCATTGCCAACTCAATTCTCTTTAAATCATTTGAAATCATAGATTCAAAACCAGAGAATTCTTGACCTAATGTAATTGGTGTGGCATCCTGCAAATGAGTTCTACCAACCTTAATAATCTTTTTAAATTTTTTGGTTTTTTTATTTAAAGAGGCTGATAACATTTTTAATGCTGGTATCAAATTGTCTTCAACAGCTAAAACAGTTCCTATTAGTGTTGCTGTAGGAAAAGTATCGTTGGTAGATTGGCTCATATTTACATGATCGTTAGGATGTACATATTCATACTTACCTAATCTTCCACCTAATTTTTCATTAGCTTTATTTGCAATCACCTCATTGACATTCATATTTGTTTGTGTCCCACTGCCTGTCTGAAAAATTGGTATTGGGAATTCATCTGAATATTTTTCTGGATTATTTAAAATGTCATCGCAAGCAAATATGATTGCATCTGATATTTTTTTTGAAAGTTTTTTTTGGGAAAAATTAGTTTTAGCAGCACATTTTTTTATAATGACATAAGGAAGTATCAAGCTAAAATCAAATGGCCACCCAATTTCAAAATTTTCAACAGCTCTTTGAGTTTGAGCACCAAAATATGCATTTTTAGGTACAGAAATTTCTCCATTGCTATCTCTTTCTAACCTAAAACCTTTTACTTTACTTCCCATGTATCACCTGCGTTTAACATATCATCTAAATTTTGTGATGACTGTTCTTTTGCATTTAGCATTTGTTCAGACATTAAGTCATCATATGTTGGTCTTTCGCTGCAATATATAACACCCAATGGTTCTGGAAAGTCAGGACTAGCTGTAAAATCTGATAACATATTTGCTAATAAAGTATCTGTTTCATCATGAACTAAGATATCTTCAACTGAATGATTTTTACCAATTTCAACCACCTTGGGCTTTGAACCATCTAAAATAATTCCTTTATTCTTATCATTGCCAAAAATCATTGGTTCACCATTTTCTAAATAAAGTAGTTTATCAGCTTTAGTATCTCTATCTGTTAAATTGCTAAAGGCTCCATCATTAAAAATATTACAATTTTGATATATTTCAATAAAAGAGGTGCCATTGTGATCATGGGCCCTACGAATCATACTTTGTAAATGTTTTAATTCTTTATCTATGGTTTTAGCTACAAAAGATCCTTGTGCTCCCAAAGCTAATTGTGTTGGTTTAAAAGGATAATCTAATGAACCACTTGGTGTTGAATAAGTAACCTTACCTTGCTCTGATGTAGGAGAATATTGACCTTTTGTTAATCCATAAATTCTATTATTAAACAGCATAATATTTATATTAAAATTTCTTCTCAATAAGTGAATTAAATGATTTCCTCCAATTGAAAATCCATCTCCATCACCTGTTACCATCCATACTGATAAATCAGGGTTAGCTAACTTTAAACCGCTTGCAACAGTAGGAGCTCTTCCATGAATTGTATGAAAACCATAAGTATTCATGTAATATGGGAATCTACTTGAACATCCAATTCCAGAAATGAAAACAGTATCTTCTTTTTTCTCAGTGATTTCAGGAAAAATTTTCTGTGTTTGTGCAAGAATTGCGTAATCACCACAACCTGGACACCATCTAATGGCCTGATCTGATTGAAAATCTGATTTTTTTAGTACTGGTTTATCACTCATCAATAATTTCCTTGCACTTATTTACAATTGTAGATGCTCCAATTGGCTTTCCTTTTATTTCATTTAATCCTATTGCATCAATGAGATATTCAGCTCTTATAAGGTGAAGTAATTGGCCTCTATTTATCTCTGGGATAAGAACTTTTTTATAGTTTAATAAAATCTTACCTAAATCACCAGGAAAGGGATTGATCCATTTCAATGAGACATGACCTACTTGATATTTTTCTTCAAGAAGTTTTTCGGTTGCTACCTTACAAGAACCATGAGTACTACCCCAGCTCAATATTAATAAATCCCCTTTTTTCTTTCCGTAAACTTCAGTTGGAGGAATTTCATTAGCTATATTTGCTACTTTTTGGGCTCTAGTAAAAGTCATATGTTCATGATTATCTGAATCATAACTTACATTTCCACTCACATCTTCTTTTTCAATTCCACCTAGTCTATGTTCAAGCCCTTTTGTTCCTGGAATTGCCCAATTTCGAGCTAAAGTATCTTTATTCCTCTTGTATGGTAGATGTTTTTCTTCAGATTGATTTTCCTTTTCAAAGTTAACTTCAAAATCATTTAGATTTTTTGAGTCTGGAATCATCCAAGGCTCTGAACCATTCGCTAAATAACCATCTGTTAACACAATGATCGGTGTCATATATTTTACTGCAATTCTACATGCTTCGTATGTGGTAAAAAAACAATCTCCTGGTGTTGTAGCAGCAATAACAGGGGTTGGTGCATCTCCATTTCTTCCATATACTGCCTGAAATAAATCTGATTGTTCTGTTTTAGTTGGAAGACCTGTGCTAGGCCCGCCTCTTTGAACATTAATTACAACAAGAGGTAATTCAGTAATTAAAGTGAGTCCTAAAAATTCACCTTTTAAAGCTATACCAGGTCCAGAAGAAGCTGTTACACCTAATGATCCTCCAAAGGATGCGCCTAAAGCAGCACCAATTCCAGCAATTTCATCTTCTGCTTGGAATGTTTTGATACCAAATTTTTTCCAATTTGATAAGGTATGTAAAATATTACTTGCAGGTGTTATTGGGTACCCTGCAAATGTGAGACTCATTTTACTTTTCTCTACTGCTGCCAATAATCCTAAACATGTAGCTAAAGTACCATTCATATTCCTATATCTTCCAGCAGGTAATTTAGCTTTTTCGACAACATATCTAGTTGTGAAAAGTTCAGCAGTTTCTCCGTAATTATAGCCTGCATTTAGTGCTTTTGTATTCGCCTCAATAATTTCATTTTTATTTTTAAATTTGTTTTTTAACCAATCTATAGTCGGCTCCAATGGTCTATCGTAAATCCAAAAAAGTACACCTAAAGCACATAAATTTTTTGTTCTCTCAACAAATTTTGGAGATAAATCGATACCCTCGCAAGCAAGGGTAACTAGTTTGCTCATTTCGATAAAATGTGCCTGATAGTAATCTACTAGAGAATCGTCTTCAGTTGGATCAGTTTCGTATCCAGCTAATTTCAAATTTTTTGGAGTAAAAGCATTTTTGTTAACTATCAGAGTTCCGCCAGGCTTTAAATCTGATAAATGAACTTTCAATGCTGCTGGATTCATCGCAACGAGAACATCAGGTTGTTCACCGGGAGTATGAATTTCTTGTGAGCTAAAATGGATCTGAAATGAACTGACTCCTGCAAGTGAACCAGCAGGTGCACGAATTTCAGCAGGAAAGTCAGGCAATGTACTTAAATCATTACCAACGATTGCAGCTGTTTGAGTGAATCTACCTCCACTAAGCTGCATTCCATCTCCAGAGTCACCAGCGAAACGTATTGTGACATTATCTAGTGTTTCTTTATTTACTTTTTTAGCCATTTTGTCTTCAAATGAGCAACAATTTACATTAATGAATTTAACATGGCAAACAGTATGAAGAAGTAAATATTTCTAAATAAATTAATTGTTTATGAAGATTTAAAATTCAATAAAAAATGGGCACAAAAATTATTAAATTATTGAGAATTAAAATTGAAAATAATTACTAAAGAATTTGGACATGAATTCTCTGTGATTTAAATTGCTTCCCTTATGGAAAGTATGAAAAAAAAAGTAGTAGATATTTTGAAAAAATGTAATGACCCTGAACTTCCAATTGATTTATGGAATCTTGGGTTAATTTATGATCTGAATATTAATGAAAATGAAAACAATTTTGATGTGTCTATTTTGATGTCTCTTACTACACCTGGATGTACCATGGGACAATACATGATGGATGACATGAAAATGAAGCTTACTACCATAGAAAATATTGGCAACATAGATATAGAATTAACTTTCGATCCACCATGGAATCCTGAAATGATGACAGAGGATGGTAAAGTAAAACTAGGCTTATAATGAATGATGATCTAAAAAATCAAAAAATAACTATTAGTAAAAAGGCTGCATCTAGGCTAAAAAATATCATTGAAAATGAAGAAGATGGTAATAAAGGTATTAGAGTGACAATTGATACTGGTGGTTGCTCTGGGATGTCATATAAAATAACATTCGAAAGTGAACAAAAAGAATTTGACAAAGTATTTGATAGTCATGGAGTTACAATATTTTGTGACGTTAAAAGCTGGATTTATGTCAGGGGATGTGAAATAGATTTTTCAACAGATTTACTTAATGGAGGATTTAAAGTTAATAACCCAAACGCTACAAGAACTTGTGGTTGTGGTATTAGCTTTTCAGCATAATATGGTAGATAAAAATCAACAAGTAATAGATAAAACAATTGACCAAGAATATAAATATGGTTTTACGACGGACGTGGATCAAACAAAGTTTGAGCCAGGTTTGGATGAAGAGGTAATTGCGAAACTTTCCAAGATAAAAGATGAACCTAAGTGGTTGCTTGATTGGAGACTTAAAGCATTCAGGAAGTGGAAAAAAATGTCTGAACCGACATGGGCAAAAGTTGATTATGAACCAATTGATTATCAAGAGCTAAGTTATTATGCAGCTCCTAAACAAAAAAAGAACGATAGTCTTGACGATGTCGATCCTGAAATTCTAGAAACATATAATAAACTAGGTATATCTTTGGATGAACAAAAAAGACTTGAAGGTGTTGCTGTAGATGCTGTTTTTGATAGTGTGTCAATTGCTACTACTTTTAAAGATGAACTTGCAAAACATGGGGTGATATTTTGTTCTTTTTCAGAAGCAGTGAAAGACCATCCAGATTTAATTAAAAAATATTTGGGGTCTGTAATACCTCCAAACGATAATTATTTTGCTGCATTAAATTCTGCTGTTTTTAGTGACGGTTCATTCGTTTACATACCTAAGGGTGTTCGTTGTCCAATGGAACTCTCTACATATTTTAGAATTAATGCAACTAATACTGGACAATTTGAGAGAACACTTATTATTGCAGACGAAGGAAGTTACGTGAGTTATTTAGAGGGCTGTACTGCTCCTATGAGAGATGAAAATCAGTTACATGCTGCTTGTGTTGAACTTGTTGCACATAAAGATGCTACTATAAAATATTCAACCATCCAAAATTGGTATTCTGGAGATAAAGAAGGCAAAGGTGGTATATATAATTTTGTTACTAAAAGAGGAAATTGTCTTGGTGATAATTCGAAAATTTCATGGACACAAGTTGAAACTGGATCTGCAGTTACCTGGAAATATCCAAGCGTTATCATGCGAGGAGACAATAGCGTTGGAGAATTTTACTCGGTAGCAGTAACAAAAAATAAACAACAAGCTGATACAGGTACCAAAATGATTCATATTGGTAAAAACACTAAGAGTACTATTATAACAAAAGGTATTTCTGCTGGAGAGGGCCAAAATACCTATCGTGGTGGTGTTAAAATTTTAAAGGATGCAGAAAATGCTCAAAATTTTTCACAATGCGATTCGATTTTAATAGGTGATAAATGCGGTGCACATACTTTTCCATATATTGATGTAAAGAATCCATCAGCAAAAATGGAGCATGAAGCTACTACCTCAAGCATTGGAGAAGATCAACTATTCTATTGTAATCAAAGAGGTATCAAACTTGACGATGCCGTTTCTATGATAGTTAATGGTTTTTGTAAAGAAGTTTTTGAAGAATTACCAATGGAATTTGCTGTTGAAGCAAAGCAATTGATTGAAGTAACACTAGAAAATAGCGTAGGATAAATAAATGATTAAAATTGACAGATTAAAAGCATCGATTGATGATAAAGAAATATTAAAAGGAATTGATTTAGAAATACCAGCTGGTGAAGTCCATGTAATTATGGGAAGAAATGGTTCTGGTAAAAGCACTTTAGCTAATGTGATTGCTGGTAATGAAGCCTATGAAGTTGATGATGGAAGTATTGCTATGAATAATAATGATATCACTGAAATGAGTATTGAAAATCGTGCCCTTGAAGGTATTTTTTTATGTTTTCAATATCCAGTTGCTATTCCAGGTGTCGGTATGGCCTACTTTTTAAGATCTGCATTAAATGCTCATAGAAAATATCAAGGTAAAGATGAAATGGATGCATTAGAATTCTTAAATAATGCTAAAGCAATACTATCAGAGCTTGGTTTAGATGACTCTTTTTTAAAAAGATCAATTAATGATGGATTCTCAGGAGGAGAAAAAAAGAAGAGTGAAATTCTTCAACTTTTAACAATAAATCCAAAGCTAGCAGTATTAGATGAAACAGACTCAGGTCTTGATGTTGACGCACTTCGTACAGTAGCTAAAGGTGTTAATAAGTTTAAAAATAAAAATAATTCAGTGCTAATTATTACTCACTATCAACGTCTTTTAGATTATATCAAGCCAGATGTTGTACATTTGATGATTGACGGTAAAATTGTCAAATCTGGAGATATGTCACTTGTAGAAAAAGTAGAGAAAGATGGGTACTCTTGGTTAGAGAGCTAAAATGATTGATTCAATTAAAAAGAATAGTTTAGAATTTTTCAATACACATGGCCTGCCTAATAAGAAGCTAGAAAATTGGAAATTTACTTCAAGTAGAAATTTTAAAAATTTTAGTGATCCATTAACAAATAGCCAAAATAGTATAGAGTTTGAAGCTGATGAATTATCATTGGTATTTATAAATGGTATTCTGAATCAAGACTCATTAAAAAATTTTAAATTTTCTCATCTACTAGAAGTAAAAAGTTTAAACACTCTTGACAGCAAGGAACTATTGCAATGTTCAGACAATTTTTTAAATGAATCCATGTTCAATCTTGGAATATCAGAGTTTGAAAAAGGAAGTTATATTTCATTCAAAAAAAATTCAGTTATAGAAGAAGTTATTAACATTAAAAATTATTTTTTAGAGGACAATAAAGATAAAAGAGTATCCTCATTTAATATTTTTCATATAGGTCAAGGTTCAGAGGTTTCAATTATTGAGCAAGACTTCAAAGAAGACTACTCAATACTTAATTTGAAGTTGAATAAATTTATTTGCGAAGACTCTTCCATTTTAAAATATGGAAAATCATTTAATGATAATTCAAAAACGCATTCACTTTCTTATAGCTATTACCAATTAAAAAAGGGTGTTTGTTTAAATATAGACTCTATGGTTAAATGCTCATTCTTCAATAAGGAATTCATTGAAGTTGATCTTAATAATACTGGCAGTGATGCTAAAATTAATATATTGAATCTTGGCAAAGAAAATCATCATGTTGATAACAACATCTTAATTAATCATAATGCAGAACATTGTACTAGTTTTCAGCATGTACGAAATGTACTAGACAACAAATCAACAGCTGTTTTTAATGGAAAGGTTATTGTTTCAGAAGGTGCACAGCAAACTGATTCAAATCAATCCAATAAAAATCTTCTTCTTTCTTTAGACTCAAATGCATTTTCAAATCCTCAATTAGAGATTTATGCAGATGATGTATCTTGTGGGCACGGCTCAACGACCGGTGCTTTAGATGAAAATAGTATTTTTTACTTACGAGCTAGAGGCATTAATCGCGATGCAGCTCAAAAAATTCTAATCAAAGCTTTTGCAAAAGAAGTTATAGATGACTTTTCTCTTTCATCGCTCCAAGATATATCCGAAATTGCTTTGGATAGCTGGATTGATGGATAATATTAAAAATAATCTCGCAAATATTCGTGATGGCTTTTCTATTTTAGATGGACAAGACAAGCTGGTATATTTAATTGATTTAGGAAAGAAGCTTGATCATGTTAATGAAGCTGAACGTACGGAGCATAATAAAATTCATGCTTGCACTTCTCAAACTTGGTTAAAACTAAATTATGAAGATGATTTAGTTGAAATGAAAGCTTTTTCAGAAAGTTCAGTTGTTAAAGGATTACTTCGAATTCTTCAAATTGCTTTTACAAATTCAGAAAAAACAAGTATTATTAATTTTATTGAAAGTTTTGATGATTGTAGCAGTCTTTTTGAATGGCTTAATCTTGGACCAGCTATTTCGAGTCAAAGACAAAATGGATTTCTAGGATCACTTGAATACATTAAAAAGGAATTAAATAATGCATAAAGAATTTACAATATTGGAAGATATAGTCGTTCACAGTGTTCCTGATGGTATTAAAACAACACTCGCAAAAGGTAAGACTGGTATTATTTCACAATCATTAGGAAATAACTATACTATTATTGTTGAAGGTAACATGTATCAATTGAATGGTATAGATGGTGAAAAAATTGGAGAAGAAAAAATAGAAGTAAGCTCTAATAACTTTGCAAATGAAGAAGAAGTTTGGAATGTTTTACACACATGCTACGATCCTGAAATTCCTGTCAATATTGTTGACCTTGGACTAGTCTACAACTGTGAAATAAAAGATCAAGAAGGTGGAGTAAGTATATTAATTGAAATGACACTTACTGCTCCAGGTTGTGGAATGGGTCCTGTTATTGCTGATGAAGTGAAACAAAAATTATCTTTGCTTAGCGGCGCAAAATCTGTCGAGGTAGAACTTGTATGGGAACCACAATGGAATCAGGATATGATGAGTGATGCAGCAAAATTACAATTAGGCCTTTATTAAATATTATGCAAAATATTAGAAAAGACTTTCCAAACTTAAATGAAATGAATCGAGGCAAGACTTTAGTTTATTTAGATAGTGCTGCAACCAGTCTGACTCCAAAACAGGTAATAAACTCTGAATCAGCGTATTATGAAAAATTTGGAGGAAGTATTCATAGAAGTGTTTATGAATTGGGAGAAAAAGCCACTAATGCTTTTGAGAACAGTAGAAAAACTATTGCAAAATTCATTGGAGCTTCTAAAAACTCAATTATCTTTACAAAAAGTGCTACTGAGAGTATAAATCTTGTTGCTGAATCATGGGGATTTTACAATTTAAAAAAAGGTGATATCATTCTACTTACAGATATGGAGCATCACTCCAATATTATACCTTGGCAAATAATTTGTAAAAAAACAGGTGCAGAAATCAGATATCTAAAGTCTACAAAGCATGGAACTATAAATTTAGGTGATTTAAAAAGTGCATTAAACAATAATGTGAAGATAGTTAGCATCACTCATGCATCTAATGTTTTTGGAACTATAAATCCTGTCAAAGAGATTGTAGATATTGTAAAAAAAAATGGATCAAAAATTATGATAGATGGTTGCCAAAGCATTCCACATATGAAAATAAATGCTCAAGATTTAGATTGTGATTTTTATGCCTTTTCAGGTCATAAAATGTTTGGACCTACTGGAGTTGGAGTTCTTTATGGTAAAGAAGAAATCTTAGAAAAAATGCATCCGTATCAAACTGGTGGAGGAATTATTGAAACTGTAACCATGACTGATTCAACATGGACAACTATACCGCATAGATTTGAACCAGGCTCACCAATGGCTGCACAAGTTATTGGACTTTCAGAAGCTGTAAATTATTTAGAAAAATGCTTAGATAATCACGACAATTCATTAAATGAATATTCCCTAGAAAAAATGAAATCTATTAATGGAATATCAATTTATGGTCAAGCTGAGGAACGAACTCCGATAATTAGTTTTAATATTGAAGGTGTTCATTCTTTAGATTTGGCACATTTTCTAGACTTTGAAGGAATAACTATTAGGTCTGGACATCACTGCTGTCAACCATTAATGAGTGCTCTTGATATTTCTTCATGTGCTAGAGCGAGTTTTTACTTTTACAATAATAATGATGAAGTTGATTTTCTTGTCGAAAAAATTAATAAAGCAATCCCAATTCTAAAATAATGGAAAATATTAGCCTAGATGATTTTCTTTATGATGGGATGATTCAAGAAAAAAAATTTCGTGATAAAGTAAAGAATATTGATTGGAGTAAATTTTCTGATAAAAAAGTAATGATTAAAGGATGTGCACAAGTTGCAGTTCCTACTTGGGCTTATTTAATGATTGTATCCCATTTGTCACAATATGCGAATAGAATTTATTTTGGGGAACCTTGCTCAGCTGTAGAAATTTTTAAAAAATGAATTTTTTGATTAGAGAATCTTGATTTATTAATTAAAATATATTAATTATGGACATAAAAAATTTAGGGGAAATTTAAATGGCAAAAATTGGAATGTTTTGGGGAAGTACCACCGATATGACAAAAGAAGCTTCAGAGCTCATACATGAAGGACTTGAAGCTGCTGGACACGAAATTGATTCTTACGATATTAGAAATACTGATCCATCAAAAATGTTAGAGTATGATAACCTACTTATTGGTTGTCCAACATGGAATGTTGGAGAGTTACAAGACGACTGGGAAGATATTTTTGGAGAATATGAAAAATTAGATTTTTCAGGAAAAACGGCTGCCTTTTTTGGAATCGGTGATCAGATTGGATATAGTTTTAACTTTCTTGATGCAGTAGGTATGCTTGCAAAACCATATATGGATAATGGTGGAAAACTAGTTGGTAAATGGCCTACAGAAGGCTATGAATTTGACGAATCTCTTGGATGTGTTGATGGAGAATTTTTAGGTTTAGCTATCGACTATGACAACCAAGATGAGCTAACTGAAGAAAGAATTGAAGCTTGGGTCGAGCAAATAAAAGATTTATTTGAATAAATTTTTTTGAAATATTAAGAAAGATTCTCTGCTACAATATCAGCTACATCTTTCACTTTAATCTCTTCTTGTCCTTCGGGAGTTAAAGGTCCAATACCTTGATTCATCATACCGTAACAAAAATTGCATCCAGTGACCACTGTATCAGCTTTTGATTCAATGACTTGCTCTGCTCTTAAAAGATGAGTTCTACCTTCACCGCTATCTTTTTTCCACCATAAAGCTCCACCCGCTCCACAACACAAAGTTTCTTTACCGCTTTCATCTAGTTCAAAAAATTCAGGTGCAGCAGCTTTAATAGCATTACGAGGAGCTGAAACCTCATCAAGTGTTCTTGAAAGATTACATGGATCATGATATGTTACTTTTTCTAATGAACCCGGATTAATACTGATTCTACCTTCTTCAAGTAATTCCGAAATCACTTGGGTGTGATGTTTAACTTCATATTTTATCTCATGATATTTTTTGTATTCTTTTTGCAAATTAACAACACAATGAGGGCACATAGTAGTTACATTCTTCACCTTATTTAACTCTTCAACGTTTTGGTCCATCAAAAGTTGATAAGTTAATTTATCACCTAATTTATTTGCAGGGTCACCTGAACATTGCTCATTACTTAAAACACCATATGTTACACCTGCAGATTCAAGAATTTTTACAAAGTTTCTTACAGAACTTACAAAGTTTGGATCCATTGCATGTTTTGCAAAGCAACCAAGCCAAAGTACTAGCTCTTTATCTGCGGTATAAACAGGAAGTTCGTTCAACAATTCACTCGCTGAAGATCCTTCAGTATTACCAGTTTCCTGGAGATTCCTTAAAAGCTTTTGATACTCTTGAGGAACATCTCCTTCGGCAAGAACTTGAAAACTTCTTATTTCATCTGCTTTCTCAACATGGTTTCCAACAGGACAAACTTCCGTACATGCCTGACACGTAGTACACTCCCACCCAGCCTCAACATTAATCTTATCAACTACATCAACATCACCACTTTCAAGCATTGGATTTTTGAGATCTAAAATGAAATGATACTTTGGGTCTAAAATTCCACCACCTCTATTTGCTGGACAAACATCTGTACATCTTCCACATTCAACACATGTAAAAATATCTAATGCTTGATCTTTGCTTAATCTTGATAAATCAAGAAGTAAATTATCTAGCTCTTCTTCTGAAGCTTCCATATCAATTGGTATTGCTCCATGACTTGGGACTTCAAACGGTCTTAAAAATATATTAAAAGGAGATAGCACTAAGTGCATATGTTTTGATTGAGGAATTAAAAAAAGAAATCCTCCTATAACTCCTGAATGTAACCACCAATTAAATTTCTCTGCAGTACCTGACAAAATATGAAACTCATCGATTAAATAGGTTACCATCAAAGTGACAATGAATACGGAAACTATAGCAGAAGTACTTGAAAATTTTCCCAATGCTTCAGGCTTTATAACAAATCTTCTATATGCTAATCCTAGAATTCCTATTGAGCATAAAATAGCCCAAGGAGCACCAAAAAAAAGAAAATATGTATGTTTAATTGAATCACTAAAAATTGGTAATCCAAAAGCCATTCCAAAATGATTAATTGTTATGAGTCCAAAAAAAATAAATCCATACATCACAAGAGCATGAAGTATACCAGCAGACTTTCTCTTACCACTAGCAACTTTTTTATGTAGAATGACTTCATCAAAAACTCTTTTGATCCTTTTAGGAAGTTCATCTATACTAAAATTTGACTTACCTTTTAATACAATTTTGAGTCTTATAAGTAAATGATATAGAAAGAAAGAAATACCAGATAATAAAAAAACAACTAGTGCTATTTGTTCTACAATAGAAAATTGCATCATAACAGTTTCTCAGTTACTACTTATTGAGTTCCTCAGTTAATTTTGGAACAATTTCGAGCACATCTCCAATTACAGCATAATCAGCAATTTCAAAAATTGGAGCATCTTCATCTTTATTTATAGCTAAAATGTTCTTAGAGCCTTTCATACCAACAACATGCTGGATAGCACCAGATACACCTAGTGAAAAATATAGTTTTGGAGATACAACTTGGCCTGAACTACCTACCTGCCTATATGGAGGTAACCATCCCATATCAACTACAGGTCTTGAAGATGCAACTTCAGCTCCCATTGCATCTGCTAAAGATTGCATTGTAGGAAGATTATCTTCGCTCTCAATACCTCTTCCAATTGAGACAATTAGTTCAGCAGCAGTTAAATCAACTCCACTTGAAGATTCCTGGAATTCAGGTTCACTTTGTGATTTTATATCATGATCAGATAATTCAACATTGAATTGAACTTCTGTATCTGGTCCACCTTCTTTAAGATCATCGCTAGAAAAAGCAGCTGACTGAAAGCTGAGCAATGATTGCTCAGCGCTAACTTCAATGCTAGTTGCTAGTTTTGCATTAAAAACTTGTTTAGAAAAGTGTGGTCCACCATTAAAATCAACAGAAACAATATCACTCACAAAAGGAATATTAAGTTTTGCACTTACCCTTGGAAGAAAATCACGAACCATATAGGAATGCCCCATTAAAACATATTTTGGAGATAATTCACTTATTACATCAGATAGAACTTTTGAATATCCATCAGCTGAATACGTATCAATCATTGCATGTTGAGCCAAAATAAGCTTATTAGCTTTGAAACTTTGAGCTTGAGATTTTAACTCATCTACTTTTTCACCAAAACACAAGATAGATAGTTCACAATTTAGCTTTTCAGCGAACTTTTGTCCTGCAGCTACTGCTTCTATACTAAAAGGGTGAATTTTGCCTCGTTGATTTTCTAGGACAACTAATATCATGATATGACTTTCAATTTATTTTTTAAAATATCCATAATTTTGACTACTATTGAATCAACATCACCTTCAATTTTTTCAGTTACTTTTTCATTTTTTGGAATGTAAAGATTTACAAAACTTTGACTTTGATTAGCCGGTGAAACCTCTAAAGTGTTTAATTCTTTCCTTTTAGCTCCCATGATTCCCTTTAAGGATGGATAACGAGGTTCATTAATTCCTGATTGAATTGAAATACTTGATGGAAATGGAAGTGAAACCCATTGAAACCATCCTGACTCTAACTCCCTCTTAACTTTTATTCTGTCACCCTCAACTTGTGTTTCTATAGCTAAAGTTGCTGTTGACATTTCAAGCAATTCTCCAATTAAAACACCAGTTTGGCCAGAACCCATATCATCTGATTGTAAACCAGAAAAAATTAAATCAAAATTTTCAGACTGCAAATTATCTGCAAATAATTTGGCAACAGTCAAAGGATCAGTAGTAGTAGATTCATTTTTAATAAAAATACCTCGATCAGCACCTTTGGCTAGACCATCTTTTATTACTTTTGAAGTATTAGCTTCAGAACCAAGAGTTACTACAACTACTTCGGAATCACCGCCAACATTTTCTTTAATTTGCAACGCTTCTTCAAGTGCATAAGAATCACTCTCATTGACTACGTAATTAACCACAGCCTCATCAATCCATTTACCAGAGCTATCAACTCTAATACTGGATTCATAACTTGGTATTGCTTTTGTTAAAACTGCTATTTTCATATTTACTTCCTAAAAACCGACTCTTCAGTCGAATTTCAATTTAAATCATAAAAGTTAAATTAAATAATTAAATATTGTAAAAAAAACAGGCTATAAAAGAAAGTTGATAAGCGGGGGAAAGTCTTTCAATCTTTCGCAATTTTTATAGCCTGAAAAATCTTCTGTTCAAATAATTTAGTATTTTTATGATGCGTTTAAAAGAAATTTTATTCGGAGTCTTCAGTTGCAAACTTTGTCCAATCACTAGAAACAGCAGATTCATCAATTGAATTTGAAGTTTCAGCTGCGACCGTGCTATTTCCTCCAAACTTTGCATCATCTTCATAAATATTTAAGCTATCTTTTTTAACTTCATATTTATCTAGTTCATATTCTTCATCTTCACTTTCAAGTGATTCTTTATCTTGATTGTAAAGGTCTAAATCAAAGAAATCTAAATTTTCTACGTGTCCATTTTCCATTAAATATTCGAGAAATGGTAAAAAGATTCTTTGCTTCAAATTCATACCGCAAGCGGGGCATTTTAATTTTTGTCCGATGTCAGATGTCTTGACTTCAACATCACAACATGGAGTTATTACTTCGTCTACACTATTTAAATCAAATGTGCTCATATTGATTCGAAGATATTATTTGTTTTGTCTTGTGTCAATCTTTTTTATAAAGATCAAGAAATATGCTTTCGATAGAGGAGAAATCAAAATTTCTTCTCGACATTGCTATTGAAGCTGTAACTTTAAAGTCTTTGAAACTTATTTTTGAAATTTTGCCATTATAGAAAAAAGAAAAACTAGGAATATGCCTTGGAGGGAAAGATTGAGAAACAATATTAGAGCCAATTTCAATTATTGTTCCTGTGTTCAAATTAGTACCAATTGATGTTTTAACATGTTCACCAATTATTGATCCAAAGAAAATAGATTCTGTATCTAATAATTCTCCATTCCATCTGACTAATACGTTTGAATAATTATTCTTTAAATTGCTAGTCGTTGTACCCGCTCCAAGGTTTACCCATGAAGCAATAAAACTATGGCCAATAAATCCTTCATGAGCTTTATTGGAAAATGGTTGAAAAATAGAAGTATGAATCTCTCCCTTAACTTTACAGTTATTATTGATTATTGAATTAGTAATATTTGAGTGAGATTTAATTAAACAATTTTCTCCAATAAATAGTGGACCGGTTAAAACCACAAATGGTTCAATTGTAGCAGAATCTTTAATATGGACTGGACCATTGGAGTCATCAATCACAACATTATCAATTTCTGAAAATGAACTCTCAATATCTTTAAAGAAAGTATCAATATTAGCAATCCACTGCCACGGATATTGAAAATTATCTTCAATACTATAAGGTGTATCATTGATAATTAAATCAGATGATATAATTTTTTTAAGATGTTCTATCATATTTTTATAAACTGCTTTATCATTTTAAAAGTTCCCTCTAAATCTAGCTGATAATTAGAGTCTAAGATAACATTATAATATTTTTTGGAATTATCATAATTAAAACCCATTCTAACTTTCGGATTACTAAGTAAGCATAAAAAAGCACTAAACCTGCTAAACTTTGCATTCAAATCAATAATATTCTCAAAATTATATGTTCTAATTTTATCAATGAAAATATCTCTTGGTAATCCAAGCGAATTCATGTCATTATAGGTGTATTGAATTGAATTTTCAATAATCTCATCAGAGTAAAAGCTTGCAATAGAGTCTTTTAAAAGATAATTAACTTTACCTTGAGCTTTTATTGTGAAAAGTTGTGCCATTTTAAAAGCAATATCATTATCAGGGAGAATAACTAAACTTTCCCCATTAAATTTGTAAGAATGATCAAAATTTTTGGAATATTTTCGATATTTTGTTGCAAGCATTAATTTTTCTTTTAGAGTGAATTCCATATCTTTATGTTAATTTAATCATTAATTAGAATAATTAATTTTATAAAGGATTAATTTTTAATATGTCAAAAAACAAATTTGGTAAATATCCATTTGAAAAAGGTATCTATAAAAATATGTACCGAGACAAGTTATGGACTATGAGACAATATGCTGGTTTTTCATCAGTTTCAGAATCAAATAAAAGATACTTAAAGCTAATTCAAAATGGGGCAAGTGGTTTGTCTATTGCATTTGACTTACCAACACAGATGGGATATGACTCTGACGATGATATGTCTTTTGGCGAAGTAGGTAAATCTGGTGTTCCAATTTCGACTATTGAAGATATGGAACATCTTTTTGAAGATATAAATCTTGAAGATATTTCAGTTTCAATGACTATCAACTCTACAGCTTCTATTTTGCTGGCATTTTATTTTGCTACAGCAAAAAAAAGAGGTTATAATTTCGATGCTCTACGTGGAACTTTGCAAAATGATATTCTTAAGGAATATATAGCTCGAGGGACATTTATTTTTCCTGTAGAACACTCGTTAAGATTAACTTCTAATATTTTTGAATTTTGCCAACAAAACCTTTCCAAGTGGAATAGTATTTCTATTTCAGGTTATCACATTCGAGAAGCTGGTAGCACTGCAGTTCAGGAGCTGGCATTTACATTTGCTAATGCAATTACATATTTAGAAAAAGCCAGAGAAGATGATTTAGACCTTATTAAGTTAACTGAACAAGTATCATTCTTTTTCAATGCTCATAGAGATTTCTTTGAAGAGGTTGCAAAATTTAGAGCTGCTAGAATCATTTGGGCTAAGATAATTAAAAAAAGATTCAAAATTGATAATATAAAATCTCAATTATGTCGATTCCATGTTCAGACCGGTGGATCAACACTTACTGCGCAACAAATTGATAATAATATTACTAGAACAACTCTAGAGAGCTTATCAGCTGTTTTTGGAGGAGCCCAGTCTATTCACACAAACGGGAAAGATGAAGCAGTAAGTTTACCATCAGAAGAAAACGCTACTTCGGCTTTAAGAATACAGCAAATAATTGCACATGAAAGTGGAGTAGCAAACTACATTGATCCAATAGGAGATAGTTCAATTATTAAGGACTTAACTAACAAGATTGTTGAAGAGGTGGAGCTAAAAATTGATCAAATATTTGAAAAAGGTGGCATGAAGTCTTTGATTGAAGAAGGAGAAATTCAAAATGAAATTGAAAAGTCAGCATTTGAATTTCAGGAAAATATTGATTCAAGAAAAACTATTCTGGTCGGAGTAAATGAATTTGTTAATGAAAATGATAAAATTACTTCAGGGGCTTCTTTTAAAGATGATTCGAAAAATAGAATAGAAAAATTAAAAGCTTTTAAAGAAAACAGAGATATTAAAGTTGTAGAAAAATCATTAAAAAAATTAGCTGATGCTGCAATAACAGATGAAAACTTAATACCGCACATTATAAATTGTGTCGAAAACAATTGTACGCTTGGTGAAATAATAATTACATTAAAAAATGTTTTTGGTGAATATTTAGAATAAATATTTGGAACAATCATAACTTAAATTTGTATCATTTATAGGAGGAAATTATGACATATAAAAATTTAGCTTTGATTTTATTAGGATCTTTAATGATTAGCTGTTCTGGAACTGTACCTAGCGTAGGCAATGAAGTTTCTGTACAGGCAGTAGAAGAGAACAATGAAGTTGCAGCAATACAAGAGGTTTCAGTTGAAACATTCACAGTTCAAGAACCAGAATCTCCACCATTACCTGTCACAGTTTTTGAGCCATATATGATTAAAAGAGGTGACTTTTTAACTAAAATAGCTTTAAGAGAATATGGTGATGCATCAATGTGGAGGGATATTTATTCCTGGAACAAAGATGAAATTGGTGATAACCCAGATCGACTGTACCCATACAACTTTCTTTCACTAAAACGAGAGTCAATGGATGTTAGAGATTGTGCACCAGAGTTCTTTGATTATACAGTTCAATCAGGTGATACTGCATGGAACTTAGCTCAAAGAGTTTATGGAGATGAATTAGCTTGGGTTATTATTTATGTAGATAATGCAGAACTAATTAAATCAACAGATGGTTTCCTGCAACCTGGTACAACTTTCAAGATGAGAAAAAAACTTGATCCTTGCAATTAGCATTAAAAGATATTGATTTAAAAACTAATTGGATTAAATCTGGTAAGGAATCATTTTTATATTACGAGAAAGTTGATTCTACTTTGAATATTGCTCTTGATGTTCATCATCAAGAGCAATCTGTTGGAAGAATTGTTATTACTGATAATCAAGTTTCTGGAAAAGGAACGTACAATAAATCCTGGTATAGTGAACCATGCAAAGATTTAACTTTTAGTATCATTCTAGGAAGCTCATATAATTTTCATCAGCAATTAATCGATGATACATGTACAGCAATTGTAAATGTTCTTCAAAAACAAAAAATCAATGCACATCATAAAAAACCAAATGATATATATGTTATGAACAAAAAAATAGCTGGAATTCTTTTATCAAATGTTCATTCTAGAAAAGAGGTAATCTATCAGGCTTTAAGCTTAGGAATTAACATTAATTCTGATTTAAACATAAGAAGTTTTGACAGTAAAGCAAAAGCAGATCATACATCTTTTGTTAAAGAATTAGGTGTAGAAGTAAATAGGGAGAAAATTTTAGTAGATATTATTCAATCAATTGATTTAGCTATTCAAAAGCAGATAAATCTGTAATCTTTTGACCAATAATTAATGTATGAATTTCATGTGTTCCTTCATAGGTATAGACAGTTTCGAGGTTCATCATATGTCTCATAACTGAATAATCATCCATAATGCCATTTGCTCCAAGAATTTCTCTTGCACTCTTAGCGCAATCTCTCGCAATTGCTACATTATTCTTCTTTCCGATTGAGATATGTGAAAAATCTAAAAGATTATCATCTTTTAGTTTACCTAATTGAATTGCTAGTAATTGTGCTTTTGTAATCTCCTGAACCATTTCAACTAGTTTTTGTTGAGTTAATTGAAATCCTGCAATAGGTTTTGAAAATTGTTTTCTATCTTTACTATATGCAAGGGCAACTTCATAACAATCTATAGCCGCACCAATCGTGCCCCAAACTATTGAATATCTAGCTTGAGTTAAGCAAGATAATGGACCTTTTAAACCTTCAACTCCAGGCAAACGATTTTTATCTGGGACTCTGACATCCTTCATAAATAATTCTGAAGTTATGGAAGCTCTCAAGCTCATTTTTCCGTGGATATCAGATGAAGTAAAACCTTCCATGCCTTTTTCAAGTAAAAAACCTCTCACAACACCTTCTTCATCTTTGGCCCAAACAACCGCCACATCGGCAATTGATCCATTAGTAATCCACATTTTAGAACCATTAATGATCCAATCATTACCATCTTTTACAGCTTTAGTTGTCATTCCTCCAGGATCAGAACCATGATTAGATTCTGTTAAACCAAAACAGCCGATAGCATCTCCTGCAGCAAGCTGTGGAAGCCATTTGTCTTTTTGTTCTTCTGTACCATACTGAAAGATAGGATACATCACTAAACCACCTTGAACACTACAAACAGATCTTAAGCCAGAATCTCCCTTTTCTAGTTCCTGCATAATTAAGCCATAAGCAGTACTACTTATTTCACTACCACCATATTTCTTAGGTAAAGTGGCGCCAAAAAAGCCTAACTCTCCCATTTTTGGTATTAATTCAGTTGGGAATGAACCTTTTTTATAATACTCATTAACTAAAGGCATAAATTCCTTAACCACAAACTCATTTGCAGTTTTTTGAATTAATAACTCTTCATCTGATAAAAGAGTTGTAATGTTGCAAAAATCTGGACCAATATATTTCATAATTTTACTTTGAATTTTATATCAAATTTTACTAAAAAAGCAAGTCTGAAACCCCCTCAAATAGTATTGAATTTGTAGCAATAATTGTATCTGTAACAAGTGTTTTCTTTTGATTATATATAATTTTTTTATCATTAATTGTTTTGAAGACTCCTCCTGCTTCTGAAATAAGACAATCTCCAGCGCATATATCCCATTCATTTTTTGGTGCTATAGTTGCAAAAATTTCATATTCCCCTGCACTAACAAGTGCCAACTTGTATGCAACGCTTCCAATAGGTTTTATTGATTTAAAGTCATTTCTGAAAGGCTCCCACTCATTTCTTTTAAATTCCGATCTACTGACGGTAATTGATGAATCAATTAAGTGATTTTTTTGACTTGCTATCACTTTATTTCCATTTAAATAAACTCCTTTACCCTTTTGGGATGAAAACATTTCATCTGTCGCTGGATTATAAATAACACCAACAACAGGTTCGCCTTTATAAACAAATCCAATACTTACAGCAAAATGCGGGATACCCTCTATAAATTCTTTTGTGCCATCTAAAGGGTCTACAATCCAAACTCTATCTCTATTCAATCTTTCTTCAGTATCAACCGTTTCCTCCGATAACCAACCATCATTTGGAAATTCCCCCATTAAAAAGTTGCATAAATACTGATCAGCCTCATTGTCTGCTATTGTTACTGGATTATCAACACCTTTCATTTTGACTTCATTTTTATCAGATTGATAATACTTCATCAAGATTTTACCAGCATTTCTAGCAGCAACTTTAGCAGATATTAATTCTTCATTATACATAGGAATAGATAATATGCATTTTAAATATAAATTTCGTTATATTAATGTAATTTTGAGGATTGAAGCTTAAAAACAGTTTTTTATAATTTTTTTTTAATTAAAATGATTTTCTTATAAAATTCTTCTCCCTCAAATCAAAGAAAAATAAGTAAGCCAGAATAATATCTGGTTAAGTGAGGTATATAAAGATGAAGAAAGAAATCTACATCAGCAAAGGAGTAGGCGAGACACGTATTGCCGTTAAAGAGAACGGTAAGTTAGCTGAACTGCATGTTGATAAAGAGTCACAAGTAAGAACAGTCGGAAATGTTTACAAAGGTATTGTAGAAAATGTTATACCTGGTATGCAGGCTGCATTTGTAAACATTGGTCAAGGTGTAAATGCATTCTTACCATTTTCAGAAATTTCAGATTCTGAATTAATTGTTGAAAAAAGTAAAGCAACACAAAATTCTAAAGAGGTTGATGTGCTTTTGCAGTCGGGTCAAGAAATTATAGTTCAAGTAATTAAAGAACCTTTTGATAAAAAAGGTGCTCGAGTGACTACTGATCTATCTATTGCTGGAAGGTTTATCGTCCTTATTCCAAAATCTAAATATATTGGAGTATCTAAAAAGATGAGGGATAAATATGAAAGAAGAAGATTAAAAAAGATAGCGCTTGATATTAAACAACCTGGTCTGGGTATGATCATCAGAACAGTTGCAGAGGGTAAAAGTGATTCACAAATTGAAAATGATTATAAAGCATTAATAAAGAAATACAATGACTTGCTTTACAAGGCTGAAAAAAATGAGGCACCTAAACTTATTCACAATGATTTAAAGGTGACTTCAAGCGTTTTAAGAGATTTAATAAGTGAAAAAGTTGAAAAGATAGTCGTTGATTCAAAAGAAGATTACAAAAGAATTCAAAAAATGATAAAAGAAGATGCTTTAGATATTGGAAATGCTCTCGAGCATTATAAAAAAAGGGAACCGTTATTTAAAGATAGTGGTATTAATAATTCAATGATGAAGTTATTAAGAAAAAAAGCATGGCTAAAAAGTGGTGCGTATTTAATCATTGAAAGAACTGAAGCAATGGTAGTTGTTGATGTCAATAGTGGAAAATTTGTTGGTAAAAAAGGACACGAAGAAAATTCATTAAAAATAAACTTAGAAGCAGCCAAAGAAATTTGTGCTCAATTAAGATTACGACACTTATCAGGATTAATTCTAATTGACTTCATTGATATGGTAAAGCCTGAAAATAGAAAAAAAATCTTTCTTGAAATGAAAAAAGAGCTTAGAAAAGATCGTGCCAAAGTCGCTGTTTCTGAAATATCTGAGTTTGGTATTTTAGAGATGACTCGAGAAAGAACTGGTTTGAGCATTATAGATTCTCTGACCGATTGTTGTGAAGTATGTAATGGTGATGGAAGGATCATTTCTAAAGATACTCTACTTACTAGGATTGATTATTGGCTTAGAGATTATAAAAAACAACATAAAGATCTACGTTTAAAATTATATCTGCATCCAGATTTAGCTGAATATCTTAAAAAAGAAAAAACTCGTGACTATATCAGTTTGATGTGGAAAAATTTTATCTACTTAAAAGTGGTAAATGATGATACAATGAATAAAAATAAATTTAGATTTACAAAGATGTCTGATTCAAAAGATATCACAAATGAAATAGGTACTTGAAAAGGACAAAATTAGCTATTAAGTTCCCACGCTATGTTTGCAATTGTTGAAATATATGGAAAACAGTATAAAGTTGCTAAAGGTGACAGAGTCCTAGTTAATTCTAAGATAGATGTTGCTGAAGGTAAAACTATAAAATTTGAAAATGTAAAAGCTGTTTCTGATAAAGATAAGAATATTTTTGGAGCTAAAGACTTAGCTAAATATAATGTAAGCGCTAAAGTCCTAGAACATTCAAGAGATTCTAAAGTAACTATTATCAAGAAAAAAAGACGTAAGGGCTATCAGAGAAAGCGTGGTCACCGTCAAGATTTAACTTTACTACAAATACAATCCATTACAGCAACAAAAACAAAAAAACCAGCTGCCAAAAAAACAGCTGAAAAAACAGCTAAAAGTAAAAAATAAAAGGTAATAATTATGGCTCATAAGAAGGGACAAGGAAGTTCAAGAAATGGTAGAGATTCTAATGCTAAAAGATTAGGTGTTAAAGTTTCAGATGGACAGTCAATTTTAGCAGGTGGAATTATTATTAAACAAAGAGGTACAAAATATCATCCTGGAAGAAATGTTAAAAGAGGAAATGATGATACTTTATTTGCTACATCACAAGGCTTGGTCAAGTTTAGCAAAAAAGGTGGTACTACCTTTGTAAGTGTCCAAGAATTAAATTAAAGTATGTCTAGACCTAAAATATCATTAATTGGCGGAGGTCAGGTTGGAGGTAATATTGCACTTCTATCTGCACAAAAAGAGCTTGGAGATATAGTTATTGTTGATATACCCGAAGCTGAAAACTTCATGAAGGGGAAAGCGTTGGATATTTCTCAATTACTTCCTCACGATGGATATGATGCAAAACTATCAGGAACCTCAAATTTTGAAGATATTAAAGATTCAGATGTTGTGGTAATTACTGCTGGATTTCCTAGACAGCCTGGCATGAATAGAGAAGATCTCCTTCAAAAAAATCTGGATATTATGACAAATGTTGCAAATCAGGTTAAAAAATATTCACCTGAAGCATTTGTTATTGTTGTTTCAAATCCGCTTGATGCTATGGTATATGCTTTCCATAAAATTTCTGGGTTTCCAAAAAACAAAGTTGTTGGGATGGCTGGAGCTCTTGATAGCGCAAGATTTAGATCTTTTATTGCTGAAGCTACAAACTTATCATCACAAGATATTAATTGTATGGTTCTAGGAGGTCATGGAGATACAATGGTGCCAGTTAGTAGGTTAGCAACTATAGGTGGTGTACCATTATCATCTTTATTGAGTAAAGAAGAAATTATCGCTATAGAAAATAGAACTCGTGTTGGCGGAGGAGAAATTGTTAAACTTTTTGGTAAAGGTTCTGCATTTTATGCTCCTGCTCAATCTGCTGTAGAAATGATTGAAAGTTTTGTAAGAGATAAAAAAAGAGTCATACCATGCGCATCATTATGTGAGGGTGAATTTGATATAGATGGATATTTCATAGGAGTTCCAACTGTTATAGGCTCAGGAGGTGTTGAAAAAATACTTACCTTTGATCTTGATGAGGATGAAAAAATAGCTTTAAGTAATACACTTACTGAGGTAAAAAAAACTGTTAGTGAAACTGGTTTATAATAACCCGTTAAAATTATTCTTTGTTCTATTTCTTTGTATTATTGATAATGCATATTCACAATCTAATCTTCTTGTAAATGAAAGTTTAAATGGATCTTTTTCCCAAGGGAAAATGGAAGGTTCAATTAATAAATTTTTTACTCAAGATACATATTATTTAAGAAGCAATTTTAATGTTAAAATTTTAAGATTATTCAATATCAAAAGAGATGAAGGATATATTATATCATTCAGTGATTCAACAGTTACAAAGATAAATCATAAAAAAAAGAGGTTTGCAGTTTATTCCTTTAGTGAATTTCTTGAAGAAAATAAAAATAATCCACAAGGCGGTCCTCCCCAAGAAAATAACAGTGCTGAAAATGAATCAAATAGTGATGAAGAAGATTTGACAATTAATATTAGTGAAGAAATAGAAATTTTAAATGACTTTAAAACTAGAAAAGCTGAAATCATTGTTAATGATGAAGAAGAATCGGACTTATTTATTTGGTTTTCTGAAGCAACTTTAAAGTCCAAAACAGAATTAATAATTAATAAAAGATTAAAAGAAATGTTTGATGGATCAATACCTCCTAATTTGGGTATGAATGCAATGGATATACCTTATGATGAATATGATATTAATACAAATGCATTAACAATTAAGTTTGAAGCAGTAAGTGAAAATGGAACATTTACTTACAACTTACTGGAATATTCGGAGCAGGACTTATTACCAGAGATATTTAAAGTTTCTGAGAAATATAGAAAAGTTAAAAAACTATAGCTTTTCTAAATAACTTTTCATCCCTAGATATGCTCTTTCTTCACGCTTAAATGGTCTATCTAGAGTTACTCCCAATTTAAATAATTCAATCGCCTTTTGTTCATTATTAAGCTTTAAATAAGTTTTTCCAAGCCAGTAATAAGTACCAATGTAATCAGAATTTCTTTCTAAACTTTTTTCAAAAAAATGCTGTGCTTCTTCAAAAGATCCCTTTGGAGGTTCTGAAAATAAAATTGAAGCTATTCTTCTTGATGCTCTTCCTAAATCTGCCAATTTGTAGTGCCACTGTCCCATAATACTATAACAAAACTCATCATCAGGTAAAAGATCGATAACTTTTAAAGCAATATTTTTGATATTTTTGGACTGCTCAATTTGATTACGAATGGTATCCTCTTCAACAGTTTTTCCTAGAGTAATAACATACCATTTTAGTATATCAGGATTATCAGGTTCAATTTTAAATGCTTTTTCAATATACTCAAATGCTTTTAGAGCATTCTTCTTATCTAAGCTTTTTTTCAATGCTGACTCAGATAAGTAATGGTGAGTAATCGACAATCTCAGAAGAACATCAGTATTTTCAGGGTATTTGTTATAAAGTTGTTCAAGAGATGCTTGAGCTTTATCAAACTCTAGATTAGTAAGCTTAATATCAATATCTTTAAGATCTTGACCGGCAATTAGTGAAGATAAAATGATACCTATAAATAGATTTTTCAAAGAAATAATCAAGGATAAAATCGATACATTACTGGCTGATGATCGGAAATTTTGCCGTCAACGTTATTATTTGAAATTCCAGTTTCGCTTGGTAGAGAAATAACACTTGATGTTGATGTAGCATCCAAAGTAAACATTGTCTGATTAATAATGATATGGTCTAGGTGTGCTGCTGAGTATGAACTTGACCATCCCTGCCATGAGTAACCTCCTGCAGGTCCTTGCAAAATACTTAAGTCAGTCAATTTAAAGGATGAAGCTGAATCAAAATTATCCTGATCTGTAAATGGACTTAGAGTAGGATTAGTAATTGATTGAGAACCAACATTGTTAAAATCTCCCAATACAATAACATTATCATTTGCTCTATTATTTAAAATATAATCTGTAAGCAATAAGCTAGCATGATGCCTTCTTGTTGTTTCATCGCCAGTATCATTAGCATTATATGAGTCATCACCGCAACATTTATAATGTATCCCAATTAAATAAAGATTAATTGTTTTTGTTCCATCTGACCATGTTACATAGTTCTCCATAGGTGGTCTATCTGCAAACTGATATGAAGCATTGTTTGTATAATCTGAATCACCATCATCATTATTTGGTGTATCAGCCCATAATTCGTTTTTAGAATTAAAAGTCACATATTGATTTTTATAAACCAAAGCAAATCCTAAATTTCCGGATTCTTCGTCAAATACATAGGAATAATTAGGCATAGTGTCCACCATACTAATTAATTCTGACTCTGATCTCATTTCTTGGAAGAAATAAATATCGGCATTCCATTTTTGCATTAAATTTTTAACATAATCTTTAGTTGATGAATGCTGTGGAAACTGTCTAATGTTCCATGTCACGATTTCAACTTGATTAGATAAACCATAATCTACAGCATTAGGGAGTTCGTAAGGGTTAGTATTGTCTCCACCTCCATTATCATCTCCTGGATCAGTTGGTGAACTACCACCACTTGAACAAGAGAGTATCAAAATAATTAATAATAAATATTTATTTAGTGACTTAATCATAGATGTAATTTAATAATAAAGTTCCAACTTGGTACAAGCTTTGTGGAGAACAATTTTCAGGGATGTCATTTTGAGTATGCCAATAATTATAAAATAAATTTGGATAATCAAAATCTATAATATCAATTGCGGGTATTTGAGCATTTTCCCATAGTGGAACATGATCATCATATATTTCGTAGCCAACTCTGTATTCAAAAGCACTTAAACCAAGATCATTAGCTAAACTCCAAATTTCTTTTACCATTTCAGGATTCACTTGATATGAAAATCTTTCAATGGGTATTTTAAGAGATTTATCTCCTACCATATCAACAATAATTGCAAAATTTGGTTTTTCTATTGGAAGATTTTTTGAGAAATATTCTGAACCCATTGCATACGTAGCTGGTTGCCCTGATATACCAACATCTTCAGCATCAAAAAAAACTAAATCTATACCTATTGGGGGATTATTTTTTGAAAAAACATTGGCTAACTCCATTAAAATAGCTGTACCGCTAGCACCATCATTTGCCCCTAGAATTGGGATAGATCGATTTTCTGGGTTTGGATCTTCATCAGCAAATGCTCTTGTATCCCAATGTGCTCCAATTAATAATCTTTCATTTGCATCAATATTAAATTGGGCAATAATATTTTTTCCAACTCTATCTTCTCCAGTTATATGCTCAATATAATTGAAATCTTGAATAATGACTTGATCAGACATGGGTGATAAGTAGCTTTCTAGGAAGCTTGCAAATTGTTCATGCCCAGATGAACCTGGGTTCCGTGGTCCAAAATTACATTGATCGATAATGTATTGATATGCCACATTCCCGTTAAAGTCAGGAATATTTTTTTCAACTCCATTAGACGAACACCCAACAACAAGTAAAATTATTATAATATATTTTTTCATTATCCCCTAATAGCTACATTTAAATTAATTCCAAAATCTCTATCAATTCTTCTACCTGTTAATCTGGTGTCATTTTCTCTATATTCATAAAATAAACTTCCTGTAACATCATCAGTCAAAGTATAAGTTACTCTTAAAATACTTTTCCTTGAATTAGAGAAGTTCTGTTCAACAAAATTAATTTTATCTTTTGATCCCTCTTCTTTCTTATTTGAGAAATCAAAGTTTAATGAAATATTCATATTGTTTTTCAAATTAATATTTCTATCTGTGAATGGGAGTTCAAAGCGAATACCTTTCGAAAAATTATATGTAATAGTTGCTAGAATGCTATTATCAGAAATATATGTTAAACCTGTAGCAACTTCATCTAAAGTATGCGTTATATTGCTCCTTATATTGGTTGAAACACCATTTTTAAATGAAGTGCTTATTCCAATTAATGGTGTAAAAGATCTTGTTACTCTAGCAAATTGAAGGCTTTCATTAAAATCATCTTCAAAAGATGATATATTAAATAAATTAATTGGTGAAATACCTTCTTCATTAAATTTCCATGATAAGTTTTGTTTTCCAGAAAATGCATGCTCTAAAGAAACTGAAGTTACATAAGGCTTTAAGAAACCTATTTTTTCTAAACCACCTACTCTAAAGGACCAATTAATAAACGGAAAACCTTTGGATAAATTATTTCCAAAAGAGATATAGTCACGGCTAGTAGATCGAATATCTATACTATACCCATTAATGTTGGATGAAATACTCTCATTAAAAGAAATGCTTAGTGATGTTTGAGGATTAAATCTTAAACCTGATCTAGCTGTAAAAGATTTCTTAATATCTTCATTCCCAGTATTTAATCCAACTTCTGATACAGATGTTATTCCATGACTATCTTTAAATCCTAAACGATATCCTAGTGGAACATCGCCCTGCACTCCATTTGATAATCTATTTGTATTATTGGTTATAGTTAATGTTAAAGGTTCAATTTTTTTAGATTCATTATATACTCTTTCTAAGAAAAGACTATTAATCTCAGGTTTTTCTTGCTTTTTATCAGACTCTTCTTTCGTTTCTTTGCCTTTTTCTTCCTCTGCATTGAAGCTCGATAAACCTCTGGATCTTGTTCGAGATGTTGGCTTAGATTTTCTTTTAGAAAGAGGAGTGTAAAAAGTTTCAATAATATCTGTTGGTGAAATTGATAAGTTTATAGCAGTGTTTTTAACTAAATTTAGATTAGCTGCATCAATGACACTATTTAGTGGCTGATTCCAGGTATAATTTGCATTATAAGTAAAATTTGGTTTAAACCAGCTAATCCATTGTGGACCAAACGTATAATTGAAAGTTTCATTAAGATTAGTTAATGATCCAACTTTAAGCTTACTTAGAACTTCCTCTCTATATTCTGACATATCACTTCTAATATTTTTTGTATAATTCAATTGAGTATTATCAAAAATTTTATAGTTAACTGTGAATCGTCTTTCTAAACCTAAGCTAAAGTCTTCAACAAGTTCATTAGTTTGCCTGGAAAATTTTTCAGTTAAATTACGATTTACTCTTATACTTGATCCAAAAGTAGAAGGAGTATAGAAAAATTTAGTTTTACTTAATTCTTCTCCAATAAATGGTACTTTTTCGGCCCATTTAAAAGCTTCAAGATAGTTATCGCTAGGAAATCTTAAGTTGTAATCTAAATTCGTATTAATCTTACTAACATCTATAGACTTCATGATTGCATCAGATCTATTCTGAGAAGAAACATTGAATCCTGCACTTAGATTATCTACTGTATATTTAATAAAAGGATTTTCTGATTTAACTCTTTTTGAAATTTTACCAGCTACATTAATCGTTGATGATTGAACAATAATTGAATCTGGAGCAGCTCCATTGGTTCGTATATCAGTACCAGGAAAAAATTTAGGAGAATTGCTGACATTATTATAGGTCATATTAACTGGGAAAGATATTCCCAAACTACTTGGGAATAGTGCTCCTAATTTTAAATTATTTGTGAAAGAAAAATTTTCTACAGTTTGATTGGTTCCAATTCGTTCTTGCAACACATGGAAATCAGCATCTTTTCTACTATAAGATATTGTACTTTCACTTAAATCGGATATATTAAATTTTGATTTAAGTCTTACAGCTGTTCCTGTTTCTTTTTTTACTCCACTCAATCTTAATTCATCTAACCACAGCTCTCCACTGATTGGATGATCAGAATCATTTTCTACACCAACGATAAAATATTGCAATCTTGAAAGGGAAGGATTACCAACCACTTCAACATTTTTGTAAATATTATTATTATCATCAACAAAACTATATTCTTTATAATCAAGTGAATCAGTAAAGGCATCATTAGTATTTATAAGATTAATTGATTCTCCAGTTTCATTTTTTAAGCTAGTTAACCAATTTAAATCTAGATTGATTTCATTTCTTTTCAAGTCCTCATCCCAAGTATCATAAACTGGTTTAGTAACTTTATAATATTCATTTCCATTCCCAAACTGTATAAAGAATTTTATATCTGTTTCATCTGAAGTGGCAAAATCACTATTACCGTAAATGAACATTTTCATTTTATCGTACATCAAAAAGCTTTGACCTTTTTTCTGATCCATGGCTAATATCTTTTTAGCTGCACCCTTGTATTGTGGACTTAAGTCATTAAATTGCAATACAAGAGATTGTTCTTTAGATCTTATTTGATTAATCTGGTCGTATTCTCCAAAAACTCCCTTAGGTGGGATATAATCTGGGTTATCTTCATCATTAATAACTGAAACTATAAATGTACTATCTTGAGCAGTATATGATTCTTGATTAGCAAAAGATGTTCCAAGCTCTTGCCAAGCATTCCCAACTAATTCAATTTTAGCTATTTCAAGCTGTGAAGGCTCTGAAACACCTGATACAACAAGCCTAACAGACTTAATTTCACTAAGCGAAATATCTTGGATTTTTTCAAAATCACTTAATGGGACTCTAATCAGTCTCCAACCAGTTTTTAGTCCGTTAACTTCTGTAGAACCTGCTACATATGTACTATCATTCAATGAGATAGTTTTAGTAAAATAATCATTAGTTCTATCTAAAAATCCTGATTTGTCTAAATCTTCTGTATCTGGATATTTTCCACCTGTTTGAATTCTATCTCCTGTCCCATTCCCTTCTGTTCCATTTACTTTTTCGTAATTTGAACTTCCTTCTGAATAGCTCCAGTCATCTCCATTAGGATCATTAATATCTATATCTGATGATGTGTTAATTGATACTGTTTCACCACTGTCTAATAGTTCTTGATAAGTAAATCCATCTTCAATACAACCTCCAAATCCATTTTCAAATTCATTAAAACATCCATCTAATCCTGTATCTTCATTGTCTTCTAAAAAGCCATTTCCTAATGCAAGACCTGCTTCAGGAACATCTTCTGTATTAAGAATTCCATTTCCATCGTAGTCTTCGCTTATTTTCCCTAAATCTATTGTTAAATTTCCATCATCTCCTTTTAGCCATATCTCAAAAAATCTGGTTCTAGTCTGATCATAATCTCCAACAAACATAGGTGTAGTAATTCCAGCCCACAAAGAATCTGGATCAGTTGTAGATTGAAATTCTTGAGGTTGATATTTTAAAACCAAAACATCTGTTGTCAAGTTTTGTGCTCTTTGGGAAGTTGAAATATTAGGCCAAATATTATTGGTTAATACTTGGGAATAGGGGTTGTACCAATACATTTTCAATCTATTTCTTTGATCATATTCTTCACTATTTTGTATGTCAAGCGGTGCAGAAGATACATTCCAAAATCTTCTTAAAATTGAAGGATTGGTAACTCTTTTAGACCCTTCAAAATCATCTATAAATGCAACGCCATTACTATCTCCAGTTCTTGAATTAGAAATAGAATTAGGATTTGGTAATACTTGAGCAATCTCTCCTTCAATAGAAAAACTTGAAATTTTCTCAGCATTTAAAAAATTAAATTGATTAATTCTTGCTGTTAGATAATCTAAATCCTTTTCATATCTTCCGTTAATGTCCCAGATAAAATTTTGAATGGGCTCATACCCAACCTCTACCTTCTTATTAACAATCTCCTGGTCGTAATAAAGAGCTGTCATTCCTAAAAAAGAATTATCATCAAAATCAATTTGAGCTCTTGAACCTACCATAATTTTTCTGTCAAATGTTACCAGATCATGCTTATCATATGATATTTCTAAGTCGCTATTAGGATTAATATCTCCTGTTAACATGATGACCCCAGAGAAGTAGTCTATTTGATAATCAGCTCCTCTCTCAAGTTTTTCTCCATCTGAAAAAATCTCTTCACTACCCTCCACTAAAGTAAATCCTAAGTTTATTGTAGCAGTAGGATTAGTATAATTAATGTTAAGAGTAAAACGTGAGTCTCCTGTATACTCTGTTCTATTTGATGATGTATACATTTTACCTTCTTGTAAGAATTCAAATAGATTAGAATTTAAATTACCTCCAGTGATATCATCATTTGATACAAATGGCAATAATGCTGGTAAATGAATTTCTCCGGCTTGAAGATTAACAATATTAGGGTTGTTAAAATCAATTACCTCATCTGGAGTTGATGCTCCTGATTGATTGAAATTATCTAAACCAAAAAGATTTAAAAATGTACTTCCATTATTAGATCTATCACTGATTGGTGTTGAAAAATTATCAATAATACTAACTTCTAGGCTTTGAGCATCTATATTAGTTGAACCCATAGAATAAACATTTTTGAACATTAAATCCCAAGCAGGATGGTTAGGATGAGATGATTGTGCTTTAATCATTTTTAGCACGAGACTTGAATTTTGTGATGTTACACCTTCTCCAATCTGTAGAATTAACTGACCAGTATCTCTATCTACCAATTGAAAATGAGCTGCTATAATTTCATTTTGCAATGAGTTCTGCATTCTAATAAATCCTAAGTCTTCATTAATAGTGTAGTCTGAACCTCGTTCAAGCCTAATAAATGCACCCTCTTTACTTTTATCAGGATATAATGCAACGTCATTAGGGTCTATATATGCAGTACCAGGATCAGCCTGAGGGTTATTTGAAGCATCTATTTTATAGAGCTCAAAATTTCTAACTACAACATTTCCGATTGGATGTAATCCATTCACTAAAGGGTAGTACGAAGGAATAGAAAGAGTAAATCCTGTTTCATCCACTGTTTCACTGGCACCATTTCTAAACCATTCGTGGATGAAAAAATATAAATTTTTTCTGAAATCGTAATCCTGTATTTGATTGAGCTTAAGCTCTGAAGTACCTTTATATTTTTGTGATTGTTTTTTGGTTTTCTCTAAAGACGCTATGCTTGTAATGTTTACAGGGCCAAGCTTAGTTAATGCTTTTACACCAAATAAACCCTTGTTTGAACCAGAAAAAGTAACAAATTCTGTTGAAGGCAAAGTTAATGAAATATTCCCCATTTCTAATTTTTGAAGTATATCATCATCTTCTCCTTGGTAATCTACTCTAATTGTATTTTCCCAGTCAAAGTCGCGCTCAGAGTTTTGGTCTAAGGATACTGTAATTCTTTCTCCAATTTTTCCTTGAACGTTTAACTGTTGCTTCTGGTCAAATTTAAAATTTGTTTTTTCTTGCTCTCTGAAAGATGATCTTACTAATTCTTGATCCTGATTTACTAATTTCCCTGATAAATTAATGTTACCTTGAACTCTCAAAGATGCTCTACCCAATGCACCCAAATCAATATCAGCAATTTGCATATATCTATCTGTTCTTTTACTAATAGTAGTGTCAGATGCTGAAAGTATAAATGGTTTCGAAAAATTGAATGATTGATTAGATGAATACAAAGAATTAATGTAATCATCAAAAGTTGAAACATAGGGAGCAGAGCTCAATCTATTTAATATTTTTTCTGAAATCACTATCCTTTCAAATGATTCTTCAAAAGATACCTCGTACTTTAAATATTTATCGTTGATAGAGAAAATTCCAATCGGATAATTTGAAAGATCATTTAAGGAATAATTGATTTTAGATTTACTCTTAAATGGATCAAACGAAAAGTCTTGAACAAGGTCTTGACTAATAATTTGACTCAAAAATAATATGAGAAATGTAAATTTTTTCATTTAAATAAGTTGTTGAATCTTTGATACAAATTTTTTAATTGCTAAGCCCCTGTGACTAATCTTATTCTTCTGATCTGAATCCATTTCTGCTAAAGATAAATTCAATTCAGTTGAATAAAATATAGGGTCATATCCAAAACCATTATTCCCAACTCTAGTATTTAGAATCTTGCCTTCGATACTACCTTCTACATGAAAGTCATCTTTACCATCTACATAGGAAATAATTGTTCTAAATCTTGCAGTTCTATAACTATCCTCTATGCCATCCATTCTTTCTAAAAGTTTTGTCATATTTTCTTCATATGTTGCATTCTCTCCTGCATAGCGAGCAGTAAATAATCCAGGGTCTCCATTTAATGCATCTACTTCTAAAATTGTGTCGTCAGCAATAGAGGCAATTTTAGTATGCTCAAAAGCAGTTCTTGATTTTATAAACGAATTTTCTTCAATAGTGTTTCCATCTTCTATAATCTCTCCAATTTCAGGAAAATCAGTTAAGGATAGTATTTCATTAAAAAATGGTTGAATCTTTATAGATATTTCAGAAATTTTGTGTTTATTTGAAGAAGCAATAACAATTTTTTTCATTTCTTAAACTAAGAAATATTTATGTGTTTATTAAATAACTAATATTGCTTACCTTTTCAGGCATTTTTGTTGGCTCTGTAGCTCAGTTGGTAGAGCAGAGGACTGAAAATCCTTGTGTCGGCGGTTCAATTCCGTCCAGAGCCACTTCTTATGATGAAATTCAGTAAAACAAATATAGTAATCATGGTGCTAACTACACTTTTCATTGTGTTTATTGGTTCCTTTTTGAGACAACCAAAAATCTATACTTTTTACAAAGAGCAATTTGTACCAAGTGATATGGATACTGTATTTGAGTTTTTTTCAAGACCAGAAAATCTTGAAAAAATAACTCCATCTTCTATGGGTTTTAATATTATAACTCCTACACCTATAGAAATGAAGGAAGGTGCTATAATTGATTACACTGTAAAAATTTTAGGTGTACCAGTGCGCTGGAGAACAATGATCACTAGCTATAAAGAAAATGAATATTTTGTTGATGAACAGCTTAAAGGTCCTTATAGCTACTGGCATCATAAGCATACATTCAAAGAAGTTGATGGAGGTGTTTTAATCATTGATGAAATCACTTATGCTCTTCCATTGCAAGCATTTAGAAGAATTGTTCATCCAGTTTTGATAAAACCTCAGCTTAATCAAATCTTTAATTTCAGATTTCAAACAATTAAAGATAAATTCAAGTAATGATCAATTACATCCTTTCTAAGTCAAACATAATGATAAATTATGTCGGTTTCACAATTGTATGGTTTTCATGTGTCTACAGTGGAGCAAAAGGAGATCCGATCATTGCTTTAATACCAACTTTTATTTTCTTATTCCTTCATTTTTTAATTGTTACTGATCATCTAAAAGAAGAAATACAACTGATTCTTATTTCGATTATTTTCGGTTTAGTAGTTGACTCAAGTTTTTCTCTACTTGGTATTGTTCAATATAATGGTACATTAGATTTTGCGCCAAATCTAGCACCGTTGTGGATAGTTTGTATGTGGGCAGGTTTTACTGCTCAAATAAATCACGCTATGAAATTTTTGATTGGTAAATATCCATTAATTTGTTTTTATGGTCTACTTGCTCCGCTAGCATATTTAGCTGGAGAAGGTATTGGTGCAGCAGTGGTGACAGATACATACCTATCTTATGGATTTATTAGTATAGCGTGGGCAATTAGTTTATTATCTTTATTCAAAATTTCAGAATATTTAATGGGTAAATGAGATGAAAAAAATTATTTTTTTACTCACATTCATTATCCTTGGCTGTGCATCGCAAAAACCTATTGAACCTAATCAAGTGCTAGATTTTGAT
>Ga0114933_10000576_pt1 | contig 44544 bp, 35 predicted proteins | sample 4SBtaG_FD_89691 | JGI IMG/M metagenome (GOLD analysis project Ga0114933, IMG submission 89691) | Deep subsurface microbial communities from Kolumbo volcano to uncover new lineages of life (NeLLi) - 4SBTROV12_W25 metaG | ecosystem: Environmental > Aquatic > Marine > Volcanic | place: Kolumbo... | reverse complement strand
GGTGGTGGTGGTGGTGGTGTTGGTGGTGGTGTTGGTGCTGCTTCTGCTGCTTCTTGTGCTGTTGCTGTTGCTGGTGTTGGTGTTGTTGTTGTTTCTACTGATGCCACCCCACCAAACATACCCAGTTCACTTGGGCTAGAGTTTTCTAAAACAGATGTAAACATAGCAAATAATTTATGACCATCATATTTTTGCATCAACCTCGAAAACATGTCCTCCGTAATTACATCAGATGTCCTCAGAGATAAAAAAACAAGGTACGTTGCCAAGTCGCTAGTGTTCAGGTCAGATCGATAAAAAGATTGACTATACTCTTGCTCCCACATATCGACTATATCAGGGAGCGAATCCCATGCTATAGCAAGTAATGCCGTTAACTTCACTGTATTTTCACCATTATCACCATATTTAAGCTCTGGAATTTCAACTTTGAGGAACACCTTACATAAAGATTCCAATTCGTCCTGCATCTCGGTGAACGTGACGTGACCCTCGCGATCCGGCTTCGTCGCTGCAATAATATCCAAATGTGTTTTAATACTATCACGCAACTTTTTAAAAACATCTAGTGGTTGTAACGGTTCTAGTTCTCTAGTCAACATCTCTAGATTTGCATTAGTAAGATCTCCAAAAGTACACGCTGAATCATGCATAGAAGAGTCATTAGGCATTGAAGTAAAAGGCAGTCGGTCGATACCCTCGAATGTTTTAAGCAGATGGACTAACCTATTAATGATATGGACGTGATTCACTTCAAAGAACTCGGTCCAATTCTCACCCGCAGAAGTAATCATATCAGCACCCCTTTCTTCTGCAGAAATCTGGAGCTCGTCTTTATGATCTTTTTTGATTATCATCATCGCTGTCTTAGAAAAAGGGTTAAGTATATCATTCCCACTTTCTTGTAATACGGTTTTTAACGAGAGCTCACTCTGCTCACAGAGGTATTGTACTGTGGATGTTATTCCGGCCCGGCACTTGCTAAAGTTCTCCATCGACTTTACCTGACAAACGAAGACATTAGTCAAGGGCGCCTCCTCCTCGCCCACCTGGGCGTCAAGTACACCTCGCTCCTTTTTGGCCGCAGAAGATAAGGCCCTCACTATTGTATGCGCCTCACCATAAAGCTTGTGGAGTACTGTGCTAGCTAATGCCGGTGGATGATTGAATTTGGCCGTTAAGGCGTGGAAGTCGTCTATAGCTATAGCTTTTTTGCTAACCATCCTAGTTATAATATCACTGCCTTCCCCAACAACAAGCTCTTCCTTCTCCTCTTCTGGTCTATCACTCTCAGGTATATCTCTGAGTTTGGTTAATATTAGTTGTTCTGTTTCTGCTGCTGATTGTTGTTTATTGTGGCTTTTTATCAAGCTAAAAATAAAAATCTTAAAGTGATAAAACTCTATTTTTTCGGCATTCGTTAAGTATTTAAAAAAATCGTCTAAAAGCTCCAAAAGATCATCAGTTATATGCTCTTGAGACCCCTCTGAGCTCATTATAGCTGATGAATCAAGAGTAATATCACTACTAGTCACTGCCTCTCTGAAAGAACGAAGTTTGCTTTCTTCTTGTGCTGCTGCTTGTTCTGCTGCTTCTGCTGCTGCTTGTTCTGCTGCTTGTTCTGCTGCTTGCTCCGTCTTCAGCTGACGTTGAATCACGTTCAGATTAGAAATAAGTTGCTTTAATGCAGGCAATATGATTATTTTCGTCGATTCTGGTAAGTTTTTTTTCTTAATTGCCGCGTTGAGTTGACCGAATGCATCATCTAACAATTGCTGTACCATGTCAGAATAAATCCCATCCGGGGAAAGAATACTTAATTCCTTTAATAAGTTATTAATTTGAGATTTTTCGCTTTTATGCTTCTCATTCTTAAGTCTGGAGAGATACACAGTATTATGATGTGTTTGTAAAGTATTTGAAATTTTCTGTGGACTAGGCATATGTATCCTCACATTCATACATTCATACATTCCGCATGCTTTAGCTATCAATAAAATTAAGCTTTATGCTTTCAAAGCAACAATAAAGTACGATGACCAGGCATTATGACGCCCTAATTTTATTAAGAAAATATGACGCCCTTCCGATAAGCGACCAAGCAAAGTTAAAGCCTTACATATAATACCGCCCAAACATTAAACTAATGTTAAATAATCCATTTAAATGATTTTTTTTGATCATTATTTTTTATCTATCTGATTTTTAGAGAACTTCACTATAACGTGCCATCCTAATAATTTTGGGACTACCCACATCCTGAAAAAATCGAACTGACATCAGATGAATTCAATAAAATGGAAAATAACGATGTAACTGTCATTGCAATATTATAAAAATGACCTTGTTTAAAACACCTATGGATAAGCACACAAAGCAGCTACTCCTCCCGTATGAACAAACACCACGTGCTCATTGCGACTAAAGGTGTTTTTTTGGATGAGGTCGATCAAGCCTGCTAATGCTTTGCCGGTATATATTGGGCAGGTGATAATGCCTTCATGTTGACATAATAGTTTGATCGCTTCATGCATGGCATCTGTGGGTAAGCAATAGCAATAGCCATCGCCCATGTAATCTTGATTGACATTAATATCGCTGGGTTGAATCAGATCTGGCTGATTGATGAGTGCTGCCGTGTCACAAGCCAGTTGATAGTTGCCTTGCTTGAGTTGTTCTTGTGTTAAGCAAATACCCGTGCCAGTGACGGTCGCAGGGTGGCTGCTAGCTTTTATGCCGCTACTTGATCGCGGTATCCAGGAGAGTCAAATAAAATACCTGAAGCACGGGGCGACGATGGCAACGTCATCAAGCTCTTGGATTGTTACCGCAGTCTACGGGCTTGGGGACCAGGCCCGTAAGGTGATGCATGTTCTATAGAACTGTTGCGCCAAATTCCATTCGTCAGGGGAGCGCTAGGATAATTTTTTTTATTTAATACTTTCTCAAGCTTATTTCTAAAACAATAACCTTCCCTTTTACTTATTTCGGAAGTTTTAAATGCGTCTGGATCAGATTTAAATAAAACCAAGGATTCTTCAGTAAGCAAGCCCTCTTTTGCTAGATTAAGCAGCCCCTCATATGCACCTTTTTTAATCTTAGGACGATCATTTATATATTCGAATAAATTATGATATAAGGCATCACTTAAGGGTGTACCGGAGTTGACACATGCTGACATCACTTTAAAAAGATCACGCCGCTGGTGGTCATCCAAATTTTTAAAAAATAGTTGAATTTCGCTTGTTATACTTATCCCGGGAAAGCTTTTATGTAAAAGTTGAGCAACCTTAGTTTTGTCTTCAATTTCGCGGTATTTATCTGATTTTCCTGTTGAATAATCACTTCCTAATATAGAATCAACTGCTGCCGCGTATGCCGTCCCTAATTCATTTTCTAAACGTTCTGTGCCCAAAACCTTATATTTATCTCCCCATAATCTTGTTGGATCTTCCTGACTGATTATTATTTCAATAAGTTTTTCGTTGGCTTTTTCGTTGGCTAAATAGTCCAGGAAAGAACCTTCATCCCTATCGGCGCCATAAGCTGATAAACACCTGATTATTATTTCAATAATTTTTTCTCTGTTTGAATAGCCCAGGAAAAACCTTTCATCACTAGCGACGTCACCAGCTAATAACCAGCAGTAATAATCATTAAGGTCTTTTCGAATTTTTTCGCTGTTTGAATAGTCCAGGAAAAACCCTTCATCACTAGCGGCGCCACCAACTAATAACCAGCGGCAAAAATCATTAAGGTATGTTTGAAATTTGTCGTTTTCTGTGGGTTCAGTAGCACTAGCATTGACTGCAGTAACATTAGCGATGACCGCCTTTCTGACCTCGCCAATGAGGATGAACATCCTTATTGATTCATTAATTAAATATGGGGGCAGTGTTTCTACTGACAGATTACTAAGTAATCGTTTTAACATTAGGTCTGTTAGATCTGTAAAGTCATCGATATTCATAATGCTTCCCCATAAGTTAATTGATTTTTTTTGCCATAATCAACTTGATTTAACTAAGCCCGTCCGATAACCAGCTGTACAAATTAAATACAGAAGTTATGAATAAACCCTATCTCCTTATCAGGACCGACCTGGTCAGTATGGGCACTGTACACAAAAGATACAGTAATGTCCATTGGTTTATGCGGTTTTAGTGGGCCTATCGACGTGGATCCTGCGGTCAAGCCACAGGATGACAGTGTCCATGCACGGGGTGACGACAGTATGATAAGACTTAAGGCGTGGGACGAAGACAACTATCACAGTCATATCTTGTTTCTAATTTTTGCGCGATACGTATAAACTTACTCACAAAGACACCAGTTAAATCACACATAGTAGAAATATCTGCATTTGGTAGTGTTTTATCTATTTCTTCCGCTGTAGCTATACTGCCATCACCACGATCTATAACTATTACTTCTTGCTCTTTTGCTGGATGCAACTTATATAGCGATGAATCAGGACCTTTACCGCCCATATAAACCGTAAGAAAACAACCACCTTGCATAGGCTGCATAGGCCTGCCTAATTGCTCCAAAATATTTTTAGTCATACAAGGGCCAAGTTCAGAACCCATATTTAACAAGGCATAATAGTAACCACGCTCAACACCGCCGCTTACACTCAAGCTGTCATCACTATAGAGCTGAAGCATAACATGGGCCTTCTCCAGGGCTGCTAATCTTTTATCTCTGAAAGCAATAGCGCCATCGCCCTTGCTCATACGTGACAACTGCTCATCTCTAGAGACAACTGTCGTCCCAGTTACAAAGCGAACCTCTATACCATTTCTTTTTAAAATATAAGCTGCCGCTTTCATGCTATCTAGAATGGGCTCACACAATGCCGTATCACGCTCTGACAATTGAGTGCGCGGCAGACGAACGAAAACGTTCAATGGATTACTAGGACCACCAATACCGCAACCCCCCTCCGGAGGAACTAACTTAGAAGCAGCTGCTGGTTTTAACTCCGACTTAAATATCCTCCTATAATTAACGAGACGACCAGCCCTTGTACAACCCCTAGCTGCTACATACATACTCAATCCTTAAAAAAATAGTCGTACAAGCTACCCTCCTTAAACTGGGGGTGGTAACTTCACATAATGATTAGGTGATATTATAAAATAGACCTACTTAAATCTTCATCTTCCACTAATGCAGATAACTTCTCGTCGACATACTCTTTATTAATTTCAACAGATGAACCACTCTTATCGGTAGCATCAAATGAAACTTCATCTAACAAGCGCTCCAGCACAGTATGTAACCGCCTCGCACCGATGTTTTCAGTTTTATCATTAACCTGAAAAGAAACCTGTGCAATTGCATGCACACCATCTTTAGCAAATGATAGATTAAAGTCTTCTGTTGCCATTAATGCAGCATATTGCTCGGTTAAAGATGCATCCGGCTCTGTTAATATGCGTTCAAAATCCTCAACCTTAAGTGCACTCAACTCTACCCTAATTGGAAACCGGCCTTGCATTTCAGGGATTAAGTCTGATGGCTTAGCTAGGTGAAAGGCGCCTGATGCAATAAATAAAATATGATCTGTTTTAATCATGCCATACTTAGTGCTTACAGTTGTACCCTCAACTAGTGGCAACAAATCACGCTGAACACCCTCACGAGAAACATCGCCACCGGTATCTCTTCGCTTAACAATCTTATCTATTTCATCAATAAAGACTATACCGTTTTGCTCAACACTCTCTATGGCATTAACTTTAATTTCATCCTCATTAACTAACTTAGCGGCCTCTTCATCTGTTAATTGCTTTAAAGCATCTTTAACTATCAAGCGTTTCTTGTTCGTTTTTTTGCTAGCACTACTTTCCATCATCTGCTGCAACTGACCTACCATTTCCTCCATGCCAGGCGGGCCCATAATATCAAAGCTTGCACCAGAAGCTAAGATATCAACTTCTATTTCTTTTTCATCAAGCTGACCTTCACGTAACTTTTTACGATACAACTGTCGCGCTGATGACTCAGACTGAACACTAACCTCTTTTTCTTCAACAGGGGCATCGGCAAACTCACCTCTAGGTGATGGCACTAAAATATCCAGCACGCGATCTTCGGCCTTCTCTTCAGCCTTACTCCGCATCTTCTGCATAGCTTGCTCACGAGTCATTTTAATCGCCATATCCATCAGGTCTCTAATAATAGAATCAACATCACGACCTACATAGCCAACCTCAGTAAACTTTGTTGCTTCAACTTTAATAAAAGGAGCGCCAGCTAAGGCGGCTAAGCGACGAGCAATCTCAGTTTTACCAACACCTGTTGGGCCAATCATTAAGATGTTTTTTGGTGTTATCTCCAGACGCAAATCAGGAGATACATTTAACCTACGCCAACGATTACGCAATGCAATAGCTACGGCACGCTTAGCTGCATCTTGCCCAATAATATGACTATCTAATGCGGATACAATTTCTCTTGGTGTTAGGTTCATTTCAATATTCATACTCATAATAAGACCTTTAATAATATTAAGTTATAACTACTTTTTTAAATGAGAAAACTAAACATCGCTATCTAGCTCTTCTATAACTAAGTTAGTATTAGTATAGACACAGATATCTGCTGCAATTTTTAATGATTGCTCGACAATAGACTTAGCATCTAAATCAGTATTATCTAGCAATGCTCTTGCCGCTGACTGTGCAAAATGTCCGCCAGAGCCAATTGCCATTAAGCTATCTTCAGGCTCAATCACATCACCATTACCCGTTAAGATTAAAGATGACTTCTGATCCGCAACTAAAAGTAAAGCCTCCAACCGACGCAGTACTTTATCTGTGCGCCAATCTTTTGCCATTTCAACTGCAGACCTAACTAAATTTCCTTGATGTTTCTCTAACTTACCCTCAAAGCGCTCAAATAAAGTAAAAGCATCTGCCGTACCACCAGCAAAACCACTTAATACCTTATTGTTAAATAAATGCCTAACCTTGCGGGCATTCCCCTTTAAAATAGTTGGCCCCATAGAAACTTGACCATCGCCACCTATGACCACCTTACCGTGACGCCTAACAGATAAAATGGTGGTTCCTCTATATTGCTCCATACCAACTCCTATAAAAAATCAATGTTAAGCTGCATATGGGGATAGGCAATGTAAATTCAAGTAGACGACTTCGGAGAATATGATACTGGAAAAGACTTGATCTTTATTAGTGCCAGCTTGCGTTGATCTTTTTCTGTATCACCAACTGTTGCATAAGGCCCAATTAAAACCTTATATAGAGTCTTAAACTTGGATTTTTCCACAACAATCAAAGAAGAATAACCAAGCAGGGCCAATCTATCTGAAAATAGATGTGCATTTTTTTTATCTTTAAATACAGCAAGTTGCAATGCGACAGATGAATCATGCTGAACAACGGTAGGCCTAGCAGCAGCCTTGACACTATCTTTACTTAAAGGCAGTTCGGTGTAAAAGTCATACGATGGCGCCAAGCTCTTAACCGCGGATGACGTCACCGCATCAGCTGGACTTACAGCACTTATTATTCCTGTATTTTTTGTAGTAAAAATCTCAGGGATAGCATAAAAAAACAACATGCTCAGCGCGCAAAATAGCAGAAAAACTAACACACCAATAGTTAATACACGCAACATATTAGCGTGGCCCTAATTATCTTGACTCTGCGTTTCTACAACAGATGAATCAGCATCACCATTAGACGCAGCTATAGCATCAGCATCACCGTTACTATCACTGTCACTATCACTATCACTGTCACTGTCACTGTCACTATTAGTATCAGCATTACTAACAGTGAAGTTAGGAGCTAAACCATTAACTGTTGAGACTCCTTTGACATATTTAAAAGTCAGGCGCAAACTGTCTTGGCTTTGAATAAGCATTTTATTATCTATAAGCCCCTGAACTATCTTCTTAGATTTTTGTTGCGCTACATCCATGCTAACTTCTGGGCCATTACCTAGCAGACTTAAAGTATGATCTATTTGCGCGCTCATACTTTCAAGCCATAGCCTGGGAGCATCCAAGTTAGCATCGACAGCAGATGTTGTTATTATTTCCATCTCGTTTTTAGTGGCCGGAATTGTCAGTTTACCCGTTAATTTAACCGGACCACTATTGCTACTATAGTCCATATTTAAACTACCATTTAACCCGCCTTTTAATACCTTTAAGGCTGGAAATAACAGTGCTTTCGTATCAATAGACTGCGCCGCACCAACAACATTCTTACCCGTTACACTTTGTTGCGTATTATTTACCTTGTCTTGTAAATCGCCTAAACTTGATGAAACTATATTGTCTATATTTAAACTTGCATTAAATGGACCTGTGGATACTTTACCCGATGTGGCTTTACTAAAAGATGCATACAAACCAATTGATGTTGTACTATCTTTAGGCTGAACAGCCGAACCTATTTCTAAATCATCTACCAAATGGCTACCGCTGTGTGACTCCAGCAGCATAGTTTTAATATTTACTACACGCTTACCTGAAACAATGCTTCCTTCTTTGCGAAAATTACTGTTAATAGCAGCATCATGCAAAGTTATACTGGCTATCAAAGGACCGCTATCATGAACTGTAACTGATCCTACATTCCAAGAAGAAACGCCACGTGATTTATCTAATGCGAAACTACTTTCTGCTACTACATCTTTAACAACACCAACACCATGACCAGTTACAATATTCCACTTTGAAATATAAATACTAGTTTTAACATTCTGCAGCAAGCTAATAGAGCTAAGCGACTCAAGCTGCATAGTCTTATTATTAATGGACGCATCAACTACAGCTTCTGCAAAATGCAATGACATGCCAGAGTTGGGTTTTTTTGCAAACACAAACAGCCCGTGATGAATATCTAGATCTACATTAAAGCTACTATCATCTTGAGTTACACCAAACAAATTCATCATAGCTGGATCTGTAACTGTGACCTTAAGCTGACCTGTGGAGTGAAAGAAGCTACGACGATAGTCCTGCATGGAAACTTGTAACCCAGGATTATTGCTAGCTATTTTGTCTAGCCACTTAGCATAATTTGACTGAATCACATAACCCATTCCATATGGCACCGCAAAACAAACAATTAAAATTAAAACAACTAACGAAACTATGCTGCTGCGTAACCATGACATATTTAATTCTCCATTTAAGACTGCCCGATACCATATCACATTTTTGTAGGAGCATTAAGCCCCAATAAACTAAGACCGTTTTTTAAAACCTGACCAACCGCAACAATACAAGCAAGCCTTGCATTTCTAAGATTGGTATCATCAACTAAAAATTGACTAGCGTTGTAGTAACTATGGAACTGACCAGCAAGACCATGCAAAAAGCCAGCTAGTGTATGCGGCTCATACTTTAATGCGGACGCCAATAATGTTGCCGGATATTGATCTAAAGTTTTCAATAACTCTCGCTCATGCGAACCAACAAGCAAAGAAACGTCTGATTCAATTAAATCATCAGAATCAAGAGATTCACACTGTGATAATACACTACATATTCGAGCATGAGCGTATTGTATATAATAAATAGGATTTTCATTATTATGTGACTTTGCCAACTCTAAATCGAAATCCAAATGCTGCTCAGGCTTGCGCATAACATAAAAATATCTAGCCGCATCATTGCCAACCTCAGTGCGCAGCTCCCGTAAAGTTACAAACTGACCACCACGAGTAGACATGCTGACTTTTTCTTGCCCACGATATAATATTGCAAATTGAACCAAAAGAATTTTCAATCGTCCAGGGTCTTCGCCTAAACCATGTAAAAATGCATTAATTCTGGCTATATAACCATGATGATCAGCACCAAAAATATCTATCATCTGATCATAACCTTGGCGGTACTTATACAAATGATAAGCAACATCTGATGCAAAGTAAGTGGGATGTCCATTCTCTCTTACCAGCACCCGGTCTTTGTCGTCATCAAACTCTGTTGATTTAAACCAGGTAGCACCATTTTTCTCATAAACATAGCCATGATCTTGCAATAATTTCAAACTAGCATCTAACAAACCATCATGCATTAGCTTGCTTTCATAAAACCATTCATCGTAATTTACACCAAATTCGCCCAAATCATTTTTAATGTCATCTAATATACTCTCGAGACTAAAACGTCGAATACGATCAAACTCATCATCTCCTAAGATAGCAATAACCTGATCTATGCATGCATCTATAAAAGCATCCGCACTATTTTGGTCATACTGCTCAGATAAAGAATCAAACCATGACATATCATTTATTTCAGTTACGTTACCTTCTTGAAGCACGCATTTTGCTATATCTGTAATGTAGCCGCCCTGATAAGCACTTGCGGGCAATGCTATAGGTACTTGCCGCAACTCTTGCATACGAAACCAAACACTAATACCTAATATTTTCATTTGGCGACCAGCATCATTAACGTAGTACTCTTGATGCACATCAAACCCTACAGCCTTAAGCATACTAGCAACACAAGAACCAAAAGCAGCGCCACGACCATGGCCTACATGCAATGGTCCGGTTGGATTAGCGGATACATATTCAAGATGAATGGATTTACCAACGCCATGCTCAGCCAAGCCAAAGTTATGTTTTTGCTGAAGAATACTAGGTATGATGCTTTGCAATATGCCTGGCGCCATAGTGAAGTTAATAAACCCAGGCCCAGCTATAGCGATATTATCAAACAGCTTATTTGCTTGCATGCCAGCTAGTATATTGTCAGCAAGATCTCGTGGCGACATATTAGCTTTTTTTGCCAACATCAACGCTATATTAGATGCATAATCCCCATGACCTATATCTTTAGTGCGCTCGACCAAGACATCTGATGATTTAATGTCGGCAAAAATGGAATTATCCATTTGCTGCACGCTATCAGCTATTGCCTGTTGAACTTTATATTTAATGCTGTTCATTTTATATACCATCAGTTAAAATTGCGCTAAATTGTAACTCATTCATCTAAATTTAAATACCATATTGTTACCAATAAATATCTGAATGACACATAGCTGTTACAAAGAAATAGCAAAGTGCAGATTCATAATTAACGCGAGAAAAAAAATGCCAGTCAATCAAGAATCAACAAATCTAACTCAAGAAGACTACAAAAAGAATCTTTTAGAACTACTTGAACAATGCAATCAAAATAATACTCTTGTAATCAATGCACTTCTGCCAGATCTAATGCAGTACCACATTGAATTCACAAATGAAAATCAACAACAACAAAACTCTTTACCCGCGGAAGTATCAGGAAATAGCACAAAACTTGCACAACACATATATAATAATAGTAACGCCGTTAAAGAATGGAAGGAATTCAGAGATACAAACCAAACACGCACTATAAAAGTCAATAATGCACCAATACAAGAAAGTAACAATAAAATGAAACAAAATCTCCAGCTAGAGATAATACAGATAATACAAGAGGCAAGCACACATAAACCGACACTACCGGTTGTTCGTGGTGGTAGTGGTGGACCCTCCTGGAGTGTTGGTTTCTTTTGTCTTCCATGGGGGGGTGATACAGCTGGCAATACACGACGACCACCGCCACCGCCACCACCTTCCGTTCGTGGATAGCAGCACCAAAACATATGCAACCATTAGAACAAGAACAGGCCACTTCAAAAGTAGTTATGAAAAACAATAAGGATTAATAGCGCTATTTTTAATCTCCTATTCAGGGATATCATCAGATAAAGTATCAGATCCGCTGCCCTTCTAATAGGGCATTATAATGATGATGATGACCACCATCACCATCCGCATCATAACTTTCTTGGTCCCTTATATTAAACTCATCATAATATCTCAATATTTTCACCAACATGTATAAAAAAGTAGCTGCTGAACCAGAAATTACAAGACCAGCTAGAATCCTGCTAAAGTCATCTTTTACGACGACGTGCTGGTCATCATAATACCTCTCACAAATATCTATAATTTCTGGCGGGCACTGGTCTATCTTTGCATCAAGCGTCTCACCCTGAAAGACCGCCTTGTCAGCCAGACCGTCAAAGTAGCCAGTCGCAATACTTAGTGGCAACATAAATGCAACATATAACAACAGTAATGGTAATTGTTGGTTATATCTATATGCGTGATAGAAACTACATGACCCAACGAAGATTGATACTACTGCAACTGTAAAACCAGTAAATGCGGGACCAGCATCTGAATCTAACCCTCCTAACGATGACAAGCCTAAAACCTCATCCAGACCATTCAAAAAGTCGTCACATTTTTCGCTACAAGAATCTACTGAACCTTTAGCCTTATTTGCATTCGCTCTAATCAGCCACATAGCAAACACGTTGCCTGCAAAACAACCGCCGGATGGAAGCAAAGCCATACCAGGAAGCAAAGCTATAACACCCACATCATTTTTATTTATATTTGGCATAATTAAACCCTTAGTATCACCAGCTCTCTACGCAAAAGATATACCGCCAACCATCAAACCTCAATAACCATTGAAAAGTAACACAAAATAATATTTATTTAATTATTGTTAGCATTTAGAGATGATTTATAGTTGCATTGCTCACTCGCACTTAACCTGTTGTCTTCCCGGGGCCTGGATATTTTATTTGGTTTTTCTAGATTCCGTGGTCAAGCCACGGAAGGGCGAACAGCGGTGTTTCAAAGCGAACGGAGCATGTTGAATAAAACTGTAAAACTTACCTAACGTAACACGCGCCCGGTAAGAGCATCACAAATAGCAGATGAGCTAGCATTGCCACCGACATCTCCGGCAACAACATTTGATATATTCGGATAAAAATATTTGTGACACGTGGCAACATCAAGCGCCGGAGATAATCCAGATACATTAGCACTACTAGAGATAATCGGACCACCAAAGAGATCACTCAACTCTCGAACAACCGGGTGAGAACTAATACGAATAGCAACAGTTTTATACTCTCCCAGCACGCCTTTAGGAGCATTATCTCTAACCGGGAAAAGCCAAGTAATGTGGCCTGGCCAGGTAGCCATAATAGCATCCATTCTTTCCTTAGGAACATCACCAATAAGATGTTTAACCTGACTAAAACTAGATGCTACTAAAATAAAACCATGCTTGAATTCACGCTGCTTTAACTGCAGCAACATATCAATCGCATTAGGATTATATGGATCACAACCAATACCATACATCGCCTCTGTAGGGTAGATGATCAAATCACCTTGCCGTAGATCTAGCACTGCTTGCTTAACTGTAATTATATTCATGTTGCTTACTACAAAGATAATACCTAGTCTTTATTATCACCATCAGAAAAATCAACCGCATATTTACAATTAGGCTGTGGGCACACTTTTTGTGTTCCATTTTTCTTGGTTGTCTTAACCGATAAGATAGGCCAATTACAGTCTGGGCACGATTCATTAACAGGGAGGTTCCAAATTGCATATTCACACTTAGGATAATGCTCGCAAGAGAAAAATACTTTACCACGACGCGACTTACGCTCTAAGATATTGCCGGCTTTACATTTAGGACAGCAAACCTCTGTATTTTTTGGCTTTTCCAATGGCTCAATATGCTTACAATCTGGATAGTTACTACAACCAATAAACTTGCCGTACTTGCCATGACGCACAAGCAAGTCTGATTTACACTTAGGGCAAGACCTATCTTTGATGGTTTCCTGTAATGCTTCCTGTTCACCATCGATGCTTCGAGTATAAGAGCAGTCAGGAAATGCAGTACAACCAACAAATCGGCCAGTTCTACCTAAACGTATTGATAACGGCTTAGAACACTCAGGACATGACTCATCCATTTTTTCTTGCGTTACATCTGCGCGCTGCACATTCTTTTCAATATCATCAATTAAAGCCTTAAACGGAGACCAGAACTCATCTAGTAATGGAACCCATTCTTTATCGCCAGAGGCAACAGCATCCAAACTATCTTCCAGATGGGCTGTAAAATCATAATCTACATATTGAGCAAAGTATTCAGTTAAAAAACGCTTAACAACACGGCCAACATCGGTTGGATAAAACCTCTTTTGATCTAATAAGACATATTCTCTATTTTGTAGCGTACTAATAATTGAAGCATACGTTGAAGGACGACCAATGCCATGCTCTTCTAAAGCCTTAACTAAACTAGCCTCTGTATAGCGTGGCGGCGGATCAGTGAAGTGCTGAGTTGGAATAACATCATTTAACTTAATGGAATCACCCTTATTCATCGACGGTAATATTTTAGAATCACTATCGTCACTTTTCTTATCATCAAATCCTTCTGAATATACAGACAAAAATCCAGGGAACTTAATAACCGAACCATTTGCTCTAAATATACTCTCTCCAGCAGCAAGATCAATTGCAACCGTATCCATAACAGCATCAACCATTTGGCTTGCAACGGCTCTTTTCCAAATTAAATCATATAGCTTAATCTGCTCTTTTGATAAATAAGACGTTAGATCACTAGGTTTCCTCAGTGCTGATGTTGGCCTAATAGCTTCATGCGCTTCTTGTGCATTTTTAGACTTAGTTTTATAAGTTCTAACACTATCTGGTACATTCTCTTTACCAAAATTATCCGCTATAGCTTGACGAATTTCATCTATTGCTTCGGCCGCCATATTTACAGAGTCAGTACGCATATAGGTAATTAAACCAGCATTACCTTCTTCGCCAATATCAATACCTTCATATAGTTGCTGAGCTATACGCATTGTACGCTGAGTGGTAAACCCTAGCTTCCTAGATGCCTCTTGCTGTAATGTGGATGTAATGAAAGGAGCTGCAGGCTTGCGCTTGCGTTGCTTTTTAATAACTTCTGTAACCTGTAAAAAACCATCAGCCTGCTTTAAAATTTTAGCCTGGGCTGCGTGCGCTGTCTTTTCATCAGTAATGCTGAATTGATCTAGCTTTTCACCATCATAATTAATTAAACGTGCGGTAAAGTCTGAGCTATTTGCTACAAGACCAGCTTCAATTGTCCAATACTCCCGCTTAATAAACTTTTCTATTTCTTCTTCACGCTCGACTATCATGCGTAACGCAGGGCTTTGCACACGACCAGCTGACAGTCCTCGTCTAATTTTCTTCCACAACAATGGGGACAATGTAAAGCCAACCAAGTAATCTAACGCACGTCGTGCTTGCTGCGCATCAACTAATGACATCAAGAGCTCTCTTGGATTAGCGGCTGCATCTTGTACTGCTTTCTTTGTGATTTGATGAAATACTATACGCTTTATAGTTTTTCCTTTTAATACCTTTTTGTCTTTTAACATTTCAACTAAATGCCAAGCAATTGCTTCGCCTTCGCGATCCGGATCCGTTGCTAACAATAAGCTATCGCATGACTTCATTGCCTTTCGTATAGCTTCAAAGTTTTTTGCATTTTTTTCTATTAACTGATATTTCATAGCGAAGTTATTATCGACTTCAACCGCGCCAGATTTAGGTAATAAATCCCGCATATGGCCATATGAAGCCATAACTTGATAATCTTTGCCCAAATACTTTTTAATCGTCTTTGATTTTGCCGGTGATTCTACTATCACTAAATGCTTTGTCATATTTCAATCTCAATCTCAATTGATTACATTATTGTAGCAGCCCAGGTGATGGGCCATCACTTAAAATTAATAATTCTAATTTTTTTAATGCCGTAGAACTACCAGGGAAGTTAGATAAAACCATAAATGACACCCATTTAATTAAACTAACATCTATATCTGAAATATTTAATTTCAAAGTAAAGTGAACAATTAACTCAAATACAGCCCAAGGTACAACATCGCAACGAAGCATATGCAATAAAAAAGCACGACACTCATTATCGAAGATAAACCTTTCCTCAGGAGAAAAAATCCTGATACCCTTTGGGGTTTCAACAGCATATTCTATATCAGTTAAGTTACTTAGCTCTTCAAGCCACTCTACAGCTCTAGCAATAGAATCTTTACCAAAACCTGCTTTTTTTAGATCCTCAAAAACGCCATCATCGATACGATCACAAATATCAAAATCGATATTAAGACTCAATTCTTTCGGGAAGTAATTGTTAAATAAGTACATTAATACATGTATTGTGGTTTCTTGTGTCATTACCTTTCTCGTATATAACCACCAGCAATTCTAGAGACATAACCTTTACACTCTAAAATTAACAACATTGCCCCAACAGATGTAACGTCTTGCTTACTACGCCCAATAATGCAATCTAAAGTGGTTGTTTTATAATCGACACACTCTAGCAGTTTATATTGATTAGAATCAAGGTCATATTCTGTTGCTTTTTTGGCCATACCATCAGGGCAGGCATTATGATCAACTCCAGACTGCTGGTTACTGCCTATATTTAAAGATAAAACAACATCTTCCGCATTTTCAATTAACTCAGCACCCTGTCTTATTATATGATGACACCCCCTGGCAGACAGACTACCAATAGCTCCTGGCACCGCAAATACATCCTTTCCTTGCTCTAAAGCATGAGCAACAGTAATTAATGAGCCACTATTACATGTGGCGGCCACAACAATAACGCCAAGCGATAACCCACTAATGATTCTGTTTCTTCTAGGAAAATGGTAAGGCAGCGGCCTTGCATTTAAAGCATGCTCACTAACTAAAACTCCATTATCAATAATCTCTTCCGCCAACCTCTTGTTTTTTATAGGATAAATATGACTCAAACCACTACCAAGCACTGCGATTGTTTTGCCCTGAGCCTGCAGAGCTCCACGATGAGATGCTGCATCAATCCCCAGAGCCAGGCCACTCGTTACCACCAAACCATGCCTAGATAGGCTGCTAGCTAATTGCATTGCAGTTTCTAAAGAATGATGCGACGCCTTCCTGCTACCAACAATCGCTATTTGTTTATGCTGTAAATGATCAATCAGGCCTTTTACATATATTGCAGGAGGTGATGCTGGAATATGTTTTAACAGCTCAGGGTAACGGTCATCATCCCATATAAGGATTGCCTGACCTTTTTGCTCTGACCATATGATTTCCTCTTCAATTTCTTTTAATGGCGGTGATAATAGCGCATGTATAGTTGCACTTTTTAAGCCTAAAGCCTGGAGTGCAGCCTTGCTTTGCTGAAAAATTGAATCGATAGATCCAAAATAATCTAACATCGACCTAATACGAACAGGACCTAAACCAGGCGCTTTGATTAATGCCAACCATAACTCTAGCTTAGCGGTAGATGCCACCATACACTCCCATATTATAAAGTGGACACTACAATATACACACACCCATACAATACAATACCGTAATTAATACCTAGGAGAATCCAACCATTTATCTCAGCTAGTTTTGAGAAAACCAACCAACAGCCGCCATGTTACAGCCTTATTACAAACAAGCATACGCCCGACACACTGCCGACACTCAAACGCAATAGGCTAGCCCACAGCAACAATCACAAGGGGGAAAAAAATGAAATACTTACTAAAGAACATTATAAAAACTGGAATTATAGCTGTACTATCTATAGGAATAATACTACCAATTGGTAGCTATGCTAACAGCCCAGACGATATGTCATCAGCCATGAAACAACAAACTACCGTGGCAATAGGAATAGCCGCCATTTTTGCTGTATCTGCAATAGTCGTGGCTAACATACATAAAAATGACATAACTCACCGCACGGTTATATACGAGACCTAAGCCAGGATGCTGCGTCATCTTCATTGAAGATATGAAATTATACTGTATTATCCAATCTATGATCAGCCGCTATAACCAATACCATAAGGCGTGATTTAAAGGTAACTAACAAAAAATTACTAATGGCTAAACATATAATGAATATAATATTTGCAGGATCACCTGAATTTGCTCTACCTAGCTTTAATGAAATATTAAACACTAAACACAAAATAGCGGCAGTATACACACAGCCAGATAGACCAGCAGGCAGAGGTAGAACACTAAGTCCAACCGTAATTAAAAGTGCAGCACTAGAACATAACATACCAGTGCATACACCAAATAACTTTAAAGATCAGCAAACAATAGATCAGCTAAAGCAATATAGTCCAGATATAATAGTTGTTGTTGCATACGGCATGCTATTACCGCAAGAGGTATTAGACATTCCTCGTTTTGGCTGTATCAACCTACACCCATCATTACTACCCAAGTGGCGTGGAGCAACGCCAGTACAATACACATTACTCCATGGCGACAAATCTACAGGAGTTACAATAATTCAAATGGAAAAAGGCATGGACTCAGGCCCCATTCTACTACAGCAAACCAGCAGCATAACACCAAATGAAACTAGCAAAACCTTACTTGCAAAGCTCGCCATACAAGGAGGGTTAGCCATCACGAAAACAATAAACAATATCGAAAGCTATAGACTATCTGCCACACCACAACAACATCACCTTGCAACATATACTAAAAAGATTCATAAGCAAGATGCAGACATTGATTGGACAAAAACAGCTAATCAAATAAATTGTCAAATACATGCATTCAACCCATGGCCAATTGCAAGCACAACCTTTAACAATAAAACTATTCGCATATGGTCATCGGTAGTTATTACTGATAACACAACCGAGCCACCTGGCACTGTAGTAAATGTAAATAAAGACGGCATAGATATCCAAACAGGCAACGGCATTTTACGCATAACCAATCTACAATCACCAGGCAAAAAACCAACTGAACATACTGTTTTTATTAATGCCAACCAAAAAACATTAATACCTCTACAAACTACCATGGGGCAATGAAATGCTAATCATTCTAGATAGAGATGGTGTCATCAATGAAGACTCTCCTAACTATATAAAACACCCAGGAGAATGGAAGACCATAAATGGTAGCGTCCAAGCTATAGTCAAACTAAAGCAAGCAGGTCATAGGGTTTGCATTGCAACTAACCAATCAGGAATCGCCCGAGGGTATTATACAATAGAAACACTAGATCAAATTCATCAGTTACTAATAAATGAACTAAAAAAATTTAATACCGAGATAGATGCTATTTTTTATTGCCCACATACAGATGAAGACTTATGCCTCTGCCGAAAACCAAAACCAGGAATGTTACTACAAGCACAAAATAAATTTAATATATCAGGTGATAATACTGTATTTATAGGCGACTCATACAGAGACTTTCAGGCGGCACAATCAGCTCAATGTAAGTTCATCTTGGTTGCAACAGGCAATGGACTTAAAACCAAACAAAAACACAACCTAGATACGCCATACTACAAAGATCTAGCTCATGTTTTGTTGCCACAAACCTAACAAGGATAATTATGCTATCTATAATTGCTGCTATGACCTGTGATCGCGTTATTGGATATAAAAACAAAATGCCATGGCATCTACCAAGCGAGCTTAAACATTTCCAACAAATAACAAAACATAAAAGTATAATCATGGGGAGATCAACCTATGAAAGTATCGGTCATGCTCTACCTAATAGGCGCAATATAGTTTTAACCACACAAAAAAATATAGTATATAGCGATGCTAAAACTTGCAGTAATATTCATGAGGCCCTTAATGAATGCGACTATGAAAACAACAATGAAGTAATATTTATTGGCGGGGAAAGTATTTACAAACAAACAATACACTTGGTCGATCGCATGTACCTTACAATAATAGACCTTAAGATAAAGGGAGATGCCTTCTTTCCACCATGGGATAGCGCTAATTGGGAATGCATCAAAGAAACCGAGCATTTAGCAGACCAAGACAACCCTTGCAATTATAAATGCCTCTGGCTAGATAAAAAATAGACTATTTTATTAATGGCGAACGGCGCGGGTATCAAGGCGCCAACATGCTAGCCAATATTACCCGATTATTACTACCAGAGTACAGGCTATACCTGCATGACATAAGCATAGACCATATGTATCAAGTCGCATTGCAGTCTATTTTAGATAAAACATGAAATCAAACAATTCATATACTATAGTTATACTATTCTTCAGTTAAACTAATAAACTAAGGTAACCCATGACAAAATTCACAGAAAAACTAGACAAAGATGGCAACCTCATTTCCATTACAACAAGCCTAACAGGAGATGATTTATTACAAACTACAGAAATAAATAAAGGCAGCTCATTCTCACAAGAAGAGCGCGCTAAGTTTAATTTAGATGGCAAGCTACCAGACGCAATAGAAACACTAGATCAACAAGTTGATCGTATGTATGAACAATATAAAAAAATAAAAAACAATCTAGACAAAAATAATTTTCTAAACCAAATAAAGCAATATAATGAGACTGCATTTTACAGACTAGTAATATCACACTTAGAAGAAATGCTACCGATTGTATACACGCCAACTATCGGCGATGCTGTGATGAACTACAGCTTTGCTTTTAATAACCCTTGTGGTTTATTTTTATCTTACGCCAACCAAGACAAAATAGAACAATCACTAAATAATATTTCTTCAGATAATATTGATATTGTCCTAATAACAGATGGAGAAGGAGTTCTTGGCATTGGGGATTGGGGTGTTGGCGGAATAGATATATGCATAGGGAAACTAATGGTATATACATTATGTGCCGGCATAGATCCTGCTAGAGTATTACCTATACAGCTCGACACTGGAACCAATAATCAACAACTACTAGACGACCCAATGTATCTTGGCTGGAGACATAAAAGGATATCTGGTAGCGAATATGATGAGTTTGTTGATAAAGCAATTACAGCAATCAAGAAAAGATTTCCAGACACTTATGTTCATTGGGAAGATTTTGGCCGGGCCAATGCACGCCGCGTATTAGATAAATATAGAAGCAAATTTGTCAGCTTTAATGATGACATTCAAGGCACAGGTGCTACAACTACAGCTTGCATTTTATCTGCCCTACAAGCAATCAAAAAACCATTTGAGGAACAGATACTAGTATTTTTTGGTGCAGGGTCTGCCGGAACAGGGGTTGCTGAACAACTCTACAATGCTTTAGTTATGTCTGGTGTAGATAAAGAGGTAGCGCGCAAACAGTTCTGGTTAATAGATAGGGATGGACTCATCTGTAGCGACATGAGCGACCTAACAAAGTCACAAAAAATGTTTGCCCGAACAGAGAAAGATCTAAAAGGAAAAGGGCTATTAGATATTGTAACCGCAATAAAACCAACTGTATTAATCGGTTGTTCTACAGTTAAAGGGGCATTCACGGAAGATATAATTAAAACAATGGCAAGCAATGTTGAGCGCCCAATTGTATTTCCATTATCAAATCCAACTTCGCTAGCTGAGGCCACCCCAGCTGACATTATTAACTGGAGCTGTGGCAAAGCGATTGTAGCTACTGGCAGCCCATTTGATCCTGTGGAATATAATGGTAAAACTATTCGTATATCACAATGTAACAATGCTTTCTTATTCCCAGGAATTGGTCTTGGCGTACTTTCATCTAAAGCAACTCAAGTAACAGACAACATGATTTCAGCTGCAAGCCATGCGTTAAGCGAGTGGTCACCATCTTTAAAAGATCCAAGCGCTCCTGTTCTGCCCAGCTTTGATGATGTCCATGAAATAAGTCGTTATGTTGCATTAAAAGTTGCAGAAGCCGCCAAGGAAGATGGCGTTAGCAGTATAGATGACAGTGTTGATCTTAAAAAACATATTAATAGTATTTTTTGGGAACCAAAGTACTATCCATATGAGCAGTCTTAAATAGACTATCCTGATAGTCACGACTCATTTAAAAAGCCTATGCGCTCTTTAGTTGCAACATTGATAGCAGTTAGTGGCCCACCATAAACACAACCGGTATCCAACCCATAACATGAATTAAGCTGGCAACTATCTTGCAGAGTAGCCCAATGACCAAAAAAAATATCGACAGATGGCTCTCTTAACTGAAACCAAGGAGCATATCCAGGAATATCACAAGAGGTGTATTTTTCCATTAAATTTAACTGGCCACTCTTGGTACAAAAGCGCATGCGAGTTAAAGCATTCATCACATACCTCATCCTATCAAAGCCTAACAACTCATCAGACCAAGAGCTGGGTTCATTCCCCATCATATGCTCACACAACTGCAGCCAACTATCTCCCTGCATGATGTCAGCAACCTCTTTAGAATGAACTAGAGCATCAGACACACTCCACTGCGGAGGAATACCAGCATGAACAATAACAAAGTCTTCATCTTTATCATGAATCATCAACTGCTGTTGTCGCAGCCAATGCATAAGGTCCAACTTATCTGGAGCCATTAACACATCTTTTAATATTTCAGAATAACCAAAATTATCAAAACCAAAGCCAACCGACAGTAAGCACAAATCATGATTGCCTAACACTACAAGATCAGTTTCAAGAGACCTGATAAAGCGCAGCACCTCTAAAGACTTAGGCCCTCTATTGATTAAATCACCAACAAAACCAACTCTATCAACGCTTGGGTTATATGCAATCTTAGCTAACAGCCCTTTTAATTGATCGTAGCAGCCATGCACATCACCAATAATATAAGTTGCCATACCTATCTTCCTTTTATACAAAAATTAGTCTTTATTTCCTGGCTTAACTTAATATATTGATCTATTGAGACCTCCTGCGGTCGCACAGACAAATCTACCGATAAGCTTTCAATGTCTTGACCTGTAAGCAGCGCCTTTAAACTATTACGCAGTGTTTTTCTCTTCATGGTAAACACATGCTGCAATACCGCACTAAAGACAGAGAATTCGTCCTCGCTTAAGCTATACTTCTTGTGGGGGTATAACCTAATAAAACTAGAGTTAACCTTAGGGATTGGATCAAAAGACTCTGGCGGCACATCAAACAATATCTCTATATCACAAAAATAATTAGCCATAACAGTTAAGCGACTATACTGCTTAGAGCCAATGTCTGCTACTAACCTTACTGCAACTTCTTTTTGAACTAGAAAATGCATATCATCTATAATAGATAGCTGCTTAAATAAGTGGAATAACAATGGGGTTGTAATATTGTACGGCAAATTACCAACCACACGAACCAAGGAACCTGTGTCTTTATATCCTGCATCTGCAAGCACAGATGCAATATCTACATTTAAAATATCTGCCGGCACTAATTGTAATTGTTCAGACGAGTACTGTGATTTCAAATATGCCACCAAATCACGATCTAACTCTACTCCCAGCATAGATGGCACTGTTTGTAATAAATAAGAGGTAAGAGCACCTTTACCAGGACCAATTTCAAGCAGCACATCACCCGATGATCCTCTGATAGATTGCGCCATCTGCCTTAAGACACCGTGATCATGCAAAAAGTTTTGGCCAAACCGTTTGCGCGCAGTTATGCGATGATGACTGCTAGTCATGGCTGCTTGTCATAATTTGAATATATGATTGACTATATAATTTCTTCAGCCAAGTTGTTAACTCTTTATTGAACTGCATTTGGTATGCTAGATCTTGCACTTGCTTGTTGGTAACTTTAACATCAGATCCTTTACGACCAACCAACTTCAAAATATGAATACCATTACCTGCCTGTATTGCCTTTGATACCTGACCTGACTTCATATCTTTTAATTTATCTAGAAAAATAGATGGCAAAGCATCTGATGCAACCCAACCTAAATCATTAACATCTGCGCCTTTAATATCATCCAACGAAACATCTGGCTGTTGTAATTGCTTTTGTATTGCAGCAGATGTTTTATTTGCAGCAGCTATTTGTGCCTCTGTTGCAGATGAAGGTAGTGCTATTAATACATCAACAACATCATACTTAATTTGGCTATTAGCTTTTTCTTGCAACACAGTTTTAGCATTGGCCTCGTCCTGAGCTGAAACTGAAACATCATGACCTATTGCCTGTTGCTGTAATTTAGACACAATCACCTGATCTTTGATTTTATCTTTAAATGCTTCATAGCCCATTCCCCGAGACTCAACTTCTGTCTTTAACTGATCTACTGAAATGTTTTGCCTTGCTGCAATGCTGGATATAGCGTTTGTAACATCCTCATCACTTACAGTAACTTTCATTCTTTTTGCTAATTGTAACTGTAGCTTGTTGTATATCAATTGCTTTAATATTGTTTGACTTATTTGCTGTGCATCCCCTGGCAGAGGCACCCCCGCCTGCTTGGACTCACTTTTAGCTTCAGCTATAGCTGCGTTCAATTCTGAGGTTAAAACAACATCATCATTAACAACAGCCGCAATTGAATTGACGGAATTTACGGCGGCGGATGGGCCAGGAAGTGACACACTATCATTTGCAACAGACAAGCCACAAAATAAAGCTGCAACGACCACCATAACCAATTTTTGTATACGCACACTACACCCCCTAAAATTATATTTAATTCTGTTTAAAAATATCACTATACCCAGGAATACTATTGGCAATTAAAGAAGATGCGCTAGTACCAACGCCGCCAAGCCCCTTAAGTAAAATCTCAAAAAAATAACCGGTATTATACTCATTTGCACTATAATTGTAATATCTATTGGCAGTAACTCGGGCTGCCCAACAGCAAGTATCATATTCTATTCCAGCAAAGTAAGATTGCAACTGCCCACTATTTAGATTTTGATACCAATAGCCAAGCGCACTAAAGCGATCACTAAGAGGCACGGCAGCTCCTAATGTTATTAAATTAATTGCACTATTACTACTGTTTGAGTCAGTATTGGCTGCAATAAAGCTATAACCTAAATCAATAACAGACTTGCGTTGCTTGTTATATGATGACATCACGCTAACATTATTTACTATATGCTCTTCAGTATCGAAAGCACCACTTATTGTTGTTGACCAGTGCTTAATAGGGTAAAAGCTGGTACCAACAACCAAGGGAGAGACACCGCTATGAACCTCACTACAGTCACTTGTTAAGCATACTTTTTGATCGGAGAAATAATCGATGATACCAAGATCAAATGAGATTTTTTCTGCTGATGTTTCGGCATCATTAATGTGCGATGACACCCCAATCGTCAGTTGATTAGCATTCTGCAATCTATCCACCCCAGTATATGCATTCGTTGCATATAAGCTATTTGTTGTAAACGGCAATACTGTTGTATCAAATACCGGATAGCTGCTTTGATCCTCATATGGAACATACAAATAAAACAAGCGTGGCTCAACTGTTTGAGTATATTTACTATTACGAAATGACAGGTCACGATCAAAATACAAACCGCTATCGACATCAACAATAGGTATTGCGCGTGACTTATCAAAACTGGCACGAACATCTTGCGCCGAGTCAGCTGCAGAGTCCACATCATAACCAACAGCGCTCACCCCAACTGATGGGTTAATATAACCAAATGCTTTGGTAATAGGGTATTCTACTGATGGCGCCGCATAAAGCCTAAGACCAACTGGCAGCTCATATGTTTCTGGAGAATAAGCACTACTATAGGCAAAATCAACCAGCTGCGCCTGCCAAGTCAACCCAAGATTACCAATTATATCCGGCAGCGCCCCTGATGCATCTAGCTCTGGTAGGCGCTGATATTGATTCACAATATCGCTGTCGCCTGTAATTAAGTGCATTGTCTGATACGCCTCAACTAAAGCTGTCGCCGTCCATGAATTATGATCATAGGTAAGATCTGCCTTATTTAGTAACTGCCTAGCCCAAAGCGTACCATCGTTTGTTTCAAAGTCATTAAAGTAATATGGATCACTAACATAGTTAATTTCAATATTAGACTTTAAGTTATCACTAAAATTTATCTGGTTACTCCACTTAACATATCCTCTTGTACTACTCATTCCATTTAAAGCATCAATATATTGAGTTTTTGTAGGGTAACGAGATATAACATCAGATTTAAAGTCGTCAAAGCTGTTATCTTTTATAAGGCCACTAAAATATAAACTACCATTTGTTTTTTCTGTTAAATAACGAAAACTATTATTTAACTGCCAACCATGACGGCTCAGCCAAGTTGGTGTAAATAAATCATCATAGTTAACCGCAAGATTAAAGTAATAAGGAATAGATAGCTCATAGCCATTAAAACTTGAATGCCCAACCGTAGGCCACAAAAATCCAGAGCGCCTGTCATTGTTTAATACGAAAGAAATAACTGGCATATAAAAAACCGGGATACTCTTAATTTTAAGAATAGCATTATGAGCTAAGCCCTGGTCTTTTTTCTGGTCTAACTTAATTGTATTAGCTTTTATCGACCAAAATGGCTTCTCTGGTGGGCACATACTAAGAGTTGCATGTTTTAAAATAGATATATTGTCACTATCTCTTGTTATCTGATCGGCAACACCCCACATATTTTTACCATCAATGCTGTCTTGCTGGTCATGAAAAACACTATGCATAAGAATGATTTTATTGGTTTTATAGTTAATGGTTGCATACGATGCTGTTGTTATCTCATTATGCTGCATGATCTTAACATGACCAATTAAAATAACTTTTTCTGTTTTGCCGGTTTTAACATTACGATAGATGTTCGCTTGGTCTGCTTGATAAACCCTACCTGGCTGCTCCAATACAACATTGTCTTTAACAATAACTAGTCCATTATTGCGATAATATGTTGGACCGCTTGCTGTTAAGTGAGTTTTAGATTCCGCAATAGGCTTTAATATAATATCAGTTTGCAAAGAAGATGGTTGCTTAAAATACCCCTTGCACAAATCTTCACCATTATCGCTTGACTGCCAATTTAATAACTTAGTAATCTCCTCTTGCGAGACATCATATGGCGTTAGTGTCGGTGCTTCATCTGACAGCAACGCCTCAACCGATAATGCTTGATCACTAGCGAGCAGGCCAAGTATCAACAAACCTCTTATTAAATATGCATTACGTGACCAAATCATTGAATACCTTTGTAATATATTGTCGAATTTACATGCAACGAACGGCATGGTAACGTCTCTTAACTTTTTTTACCATAACCTCATCGACAAGAGTTACATCTGTGCACAATTCCACCAATCATTCAGGATCAACAAGAAAACAACTACTGCTTAACTTTGCAGCATCATGTATTAATGAGCCTATAACCTCCATAACACCGCTACTAAAAGAGGCAAGCGACAGGTGCTATTATCGTTTAACCTGGGGTACTAATAGCCTTATTGCAATGGATGCGCCACCACATAAAGTTAATTGTCAGCCATTTATAGAGACAACCACAATTCTGCGAAAACAAGGGTTAATAGTACCAAAAATATATCATAAAAATACAGATCAAGGCTTTTTACTATTAGAAGACTTTGGTGACAATATGCTGCTAACAGAGCTAAAAAAAGCATCAACCCACAGTATATATAGCATAGCAGTTGCTGACTTAGTAAAGCTACATACCTGCGATACTTCACAATATAAGCAACTACCTGTTATGAAAAGTTCCACCTTAAATCAGGAGCTAGACTGGTTTATTGCACGCTATGTTCAGCAATACAAACAAGAAACATTAAACTCCGCACAACAACGAATATGGCAAGACACAAAAGATATACTAACTAACAATGCAGCCAACCAAGAGCAAGTGTTATTACACAAAGATTTTCATTCACGCAACTTGATGTTACTTCCCTCAAAAAAGATAGGTGTGCTTGATTTCCAAGATGCAGTAATCGGTCCTATCACCTACGACCTAGCATCACTACTACATGACTGCTATATAGACTGGCCACAACACCTTATAGAAAAATACTGTAATGAATTCCTATTATTGTCCCAACAAGCCGGACTTATGACGAATATTACATTACAACAACTACTAATATGGTTTGACTTAACCAGCTTACAGCGACACTTAAAAAATCTAGGCAACTTCATACGTATTAGCACTGAAAAAAAACAACCGCAGTTTATGCAATACCTGCCTCATATGTGTAAGATTATAACTGGAATTTGCTCTCGCCATGAGGCTTTGTCTGATTTTGACCAATACTTTAGATCATTACACTGCTCACACAAAGAGGATAGTTTAAAATGAAAGCTATGATTCTTGCAGCGGGGCTTGGTTCACGCATGATGCCATTATCAAAAACATGCCCCAAGCCTTTATTAAAAATTAATGGCACTAGCCTTATTGAGCATGTCATTATTCTATTAAAAAATGCTGGCATTACCGATATTGTAATCAATACATGCCACCATGGACATCAAATAACAGAACAACTAAAAACAGGCGAGGCCTATGGCGTTTCAATAAAATACTCGCAGGAAAGCACACTACTTGGCACTGGCGGTGGGATTGTAAGGGCTCTCCCCATACTTGGCAGCAAACCATTTTTACTAATAAGCGGAGATATTTGGACTGACTTTCCAGTTGAAACCCTACTAAACAAAACAGCAATTAACAATGTATCACACGCCCATCTTGTCATGGTTAATAACCCAGGATTTCACCCAGATGGTGACTTTGGCCTGACCGGCAACGGGGTAATATCTCAAGACCGGATACCTAAATTAACCTATGCTAACATTGGTATTATAAACCCTAGGCTATTTAATGATGGCGAGACCATACATCCTAAAGCGTTTAGCCTTACGCAGGTGTTAAATCCTGCTATCGCAAGCGGCAAGGTCACAGGCGAGATCTACCAAGGCCGATGGTGGAATGTTGGTACGCCCTCAATACTCGAAGCATTAAACGCTAAAACCACCCAGGTAGATTAAGAAAAAACACCTTGTAACCAGCTTTTAATATCATGTATCTCGTTTGCACAAACCTCATGCGCCATATCATATTCATGCCAGGTAATATCACAATTATATTGCTTTAACACAGATATAGTTTCTTTAGCTAAAAAACATGGTAGAACTTCATCGGCACGGCCATGGGCTAAAAATACAGGCAACGAATCATTGTTGGCATTGGTGGTTAGCGATGCCCCTGGTAAATATGTTGATAACCCAATAGCACCCGCAATCTTTTTAGGGTACCGGCAGGCAAGAGAGAGCGCTAAAGCACCACCTTGAGAAAAACCAGCAACAATAATACGGTCAGCTTTAATGCCTTGCTCCAGCTGGAGTTCTACAAGTTGCAATATACTTTGCTCTGCGCGCGCAATGCCGGCCATATCTTGATGCTTAAAGTTAGTTAAACTATAGATATCAAACCATGCACGACAAGGCATATTTCCATTTATAGTCACTGGACGAACTGGTGCATGTGGAAATATAAAACGCGTACTAGCTGATACAGGTTGAAGCTGGGCCGCAATTCCAGCAAAGTCATTGCCGTCAGCACCAAGTCCATGCAGCCAAATTACAGCTGCATCAGCCTGTGACTTAGGCTCTTTAATAACACAATCTAACTTTACTGTTGTCAATGGTGGGCTCCTTATGAAATTAAGCAAAAAATTACAAATACTCTCGTATTATCCCCATAGCTAAGTGCGATATTCTATCGTCGTACTCCAGCAGATACTGGAAAATACTTTGCTATGATGGATAAAGCAATCAGATAACACTTTATTTTATAAAAAAATCGACTATAATCCACCGCGTTAACATTGTTGGTAGATGAAAAATGAAACGTAAAATTATTTTTACTAAAGTAATAATCACTATCTCGCTTATCCTTACAGGCTGCGGCCACACAGGCGTACTAACTTTGCCTGTTCATGCTGCTAAAGATGTTGTAAGTATTGTATAAATAAAGGAACTATCATGAATAACAGCAAAAAATACTCAATTATTATACTATCTTTGCTTCCAATTTTTGCATTAGCAGAAGATCAAACCAAACAACCATCACCATGGGATGGCAGTAGTATTTCTCTTGGCGGAGTATTAAATACTGGTAACACCGATACATCCAGCTCTACCGGGAGCTTAAGCTTATTGTTCGATAAAGATAAATGGAACAATACATTAATTGTTGCTGGGCAATATGGGCGAAGCGACGGTGAAACTAATGCACAAATGTATACAATAGACAACATGCTAAAATACAGCTGCTGCAATCCCGATCAAGACCTAAAAAACTACTTATTCCTAGACTCAGATATCAACGTTAATCAATTTAGCTCATACAACTACCAAACAACATTATCACTTGGTTATGGGCGAGACTGGATTAAAAATGACAAATTCACTCTATCTACAAACATTGCACCAGGTTACAACAAGTCATCCGTCGCTGATACAGACGAAACATCCGACAGCTGGTCAGCTCTTTTAAACTCAACTTTCACCTGGAAACTATCCAAATCATCGTCATTAGAGGAAGATATAAAATACCAACTGCTAGAAACATACTGGACAGCTGTTAGCACATCATCTATTAACAGCACTATTATTGGAAATTTAGCACTCAAGCTATCTTATAATATTTCTTACCTATCTAAAATCCCAGAAGGTAGCAGTTATACCTATAAAACCAATAGCATAACCACTATTAGCATGGTATATAACTTCTAAAAAAATGATGATCAATTTTACCAAAATGCATGGTATTAGTAATGACTTTGTTGTAATAGATACAACACAACAACCATTTACTCCAACCATGCATCTAATTACAGCAATGGCCAATCGCAAAACTGGTATAGGATTTGATCAGCTATTGCTACTACATCCTACCGCAAGCCAAAATGCCGATTTTGACTATACTATATATAATGCAGATGGGTCTCTAGCCTCACACTGTGGTAATGGTGCGCGCTGCATTGGCCTATACCTCAAACTAAAACAACCAAGCACCGATAGCTTCATCCTGCAAATGTCTGACCGACAAATAGAAGTAACTCACAAGCAAGGGCAATTCACTGTTAACATGGGAGAGCCTAAATTTACTATTGAGCCTAACTACAATACACCAGTTAATAATTACCACCTGACTTTGAACCAGCAATCAGTTAATTTTCATGTTGCTAATGTAGGCAATATGCATGCCATAATATTTACGGACAGACTAAATAAATACAATCTTAATGAACTTGGCGCGGAGTTTAACAAACATCCCAGCTTTCCTGATGGTGTCAACTTATCAGTTGCGCAAATACAATCTTCAACAAAAATAGCACTACAAGTGTATGAGCGAGGGGTCGGAATAACACAAGCATGTGGCAGTGCGGCGTGTGCTGTTATGGCAACTGCAAAAATGCTGGAAAAAGTAGGAAACACTACCACTATAGCTCAAAGCGGCGGCAATCTCTCCATTCAGTGGAAGGGACCAACACATAACCTCTTCATGCAAGGCGATGCAACTCTTGTATACCATGGCGTATGGCCTAACAACTAATCATCATAAAAACAATAAGACATCAGTACTCTATGCAATAAAATTGGTATATAATGTTTTGATAAGTTTTGCGAACGATAGCTAGGGAGACATAATATGGTCATAAAAAAATCAAAAAAGAAAGCGCCTGTTAAAAAAAGCAGCAAGAAAACAGCTAAAAAGGTCATAAAAAGAGCATCAGCAAAAAACAAAAAAGCGGTCGCCAACAAGACACCTAAAAAAAAGAAGGCTGCCAAAAAAGCAATCAAGAAAGCATCAGCCAACAAGAAATCGGCAAAAAAAAGAACAATAAGCAAGACATCTAAGAAGAAAACAGCAAATAAAAAAACCACAAAATCAAAAATAACAACCAAAAAGAAAGCAGCAAAGAAGAAAGTGCAAAAGAAAAAGATTACTAAATCAAAAGTAAAGGCTACTACCAAAAAGAAAACAGCCAAAAAGAAAGTTCAAAAGAAAAAGATTATTAAATCAAAAGTAAAAGCCACTACTAAAAAGAAGACAGCCAAAAAGAAAGCAGTAACAAAAAAGAAAGCAGTAACAAAAAAGAAAACTGTAACAAAAAAGAAAGCAGTACCAAAAAAGAAAGCTCATAAGCAGACAACAACAAAAGCTACTAAAAAAATATCAGTAAAAGCTAACAAAACCATAGCCAACAAGGTATTATCCAGCACTGCAAAACAGCCGGACAAAATAAAAGCTATGCATGAAAATATCCATCCCCCAACAATAGAGCTTGACACCTCTCCTGCAGAGTTTATCAACCCAGCAGACCTTAAAACAACCGCAGGTGCTGTAGACTTTAATCCATATGCTGAAAGTAATGCCGAGCAATATATGTGTGCCGAGCAACAGCAGCACTTTCATGATATTTTATATAAATGGAAAAATCAGCTCATGGCCGATGTTGATAATACGGTAGGTCATATGAAACAAGAAGGCTTATCTTTTCCAGATCCACTCGATAGAGCAGCACAAGAAGAAGGCTTCAATCTTGAACTACGAACTAGAGACCGTGAGCGCAAATTAATTAAAAAAATCGAGCAGTCTTTAGATGATATAGATAAAGGTCTATACGGATACTGTGAGGAATGTGGTGTCGAAATAGGAATAAGGCGCCTAGAAGCCAGGCCTACTGCTGACAAATGCATAGACTGTAAAACCTTCGCAGAAATTAGAGAAAAACAAGAGGGAAGCTAAGGAGATAAGCTTACCGGATAAATGCCGTGAAATTGCGGCATTTATTATTTCAACTACTACCAACCACATTAAATATGACAACTACCCACAAACTCCCAGAACCATCAGATATCGCCAAACGACACAGCTTGCAACTACAGCAACTAATATGTGAAGAGATAGATAAAAAAGGCCCGATGCCATTTGAGCAGTATATGGCAAAGGCACTCTATACCTCAGGACTTGGGTATTATAGTGCAGGCGCAACCAAATTTGGTAGTAGCGGCGATTTCACAACAGCACCTGAAATAAGCCCGCTTTATGGCCGCGCACTTGCCAAGCAATATCAGCAAATAGCAAAAGAAATAAACCATACAAAAAACAAGTCATGTATTCTAGAGCTAGGCGCTGGCACCGGAGCTCTTGCCCTATCAATTTTACAAGAACTAGATCATACAAATTCGCTACCAGCACACTACTATATTTTAGAGGTTAGCGCTGACTGCAAACTACGCCAACAAGAGCACCTCCAAAAAAATATACCTAAAATATATCATCTTATTTCATGGCTAGACTCATTACCGGTAACGCCGATAGATGGAATGATTATTGCAAACGAAGTTCTAGATGCCATGCCAGTATGTAAATTCCAAACCACCAATGAAGGCATTTTTGAGTATTATGTAACTCACAATAAGCAACAGCTAGAGTGGAGCTTACAACCATCTCATAATAAGAAACTAATCAACAAGGTAGACCAACTAGGCCTCCCCAAAGATATAGATTACTGCTCTGAAATTAATTTTTCCATACCGGGATGGGTAGCAGGCTTAAATGCAGCACTAAGGCACGGAGTTATTCTACTTATAGATTATGGCTTCCCTGAAAAAGCTTACTATCACCCGCAACGAAGCATGGGTACTTTAATGTGCCACTATCAACACCAGGCTCATGACAACCCTCTTATCTATTGCGGAATTCAAGATATAACAGCCCACGTTGATTTTACGGCAATTGCAGAGGCGGCTGCGGATTGTGAACTAACCATAGAAGGCTATACGCATCAAAGTGCATTTTTAACATCGTGCGGCATTCACCAATGCATGCAAGCATCCACCCCGCTACAGCAAGCACAGGAAAGGCAACAGGTTCATCTCTTAACTCATCCAAGTGAAATGGGAGAATCATTTAAAGTAATTGCACTTTCTCGTGATATAGAAAGTCACATGATAGGATTTTCCTTGCTGAACTTGCTAGAAAAACTTTAACGCTAACACTCAACCAGATTTGCAGGAATAACTGCCATATAGAAATATTGGGGCGGCAATAAATTGTACTGACCCCAACTTTCTGAGATAATCTCCGCTCTTAAATAACCAATACTTGTATTCGACTAAGGCATCAGATGCAACTACCTGATTTTAAAAAAATAAATATCATTGTGCTCGGCGACATTATGCTGGACCACTACTCTATAGGAGAAACTAACCGTATTTCTCCAGAAGCGCCAGTGCCAACTGTACTAATAAAGACTACTGAATATCGACCAGGGGGAGCGGCTAATGTTGCTCACAACCTAGCCACACTTGGCTGCAATGCCAGTATTATGGGTCATATTGGAATGGATCACGCTGGTGACACAATAAATCAGCTACTAGCTAACACAGCAGTCAACAATCAACTGTTACAGCATGGCTCTACAAAAACCACAAACAAGCATCGCATCATAAGTCAGGGCCAACAACTACTACGCATAGATACTGAAGAACATCACCAGGCCGACCTGTTTCCACTATTAACTTCTAACCTGCTAAAAAACATTAGCAATGCTGATGCAATTATTTTATCTGACTACAACAAAGGAACCTTGCATGATCCACAAACAATAATTAAGCATGCCATTAGTCATAACCTTCCCATAATAATAGACCCCAAAGGCGATAATTTTAATAAATACCGAAATGCAACCATGCTAACCCCAAACAATGGTGAATTTAACAATATAGTTGGTCATTGCCACACTATGGAATCTCGCATAGAGCGCGGGACTAAACTATTAAAAGAACTGCAACTTACAGCTTTACTTATAACTTTAGGTAAGGAAGGCATGCTCCTGCTAACAAAAAATGAAGAGCCGCTACACATAACAACTAAACAACAAGAAGTGTTTGATGTTACTGGCGCAGGAGATACTGTTATCGCGGTTGCAACAGCCATGATAGCAGCCAAACAGCCAATTTCTAATGCTATTAAAGCTGCAAATACCGCAGCAAGTATTGTTATACGCAAAAGCGGGACATCTACAATCACAGCCGAGACATTACAGCACAAACTAAATAGTACAGTGCCATCAGCACAGAAATTAATCTATGGGCAAAAAATAAAAAACATACGATCGGAACTATGCCCACCTCACGGTAAGCTAGTTATGACAAATGGCTGCTTTGATATACTGCATGCAGGCCATATTGACTACCTAGAGCAGGCCAAAGCATTAGGTGATCGCCTGCTGATAGCAGTTAATAGTGATGAATCAGTCAAGCGACTAAAGGGGGATAGTAGACCCATAAATAGCTTACAAGACCGAATGGCTGTCTTAGCTGGCCTTGAATGTGTTGACCTAGTGATTCCATTCAATGAAGACACACCAAAGAGATTAATTGCAGAGGTAATGCCCGATATTCTTGTAAAAGGTGGCGACTATGAGATATGCGATATAGCTGGCGGAGAGAGTGTTCTTGCTAATGGCGGCCAAGTATTAACTATCCCTTGCAAGCCTAATTGTTCAACCACCAATGTTATCAATAAAATTTTAAATCACAGCCCTCTGAAGCAAACAGAAAAAATATAAAATACCGTTGTTTGCTATAGACCTACAACTACGGTAGTCTTTGCCGAGTTTGGCAACTAAGGTAGAATTATGACTGTTTCGTCAATGTTTAATTATGACCTGCAGAATAAACGCATACTAATCCGATCAGACCTCAACGTGCCCATGAAAAATGGCAAAATAACATCTGATGCAAGAATTATTGCATCACTGCCAACATTCAAACATGCTCTAGAAAATAATGCGGCAGTAATAATTATGTCACACCTTGGCAAACCAACAGAAGGTGAATATAACGACGAGCTATCCCTTGAGCCTATTGCTAAATATTTATCTCAGGCATTACAACAAGAGGTTCGCCTTGAAAAAAACTACCTGAACGGCCTTAGTGTTTCTCCTGGCGAGGTTGTGTTATGCGAGAACGTTAGGTTCAACAAGGGCGAGAAAGCTAACGATGATAAGCTTGCAAGAAAAATGGCTGATCTATGTGATGTTTTTGTGATGGATGCATTTGCAACTGCTCATCGCGACGAGGCATCAACTAGCGGCATATCTAAATATGCCAGCAATGCTGTCGCAGGACCTTTACTTTTAAGCGAGCTCAGCAATATAAACAAAGCATTAAAATCTCCACAAAAACCAATGATTGCTATTGTTGGCGGCTCAAAAGTATCATCCAAGCTAACTATACTTAATAATCTTATTGAAAAAGTAGACACGTTAATTGTAGGAGGAGGGATCGCTAATACCTTCCTTGCTGCGCGTAATATCAATATTGGTAGCTCACTATATGAAAAAGATCTAGTTACAGATGCTAATAATATATTAAATAAAGCGCTAGATCTTGGAGTTACCATTCCATTACCTATAGATGTGTGTACCGCAAAAGAATTTAGCGATACCTCTAGCGCAACTAATAAACCATTAAATGCAATAACAGATGATGATTTAATTCTAGATATTGGCCCTAAAACAGCAGCAGCATATGCCAGCATGCTACGCTCTGCAGCCACCATATTATGGAATGGACCATTAGGGGTATTTGAATTTGATAATTTTTCTCATGGCACAGAGACTATTGGCAAGGCTATAGCTACCAGTAATGCTTTTTCTATTGCTGGGGGAGGCGATACTATTGCTGCCCTTAATAAATTCAACTTATCAAATAATATATCGTATATATCAACAGGTGGTGGTGCCTTTCTTACCTTGCTAGAAGAAAAACCACTACCAGCTATAACTCAACTAGAACAACGACAGACTAAAAGGAAAGCATAAATGATTCACATAAGACGAACTAAGATATTAGCTACCCTAGGGCCGGCAACAGATGATCCTGAAACATTAAAAAAACTATTACTAGCCGGGGTTAATGCAGTAAGGCTAAACTTTTCTCATGGCAGTCACGATGAACAATTAAATAGAATAAAGCTGGTTAAAAAAATATCGCAAGAAATAAAACGACACATAGGCATTATGGCCGATCTACAGGGCCCTAAAATCAGAGTGGCTAACTTTAAAAATAAGAGCATAAGCTTAAAAAATGGCGCCTCCTTTATATTAGACGCAGATATGGATGATAACGCAGGAGATGAACATAGTGTTGGCATAGACTATAAAAATCTACCGAAAGATGTAGCCCCAGGAGACATGCTGCTCTTAGACGATGGCCGTATTGCAATGCAAGTTCTAGAGGTTAACCACAATAAAATTAACTGCATGGTTACAACTGGAGGAACTTTATCTAACCATAAAGGAATCAATAGACAAGGAGGAGGGTTATCGGCAAAAGCATTAACTAACAAAGATAAAAAGGACCTTAGTTTTGCTGTAAAAAATGATGTTGACTATATCGCTATTTCTTTTCCACGCAATGCTGATGACATATTAGAAGCCAAAGAATTAATCAAAAAAGAGTGCTCAGATCAACCTCCAGGCATTATTGCAAAAATAGAGCGCGCAGAAGCTATTGATGAAATTGATAATATCATTTTAGCTAGCGATGGGGTCATGGTAGCTCGTGGTGACTTAGCCGTAGAGATAGGCGATGCTGAAGTACCATTAGTACAGAAAAAGATTATTCACTGTGCAAGATCGCTAGATAAGCCGGTTATTGTTGCCACCCAAATGATGGAATCAATGATAACCTGCAATGTTCCAACTAGAGCTGAGGTATCTGATGTTGCAAATGCGGTATTAGATAATACTGATGCAATTATGTTATCTGCTGAAACAGCTGCGGGCACATATCCTATCGAAGCAGTAGAGGCGATGCATCGAGTATGCATGAGAGTAGAAGAACAGCCGCAATCGCAAGTTTCAAGCCACAGGGTTGAACTATTATTCTCGAAAATAGATGAAACAATTGCTATGGCCGCAATGTATGCCGCCAACCATATGGAATGTAAGGCTATTATAGCTATGAGCTCATCGGGTAGAACCCCGCTTATCATGTCACGAATAAGGACATCCATACCAATTTATGGGTTTAGCCACATCCATAGAACCTTAGGCAAAATGACACTATACCGAGGCATTATCCCTATTAGATTTGATACCAGAAAGTTCAGCAATACATTAGAGCTAAACGCAGCGGCTATCACTCATCTATTAGCTGGTGGTAAATTTAATGATAATGATAACATCATAATAACCAAGGGAGATACCTCAGGATTATCTGGTGGCACCAATACACTAAAAATATTGAACATTGGAGATTTTAAATAATCTGTTATCATGACATCTAGAATACACATGGAGGTCAAATGTCATTTATAACAGCTATTATCTCGTTATTAGTAATTACAGGCATAATAATTTCATTCAAACCCAAGCTATGGTTATGGACTCCTGTAATTGCTGTGATACTTTTTCTTAGCAGCTACTTTTCTATAATATCTATATTTAGTAGCATTATCTTTTGGTTGGTGTTTTTAGCTATAGCCATAACATTAAATATAAAGCAAATACGGCGCGTACTCTTATCGTCATACTTGTTAAGTCTATACCAACACCAAACACTAAAAATGTCTACTACCGAAAAAGAAGCGCTAGAAGCTGGCGATTCTTGGTGGGAACAAGAAATATTTAGAGGCAACCCAAACTGGGATAGCTTTAAAAAAATATCACTAAGTACATTAAATGATGAAGAGCTCTCTTTTTTAGATAAAGAAACTAAACACCTAACCTCACAACTAAACTCATGGCAAATAGATTACACTGACCACAAGCTACCAGACCATATATTAAAAGAAATAAGAACCAATGGGTTTCTTGGGTTACATATAGCAAAAGAATATAATGGCAAGGCTTTCTCCTCACGCACAAATTCATGCATCAATATGCGAGTAAGCGCCCAAAGCTCAATTGCTGCAACTATAATTATGGTATGCAATTCACTTGGGCCTGGCGAGTTAATATCCCACTATGGTAGCGATGAACAAAAGAAATACTATCTACCACGACTAGCTGATGGCACAGAACTACCATGCTTTGGCTTAACCGGTCCTTTAGCTGGCAGTGATGCTGCAAATACACCTGACACTGGGGTTGTTTGTCATGGCGATCATAACGGTAAGCAGGTACTTGGATTAAACCTTACATTCTTTAAACGCTATATTACACTCTCGCCTATAGCTACCGTTGTTGGTCTTGCCATTAGAGTTACAGATCCTGACCACCTATTAGGAGACATCGATGATCTTGGCATTACCTGTTGCTTACTACCAGCCGATACTCTGGGCATAGATATTGGTAAAAGACACTGGCCAAATGGAGCACCATGGTATAACGGCCCAATCCGTGGTGAAAATATATTTATTCCACTAGATTGGATAATAGGTGGCGCTGACCGAATTGGCCAAGGCTGGAAAATGCTCAATGACTGTCTTGCTATTGGTCGTGCAGTATCACTGCCAACTCTGGGCACTACTCAATCTATACTAAGCTATCTAACAACTAGTGCTTACGTTACAGTGCGCGAACAGTTTAACCTGCCAATTGGCAAGCTAGATGGCGTGAAAGAAGCAATGGCTCAAATTGGCGGCCTGGCATATATAAATGATGCGACACTACAGCTAACAATTGCAGCTGTCGATCAAGGCCTAAAGCCATCAGTTGCATCTGCTATTAGTAAATACCATCTTACCGAAAATGCTAGAACCACAGTTAACCATGCTCTTGATATACATGCCGGCAAGGGAGTTCAAAACGGGCCAAGAAACTACTTAAGCCCGCTATACGATAGCGTACCAATTAGCATCACAGTTGAGGGTGCCAACATATTAACGCGTAACTTGATTATTTTTGGACAAGGCTCTATTCGCTGCCACCCTTATGCATTTAAAGAATTACAAATTGCAAATATAGAAGATACCAAAGAAGCATTAAAAGCATTAGATTCGATAGTATATTCTCATATTGGATATACATTACATAATGCTGTAAATACCTTTATAAGAGGATTAACACGCGGCATCTTTATTAAAACTCCTGCCAAAAAATCAGCCCATAATTCTTTAGCAAGGTACTACCAGCATATATCTCGCATGAGCTCAGCATTTGCCTTTACCGCAGATGTAGCCATGATCACTTTAGGTGGCGCTTTAAAAAGAAAGGAAAGGTTATCTGCTCGCTTGGGTGATATTATGAGTTACTTATATATGGCAAGCGCTGTAATAAAATATTATGAACACCATGGCGAACTAGAATGCGACCTTCCAATTGCAAAATGGTCACTTGAATACTGCCTATATCATGCGCAAGAGGCCATGTATGATTTCTATCACAACTTACCCAATAAAGCTTTAGGTAAATTTTTATGGCGATACTGCTTTATCTTTGGTAGATCATTTAAAAAACCAGATGATAAATTAGATCATCTAGTAGCTGATACTATGCAGCAAGATAACAAGTTACGTGAAAGGTTTGTTAACTATTTTGATTTTTCAGATGATGATCAATATGCCAAGTTAGAGCAAGCACGAAACGCAATAATACAAGCCCGCCCTCTTCAGCAGCGGTTAAAAGATGCTATTAAAACAGGCAGCATAAGCAAAAGACTGCCGATTAAGGATCAAATTCAACAGGCCGTCTCTCAAAATTATTTATCACAAGAGGAAGCCCAGCTACTGCTTGAGTCAGAAACATATAGATGGGATATGATACAGGTTGATGAGTTTGATTATGATCTAACATCTGTAGTTAATTAACCGGATTAAAATAAAACTAGAGACAACCACTCCAGCTGTCATTGCGAGGAGTGTTAGCTGCAGCAATCCAGGGAGAGGCACCGTCATTGCGAGGAGTGTAATGACGAAGCAATCCAGGTCATTGTCATTGCAAAGAAAGTGGTTAGGGTTTTGGTTGTAATGATTGATTTTCAGTCTGGCTCATACAATTAATTAGATCTATTACGTTTACTATAACCCTTTCTCTGTCGCAACTAGGGTATTCTATAAATGTAGGCAAACAGCGACATAACAAAGAAGATATGCTGGTATGGTCATCGCTACTAAACAGATTAGTAATCGCCAGCGATAAATTTCTAAATGTTTCGCCTGAACTTATTTTCAAAGTCTCATTATTATCCTGACTTGATACCGGAACACCACAATCTAAGTGATAAAATATATTACAACTATCGAAATATTGACGCCACTCTTTGCGTGTTACAGGGTATTCACCACTCCTTGGATCTTTGCTGAATACGAATCTCACACCTTCAGCTTTCATGGAATACAATGGCTTACTTAACTTTGGCATAGGATCTAACTGGCAAACGAGTCGGCTACTATTACTAGCAATAGAGCAAGATCTATGAAAATTGAATGTTGGACTATATGGCTTATTTGCAATAGTAAGATCCATGTTACAAACGTAAGTGACCCCACCTTTAGTAACATTAATTGAGAAACTCAACAGCGCATTATCATAGCCATCATGATACGTAATCTTAATAGTATTAACATAACCCCACAGAATGCCTGCAAGTTCTTTAATTTTTAATTTAACGTCTGCGTCTGGACTGCACGTTACATATAAATCGACATCACTTTCAGGATTCACTTTATCTATATCAGAAAACACAGAGCCGATACCTTGCACAGAGGCTTTAGGTATAATATTTATAATTTGGGAATATATTGCGATAAATGGCGGGCTATTTAGTAAAAAATCAAGTGCGGCTAGATGGTAAGGACCCTCTTTTTTAGCAGTATTGGCATCATTCGGTTCTGATTCTGCAGGTGCCTGTTTTGATTCTTCTTCTGCTGCTGCTATGGCTGCTAACAAATCAAATAAGCTCCCTGATGGCTTATGCACTTCTTCCCTTGCCTGTTGTGCTTTTTCTGCTGCTACCGAATATTCCTCAGCTTCTGACATACAATCTCTTTCTCTTTTCTCTGCTGCTGCTACTCTTAGTGCTTTTTCTGCTTCTGCTGAATATTTCTCAGCCTCTGACATACAATCTCTTTCTCTTTTCTCTGCTGCTGCTTCTGCCTGTGCCTGTTGTTCCTTGGTTGCTGCTACTGCTACTTCTACTTCTTCTTTTACTACCTCGTCCACTATTGCTGCTGCCATGTCTGCTGCTATTCTTTTATTTAAGGAACCACCTACGCTTTTTTCTTTAACCCCCTTAGGACCATACCCACCACCTGCACCTATTGCGGCGACTGTAGCTCTAACTTTATTCTGATGATCACTACCTGGTTGTGGTTCTCTTTGTACTTCTTCCTGTGCCTGTCGCTCCCTTTCTAATGGTTCTGCTGGTTCCTGCTTTTCCTTTTTTGCTGCTTTTGCTTTTTCCTGTTGTTCCTTTTTTGCTGCTTTTGCTTTTTCCTGTTGTTCCTTTTTTGCTGCTTGTGCTGCTTTTGCTTTTTCCTGTTGTTCCTTTTTTGCTGCTTTTGCTCTTTCTTGTTGTTCCTTTTTTGCTGCTTGTGCTGCTTTTTCTCGTGCCTGTTGTGCTAACGATGTATTGCCTGATGATAGTTCTTCTTCTATATCTTGTAATAATATTTTTGTTTTAGATAATCGTTGAGCTACTGCCAGGCTATAATTCTCATAATAAGGACCAACAAAAATCAATACGGGATAGAGGATACACAGGAGCAATAGATATGGCTGATCCATTATGGATTTATTTCTGTAACTCATAAACAATAGCAGTAGTGGGATAACGAGCAGCCGTTTAGCTGCATCTTCTTTAGTAAACGGCATCGCTGCAGATATAGACTGAATGCCTATAACCCTCTCGCTATACTTTTCTCCTAGCAACTGTTGAGCCTCAGATTGCAGTGTGGCTTCTAGCAAGCTGCTAGGTTTGACAACTGGGTCTGTAGTTTTATTGCTAGGAGTTATGCTGTCAATGATAAAAACTATTGCTCCAGCAATGTTAATATTGTGTTTATAATTATGTAATTCACTAAAATAGTTACCCTTACACACACAATATTGCTGTACATCCACGAGCCAATCAAGCAACCCATTACGAATTTCAACCAGGCCTGTGTTAGAGTCAAAGTTAGGTAACTCTTTCTCAGGCGACTTAGACACACCTGTAGGTATAGATGACTTATTGGCACTTTTTTTTAGATTTTTTTTCTTGCCAGGCATACATATTCTCTCTATAACAACCAAAGCTATATTGGCTAATATTATGCACATAATAATTGATCAATATTAACTCAGTATTAAATCGCAAAAAAACTAGACATAGAGAAAATACTGACTACTATATGCGCAATAGGCAATGTTGACCGGCTAAAAATGGGCTAAATAATAATAGGTTATGAAATGACAGATCTTTTTGAAAGAAGACTTCGCGGAACAAATGATGATAGTAATAATACTGATTCCAGTACCAATAATATAATATCCGAGATAAGCAACATAACTATAATCGCAATGGCCGTGCTATTCTTTGGGGTAATGGTCGGATGCTTCCTACGCGCAGTTTGCAATCCACAGACACAGACAAAAGCAGGTAAAGGCGGACCTAGAGAAAAACTCTTGCTGGGTGGATCGCTGCCGACAGTGCCTGAGAGCGAGGCCGTAACACACCCCATATGACAGCATAGTTATCTCCTCAAACACTTAACCAACATAATAAAGTGCAGCATTAAACCCAGTATCTCAATAAATAGATTTTGTGACTAAGCATATGGGCAAGTCAATCTAGGCTAATCCATCCGCATTAATAAACTATGAATCCACAAGGCAATACCAACCGCTGTAACAATCCAAGGAATAAAAGATAAGCTTGGCTCAACTGCACTAATTAGCCCAATAACTGTGGTTAATATACCAGCATACATAACAACACCGTGCTTGGTTTCCTGAAATGTTTTCTTGGCAAAATGCTTACGATAACGCTGGTTGCGTTCAAATGCATCTAAAATATCGTAGGTCATCCCAGGAACTTTTATCGCTTTTTCCAATAAAGGCTGCCACTCATGTACAGCAGTAGATAATATTTTTTTGGGGCTATGCTGATCCTTCATCCACTGTTTTAAGAATGGGAAAGCACTCTCCCACAAGTCTAATTGTGGATATAGCTTGCGCCCTAAGGACTCAATACCTAACAGTGTTTTCTGCAATAGCATTAGTTGTGGCTGCACTTCCATTTTGAATTCATTAGCTGTTTGAAACAACCGCAACAGCAATGTGCCAAATGATATTTCAGATAGTGGCTTATCAAAAATTGGTTCACAAACCGTACGTATAGCAGACTCCAATTGATCTATTCTGGTAGTTGGCGGAACCCAACCAGATTGAATATGTAACTGTGCCACCTTATAATAATCATGCTGAAAAAAAGCCAGCAAATTTGCACCTATATAGTGCTTATCTTCCTTGCTCAAACTACCCATAATCCCAAAATCCACCCCTATATATTTAGGGTTTTTTGGATCGTCTATATTTATAAATAAATTACCGGGATGCATATCAGCATGAAAGAAACTATCCCTAAAAACCTGAGTAAAGAATATTTCAACACCATATTTAGCAAGCTTTTCCATATCAACATTTTTACTTTTCAGGGTTTCAATATCAGAGATAACAACTCCAGATATTTTCTCCATGACCAGTACATTAGTTTTCGTATGTGACCAGTATATTTTAGGGACATATAGCATATGCGAATCACTAAAATTTCGCCTTAATTGTGTAGCACTAGCCGCCTCGCGCATAAGATCTAATTCATTTTTAATTGTATATTCAAATTCAGCAACCAGCCCGCTAAGATGCAATCGCTTAGATGATGGCCAAAAAACTTCTATAAACCTTGCTACAAAT
>Ga0114933_10000575_pt1 | contig 44593 bp, 39 predicted proteins | sample 4SBtaG_FD_89691 | JGI IMG/M metagenome (GOLD analysis project Ga0114933, IMG submission 89691) | Deep subsurface microbial communities from Kolumbo volcano to uncover new lineages of life (NeLLi) - 4SBTROV12_W25 metaG | ecosystem: Environmental > Aquatic > Marine > Volcanic | place: Kolumbo... | reverse complement strand
TCCGACGTGGTCTTGAAGAGCCACCAGTAGGCGTAGAGCGTGAACGTGACGAGGGTGAGCGCTACCACGGCCAGGGGGCTCCTCTTCGTCATGAAAGGAGAGGTGGTCGCGGGGGTCATCGGCTGCGGCATCAGGGGTCCTACGGCCCCGCGAAGAAACTATTTCATCTCGTACGAAGAATTAGCTGAGCCCGCAGCAGCTCCCGGGACCGGTCCACGAGGGTGACCTGCTGACCCGTCCGCTGCACCCGCAGGACGGTGGGCGCAAACGAGCCTCGGAGGGTGACCTGAGCCGCGTCCCGCCCGATGGGCTCGGCGAGCTGAGCGATCGGGAAGCGCCGCGGCTCACCCTGGCCGGTGTGATGAACGATCGCGTCGCCGTCCCGCTGGAAGACGCCGATCTCGCGCCCGTTGACGTGCAGCTCCCAGCCTTGGCCCTCAGGAGTCCACGTGATCGTTTGCTCGGCGTGGCTCCCGTTGACCCATGTCAGCTCGGCCGTGGCGTCAGGAGCGAGAGAGCTCGCGAGCATGAAGAGCAGCGCGAAGAAGGAGTAGTCGAACATCAGTGCAGATTCTTGGCGCCGAGCGCGTCGTCGGCAAGCTCTTGGAAGCTCATCTGGTTGTAGCGCGCGAGATCCTCATCGGTGTACTTGCGCTTGACGAGGTGGGGCGGGAGGCCGATCAGCCGCGCCAGGAAGGGTCCGAAGATCGGTCCGATGGTCGGGTCATTGAAGAGCGTTTGCACGGTACCGACGAACTTCGAGAACGGCCGGTCCATCACTCCCGGCTTGCGCCCCAGCAGCTGAAGTCGCTTGATCGCTTCGTGCAGCCGCTGGCCCGCCGGATCCGTCAGGCGCATCGGTTCGAAGAACACCTCCCGCAGGAACGGTCCCGCGTGGAAGAGCAGCGTCGCGAACGCCCAGTAGGCCTGCAGGCGCGTGCTCACCGGTGGCGACGGCTGTTCATGGAGCCAGCGCAGGTACTCGGGGCTCGTGTAGTAGCCGACCATGTAGTAGTCGATCGCGATGTGGCGAGACTCGTCCCGGTTGATCAGTTTCATCGCCCGGTGACTCATCTCGTCATCGACGAAGTCGTCGAGCGAGCGCAGCAGCGCGATGTCGAGCAGGAGCTCGCCCGACGTGATGTAGGCCGCGGCGACGTCCGGCGGCAGATGGTGCGCGGCCTCCACGAACGGTCCGGCGAAGCGGGCGAGATGTGGGTTGAGCTCGTACGCCTGGTACTGGTGGACGTCATAGTGATGGCTCAGCCGGCTGGCGACCTCACTGTGCCGAGCCTCGTCGACCACAAAGCTCTCGAAGATCGCCTTGAGGGTAGGGTCATCTGTCTGCGCGGCTTGCACGCGGAAGAGCTCGCCGGCCAGCAACTCGATGCCGCTCATGTCTTTGAAGTACTGACAAACGGCCACTTCGTCGGCGCGCGAAAGCGAGCGGGGCGTGACGTCCCAGTCGAGGTCGTCGATGTCCCACTGGTCGCGACGACACATGGCGTGCATGCGGTCGAGGTCCATGACAGAAGGATAGTACGCTCCCGAGCACATCATGCATGAGGACTCCGAAATCAGACGCCTGCTCGGCGACACGGTCTCTCGCGCGGTGCTGGAGTCCATGCCCGGGCTACTCGTGGCCGCGCGGACCTTCGCCGCGCGAAGCTGGGACAGCGCGGCTCAGCCGCCGGCGGACCCGTTGGAGCGTCGTTTCGGGCCGGTGGGTCTCACCATCTCGCGCCGCTGGATGCCCCAACCCCCCGACCCCCGTCGGCTGGCTTGGCTGGTCGAAGATAGCGCCATGATCACGCTCAGTGCGATGGGGTCGAAGAACACCCCGACGCTCGAGGCCTACCTCGACCAGCGGGGCGCCGTGACCCACGACGGCTACTACCGGATCGGCGCTCGCGAGCTCTATCACCCGAGCGGCATGAACGGGCGCGAGCTCGGCGAGACCGCGCCCCAGTTGCCCGAGAGGCCCATCCGGTACCTGCGGCTTCTGCGCATGCGGCGGGCGATCTTGATGTTGAGCGTCGAGGCCTCAGGCAGCCTCCCGGAGTCCATCGGCGCGGCGTTTGCGTCGGCGTTTCACTCGATCCGAGTGGAGCCGCGGCTCTCGGCTGAGGCGCTGTGATCGGTCGGGTTCTGCGCTCTCAGAGTGGCCAATACTGGGTCCACACCGAGCTCGGCGTGATTCACTGCGCGCTGCGCGGCCGGCTCAAGAAGGAGCGTCGCGCGAGGACCGATCTAGCCGTCATCGGCGATCGTGTGCGGATCAGCCTCCGCGCGGAGGAAGACGGTGAGGGCGTCATCGAGGAGGTGTTGGAGCGGGAGAACCGCTTCGCGCGCCGACAGCCCGGTGGTCGAGGTCGGTACAAGGAGCAGGTGCTTGTCGCCAACCTCGACTGGCTTTTCGTGGTGTTCTCCTGTTCTGCCCCGCCCTTCAACCCGCGCCTCCTCGACCGGTATCTGGTGATCGCGGAGCTCGATGGGATCGACGTCGCGATCGTCGCCAACAAGGTCGATCAAGGCTGGGATGCTCGCTTCGACGCGTATGCAGGGCTCGGCTACCCCGTGCATCGCACGTCGGCTGAAGACGGGACGGGAATGGAGGCGCTGCGCGAGCGCGTCAGCGGCGGGATCGCCGCCTTCGTCGGCGCCTCGGGCGTGGGCAAGAGCAGCCTGCTCAACCGACTCGAGCCTGGGCTCGGCGCGGCCGTCGGCGCGCTCTCGGAGACGCTCGACAAGGGACGCCACACGACGCGGGTAGCGGAGCTGCATTCACTAGAGGGCGGCGGCTGGGTGGCCGACACGCCCGGCATCCGAGAGCTCGCCTCGTTCGAGCTGCCCAAGGAGCGCCTCGATACCTGCTTTCCGGAGATGCGGGCTCACCTCGGCGCCTGCCGTTTCCCGGACTGCGCCCACATCAGGGAGCCGAAGTGCGCGGTTCAGGAAGCCGTCGCGACCGGAGCGATCTCGGAGAGCCGATACGAGAGCTACGTGCGCATCCTCCAAGACGAGGCACGCGACGGCCGCTGACCGGGCGGCTCGCCCGGCAAGCGCTAGTCCTCTTCGCCCACCTTGACGGCGAAGAGCTCGAGCCGATGGTCGACGATGCGGTAGCCGAGCTTGCGCGCGATGTCGTTCTGAAGGGCCTCGATCTCTTCGCTGTGGAACTCGATCACTTCGCCGCTCTTCACGTCGATGAGGTGGTCGTGATGTTCCTTCGGGATCTCTTCGTACCGAGCCCGTCCGTCCCCGAAATCGTGACGTTCGAGGATGTTGGCCTCCTCGAAGAGCCGGAGCGTTCGGTACACCGTGGCGAGACCGATCTTGGGATCGATCACGGATGCGCGCTGATACACCGTCTCGACGTCCGGGTGATCGTTCGACTGCGAAAGGACCTTCGCGATGACCCGGCGCTGGCCCGTCATGCGGAGCCCTTTCTCCTGGCAGAGCGTTTCTAGGCGCGACGGCATGTTTCCTCGAGGGGCGTTCTTTCGCTCGAAAGCCGGGAAGGTGGGCTGCTCAGCATACACGAGCGGGGTAGGTGCTCAACCCAGATCGCGGTGACCTCCGGACGACCTACCAGTTGAGCATCCAGGGGGTGCTCTCTTCGCCGACGTGCAGCGTCGCTTCGACTTCGTCGCGTCCGTCCTGCACGCGTCCGATCCAGTAGCCTTCGCGCACGTCTTCGGTGGTGAGCTCCGGCGCGACCAGACGAAGGGGTGCAGGGCTCTCCGCGTAGAGCGCGAGCCGACAGGAGTGCTCGTCTCGAAAAAGCACCGCCTCGACGCCGAGCGTCGGGTGCACACCAAGAGCGCGACCTCCGGCAGGATCGAGCACCGCTTCGGTGCCCGCGGCGGCGAGCGAAAACACCTGAGCGTCTGCCTCAGGAGCCAGCTCGACCTCGGGGCTCGCCTCGTTCGAGGTGGGCTCACGAAGCTGAGTGAGCATGCGCAGCTCTGCCATCGCGGGCTCGGATCGGCGCACCTGGATCGCCAGTGAGCCGGCCGCGAAGCCATCGAGCTCTCCTCGGAGCAGCCTCACGAGATCGCTCGGGGGAATCAGGACACGCACATCGCGACCCGGTCCTCGCTCTGCGTCCTCGGGAGGACGTCCGGCCAGCGCTCTGAGGCCTTCTCGGGCGATCGCCGCACACATGCGGAGCGCCTCGAGTTCGTCTTCATCTCGGTCGGGCCCGCCGATCTGCAGCATCGCGCGCTGACCAAGCCTGCGCAGTCCGTCGCGCTCCGCGCTCGGCACCTGGCCAAGCTCGCTCGTGAGCTCGAGCGCGGCCGTGAGCGCGAGCGCCTCCAGCACGGGCTCGGGGTCGTCGCCCGAGCGCCAGCTCGCGAGCTCCTCCGCCGAACGCCGCCACTGATGGATCAGTTGTTCACTCATGTTGCGCTCACCGTCATATCGCGCTCACCGTCTCGCCCGCTCGGGCTCTCGTGCCTCGTCGCCCGTGAGCGACCCGTCCTGAACGAAGAACGCATGCATGGCTCCTCGTTGGCGGGTCGGACGACTCGCGCCGGGAGCGACTGACGGTTTCGCCCGATGATTTTCTTCATCACGGCCGCTCTCCCTCGCCTCCGCTCCGCGTCTTGCGTCGCTCGAGCCTCGGTTTTCCCGCATCCGCGCGTCGATCCTCGACGATTTCGCGCAGCACCTCGACCACGCCTACCTCGTCCCCTTCGGCCTCCGCGGCCCAGCGTTCGAGTCCGGTGAGCACGGGCGCGCGACCCCGTTCGATCCACTTGTAGAGGCGGTCCTTTGCGATCGGCTCCCCGTAGTCGAGCGCCTTCGTGATCTCTTCGGCGTTCCACCCACAGACCAGCCGCAGCAGCGCCGCCTGCGCCTGCGTCCGGCGAAGCTGCCGTTTCGCCGCGCTCTTCACCGTCGCCTCTAGGGCTCGATGCACGTGACCGAGCACGAGCGTGACGAGCCCATCGAGCATGGCCGGCGTGAGCTCGCGGATGCCGTCGCAGCCGAGTCGCTCGATCGTCGGGGTCGCGTCCTCTCGGTTCGACTCGAAGCGCAGCGCCTGTCGCACGGGGTCGTTGTTGCGCACGCGGATGGCATCGATGCGCTTGCGTCGGAGGATCGTCGAAATCCACTTGGCAGCCTGCAGCGGAGCCACCGCCTGCATGCGAGAGACGTTTCGCAGCAAGCTGATCAGGGTCTCCTGGCGCGCGTCCTCTCCTTCGTCGCCGCCGCCCGGGAAGGCGCGCTCCACCCAGTCAGCGACATAGCGCCACCGCGCTCCGAGCGACGGATGGCTGGGGTCCTCCGCGTCCCGAAGAACACAAAGATGCTCGAACAGAGGTTCGACCGGGGGCAGCGCCACGGGCGCATCGTCGGCACCGCGCGGCCTCGAGTCAACTCCCCGGCGTCGAGCTGACGCTGGGCCGGTCGGTCCTTCAGCGCGGCTGGGACTGAGCCATCAGGGTGAACGAGGCCGCCGCGCTCGGCGTGGGCGCTCCGACCCAGACGCGATGGCTGCCCGCGCTCAGCGTCATCGGCTGCGCGCTCATCGTGTTGTCACAGGTCTGCGTACCGTCGGGGTGTTCGATGAGCATCCCGAGCGGTTGGCTACTCGTGAGGGAGAACGTCACCGTCCGGTCTTGCGCGAGCGCCAGCTCCAGATCCGGTGTCTCCGTCCCGAAGAGGTTGCGACACTCGGGGTGGGTGGTGCTGATCGGAGTGCGCCCGCTGACCTGCTCGGTGAAGGAGAGCACGCCTTCAGAGCCGAGGTCCCAACGGCCCAGCCGGGGGCCCTCGTGGTGGGGTGCGGGCGGACCGTCGACGTCGACCGAGAGGTGGAAGGACGGGGTCCGACCCTGGGCGTAGGTGCCCACCCAGACCTGGTAGTGCCCGAGCTGCAGGTTCTCTACGAGGCGGGGGTCGAGGTTGCCCGCGCCATCGTCGTCGCAGATGAAGGTCCCGTCGGGCCGCCGCACCAGGAGCACCAAGTCCTCTTCCGCTCGGGCGACGATCTGCGCCTCGCCGAGCGCCCGTACGTCGAGGTCCACCTGCGGCTGACGCGGCACGAACCCGAGGCAGCCTTCTTGCGCCAGTCGTGCGGGCACGTCGCCGGAGGTCGGACCGTCGATGACATGGCGATCCACGCCAGCGACGCGGACCGTCTGTAGGCTCGGCTCCCCATCGAGGTGCAGACCGGCGCCGTCGAGCGTTTGCCCGTCGACGTGCAGCGTCGCGTTGGCGTGCGCTCCGTTGCCGAACGTGCCCACCCAAACGTTGTGGTCGCCGGCCGGGAGATCGAGGGTGAGCCGGGCGTTCATTCCCTCACCGGAGTCGTCGTCGCAGTAGACCCGGCCGTCCTCCGAGTGCACGAGGAGCACGAAATCGGTGCTGCCCTCGGTCCACACCCGGACCTCTCTGGCTGCGAGGTTGCGCACCGTCACGACCGGCTGTGATTCCACGTAGCCATGGCAGCCGCTGGCGAAGTCGGAGACGCGGTGCTCCCCGGTGATCGCTAGGCTCACGGGCGCTGGCGTGGGCGAGGTGTCGAGCTCCAACACACCCCGCCGCGGGATGCCGTCCACATCGGGCCCGGACGAGAGCGCCAGGAACGCCGCGGCGAATGCGACCACGCCACCGGCCACCGCCCCGGCCACGAGCATCGTGCGTCGGATCTTCTGGGGGCCCGTCGGGCCCTTGCGGGTCTTCGGGGCGTATTGGGCTAGCTCCGCCTCGAGCTCCGCGATCCGGGCTCGCATCGCCTCGATCTCGAGGCGGTCGGCCTCGAGCGCCTCGAGATCATCCTGCGCTGAGGCGAGCTCACCTTCGAGCGCCTCGATGCGGGCCCGCAGCGCCTCGGTCTCGTCCCGGAAAGCCACGCGCGCAGTCTAGCCTGCGGACGCGCAATTATCCCAGTCGGCCGCAGCGGCGAAGCAGCTCCTCCAGTGCATCCTCGGGTGGCGGCTCTCCGGCGTTCAAGGCGCCGCCGACCTGACTCAGGAGCCCACCGACGAAGCGAGGCATCCAGCCGTAGCGCGGCACGTGCTCCAGCGCCTTGCTCGCGCGGCCGGCGATGTCGGGGTTCCACGCGTCGTGTCGGGCCCGCGCTTGGGCCTCGAAAAGCACGTTCAAGTGAGCTCGAAAGAGGAGGTGCGGCTCCAGCGCGCGTCCGTGCACGAGCGGCGAGGCGGCCAGCACCTCAAAGCCGTGGGCGCGGCGGTGGGCGTTGTCGACGAGCGCCAGTCCGAGCCAACGCCGGGCGAGTAAACCGGGCAGCGGCTCCTCTTCCAGGCTCCCGAGAACGCAGGGTACGTCGAGCGCGTCGGGCACCTCGGACGGCCGGCCGAGCGCGTGAAGCGCGCCCGCCCAACTGGTCCTCACCCAGCTCTCGTTGGAGCGTCGACCCTCCCCTTCATCAGCCTCGACCTCCGCCATCGCGGCGGCAAAGTGGGTGCGCGCTGGCTCGAAATGCCCCGCGGCCCCATGCGCTTCGATGAGGTAGGCCCGCGTACGCGCCGTTCGATGGGGATCGTAGCCGAGCGCCACCTCGAGGGACTCCTCGAACGCATCGACCGCGGTGTGCACTTCATCGGCAGCGAGGGCGACCAGGCCCAGGACGCCCAGCGCCTTGATCAGCTGTCCGCGCAGCCGGGCGCTCCGCGCGACGGCGACGCTCTCTCGGGCCGCGCGCTCCGCATCGTCGAAGTGACACAAGTGGATGCTCGTCATCGCGGTCTGCTGCAGGAGTCGCACGAGCTGGGCGTCGGGCACGCCGAGTTGGCCGAGCTCGGAAGCGACGATCCCGTGCACCTCCTCGAGCAGTCGGAGGCTGCCGAGCGGGTCACCGAGGTGGCGCTGCGCGGCCGCGAGCCGGGACAGGACGCCCACGCGGAGATCCACGCGCTCGTGCGGCAGCGTGCCGCCGAGTCGCGAGAGTGCGGCGTGGATGGCGGGCCAACGATAGCCGCGCCAGCCCGTCGCGAAGAGGCTCTCCGCGTCTCGCACCTCCGCCTCGGGCGAGCGACGGCGACGCGCCTCGGCTGGCGTCATCACGGCGCGTAGGAGCTCCACTACGTTCGCGACCCCCTCGATGTGCGGAGCGTCGTCGAGCGCACGAGCCGCCTCGCGAGCGACCGAGAGGTCTGCGGACGGTACGACCATGCGCACGGCGCCATGCGCTGCGGCCGCGGTGACTTTGGCTTCGATCGAGCCGACCGAGACCACCGCGTCGCCCGAGAGCGCGCCGGTCACGACCACCGAGTCACGGATCGGTCGGCCACTCCAGAGGCTGACCGCTGACGCGTAGGCCGCGCACGCGAGCGAGGGGCCGTCGACGCGCGCATGGGTGAGGGCGCCAGGGCGGGCGGCGCTGAGCCTGTGCAAAGAGGCTTTCGACGGTGGGGGCGCTACACGGGCGGCCGAGCCGATGGCCTCGGCGATCGAACGGCGCGCTCCCGCCTCGAGAAACCCATCGTCGGCCAGCCAGCCGACAGGGTCGAAGACGACATGGACCTGGCGCACGAAGGAGACCCCACGCTGCTTCTCGACCAGCGGAACAGAGACCGCGTGCGGCTGCCCCGGAGCGGACGCCGAACTCACGGAGGTCGGATCCACGTTCAGCGCGAGGGCCGCTTCGCGGGTCCCCTCGTCCACGGTTCCTGGGTCAGCCAGCAGGAGGCCGCGCGCCAACGCGTCGAGCGCAAAGCGACGTCTGGCGATCGAGCCAGCGCTTCGCACTCGCTCGATCAGTACGTCGATTCGGCCTGCCGCGATCGCGAGCTCTGCCGTCCAGCGCAAGCGCTCTTCAGGAGAGGAGCTGCGCGAGAAGCTCGAAATTCTCGAGCTCCTCCTCGGCCACCTCGCCGTCGACCTCGATCATCTCACGCGCGGCGGAGAGAAAGAGGGCGCGGTGAGCGTCCGGAATCTGGCCCGGGTCGAGATCTTCGGCAGTGGGCGGCAGCTCGAGCCACTCGTCCACCTGCTTCTTCTCGTCCGCGTTCAGCTTCAGCTTGCGCATGAGCTTCTTAACCATCTTGCGCTCGGCCTCGTCGATCCGGAGATCGGCCCAGGCGAAAGAGCACACGAACTTCATCAGTTGGAGGCGGTCCTCCTTGCTCAGCTCGTTCATGCGGGGAGGCTACTCGCTCGGGGGCGTCTCCGTCACCCCTTCAAACGCATCGGCGGCGCATCCCTGAGATCGGTCGCTGGTGAGCTGCGCAAAGATGAAGAGACCAGCGAACGCGCCGAGCACGAGCGCGAGGATCAGACGCACCAGGAATTTATTGTCCCGCTTGAGTGCGTCCTTTTCGAGATCGCTCATCCGAGCTCGATCTCAGAGCTCGAAATCGCCGAGCTGCAGCAGTTCGTGTACCCGGTAGAGGAAGCCGTTTGCGGCCACGCCGTCCACGACGCGGTGGTCATAGCTCAGCGCCATGAACATCACGGGGTGGATGGCCATCGTGTCGACGCCTTCGTTCTCCACGACCACGACGCGCTTCTTGATCTCGCCCATGCGGAGAATGCCGACGTTGGGCTGACTGATGATCGCGCCTCCGACCAGGTTGCCTTTACGCCCCGGGTTCGAGATCGTGAAGGTCTTGCCGCTCAGGTCGTCGGGCGTCAGATCGCCATCTCGGGCGCGCTTCGCGAGCTCCCCGATGGCCCGGGCGATGCCCCGCACGCTCAACTCGTCAGCGTGCTTGATCACCGGCACGACCAAGCCCTTCGGCGTCTCTACGGCGAGCCCGATGTTGATCGCCTTGATCAGCGCGTACTCGCCGTCGAGCACCCGGCTGTTCATCGCTCGCACCTCGCGCAGTGCGCGGCAGGTCGCTGCGACGACGAAGGCCAGGTAGGTCAGGTTGATGCCTTCCGATCGCAGCTCGGCCTTGTGCTGGGCGCGCAGGTTGGCGGTGCGGTGGATGTCGGTCTCGGCGAAGGTCACCACGTGGGGCGACGTCAGCTTCGAGTAGACCATGTGGTCGGCGATGATCCGCCGGCGACGGCTGAATGGGATGACCTCATCGCCGGGCGCGGGCGTGAACGGCGGGACGCGGAACGCCCCCGGGTCGATCCGCACGGTAGCTCCGGAGGACTTCTTTGCGGGCCTGGGCGGCGCTAGCGCGGGGCGCGGGGCTGCCGCTGCGGGGGCCGCTGGGGCCGGAGCCGCGGCCGCGAGTACGTCCTCGCGCGTGATCCGTCCGCCTTCGCCCGTTCCTGCGACGAGCGTGAGGTCAACGTCCTTCTCTCGCGCGAGTTTGCGCACCGACGGGGTCGCCGCCGGAGGCTCGGCCGAGGCGGGGGCTGCCGCAACGGGCGTCGCGGCGGCCGGGGCCCCCGCGCTGGCCTCTGCGTTCGGATCGATCTCACAGAGCGCCGCGCCGACGCCGACGGTGTCGCCCGTCTGCGCGAGCACCTTGACCACCACCCCCGCGACCGGAGCCGGTAGGTCGGTGTCTGTCTTGTCGGTCAGGATGGTGACGAGGGGCTGGCTCTGCTCAACCCGCTCACCCTCCTGCACCATCCAATCGCCGATTTCGCCTTCGACGATGCTCTCGCCGAGCTGCGGCATCGTAACGGTCGTCTTGGTCCCGGTCGTCGCCATCGCGTTCGTCTCCCAGAGGGGTTCCCGAGTGCGTTGGTATCGCCCAAATCGCTCGCGACTTCAACGATGTCGATCAGCGAGGCGTGTAGTAAACGGCGTAGGCGCCGCGCCCACCGTCGACGAAGAGCGAGTACGTCGTGCCCGACGTCACGGCGCTGCTCAGTGTGGCGCCGTTGACGCCGCCACCGACCGAGGCTCCAGCGGAACAAGCGAGCTCCGTGCCGCCCGAGCAACCTTCTCTCAGATAGATGTCTGGGGTGAACTCGACGCTGAACGCGCTGAAGTTCACGTTGCCTGCCGAGGGCCCCCGGAACTGGAGCACGGCCTCCGGATCGTTGATCGGGCCGCTCGCGTTGCAGCTGCCAGATTCCGTACCGACGAATCCGTTGCTGAAGCCGAGCACGGTGCCGCCGCCGGTGATGTCGAGCGGACGGCCACCGAGCGCGCCGGGACAGTTGTCGCCCGTAGCGCTCTGCCTCGTCACGTTGACCACGTAGTCGCCGGTCGTGGTGCTCTGGAAGCCGTCGACGAGCACGTAGATGCGTGTCGTCGCGGTAGCGCTCCCGACGCGGTGCAGCCAGATGCGGCTGTCCCGCCCCAAGCTCAAGTCGTAGTCGTCGTCGCAGGCCGCCGCGAGGCCGCTCGCGTCGCAGCTGAAGCCGACTCCGAGCACGGTGTCAGCCGTCGAGCCGATGGTGTCGATCGTCACGTCGTAGAGGCCGCGCGGGAGGTCGAAGAAATAGACCGCATCCCTGCCGCCCGTCCGCGCCCTGCAGATCGGGTTCGTCTGGTAGTCGTCCCCGAGCATGTCGAGGCTGCCCCGGACGTTGCCGGTGCCGCCGCTACCGATGCGGATCTCCTCGGCGCTGCCGCAGTCGTCCGGGAGCCCGGTGCAGCCCTCATCGACCATGTCGTTGCAGTTGTCGTCGAAGCCGTTGCAGAGCTCCACCGCATCCGGTCGCACGTCGGGGTTGTCGTCGTCGCAGTCCGTGGCGCCTTCGCAGATCACCAGCGAGCCGTCGCTGTCGAGCACCAGGCGCGCGGCGAAGCCGTCCATGTCGACGTCGAGCGGCGTGGACGTGCAGGTCTCCGCCGCGGCGTCGCAGGCGTCGACGGTGCACACCGAGCCGTCCGAGCAGTCTCGAACGGTCCCGCCGCTGCAGCCACCGACCGCTCGGCAGAGCCGGCCCACCCGGCAGTAGTTGGTGTTACAAGCCTCATTATCGAGCTCGACGAAGCACCCGCTCGGCTCGTCACTCGCGCTCGGATCACACCGCTCGCTCGCGCAGCCCGCGGCGCCGCTGTCGCACATGGCGTCGTCTGGGGTGGACACGCAGCGGTCACTGCCCTCGTCGCAGCGATCTTCGGTGCAGGCGTAAGGGTCGGCGCAGGCCGGTGGGGTACCCGCCACACAGCCGGTGCCCATGGCGCCGCTGTCACAGCGCTCGGCTCCGTTGCAGAACTGTGCGTCGTCACACTCGGCGTCAGAGCTGCATCGCATCGGCACGCAGCCCAACGTCGGGCTGCAGCGCTGGTCGGAGGGGCAGGCACCGTCGCTGGGCTCGTGGGTGCAGCGCCCGGCGACACACGCGTCATCGGTGCACGCGATGCTGTCGTCGCAGCCCATCGCGCAGCCCGGCCCCGCGTCGTCGCCCGGCCCGCCTGCGTCGAAGCCCGGTCCGCCATCGAAGTCCGGCCCCGCGTCGGCTCGACCGCCGTCGGTCTCGGTCGGACCCGCATCGATCCCCTCGCCGAGGCGATCGGCGTCTGGGTTGATCAGCGCGCTGCAGCCGGTGGCGAGCGCGAGAAGCGTGACGAGTCCGGCCCGCCGCATCAGAACCACCCGTGCAACGAGACGCCGCCCCCATTTGCATTTCCGCTGGGTACCGCGATCACCCGCACCGCCTCGGCGTCGGCCATCTCGTCGCCGCCACTGTCCATGCCCTCCGAGATGACGAAGAACGCTGTCGCCCCTGCCGCCGCGATCGTGCCGATCAGGAGCACGTCGGTGATGATGGAGGTGGTGTTGGCCGAGTCCGCGGCGCCCAAGCCGTCGGCCCGAGCCTGCGCTCGGTCTGCGTCGGTCGTGGCGGAGTTCACCCGCGCGACCGCGTCGTCGAACTGGCCGTTGAACGAGAGGGAGAGCGCGCCCGTGATGATGGCGCCGACACCCAACGCAGCGGTCGCGCCGCCGAAAATCATGACCGGCGTCGTGATGCGCAGCTGGAAGCCCGGTCCATCGTCGGCCGGCTCCTCGTCGATCGTCTCCTCCGCGCTGGCCTCGGCGATGGGCTCACCGGTCTCCTCGGCCGGCTCACCTGTCTCGGCCGGAGTGTCGGTGCTCGCTGGCTCCGTGGTCGCCGCGGCAGTGGCGGTGTCGGAGGTGCCGGCAGCTGGGGTCGCCGCCGCGACCGCGTCGCCGCGTTGCAGCCGAATCGAGACCCGCTGCGTGTCTCCGCCTTCGATGTTGATCTGCTCCGTCGCGGTCGTGAAGCCCTCCATGCGCACCGTGATGGTGTGGCTGCCGGACATCATCAGCACCGGCTCGAGCACCGGCGCGCGCCGGGTCTCCGCGTCGTCGATCACGATGGTCGCGCCGTCCGGGGCAACCGCGAAGCGCACCTCGCCGACGAGGGCGCGCATGCGCCCGATCGCCGCCTGGACCTCGCGTCGCTGGGCCCGGGGGGTGTTGTTCGACTCGGCGAGGAACCGCTCGAAGTGGTGGAGCGCCTCGATGGGGCGATTCAAGTGCTCGTAGCAGTTGGCCATGTTGACGCGCACGCTCGGGTGCGGCGCCAAACGGTAGGCCTCTTGAAAGGACTCCAGCGCTCCCGCGTAGTTGTGCGACTCGTAGAGGCCGACTCCTCGCTCGAACTGGATCCGAGCGGTCTCTCGGTCGCTCTGGGCGTATGAATGAGTCGTGGTCAGCGTGCCGAGCAGCAGCACCGCCATGGCCATGGCAAAGCGAAACATCGGGTATCTCCTGGAAGCCGGACGCGTCCACTCTAGGGACGCTCTTGGATCGCAGTCAACCGAAGCGCCTGCGCAGCGTGAGCGCCAACACCGTCGCGATGAGCCAAGGCGCGCCACCGGCGGGTCGCGTGACGTGGCACCCGCAGCCGCCGCCTGGTTCATCGGGGCCCCCGTCACTGCCGCCGCCCGCGTCCATGTCCGTGCAGCTCGGGGTGGCGCCAGCGTCCCTCGGGCTGCCGCTCACGCCCCCATCGAAGGCACCGCCAGCGTCGAGCCGGAGGTCGAACGCGACGTCAGGAAACCACATGGGGCAGACATGTCCGACCGTCGTGCAGGAGGAACACTCCACGAGATCGTAGATCTGGTCGAAGCGGAGCGTCTCCTCGATCGTCATCGAGTCGCTCACCCGCCCGAGCGCGAAGCCGTCGGTGAACTGGTTCACGCAGACCCACGGCTCGTCGTCCAGGAGCTCGAGGCAGGGGAGGTTCATGCGCTGCAGCTGCGCAAACGTGCGGCCACCGTCGTCGCTGCGAAAGAGCCCGTCGACGTCCGTCGATGAGATCCACGCGCGCGTCCCGTCGGACGAGAAGGCGCCCCCCGAGACCTGCCGAGCGAGCGCCACGGTTGTCCAGGTGTCGCCGCCGTCTTCGGTCAGCACCACGCGCTCGTCCCCGACGTCGATGAGCTGTCGGGTCATGCGCACGAGCACCCGGTCCGCGTCGGTGGGATCCACCGCCAGCAGATGAACGTTCCGCTCGGCGTCCTCGAGCGGCATCTCGATCGAGGTGTAGGTCTCGCCGCCATCGGAGGAGCGCAGGAAGTAGCCTCTCCGCGGAAGCATCGGCAGCCCGCCGTCCGGGATTCCGCCGTCGGGCAGCCCGCCGTCGGGCACGCGCTGGACCATCGTAGGCACGGCGCCGCTGAGGTAGACGCGGCTGGCATCGCTCGGCGCAACGCGCACCCGCTCGACGAGCAGGTCTTCGATCGACGCTCCGACCTGCTCGAAGGTGCGTCCCTGATCGATCGAGCGGTAGATCTCATCGGGGCTGCCGCCGCTCGTCGCCACCGCCCAGACGGTGCCTGGGGCGGTCGGGGACGCGTTGAGATCGATGACGAAGCGGTTGTCTAGTGCCGCGGGACGCTCGAACTCGCAGCGCTCCGGGGTGCTCCGCGCAAGGCCCGAGAAAGTGCCGACCAACACCGCGCCGTCCGGCGTCACGAGGATCGGCGGGTTCTCCCGGGTGGGGTCAGCTCCGGTCACCGCGGCGCAGATCCAGCGCCAAGTCACCCCTCGGTCCTCGCTGATCACCAGACCGAACGTCGCTCGGACCACGACCACGTCGGGGTTCTCGGGATGGAACGCGATGTCTCCCATGAACGCGGGTCGGCCGTGAGCGAGGGCCGTGCTCGGGAGCAGGATGGTCGCGGCGAGCAGAACGACGAGGCGGCGCATGCGCGCCCAAGGTAGCGCAGCCGAGGCCTTGCCGCCGACGCCTTGCTGCCGTCGGCTCCGTGAATCGCGCTCGGCGATGCTTCCGCAGGTACCTCGACGGCTCAGGCTGCGATGTGCCGAGCGATCACGGTCCCGTCGGTGTTGAGGAAGCAAAGCTCCCGCTCCGTCGCGGCGATCAGGCGGTGGGGACTCACCCACAGGATGCCCGGACGATCGCTCTGCCCTGCGCCAGACGCGGGGAACACACCGTCCAGCCTCGTGCGGACCGAGCCGGTCCTTGCGTCGTAGAGGGCGATGCTGCCGTCCTGGAGAATGAGCGCGATGCTCGCGCCGTCCGGTGACCAGGCGAGGTTGTGCACGTCGGTCAGCGCGAAGGGGTGCCGCTGGATCGCCGCGTCCACGGTGAAGGTCACGCCGTCTCCATGGAAGACCTTCAAGTGGGCAGGAGCTCGGAAGTCCGGCCCGTAGACCACGGCGAGCGCGCCATCGCGACTCCAAGAGATCGCGTCGATCGGCGGCTCCAGCGCGCGCATGCCGCGAAACGCTCCGGTGGCTCCGTCGAAAACGCCTACCCCGCCAACGCCGGCCACGCCGAGCCAGCGGCCGTCCGGCGAGAAGGCGCGCGTGATCGGGCCGCCTCCGCCGCGGGTCGGGCGCGCCGGAGCGAGCGGGGCTCGATAGCGCAAGGAGCGAGTCGAGACGTCGATGCCACAGAGGTGGTCATCTTCGAGCCCGAGCACGGTGCGGGTCCGTTCGTGCCACGCGAGCGCACGGAAGTCTCCGTTCGACGGTCCGGTGTCGACCTCGATCGCGTCCGCGCGCTCCACCGGACCCGCGTCCGAAGCCACGAGCGCGCCCTCGACCCCGTCGCGCAGCCAGGTGGCGGCGTAGAGTTGGTGGCCCTCTCGTTGATCGGGATCGCCGACCCAGCAGAAGAGCACCGGAGTGTCCCGCGTCGGATCGAGGCCGATGTCTCCGATGAACTCGGCACCGTCGAGCGTCACAATCATGTTTGTCGCCGCCGCCACCGCGAGGCGCTCGCCATGGTGGGCCCAGCGCAGCAGTCCCCGGTCGCCTTGCCAGCCCGCGCCGTTCTCGATGGTCACGCGGGTCACTTGCGCGCCCGTCTCGGTGTTCCAGACGATGAGCTCGCCGTCTTCCAGGTCGGGCGTCTCGGTCGCGATCGCGAGGCGCTGGCCGGTCCGATGCGCGGCCACGGCGGTGATGGCCCCGGCCAGCGTCACCCCGGCCGGCTCAGGGGCGGAGGGCTCAGCGGCGGCTGGCCCGGAGGCCGCCGGAGGGGGCGTGGGTGCGGCCGCCACGGGCGCGGGGTCGCGCCGTTCTGGCCCGCAACCGAACGTCACTCCAACCCATGTTGCGCTCGCCACGCGCAAAACCTCACGACGGGAAACACCGTTGGCCATATGCGCCAGCTTACCTCGGCCCACGTGGGACCTTCCTCCGGTCGACGTACCGCACGGGCGGGGGTCAGCTGGTTCCGTTCCCGAAGTGCGCGTACCGGCGCCGCCCCCGCCGGAGCAGCGGTGGGTGCGGTCCCCCAACCCGCCACCCGGCGCCTCAGTTCGCGACGCGCCGGAGGATCTTCCGCTCCTCCGAGGGCGCCAGGTCATGGCTGCTGAGCGCCTCGAGGGCCTGCTTCACGTCGGGCTCCGCGGATACCGCGGCCGCGATCCTGATCTGGGCTCGGCCCGCCTCGGTGCCGCGCAGCGCGACGGCTGCAGCCACCCGCTGCTCCGGGCTGGACGCGGGGTTGCGCATGAGCTGGTGGAGGCGCCCTTCATCCATCGCGGCGCTCCGGTAGCGAGCTCCTTTGGACACAGAGCGCAGGCGGTCTCGAAGCACTTCATCGTCGGCGCCGGCCCGGTCGAGCCGAGGCACGTGAGCGCCGGCGTCCGCGCCGTGGTGCACCATGCCGATACCCTCGGTGAGAAGCTCCGAGACGAGCTCCGCCCGCAGAGGGCTCATGCCGTCGAGCACGAGCAGCTCGGTCTCGTCCACCAGCTCGATTCGGACCCTGTGGCCCAGGGCCTTCGACTCGACCTCGACGTGCGCGATCTCTCGGTACGGTACGAAACGGGACTTGAAGCGCCCTTCGACGAGCACGCCATCGGCGGCGAACTGTGCGCGCCGGGAGCCCTTGGCGCCGAGCCAGCCGACGAAGCCAGCGACCGGCAGGAGCGGGAGGAGCCAGGGGCTCATGGCGGCGAGCGCGCCGCCGACGCTGAACGGCACGGCCACGGAAAGGGCCTTGCGCACGAGCCGCCGCACATAGGCCCCGCTCGTGAGAGCGTAGCTCTTGGATCGATCCGAGGCGGCTCGAATCTCTTCTCCGAGCCGCGCCGCATCTTCGGGGCTCCGAAAGAGGAGTCGGTACTCGTCGCCCCCGTGGGTGAAGATTTCGAGCCGATCCTCTGCGATCGACCACGCGCTCGCCAGCTCGGACCGAGGGATCCGGTGCCGGCCAATCCTCAGCCCTTCGGCATCCAGGGTGATTTCTTCAGGGCCGTATCGATCGGCCACGAGCAGGTACGCCGCCGCGATGGCGGCCAGGAGGACGGCGGTGCTGCCGTACACGCTCATCTGAAGTCCGAGGAACGCCACGATGACCCGGATCTCCTCCGGAAGGAGAGCGCTGACCACCGCGATCAGCGTGCCTGGGATGGCGAGCGTCCAGGTGTGGCGGCCCAGAAGAGCGAGCAGCCACTCCCGAACGCGTTCCCCACGCCACAGCTTGATCATCGCGAGAGAAGTCTAATGCCTCTGACGGTTTTCGCGCGCTGCTGGGACACAGCTGGCGTCGCTCAGGTTCCGATCGGTGCGCGCGCGACGGGCCCAGGAGGCGGCGCGAGCGTTCGGCTCGGCTCAGCGCCAGCAGGGCGCCTCCGCTCCCACGTCGTACGCGAACCACGTCTGGCCGAGGTCCACGGCGACGGGCTCGAGCCCGAACCGAACGTCGATGGCGAGCGAGCCCAGGCCGGCGCCGCCGATCTCGAACGCAAAGGTTCCTTCGGTCGCATCGCCGCACGTGCCGCTCTCGCAGAGTTCGATCTCTAGGTCGCGGTCCCCGACCTCGAACGACGCCAGCTCATGAAAGGGGTCGAGCGCTCCGATGACCACGACGCTCACGACAGAAGTCGGCGCGTCGAGTCCTTCCCGAAGCCCGAGGGCCACGGGCTCGCTGGATCCGAGCAACGCGTCTTCTCGGGGAATGAACGTGAAGCTCCACGCGGGCGCGTCGCTCGGCGTGCATCTCCGCCGCATGTCCAAGAGCACAAACGTGCGCTCCTCGACGTCGAGTTCCGTGCTGCAGGCCAGGTGGCTGGCCAGGCAGGAGCGCCGGGTAGGCTCCCCGGTGCCGCGACACTCGACGATCGCTTCACAGCTCGCCCCGTTCCAGTACCACTGCGACTCCGCGGATGAGCAGCCCATGAACGCGTGTGGATCGCAGAGGCCACCCGGAGGGCAGGCCGCACACGTAGCGTGCCCGTCCGTGCAGAGCATCGCGCATGGGCAGGCGATCGGCGCGCACTCCTCGACCGGCGCCTCGGCGTCCCTGGGCACGGCGGCGTCTTGCGCAGGGGCACCGGCGTCCCGAGATGGAGGGGCGTTCGAATGGAAGTCAGCGCAGCCGACGAGGAGGATCGTCGCGAGGAGGGAGCCGAGGAGGCGAAGCGTCATGACGGCTGACAGAGCAACCCTCGTGCCCGCACGGTGGACCCCGCAGGATCAGCCAGCGAGGTGTTCCAAAGTGAACCAGAACGCGTGACGGAGAGGCGGACAGTTGGCCCTCAGCCTGAGTCGGACCTCGCGGCCGGCGTCGCCGAGGGGAGACATGCGCCCGGCCGAAACACGATCTCCCTACGAATCTCGTGGCTCATCGCCTTCGCTCGTCTCGAGCTTGGTGGCGGTGCCGAGAGGCTGAGCGTCACCCACCCATCCTCCTCCGCGCAGTCGATTGATCCCGCGTTCAGCGGATTCGAGATGTGCTCGGTCGCTTCGCAGCCGCCGTCCGCGGCGAGCACGGCACCGACGGTCAGGCTGAGGGCGGCGCTCGCGCGCAGGTGATCTCTGAGCCACCCGTGTCCCGGGCACGCTTCCGCGGCCTGCTCGAGAGGCAGATTCGCCGCCTGTAGGCAACGGTTGGCCTGCTCGAGCACAGATTCCATCGTGCGGAACCGACCGATCATGGACCCGTCGAGAGCGTGCTCGTGGCGGTGCACGGCCACCGCATGGTCGAAAAGCTGCCCTGCGCGCTCGATCAGATGAATCGCTGAGCGTCCCGGGCCTGGCAGGCGAAGGTCGGCGAGTCGACGGTACGCTCCCAGATCGATCGAGCCCCGGGCGTGGGCCGCACACTGGACGGGCACGCATTGGCTCTGCTCGAGGCCTCGGGCCATGTCGGCGAGGGGACCGTACGTGCCGCCGTGCCAGGTAGAGAGACGCCACGCCCAGGCCAGTCGCAGGTAGCCGGCGAGGCACTCCGCGGGAGGCTGCTGCGACAGGTATGCCGGCAGAGCGGCGCTGCCCAAAGGGTCTCCGACCCGTGGATAGTTCCCGACCGTGAAAGGATCGCGGAGGCTGGCGAGTGTCTCTCGGAAGAAGTCGCGTTCGGCGAGCAGCATGGTCAGCTCGATGCCGTCTCTCGCAGCGCCCCAGGTTGCGATCTCCTTATGTAGGACGACCATGCCAGGGCTGGGCGCGCGCCACTCCGTATCCGAACCGCCGTTCCAATGAAAAAGGGCGTCTCGCTGAGCCCGCACCTCGAGAATCCGTGGGCGCATCGAAGCGATGCGTTCACCCAGCGGGTCACTGCAGCCGGAGATGACCGTAGCCACGATCAGCCACCCAGGCAGGAGTCGCCGTAACCTCATGGACTGGAGAGCCACAGGTTGCTGCTGCGCCGCCCGGGCGAGCTGACGATCTCACCGCCGAAGGAGACGTACGCCGAGGGCGAGCGGAAATCCGCCCAGGGAAGGGCGTAACGATTGCGCCACTGCGCGTGGGCGCCCGAGAGGTCCTGTCCCGAGCCTCCCCTCGCCGGCAGATTGCCCGTGTCCCGCATTCCAGGTTCATTGCACTGCAAAGAGCCACGACCTTGTCCCCCACTATGTGCGTAGCCGGTTCTCGCGAAACCGACGATGTATGAGCCCCGCCAGACATCGTTGGAGAGGGCGTTGAGCAAGTGGCCCCCATCACCCGCGACGTCGCATTCCATTAAGTAGATGACGGTGTGCAACCGCGTCAGCCGCGCTATCCGGGCGAGGGCGGAACGGTGTCGGGGGATGGTGTCGGCACTCAGCGCTTCCGCTTCCTGTCGATTGCCCGCCACGCGAAGCTGTCCATGGGCTCCGTGGGCCATGATCGCGAGCTTCCTGATCTCACCGGGGCGGATTCTTCGGGTGGGCTGGGTCCTCTCTCGCGCCATGAGCTGGTAGCAATAGGCGGGGATTTGTAGCTGCGTCAGCGCATGAGCCAGCTGGGGCAGGGAACTGAACGACAGCCCGAGATCCCAGCCATACTGGCCCCGGTCGCTGTCTTGGGACCGGAAGGCGCGACCTCGTCCGCCACGAAGACGGGCATCTGAGCAGGCCGAAATCGGTGCGTCAAAGACGTTTGTCCAAATGCTCACGTCCGCCATGAGCACACCTCTCCCGCTCCTTGGCGTTCCCTCCTTGACTCGTCCAGCTCGCCGACTCTCGTCTCTTCCCCCGGTTGGGTTTGTGTCATCACGCCTCGCTTTCCCATCCTCATCGTGCGGCGCGGGCCAGGGTTTCCCGGGGTGACCCCCTTTCTTTTCACCTCTCAGGGTGAGCTGGGCGCGCCGGTTCTCGATGGGGCGTGCGGGCGTCACCGGGTAGATTCGCGTTCCGGCATGCTCGAGCGTTCGTCCGCGGCTCTGACGCCCGAGGGAGACGAATGTCATCGCGGCCGCCTCCAGGTCGCGGACCTCATCGATCAGACGCCACGAATGCCTGATGGTTCTCCGCAGTGCTCGTGAGTTCGCGCCCGGCTGGTCAGAGCGGGGTTTCGGAGACGATGAGCTGGTAGGGCGCGCGATCGCGGTGGATCGAGCCGACCCACACCTGGTGGGCGCCTCCGTTCCAGTTGCGGTGAACGCGCGGGCTGTTCTGCTCGCCCGAGTCGTCATCGCAGACAAAGGAGCCGTCGGGGCCACGAACGATGAGGGTGAGGTCCGAGCGGCTGCTCGTGGTGATCGCCATGGCTCGCGGGATGGTGGTCAGGACGACGAGGTCCGGCGCTACGCCGACCCAGCCTCGGCAGTCCGGCGCGAGCGTGCGGCTGTCGAGCTCCGGCCGAGTCGTGCCATTGTGCACCGGTGTCCAGCCGGCGACGTCGAGGTTCACGTGCCCCAGCGCCGGCGTCTCGCTGGGAGCGATCACCGGGCCTCGCGTGGGGCGGCCCGTGGGCTCGGAGACCTCGAGGCTGAAGTTCGCGGGGCCTGACGCCGAGTACGTGCCGACCCAGACCGCGGTCCGCCCGATCTCGGGCGTGATCTCCAGGCGCGCGTTGGTGCCTGTGCCCGAGTCGTCGTCGCAGATGTAGAGGCCCGACGGTGTCCGAGAGACCAAGACGAGGTCGGCGGTGGATTCGGTGGTTTCGATACGGATCGCACGCTGCGATGTGGCGTCGATCTGTAGGTGGGGGCTGACCGGCACGTGGCCGCGGCAGCCGGCGCCGAGCGTCCTGGCCTCGACCCAAGGGCTCGTGGTTCCGTCCCAGATGCCGCGCACGGGCCGTTCTCCGAGCTGAACCAGGCCGAGCTCTGGGGGAGCGTGCACGGCGAGCCCCTCCTGCGTGACCTCCGCGCCGGCCGGCTGAGCGGAGACGCTCAAGGTGTAGGACCCGGAGGTGTTGTTGCTGTACGTGCCGACCCAGACGCGGTGGTCGCCGGCGCCGAGGCCCGCGGAGATCGCCGGGGCGAAGCCTCGGCCCGAGTCGTCGTCGCAGAGCCACTCTCCGTCCGCCGTGAGCACCGCCATGACCAGGTCTGTGGAGGTCTGCACGTCGAGCTGCACAGCGATTCGAGCGCTCGAGCGCAGGAGGAGATCCGGGGCTCGCGAGACGTAGCCGCGACAGTTGGTTCCAAGGCCGTTCAGGTTCCACATGCCGGACGCTTCGCCGTCGAAGGAGGGCAGGCCGCTGCCCACCTGGTCGAGGTCGAGGGTGCCGAGTTCGGGCTCTCCGGTCTCGTCGATTCCGGAGAGTCCGAACTCGGAGAGCGCGCCAGAGAAAAAGAGCACGGCGCCGGCGATCGACAGAACGATCAGCGGGATGAGCACCACGCCGCAGCCCCGTCCGGTGCGCGCTTTGTGTGCCGCCGGGCGATAGGGCAGCGCGGTGTGTGAGGGCGCGGGAGCGTTCGGCGGCGGCGTCCACACGGGCGGCGGCTGCCAGCCGATCGGGCGCTCGGCCATCAACGTTCGAGCGGACTTGACCTTGTTGGCCGTCCCGCAATAGCCGCACTTCGCAAAAGCGCTCCCACGCTCCACGTTCAGCGGAGCTCCGCACTTCTTGCACTCGACGATCACGTGCCGGAGCGTAGCAACCCATCTCAGCGAGGAAAGTAGAGTGCGCGCACGCGCGGCGAGAAAAGCACGACCAGCGCGAAGACCGACAAGGGCATCAAGGGGGTCGGCACGTAGAGGACCGCGCTGACGATCCCGACCACCCAGCCCCAGCGACGCTGGCGGCGAAGACCGACGGCGCCCAACCAAGGCAGCACCAACCAGGGCCAGACCAGGAGGGAGACGGCGCCCGCGGCGGCCAATCCCATGAAACCTTCACCGAACTCGAAGTGAAATCCGAGATTGAGCAGGCCCTGCCAGCTCAGGTAGGGCTCGCCAAAAAACCGCTCAAAGAGTGGAATGAGCCCCGCCACCAACGCCAACACGCCGACCAAGCCGAGCGCGCGTAGGCCGAACTGCGTCCAGCGATAGCGGCGTTCATCGAGCAGCGCTTTGTCGTCGCCGATGCCCTCGCGGAGCCGGTCGAGTTCCGCTTCGCTCTCCTCGCGCTTGCGCTCCGCCTCCTCGAGGCGGCGCGATAGCTCGCCGACGTTGGCGCGAAGGCTGTCGATGTTGGCTCTCGCGGCAAGCTGCTGGGCTCGGTACATGAGAGCCGTGACAACACCGTGGCGTCGGTTGTTCCGAAGCCCGGCGCGACGAGCCTCGATCAGGGCAGCGCTTGGAAATGCGCTGGGTCGACGTCGTCGGGAGAGCGCTTGAAGTCGGCGACGCTCGCCAGGATCTCGAAGGCGGCACGTCGCTCCCGGCGGAGCACGAGCATCGCGCTGTTGGCCCCCGCCCGAACCGCGACCGGGACGCCGCCCCCATACTCGGCCCAGTGGCCGCTCACCAGCAGGTTGTCCACCGGCGTGTGGTAGCGGGCGACCTTGCCGCGCATGTTCTCGCGGGTGGCGCGGGCGCCCATGATCGTGCCGTCTTTGTTGCCGGTGTAGCGCTGGTGGGTGAGCGGCGTGGCGATGTCGATCAGCTCGATGTGCGCCCGCAGCTCGGGGCACATTGCGTGGGCCGTGCGCTCGATGAGCACATCGGCGTAGGCCTGCTTGAAGGCTTTGTATTCGGGGCCTCGCTCGTCGCCAGGCCCCGAGGCCCAGCGATCCCCGTAGCCGATCTTGGCGGTGGTGAAGAGCGTCAGCGTGCCTTTGCCCGCGGGCGCGAGGCTGGGGTCTCTCAACGAGGGCGCGAGCACGCTGATGGCGGCCTTTTGTGGGTCGCCGCAGTTGTGGTCGACGCGAGAGACGTCGTCTCGGCTCAAGAGTGTGAGCTCCTCGCCGAACCCGAGGTTCTCGGCACTCTCGCTCAGGCCGATCGAGACCGAGAAGGTCGAGTCGGCGATGTCCGACCCGCGCAGGTTCTCGAGCACCTCGGCCGGCACGCTGCCCTCGGGCAGCATGCGCTCGTAGACGCTCTCGAGGTCGCAAGCCGCCAGGACATAGGTACAAGCGATTCGGTGTCGGACCGGAGCGCGGATGCCGATCTGGACCTCGACCCCGCAGACCTTTCCGCCGTCCACGGCGATGCGATCGACGCGGGCCTTGTAGAAGACCGAGCCGCCGAAGCTCTTCGAGGCACGCGCGAGGAAGCGGGGGAACTCCATGCTCCCGCCGGCCGGGGGCGCTTGGTAGTCGTGTTGGTAGGCCCACCCGACGGGGGTGAGGCAGGAGAGCAGACGCTCCTCGGAGCAGAACATGCGCTTGAGCGCCGGAGCGTTGAAGTGTTTGTCGATGCCCGGCTCGGTGAGCGCTCCGGCGTACTTGGCGAACGCGAGGCCCGGGGCCGCGAGGCGCATGCCATGACGCGCCTTCTCGAAGACGGACATCGTCTCGACGGAGCGCATGCCGTGGGTGAGGTCGACAAAGGCCGCTCCGATCTTCTCGGACGCGGCGAAGAACTTCCGAAGGCCCGCCTCCTGCTCCGGGTGGTCGAGGGCGAGTTGATCTCGCAGCTCGTTGGGGTTGGTCGTGAGCAGGTAGTCGAAGGAGTCGCCGCGGTAGCGGCGAATGCGCTGGAGGTCGACGGTCTCGGGGGCACCGGGACCGATGAAGTCGAACATCCGCCGCACGAAACCGGCCGAGCCGCACTGGTTCAGCCAGTGAATGGCGGTGTCGAAGATGAAAGACTTGCGACGAAAGCCGGCCAAGTAGCCGCCCGGTCGAGCGTCCATCTCGAGCACACAGACCGAGAGGCCAGCCTTGGCCAGGAGAGCTGCCGCGGTCAGGCCGCCCATGCCCGCGCCGATCACGACGACGTCGACACGCTCAGGGGGGGAAGGGGGCACGTGGGGCGGACCTTACGCGATCGGCGCCGAAATTTGGCGCGCAACGCTCTGTGCGGCTGGCGCCGTCTACCGGCGTCGACGCCGAACGTCGCCAGCCCACGGGTCGAGCACTTCGCTCCAGACCTCGGTGACCGACGCGCGCCGTCCGTTGTCCGCGAAGGGGTCGACGACCTCGCTCCAGAGCACCGTGACCGGCCGGCCCCGGCGGGGCGCGTCTTCGGCGAAGGGGTCGACGATCTCGTCCTGGAGCGCGAGGATCACGTCGTCCCAGTTGCTCCGGCGGGGGCTGGGGCTGGCCTGGGGTGTAGGGCGCGCTTCGACCATTCCGTCGATGACCGACACGACGCTCTGGCTGAGCTGCGCGAGCCGATCTCGGAGCTCCCCCGGACGCTCCACGCGGTCGGCGATCCAAGCCACCTGGCCGCCGGACTCGTAACGGAGCACCCACCGGTTGGGCCGCGAGAATGCGATCGTGAGCCGGCCCTGGGCCATCGGAGCGCGATTATCCGTCATGCGGATGATCTCCCGACGCGTGCTGCGCTGTATGGCGCTCGTCAGCCGCGCCTGATTCAGGCGCGTGGGCCCGGGATCGACGATGAGGACGAGCAAGTCGTCTTGGGCCGCCGCCGGGCTCGGGCCGAAGCCCGAAACACCCAGTGCGATCACGGCCACGAGACACGGCATCAGCCAGCGGGTCACGGGGCGACGATAGCAGACGAAGCGCCGCTGCGCTGTCCGTGGGGAGAGGGGACTCATACCCGGCCAACTCTCACGCTACGGCAGTTTGAGGCCCGGCTCAGACCGGGGTGAGCCACACCCAGCTGATGTATCCGATGAAGGAGGCGACCAAGATCGCGCCCTCCACGCGTGAGACGTGGCTCGGTCGGAGGAAGAACCGTGTCATCACGAAGAAGAGCAGGGTCACGCCGAACATCGCCGGCAGGTCCCGCCTGAGCACGTAGACCCCAACGTCGTGGGGATGCACCAACCCCGGGATCGCCAAGACTCCGAGCGTGTTGAACATGTTGCTGCCGATGACGTTGCCGACCGCGAGGTCGTGCTCCCCGCGTCGGGCCGCCATGACGCTCGCGGCCAGCTCCGGCATGCTCGTGCCAAACGCCACGACCGAGAGGCCGATGACGAGCTCGGAAACTTCGAGCGCGCGGGCGATCTCGACCGCCCCCCAGACGAGGAGCCGAGAGCTGGCGAGCAAGAGCGCGAGCCCGATGATGATCCAGAAGATGGCGGTGCCCGTCTTCATGTCTTTGGGGATGTCTTCGTCATCCACCTCGTCGGGGTTCTCGGACCGCATCCCGAGCCAGACGACCCAGCCCATCATCACGAAGAGGGCCAACGCGAGCACGATCCCGTCGATGCGGCCGAGCTCGCCGTCGAGCATCAGACCGGTCGCGAGCAACATGCAGAACACGAGCACCGGCAGCTCACGCCGCAGCACGGTGCCTCGAACGCTCATCGGCGCCACCAGCGCGGCGGCCCCCAGCACGAGGGCCACGTTGGTGATGTTGGAGCCGATCGCGTTACCGATGCAGAGGTCCGTGCTGCCGCCGACAGCGGCGAACATCGATACCAAGAGCTCGGGCGCAGAGGTGCCGAACCCCACGATCGTCAGCCCGATGACGAGCGGAGAGATCCCGAGGTTGCGGGCGACGCCTGCGGCGCCGAGCACAAAGCGGTCGGCCGCCCAAACGAGCACAATGAGGCCGACGACGACCGCCGAGATGGAGAGGAGCCAGGTCAGTTCGTCAGCCTCCGGATGGGGACTATAGATCGCTCTGGCCCGAATGGCTGCAAAGCGGTACGCGAATCAGATGGGGAGACAGGCGAGCCGATGACGGATCGGTTTTCGGAGTGGGGCCCGTGGGGGCCCGAGACGCCGCTTTCTCCGGTGAAGGTTCAGGTGGGTGTAGGTGCGCTAGCGCTCACCATGAGCGCGGCTCGGGTGCGGTCCTGGCGCGCGGGATGGGAGCTCTCGCAGGGGGATTCGCTCTTTGCGCCGTGGCTCGCAGATGACGCGACCGCGGTGGTCCTCGGCGCCTCAGCTGAGGTCGTCGACCCCCTCGAGGCGCTGCGGGAGCGGGCGACGGAGTCGGTCGCGGTGCACGGGACACGCAGGGAAATTCTGCGCTCCCTGAGTGATGAGGTGCGGCTCGACCGGGCGATCGGTCGCCTCGGATTGCCTCGACGCTTCGTCGATCGCTACCTCGACGCCAGGGTCGAGATCCAACCCAGGGTGCTCGCCACGGGCTTCGGCGGCCTCGGTCCAGCGTGGTGGCGTCAGCACGATGGCGAGCCGGTCGCGATCCGTTTCGATCGGGCTCGCCGTGGCGGCTGGCTGGCGCTCGAGCTCGCTGCGCTCGGCCACGAGGGTGAGGGCGAGGTGTTTGAGCTCGCTCGGTTGGCCGTGGGGTTGCGACAGGGCACGCTCGACCGCGATCTCGCGCCCGCCACGGACCTGGCGCAGGCCCTGCTGAGGCCGGCCACGACAGTGTCTGTCGTACGCGTGAACATCGAGGGCCCCGAACTCGCACGCGCTGTTTGGGAGAAGGCCGGGGCACGCGTTTCCGCCGCGCGAGCTCGCTGGCTGCTCCGCGAGATCGATGGAATCTTCATCGCCGGCGAGAAGGTGAGCGTGGAGACCGAGCCGAAGATCCGCGCCGGTCGTCGATCTCCCCGCAGAGAGCCACGCGGGGTCCGGCAGCGCCGGCTCTTCTCTCGTTGGGGCAGCGGCGTTCGAGTCGACGACGAGGGTTTGGTCGGGCTCACCCCCGAGCGGCTCGCCCTCGACATCGCGTCGCGCGCCTCCGGCGTCGTCATCGACGGAACATGCGGGGTTGGCGGGCTCACGATCGCCTTGGCTCGGTCCTCGGAGGTCGATCGAGTGATCGCGGTGGACGTGAGCGAGGAGAGGTTGGCGATGGCGCGTCACAACGCCGGCATCTACGGCGTCGCCGACAAGATTCGGTTTGTGCTGGGAGACGTCGTCGAGCTCCTGGAGCCGGCCGACGTGCTCCTGTTGGATCCACCCTGGGGGGGCCGGAGCTACGACCGCGAGCGCGTGACCCTCGACGACCTCCCGATGCGGATCGCCGCCGCTCTCGAGCGCTTCGAAGGGCAGGTCTTGCTGAAGCTCCCCCGAAGCTTCGATCCACGGACCCTGCCCCCCAAGAGCGGGGCAGACTGGACGATCGAGCTGCTCTTGGACGAGCGCGAGATCCCGAAAATGTTGCTCGCCACACGCAATTCCAACATTCGCTGAACCCGAGCTCGGAGCCCGTGCGTCCCCCCAACCGAACGCCGATGCCCACGCAAAGCTCCGCCGCCCGGCCGGAAGAGTCATCCTCGGGGTCGAGGACAAACGCACCCGTGGTTCCCCTCTCCGATCGTGTCCTTTTGGAACGTCACGTGCGTGGCGAGGCGAACGCGTTCGCCCAGCTGATGCACAACTACGCAAATCCAATCTACGGCTACCTCGTGAGAAGCGGGATCCGGCCGGCCGATCGCGACGATCTGTTCCAACAGATCTTCGAGAAGGTGCACCGCGCCTCTGCGCGCGGAATGCCCAACGGTCCGGTTCGTCCCTGGCTCTTCGCCATCGCCGCCAACACCGTTCGAGATGCCTACCGTCGGGCGAAGGTTCGCTCGATCGTGCACCTCGACGAGGACGCGGGTGCTCAAGAGCCCGCGACACTGACGCAGCCAGACGTCGCGGCCGAGCGAGCCGAGGAGCTCACGTTCCTCGATCGTGAGATCGCCAAGCTGCCCATCGAGCACCGGGAAGCGCTCCTGCTCTGTACGGTGGAGGGGCTCCCGCTGGCCGACGCCGCCGAAGCGCTGGAGATACCCGTCAACACCCTGAAGACACGACTCCGACGAGCCCGGCTGGCGCTGGTCGGGGCGACCCAACGCCGCCGTGCAATGCAAGAACGGGAGGGCGCGTGATGGAAGACGTGACCCACGAGAAGGTTCAGGACGCGCTCCTCGACCTGGTGAGCGGCAGCGAGCTGCCCGAGGCGTTGAGCTCGCATCTGCACACGTGTGAAGCGTGTCAGTCGTTCGCGGATGCCGTTCTCGACCTCGACGGAGGGCTCGCCGAACTCGCGGTCTTCGAGGCGCCTGCCGCGTTGCTCGAGCGCACGCAGGAGGCCGTGGACGCGCTCACCCCGGAGCTCCAGGCACGCCCCGAGTCGGTGAGGCCGGACCGCGTCTCGGAGGCCCCGCGGTCGGGTCTCTTCGGGGCTATCTTTGGTGGTCTCTTCAGTGGCCTCTGGGCGCTGCTCGGGTTGCTCGTCGCGCCCTTCCGCTCGGCCAACCGTCGAACGTGGGCCATCGCCATCCCTGCGGTCGCCGCGCTCGGCCTCGTCTTTGTGGGGGGCCTCGGTACGCTGACCCTCTTCGTCGGCAGTGAAGCCGACGAAGCGCCGATGGCTGTCGACTCGCTCGACGAGGAGGAGCAGAGCCTCGCCTTCGAGACGGCCGTCGTCTCCGACCCGGAGCCGACGTCCGGTTTCACGGAGTTCCCGACCAACACCCTCGACGAGGTCGTCGATGCCCCGGCGCCGGCGTCCGAGCACTGGCACTACCGAGGAGAGACGGGGCGTGAAGCCAATGCAGCCGCGCCCGGTCGGTTCGCCAACGACGGTACGGTCGCACTCGGTTCGCTCTCGGCGAACCGAGCTGACCTCGGCCGGGAGGCTGATACGGACCGCATGGCCCCCGAGACGGAACCCTCGGTCCAGACGGCAAGTGAGCGCCGCGCGCGCAGGCTGCTCAGATCTCGCGCGGCTCGACGGGCCGATGCCGACGGCGACCTGACCGGCGGCGACTTCGACCTGAGGTCCCGCGACCAAGGCCTCCGCGGGAGCGAGACGGGCGAGGTCTTCGATGTCATGGCCGAGGCTGAGCCCGCGGCGCCCGTCATCGAGGAGCCCAACGCGCGCCGAGAGGGGGAGCGGCGAGGGCTGGACTTTGCGCAGCGCATCGTTCCCGGCGCTGATGCCAACAACCGTGACCGGGAGGCCGAAGACTCGCGCTCCCAGCTCACACAGCGTCTCGGCTGGGGCGAGAATGCACGCGCCGAGGCGCAAGCCCGGCCGACCTTGCTGCCGCAGCGCCAGGCTCAGGCCGGCGCGCGGGCGACGCGCCAGCAGACCGAGGGGCTCACGTTCCGCTCCCCCACCGGCTACTGGGCCAACACCTATCTACCCGGAGACTCCGCCATGCGTAGCCTTCGCCGTCGCCTCGCTGACGACCCGGTGGCGCTTCGCCTCGCGGACCTGGCGTCGCCGGCCGAGCCGGCCTTCGAGGCTCCCCGCTCGGGCGCCCTCGCGCTTTCGGTGAGCTCGGACACGGCTCAGGTCGAGGGGCGCACGCGCGTGCTGATGTCGGTCGGTGTTCGGGGCGCAGCCCAGCGCGCCGGTCGTCGGCCGTCCCTCCGTACGCAGGTGCTGCTCGACCTCAGGCAGCCGCTCGACGAGGGCGCGCGAGGTCGTGTGCGCGCTCTGCTCTCCGCGCTGAGCCGCCGGCACGAGGCCTCGGACGAGGTTGGCTTGATCGTGGCCGGTCCGGACGGCGGCACGCGCATCGAGCTCGGTTCGATGCGGCACGGGCAGGTGACCGTCGCGCTGCGCCGAATCTTCGGCGAGCGTCCCGCTGACGCTTCGGCGCTCGACCTCTCGGTGGCGCTGTCCCGCGCGGTCTCTTCGATCTCACAGCTCGACGAGGACGCGCCGCTGGGCAGCTCCATGGTGCTCCTGCTGACGCCGTCGCTGAGTGACGCTGACGCCCACTCGCTCGCATCGGTCGCTCATACGGGCGCGCTCGCCGGCGTCAACACGACCGTCGTGGCCCTCGACTCCGGCGCTCCCCTGGCCGCCATCGAGCGGGTCGCGCTGGCAGGGCAAGGGCGCCGTCGGGTGATGGACGAAGCGCGGAACGCTGACGACTTGGTCCGAGACGAGATCGCCGCCGTGAGCCGCGTCGTGGCACGCGCGGTGCGCCTGCGCATCCGCCTGGCGGAGGGGGTTCAGCTCGTCGACGTACTGGGCTCACATTCGCTCAACGAACAACAAGCGGAGCGCGTGCGACAGGCGGAACAAGCCGTCGACCGAGCCCTCGCCGCGCGGCTCGGCATCGTGTCGGATCGCGGCGACGACGAGGACGGCATCCAGATCGTCGTCCCGGCCTTCTACGCCGACGACACGCACCACGTCTTGCTCGACCTCGTCGTCCCGGGACCGGGCCCCGTCGCCGACGTGCAAGCGCGGTTCAAGGACCTCCTGCGGCTCGGCAACGGCACGCTCACCGATCGCCTCGTGTTGACGCGTGGCATGTCGGCGCGCGGGCCCGCTCAGCGCGCGGTCTACGCAGCCGGGCTCGGCTTCGAGGTCGCGAGTGCGATGCGCATGGCGGCGACCCAGCTCGAGTCCGGACAGCCCCAGGTCGCTCGCGCCACGCTCACCCGCGCCTCTGCCCGGCTGGACTCGGCGACCCTGGCCATGCCGGAGCTCGCCTCGATGCCCGCGCTGGCCCGCGACGTGTCGCTCTGTCGCAACTACCAGCAGGCGATCTCGTCGGGGTCGACCGGCGAGCTCGCCGCCTCGCTCCGCTACGCGGCGCACCGACGACTTTTGGGGGACCCGCTCGGACTGGGTGGTGAACCGTGATCTCGCTTCCTCGATAGCCCTCACCGAAAGGACAAGTTCATGCAGCTCGGCCGCACTCTGGCCTGGAGCGGGGCGGCGCTATGCGCCCTCGCTCTGATGACCCCCCACGCCTACGCCCAGGGAGGATCGGTTCAGATCCCTCTCGAGCAGTACCAGGCGCTGACCAACCCGACCCAAGGCGGCGGAACGGACCGCGCGGGCTACGCGTTCAGTCGGGTTCGCATGCAGGTGACAGTCGACGAGGAGGGCGGGCACGCGGGCGCGCTCGTCACGGTCGACGCCATCGTCGACGTGCTGGGAAGTGAGTGGACGCTCGTGCCGATCGCGAGCGCCGGGGCCGCCGTCACCTCCGTCACGGATGCAGGCCAAGCGGTAGGGCTCTCGACCCGCGGCGGCAGCTTGGTGTGGCCCACGAACGCGCAGGGTCGGCACACGCTTCGTTGGTCGTACCGGGTCGACGCGCGCCGCTTCGGTGATGGACGCGTGCTCTCCGTGGGGGCGCCGCCGAGCACCGCGCAGCTCACGGTTACGGTGCCCGGAGAAGACCGAGGCGTGACGGTCATCCCCGCGACCAACATCTCGAGCTCTCGGGTCGGCGCGAACACCCAGATCACCGCGAACCTGCCCGCCGCGGGAGGCGCGCAGATCTCCTGGCGCGACGAGGGCAGCGGCGGATTCACCTTGAGCCGCGCGCACTACCGGGGCTCGGTCGACGGGGACGTCGTGCGGTTCGAGACGGAGCTCACGGTCGAGGTGGAGGGCACAGAGCGCGTGCGCGTACCCCTCTTTCCCACGCAGGTCGCCCTCGAGGAGGTGCGGGTGGACCGGAACGAGGCTGCGATCGCGAGCGAGGAAGGCGTCTTTGTCGTGCCCGTCTCAGGTCGAGGTCGTCATCGTATCTTCGCAAACTTCGTGGTCCCTGTGGTGCGTGGTCAGGGCCTGCCGCGCTTTGACCTCAGCCTTACCCCGACGCCGGTCTCGCGCTTCGAGATCACGATGGACGGGGAGCGTGAGCTGACCGTGCAACCCAACGCGGGGGTGCAGACGACACGGCGGGATGGCGAGTCGACGTCGGTCTTTCACCTCCCGATGTCGAGCGCTGTGTCCGTGCGCTGGGCCGAGGCCGTGCCGGACAACGCGAGCGAGATCGAGACGCGCACCCACGCCTCTTTGGTGCACGTCGTTCAGCCGGATGAAGGCGTGCTCTCGGTCCGCGCTTACGCGAACTGGGAGATCACGCGAGGGGCGCTCAGTCGGGTCGCCCTCGAGCTGCCGGACGGAGTGCAGGTGAACGCGGTCGAGTCGGCCGCCGGCGTCGTGAGCGACTGGCGCGTGAGTGAGGACGAAGGCTCGCGGTTGTTGAACGTTTTTCTCGACCGCGCGGTGCAGGACGCCCTTGCGCTGGAGATCGAGTACGAGCGCGCTTGGCCCGCGAGCACGCGGACGAGCGAGGCCTTTGACGTGCCCATTCTGCGGGCCCGTGAGGTGAGTCGCCAACGCGGCATGGTTGCGCTCCTCGCCACGCGAGAGCTGACCCTCGACCCCCGCGAGGAAGAGCACGTGAACCGCGTCGGCGACAACCGCCTGCCTCCGAGCGTGCGCGATCGGATCGAGGGAACCGTCGCACACACGTGGCGCTATCTCGACGAGGCGCCACACCTCGTCGCGATCGGCGCCATCCGAGAGGCCGAGCCGGCTCGCTTCGACGCACAGGTGGACACGCTCGTTTCGCTCGGCGATGTGTCGACGACCATCACGACGATGGTCGAGGTGGAGGTCAAGAGCGGCACCCTCGACGCGCTGGACCTGCGCGTGCCCGAGGGGCTGAACCTTCTGGAGGTGAGCGCGCCGTCGCTGCGCCAGTACACCCTCCGCGACGACCGCACACTGCACATCGAGCTCACGCAGCCGATGGAAGGACGCTTCCGTGTGGAAGTGGCATGCGAACGTATCACCGGCCAAGAGGATGAGCTCGAGGTGCCGCTTCTCGGCGTGCCCGAAGCTGAGGTGGAGCGAGGCCGCCTGGGTGTCGAAGCGTTGGCGCCGTTCCAGGTCGACTCGCGCGTCGTAGAGCGACTGTCGCCCGTCGATCCGTCCGAGCTCCCCGAGCAGCTGCTCCTGCGAACCGACAACCCCATCTTGCACGCCTTCCGCTACGCGCAGGCAGATCCGGCGCCGCGATTCACGGTCGGCATCACGCGGCACTCCGAGATCGAGACGCCGCACGCGGTCGTCGATGAAGCGAGCTACCGCACGCTCTACACCCGTGACGGAGTCGCGGTGACGACGGCGCGCTACATGGTGCGAAACCGACGTCAGCAGTTCCTCCGCATCGAACTTCCCGCCGACTCGGAGGTCTGGTCGGCCCGCGTCGATGGTCGGGCCGAGACGCCTGCGCTCGAAGCGGGCAGTGACGAGGACGCTCCGATCGTGTTGCTCAACATCGTGAGCGCGGCCGACGCGTTTCCGGTCGAGATCGTGTTCGCCACGACGTCACCAGACCTCGGCGCGTTTGGCCGATTGACGGGAGAGCTTCCCCAACTCGACGTCGTGGTCACTCGCACGACATGGGAGGTGTTCGTGCCGAGCGAGGCCGTCTACGCCGACCCCGACACGTCGATGACGCTCGTAGAGCGCGGCGCCGCGGCTCCGATGGTGCTCGCCGAAGGAATGCCGGAGGCCATGCAGCTCGAGGTACCGACCGAGGGTGCGCGATACGTGTTTGCCCAGATGTATGCGGGCCGAGATGGTGAGACGGTGCGCTTCTCACTCCCCTACGTCGCGGGGTGGGGCGGGCCGTTCGTGCTCGGGCTGAGCGGTCTCGGGGCGCTCCTCTTTTTCCTCGGCCTGCTGGCCTTTGCGATCGTTCGCATGGGTTTCCCGGTGCCGCTCTCCGTGGCGGAGCGACTGCCCGTCCGACTCGAGAGCTACCGTGACAGCGATGATGTCGTGCCGCAGAAGAGCGGCATGCGGCGCGCGCTCCTCGGGATCGCGCTCGCCACCGGGTTTGGTGGAGCGCTGCTCGCGGTGACGCTCGGCTATCTCAGCGCTGCGCTCTGGCCGTCGATCTGCGTGGCTCTCTTCGTCGCGTTCGGCGCGGCCGGCATGGCTGCCAAGCGAGAGATCGATCGGCGACTCGCCGACCGAGTCCTGAGCACCCCGCCCCCGATCCCGACGGACCTTCCGCCGGTGGTTCCTCCGCCCAGTCCGTCCGCGTAGCCGCACATGGTTTGGAGCGTGCGGTTGCCCAGAGGGCGGCCGCGCGATCCGGGGCTTCGCGCCACCCTTCCTCGCGGCGGGCGCCGCGGCGTTCCTCGGCGTGGAGGAGAAATCGATGACGTCGAGGCTGGGCCTGTATCAGACAAATCAGCTGGTCCGTAAGTCAACAAGTCAACACTACGTCCCCGGGCAGGTCGGTTCTCCGGTAAGTCAACAAGTCAACACTACGTCCCCGGGCAGGTCGGTTCTCCGCGTAGTCGAGACATCAATGATGTTGAAGTTCGGGCTGTCTTGCACAAGCTAATTGGTCCGTAAGTCAACAAGTCAACACTACGTCCCCGGCTGGTCAGCAAGCCGATGGGTCAGCAGGAAGTCCCCGGGGTGTCTGCGGGTGGATGGGGGCTGAGCGAGGAGGGGGCGGTGCGGGGGCCGGGGGCGATTCGGGCACCCTTTTCCTCGAAACGAGCGCGGCCGGCTTCGAAGACTGCGCGGTAGGCGTAGAAGGGAACCCGCGGGAAGAGGTGGTGGACGAGGTGGAGGTTCTGGCCGAGGAGGGGGAGGTCGAGCCCCCGGTGGTCGATGGCTCGGGTGTCCTTGTACCGCTCCCGACTCTGGTGCGGGTGGTGCGGGAGCCAGTCGAAGACAAATGCTAGGGCCGAGGCGGCGGTGAGGGCGGGGAGTAGCCAGAGAACGAGCACTTCTTTCCACAGGCCCATGCTCGAGAGGGTGAGCGCGACGCCGAAGTAGAGCATCGCTCCGACGAGGACGCGGATGCGCTCTTTCTGCGCGGCTTTGGACTTCGAAGACGCGCCCAGGAAAAACTCGAGGTAGTAGCTCGGGATCGTGAGCAGGCACTTGAGCGCGGCCAGGGGCACGGGGCCGGCCACGAAGTAGTCAGGGTCTTTGTCGGGGTGGTTGGTGTAGGAGTGGTGGCGTAGGTGCAACACACGGAAGGCGGGGTAGGGGGCGACGAGCGTGACGCTCACGATCCATCCCATGGCCTCCGCAAATCGCTTTCGACTCCGGTGCTTGCCGTGGATGTTTCCGTGACACGCTTCGTGCATCACCGTGAAGGCGAGGTAGGCGGCGAGGGTCTCCACGAGGTAGCCCGCCCAAAGGGGCAGCAGGCCGGACCAGGCGAGCCCGACCAAGGCGACGACGAGGGCCGCCAGGCCAACGGTGATCCAGGCGAAGTCGCCCACGTGCGGACGCCAGAGTTCATTCTCCTCACGCATCGATCTGTACTCCACAACCCATCAGCGCTCCCATGAGCGCTCCGGTCAAAAGGCTGACCATCGCGGCGCGGCTGACCCCGCGCTTGCTGATCCACTCCAGGCACGCGTGCTCCGCGAAACACGCCCACCCGTAGAGGGCCAGGTCGATGGCTTGGTTCCTCCTCAATCCGGCTCGCCTGGCGATCCGGTCCGCGCTGGTACGCCTCAAGCCCTCGACGATCACGCCCACTTCGTCATCCACGCCGAGTCCGCCCTGCACCAGCACGCGGTACGCGTCGCCGTTGTCTTTCACCCAGTCCAGGTAGCGCTCGAGCGCGCGACGAAACGCGTCGGCGAAAGACATGTCGTCTTCAGGCTCGGTGAGGTCCGCGACGTCCGCCGCGATCGCTCGAACGGTGGCCACGTAGAAGCCGCGCCGCCCTCCGAAGTAGTTGTAGAGCAGGCCCTTGCTGACCCCGGCGCGCTTGGCGATCTCCAGCATCGAGAACGCGTCCACCGGGTGGTCCGCAAAAAACACCTGTCCGAAGGCGAGCAGCTCGTCGCGTCGTTCCTCTGGCGATAGCCGCCGCCTCGCATCGGTTTGCATGCCCACAGTCTGACAGCTGTTGACGAATCGTCAATGACGAATCGTCAATAGTTGCCCACCGCGTGGATTCTTTCCTCGCGGCGGCGGCGCCACGGCTACCATCGCGCCCCATGACCAAGGAGCCTCCTCGAGCGAAAGCGCGCCGCTGGATCCGCGCAGCCGTGATCGCTGTGGTCGTGATCGTGCTGGGGGCGTTTGCGCTCACGCTCGATTTCGAGCCGGACCTCGAGCACGTCGACATCGGGGTCGTGAGCGGCTCTGAGCAGGGGCACTACTTCGCGCAGGTGGACCTCTTCGGGCGCCGCGCGGCTCGCGACGGTGGATCGGTCCGCAACATTGCGACGGCTGGCTCCGGCGAGAACCTACGACGGCTCGAGAGCCCCGGCGATGAGTGCGAGGTCGACTTCGGACTCGTGCAAGACGGGAGCGGGTTCGAGGAGGTCGAAGACGTCGAGGTGATCGCCCGTCTCCCGAGGGGTGAGGTCTTGCTCTTCCTCGGTTCGGACGCCGAGGGCATCGCCGAGTTTCGCGACCTCGCGGGCAAGACCATCGGCGCAGGGCCCCGCGGCAGCGGCACCGCAGCGCTGGTGGACGCGCTCTTTGCATTGCCGGGCTTCGACTCTCTCGGCGTCACGTTGAGGCACGCGCCCATCGCCGACCAGATCACGGCGGCCGCCGCCGGCGACCTCGATCTCGCCGCCGTCGTCGTTTACGAGGACGCGGATTTGGTGCGCCGCGCCGTGCACGAACAGCACCTGGCCATCGCGAGCTTCCGGAGCGCGTCTGCCGTCGCTTCTCAGCTCGCCGGCGTGCACGCCACCATCATCGAGTCGGGCCACTACGACGCGGTCCGCTCGGTGCCCGACGAAGACCGACATGTCCTGAGTGTCGACACCTTGATCCTCGCCAGTACGTGCGCGCGCCGCTCGGAGATCAACGCGATCCTGAGCGTCTTGGGCCATGAACTGCCGGGCTTCATCGAACAGAACCGGAACGCGGTGGAGCCCCACGGGCTCGTCATGAGCTCGGTCGCGACGGAGTACTTCGACAACCACGGCCCGCCGCTCGTGGACGAGTACTTGCCGCAGATCGTCGATGTGATCCCGCTCAGCAACTTCATGACGTTTGTCATGGCGATCAGCGTGCTCTTCAACATCATGAGCGTGCTCAACCGATTCCAGCTGTGGCGGCTGGATACGCGCCGCTCCGTGATCGAAGGCGAGCTGCGAGAGCTCTTTGGCGGCGGCATCACCCGAGGCGAGATCGCCCTGCTGGACCCCAACCAGGCGTTGCTCTTACCAGCCGAGCGTGAGCGCCTTTCGACGCTCACCGGCCGCCTCCGTGACCTGCTCGAGGTGTGCCGCCGACAGACCGTCTCGATGCTGGTCCCGATGGGGCAAGAGATGGTTTATCGGTACCAAGAAGACTTGATGATCGACACGCTCGCCGTGCTGCGCCGGTTCAGGTCGTTGATGCCCGAGCACGGGGCGGGCTCCGGGGCCGAGGCTGGGTCCGAGTCTGGGTCTGCGTCCGGGTCCGTCGCCGAGGCCGGGTCCGTCGCCGAGTCCGGGGCCGAGTCCGAGTCCGGGTTCGAGTCCGAGTCCGGGTCCGAGTCCGTGTCCGTGTCCGAGTCCGTGTCCGAGTCCGAGTCCGAGTCCGGGTCCGAGTCCGAGTCCGAGTCCGATTTCGAGTCCGAGTCCGGGTCCGAGTCCGAGTCCGAGTCCGAGTCCGAGTCCGGGGCCGAGTCCGACTCAGTCGCTTGAGGTGAGCGGCGGTCCTGCGGTCGCGCGTTTGTCCCAGAAGTGGAAGATGAGGGTGCCGAGGACGGGGAGCGACGCGGCGACCATGTACATCGTCCGGTAGTCCGTGACCTCGATCAGCCAGCCCAGGGTGGGGCTCCCGACGAGGATCCCGGCATCGAAGATGGCGGTGAAGAGCGCCATGGCGCTGCCTCGGTCTGCGGCGTGCGCCCGGTTCACGGCGACGGTGCTCAGGATCGGGAACGCGAAGCCGTGCCCGATGCCGGCTAGGGTGCCCGCAACCGCGAGCCACACGACGCTCTGGGCCTGCGAGAGGGTGGCGAGCGCCAGGCCGAGGCAGACCATCGATGGGTAGAACACGCGCATCGGGCCCACCCGATCTGGCAGCCAGCCAAGGCCCACGCGGAGCAGGATTGCGGCACCCGTGTACCAGCTGAAGAAGATGCCCACGGTGCCGAACTCGAGGTAGTCGGCGGTGTAGGTCTTGAGGAAGGCGAAGAGGCCCGCCAAAGCCGTCGCGAATGCCGAACCGACGAACCAAATCGGCATGAGATCGCGCTGCCGCGCCGCGGCAAAAAATCCCCGTCCTGACGTGTGCTCTCGCTTCGACTCGGGCAGCGGGAGCGAGACGACGAGTGCGGCGGCGGCGAGGCCCCCGGTGATCAGGAAGAGCTCGTTGTAGTCCCACTCGCGCAGGACCCAGTCCCCGAGCACGCCCCCGATGGACATCGGCAGCATTCCCGAGACGCCGAAGAGGGCGATGCCCTGCGTGCGCCGTGAGGCTGGCACGATGTCCGCCGCGTAGGTGAAGAGCGAGCTGAAGAGCGCACCGATCGCGAGTCCCTGCAGGCTGCGCACGACAAAGAGCCATGCGCCGATGGAGTCGACGGTCGTGTAGAGCAGACAGGCGCCGATGTGCAGGAGCCCACCAGCGACGATCACGACGCGGCGCCCCGAGCCGTCCATGACGCGGCCCGCGAGCGGGCGGATGCAGATCGCCGCGCCGCTCATCGTGCCGAAGATCAGCCCGACCATCGATTCGGTGGCACCCAGCCGCGTCAGGTAGCCGGGCAGGTGCAGATAGGGGTGAATGGCGAGCCCCTGGAGAAAATTCGCGCAGAACACGAGCACAAACGGCCACGTCAGGAACCGCTCGGCTGGCTCAACCTCTGCCACGCCCCGGACTTAGCCGGTTCCCGAAGTCGGCGCCACGCCAGTAGACTGCGGCAGTGGACCCCGACCGCACGCGCGCCCTCGACCGCCGACTCGTGCGAGCGGCCCGGCCCGTACGCGTGCTCTCGACGCTCAGCTGGAAGGAGGGCGTCATCGAGGCGTTCCTCGCGGGCTGGCGCGCGGGTGATCCGCGGGTGCCGGTGATCGAGCACGAGCCGCCCGATCTCTCAGACGCGCGCTCTGCGTTGGCCTCCGTGCAAGACGATGCCGATCCAGATGACCCGATGCAGGCCTTTGTCGCCCGCACCGCGCAGAGCTACGAGACGGCCGCCCATATGCTCGAGGCACTCGGCACAGACCACTTCACCGAGCACTCCCGGGCTCTCTTCGGCAGCCCCAACGACCCCCTGCCCGGGGGCGGCCGCAGCCACCTCGAGCTCGCGTCGTCCCTGCTCGCCAACACGCGCGATCTCGCCGCTGCCGGCTTGGTCGACGAGGCGGATCTGTGCCTGACGGCCGAGGAGGTGCGCGAACGCTTGCTCGGCTCGTTCGCGGAGTTCTTCGGTGACCGGGCGCCGCGCGTCGAGGTGGATCCCGAGCTCGCCTCCAAGGCGACGGCGGGCTCACGCCGGGTGCGGCTGCGCGGCCGGACCTGCTTCAGCGAGATCGACGTCGACCAGCTGAGGGAGCACGAGGGGTTTGTGCACGCGGCCACCAAGCTCAATGGGAGGGCTCAACCGGTGCTCTCGTGCCTCGGCCTGAGCTCGCCCCGGACGACGCTCACCCAGGAAGGCCTGGCGACGTTCGCCGAAGTCGTCACGGGCTCCCTCGACATCGGTCGCCTGCGGCGCATCGCCCTGCGCATCGTCGCGATACAGGCTGCGCTGGAGGGCGCTGACTTCATCGAACTCTTCCGCCTCTTCGTGGAGGCGGGCCAGAGCGAAGGGGAGAGCGCTCGGTCGGCCATGCGCATCTGCCGCGGCGGCTGTACGGGCGGGGGCGTCGCGTTCACCAAAGACGTGGTCTACCTCTGCGGGCTCGTCGCCGTTCACACGTTTGCGCGCAAGGCCATCGTCGAGGCGAAGCCAGCCCTGGTCCGACGCCTCTTCGCGGGCCGGCTCTCCCTCGCCGATGTCTCTCGACTCAGCCCCGCGTTCGAGGAAGGTCACCTCGACGAAGGTGGTTTCGTCGCCCCGTGGGCGAAGGACTTCGATAGGCTGGGAGCCCACTTGGCGTTCAGCGCCGCCATCAACCAGGTCGACCTGGACGCGTTCTCGCTCGACGCCCTGACCTAGTCCGAGCCAAAGCTGCGCTCACCCGCGAGCCATTTCAGCCGGTGCGCTGCGCTCGAGCCGGGCAGCTGCGCACCCAGAGGCGCCTGCGCCTCAGCGCTCACGTTCCGAGACGGATTCTCCGAAATCGTGGCCCCGAGCCTTGACTCGGCTGCCGCTCGATCTACATTCGTGACGGTTGTTGAACACGTTCAGTTTAGATAAGAAAAGGAAGCTCGGTCACCATGCCCCACATTGATCTCCTCGCCGTCGTCTACGCCATGTATGCGGCGCTCAGTGTCGCGCTCACGGTTTGGCTCGCGCGAACCCTGGCCCGCAACGGGCGGGTCTTTCTCGACGACGTGTTTCGCGAGAATGAGGCGCTTTCTAAGTCTGTAAATCAGCTTCTTGTGGTCGGTTTCTACCTGGTGAACTTCGGCTACGCCTGCATCCTGCTCGAGGGCGGCCAGGCGCATGACTTGCGAACCGCCATGGAGGCGCTGGCCTCGAAGATGGGAGCGCTGCTCCTCAGTCTCGCCGTGATGCACTTCTCGAACATGTTCGTTTTGCATCGAATTAGGCGCCGAGCACTGCAGAACGAGACGGCGCGTCCGCTTCCGCCCAACGGGTACGTCCCGCCTCCCATCACAGCCCCGGTCCGCGGTGAACCCGCGATGGGTTGAGCCATGGATGACCTCATCGTTCTCTACGATTCCGCCTGCTCGTTCTGCGTGTCCTGCCGGCGCTTCCTGGAGGCGTGTGCGCAGCACGACCGGCTGAACTTCCTCTGCTGCCGCTCCGCCGTGGCGCGCGAACGCTACGGACGGATCGGCGAGCTGACAGACGAGCTGGTTGTCATCGACTCCTCCGGTCGGTACTGGGTCGGTCCGCCCGCCTTCCTGATGTGCCTCTGGGCGCTCGTCGGCGGTCGCCTGCTCGCGAGCCTGCTCTCGACCGCTCTGCTCTGGCCGCTCACCCGCCTGATCTTTCAGTCGATAGCGGACAGCCGGGGCGCGCTCTCCGGCCTCTTTGGACCGGCGTGCGAAGGTCAGCACTGTGCGGTACCACCGAGGCGCGCCCCCTACCGGTGAGGACTGTGCCGCGTACTGATGGAGAGACCACCCGCCGCCGAATCTTGGCGACCGCCCTCACGCTCTTCCGAGACCGAGGTTTCGCGAAGACCACGATGCGGCAGATCGCCAAGGAGGCGGGGCTCTCGGTGGGCGCCGCCTACCACCACTTCGATTCGAAGCAGGCGATCGTGGCCGGCTACTACGAGGCGCAGATCGAGGCGCACAGCGCAGCCGCGCGGGAAGCGCTGGTCGGGGTCGAAGGGCTCTCGGAGCGTCTGCGGATCGTCATGCACACGGCTCTCGATACGCGCGCCTCGGACCGGGTTCTCATGCGCGAGCTCGCGCCACTGGTCGTCTCTGGCACGGACCTCTCGGTGTTCTCGTCCGAGACCACCTCTCTGCGCGAGCGCTCGATGGGGCTCTTCCGGGAGGCGCTCGAGGGTTCCGACCTCCCGGACGATCTTCGCGAGGTGACGACGACCGCTCTGTGGACGTTGCAGTTGGGGCTGCTCCTCTATTTCGCGAATGACGAGTCGCTGGGACAGCGTCGCACCCGAGATCTCGTCGACGGCTCACTCTCGCTCGTGCTCACGGTCTTCGGCGCGCTGGGTATGCCGGTCTTTGCTCCGGTCCGGGCCGAACTGAACCAGGTGTTGACCAACGCGGGCCTGCTCGGCGGTCCGATGACCGACTGATTCCTCAAGTCTTGGCCTCTTCGGCCGTGTAGAGGGGAGATGATCCATGCCCTCAACGCCGGAGCCCGTGGGATCCACGCTGGTCGCCAGCGCATGGACTCCGCGGCCGATGAGACCCTGAGGGCCACGAGTCCAGAGCGAGCGAGCGTGACGGACCGCGTCAGCCTCTCCGGTGGGACACCCGAGCCAGACCTCCTCCACGCGAGCGTCGAGCGAATGGCGGGCGCGGCGCAGATGAGCGCCGGCATCACGGTCGTACGCACCGTGGATGAGTCCATCGCGGACCTGCTCTCCGAGCTCGGCTGACCGGAACCGCCCCTGGCGCCGAGAGACGGCCGGCGGTGGTGGAGCGCGCCGCATGTCGTCTATCTTCCGCGCATGGCGGAAACACCCAACGCGGATCAGATGGCGGCGTTCATGGCTCGAGGAGATGAGGGCCCCGTGGCGATGCTCAACCTCCTGAAATTCAAGCCCGACGGCGGCTTGGCGTCCTACCAGAAGTACATGGCGGCGGTGGCACCGTTGCTGGCGAAGGTCGGCGGTGCGGCACGGTACGTCGGCTCCGGCGCGGAGCTTCTGATCGGAGTGGACGGCGACGACTGGGACCTCGTGCTCGTGGTCGAGTATCCGACTCGCTCCGCGCTCCTGAAGATGGCCACCTCACCCGAGTATCTCGAGATCCGGCATCTGCGAGATGACTCGCTCACGAGATCTGTACTGCTCGCGACCGACCCGCTGACAGCGCGCTGACGCGTGGCGCAGGAATCGGAGACCCCGTGGCTCGCGCAGGCGCGCTCGTGCTTCGTCTCCGAGGCGGGCGTGACGGAGCCACAGATCTATGCCCCGGCGCTGCCATGCTAGTCAGCCGAGTTGTCTGAGCTGAGGCGTTGGAGCAGCGCCGCGCAGCCGTGCATGAGTTCGGTCGTGAGCTCCTCGGCGCCCAGCTCGCGTGCCAAGCCAGCGGCTTGTCCACAGTAGTGGGCGGAGAGCTCCGCGTTGTCGTTTGATTCCGCCAACGAACGCAGCGCCGAGGAGGCGCGCAATGGGAGCGGAAAGTCGGGCGCCATCGATTCACTGGGACCCAGCGCGTCGGTGAGCCGGTTGCGGATGCAGCGGGCCGGCCGGCCAGAGAACACCTCGGTCACGACGGTGTTGTCGAGGGACCGGCTCTGCACTGCCTGACGGTAGGCCGGGGAAACGGACGCCTCGTGGGTGAAGAGATACGCCGTACCGACCTGAACGGCGCTCGCGCCCAGGGCCAGGGCCGCCGCCACGCTGCGTGCATCAGCGATGCCTCCGGCCGCGATCACCGGGACTTCGACGGCGTCGACCACCTGCGGCACCAGCGAGAGGGTGCCGATCTGAGCGGCGGAGCTCAGGTCGAGGAAACACCCCCGGTGGCCACCCGCGTCGCTTCCCTGAGCGATCACCGCATCGCATCCGCGATCGACGAGCCAACGAGCCTCACGCACGGTCGTTGCCGTACAGAGAATGCCGACGCCGACCCGCTTCAGCCGCTCCAGCAGAGGAGCCGACGGCAGCCCGAAGTGGAAGCTGACCACCTTGGGCGCGATCCCCTCCACGGCGCGGCAAAGAGCATCACCGAACCCGTCGAGCCGGATGTCGAGGTCCGGCGGGACCTCACCACCGAGCTCATCGAAGTACGGCCGCAGGCCCAGACGCCAGGCCGACTCACGCTCGGGGTTCCGCTTCGGGGGAAGGTGAGAGAAGAAGTTCAGGTTGACAGGTCCCGCCGAGCGTTCCGAAAACGCTAGGGCAAGTTTCGTTACCTCGGCGGCGCTCATGCCCGCGCACGCGAGCGAGCCGAGCCCCCCGGCACGGCTGACCGCGAGGGCCATCTTCAACGTGCTGGAGCCGGACATCGGGGCCTGAATGATCGGCAAATCGGATCCGAGCAGCTCCTGCATCCGCGGGTCGGTCCACATGCACGCCTCCGTCGGGACTTCAGGTTCGGTCAGAGCGAGCTTGGGTCGGCCCCCGCTGCCCACCCTCAGCGAGACTACTCTGCGGCCGGCTC
>Ga0114933_10000574_pt1 | contig 44607 bp, 41 predicted proteins | sample 4SBtaG_FD_89691 | JGI IMG/M metagenome (GOLD analysis project Ga0114933, IMG submission 89691) | Deep subsurface microbial communities from Kolumbo volcano to uncover new lineages of life (NeLLi) - 4SBTROV12_W25 metaG | ecosystem: Environmental > Aquatic > Marine > Volcanic | place: Kolumbo... | reverse complement strand
GTCTATGTTATGGCTAAAATGGCACCGGATGTCCCATTAACTAAGATTTTCAGAGGTGTGGCTCCTTTCTTTATATTCACCCTTATATTAGTAGCTTTAATTACTGTATATCCAGAAATTGTGATGTGGTTACCTACTTCAGCAGGCATGTCGTAATAGAGCATAAGGATATTACGGGAAAATTCATTTAATTTTTATCTATGGAGAGGTTATATATCGACCTCTTCATAGATTTTTGCTTAACAGTAAATAAATAATCTGGAAACTATATGATCAATAATCAGGTCGTAATATATCATAACCCTAGGTGCAGTAAGTCCCGTGCCACCTTGAAGATTCTGCAAGATCATGGAATCCAACCAAAGATAGTTGAATATCTAAAAACTCCACTCAACGGTGAAGAAATAAATGAACTGCTAGTTATGCTTAATATTTCTCCACGAAATTTGCTTCGCAAAGGTGAGGATGTTTATAAACTATTAAATCTAAAAAATAAAAATATTAGTGACACAAACATAGTTTCAGCAATGGTAGAGAATCCGATACTGATCGAACGACCGATAGTGGTAATAGATGGCAAAGCAAAGATTGGTCGACCACCTGAACAGGTTCTTGATCTTTTTTAATTCATATAGTTCAGTCAGGCGCAGAACCGAGTGCTGGCTATGAAAATATGTATTGTTGGAGCAGGAGCAATTGGAGGGTTTCTTGGAATCCGCCTAGCAAACGCTGGACACCAGGTAACTTTATTAGCACGCGGCAAGCACCTTCAAGCAATTCGCACTAACGGTGCAAAATTAATTGAAAGTAACAGAGAAATAAAAGTAAATTTAATCGCTTCTGACGACCCAGAAGATTTTGGTCCTCAAGATTGTCTATTTATAACCGTAAAAACTCCATCCCTAAATGAAATTCTTCCTAAACTCACGCCCCTACTAGATGATAATACTACAGTAATATCTGCTATGAATGGCATACCATGGTGGTTCCTACAGAACCTCAAAGGACCTCTGAAAGGCCATCTACTTAATAGTATAGATCCAAAAAACACATTATTAAAAGCATTACCAATCGAACGTATTATTGGTTGCGTAGTTCATGCCGGATCATCAGTTGTCGAACCAGGCGTTATACACCATGCTTCAGGTGATTTATTCATTATTGGTGAACCTGACGGCAAAATAAAAGAAAGAACCTTAAAAATAAAAGAATCAATAAACCAATCAAACCTAAATTGTAAAATCACAGAAAATATACATACAGAAATATGGTCAAAATTAGTTGGAAACATGGGAATGGGACCAATTTCAGCACTTACAAAACTAACTCTTTTAGGGGTTGCAAATGATCCTGACGCAAGAAAAATATCTATTGCTATGATGGAAGAAGCTATATCTATAGGAAAAGAACTTAACCTAAATATCGGAATGACTGCAGATGCCAGAGTTGACATAGGAGCAGAGCTAGGAAACTTTAAACCTTCTATTTTGCAAGATTTAGAGAAAGGCCGGCCGATGGAAATCGATGCATTAATTGGTGTTGTAGCAGAGATAGGAAAATTAATTAATATACCCACTCCAAACATTGATATAGTTCTAGCTTTACAACGTGCTCAAGCACGAAATTTAGGCCTTTATTAGGTGATTAAAAAAGAACAACCGCGCCCTTCTCTTCTTTTACTTTTTGTGATGATGCTCGCAAGTCAGTTAGCTCTGACAATATTCTTGCCTGCTGTAGTCAACATGGCAGAAGACCTAGAGACATCACTGAATAATATTCAATTAATTATACCTGCTTATTTAGTAGCATTTGCTATTATGCAACTGGTGGCAGGTTCATTATCAGATACTTTTGGCCGACGACCAATTATACTATGTGGTTTAGGTCTTTTCACTTTAGCAAGTTTTTCGTGTGGCTTAGCAGATAATATTGGTCAGCTTTTAATAGGGCGGTTTTTTCAAGCTATGGGAGCATGCACTACTATAGTAGTTGGCCGTGCAATTGTTCGCGATGGTTCTGAAGGTAAAGCTGCTGCTCGAACCCTGTCTTATCTGGGCATGTCACTAGCTGTTGGACCTGCTATAGCTCCATTTTTTGGCGGTTTTTTAGTGTCATGGTTTGATTGGCGAGCTACATTCTTTTCAACTGCGATCCTAGGTCTTGCCACTCTTATTGCCGCCATACCTAGGTTTGTAGAAACTCTGCCAAAAGAAGATCGTCGTTCTCCTGATCTAGCTGGTATGGCACGTAAATATATTGAACTTCTTCATAACCGTCTATTCATTGGTTATAGCCTAACTATTGCATTTCTAACCGGTACATTTCAAACCTTTATAGTAGCTGCGCCAATAGTAATGATTGATCAGATGGACGTCTCACCAGAATTATTTGGTTTTTACGTAATGACTGTTCCAAGTTCATTCATACTAGCCAGTTTTGTATCTGCTCGTTTAAGTGGACGAGTTCATTTAGATAAGATGATTGCTGCAGGATGTATTATAGCTCTAACTGGCGGACTAATGCAGTTAGGGTATTCAGTATCTGGAACCAGTGGCCCAATATCAATTCTTATTGCAATATTAATTTCTAATTTTGGAACAGGTTTAGCTTTCGCAAACTGCTATGCTCAAGCTTTGAGTATGGTTCAGCCACATGTTGCTGGCGCTGCCTCTGCACTAACCGGTTTTATACATATGGGTTGGGCATTTATCATTTCTTTTTTACTAGCAAACATAGATAATATTACCACAATACATCTTGGAGTATCACAAACTGCAACTGTAGTAGGGTCAGCTATTGCTTTTGTGTTTCTTGTTAAGCTATTCCGTTTCCAACTAAAAAATGAACAAGTTAAATAAGATTTAATCAATTTTTCCAAAACAAATACAAATACCCCGTTAATTATACTTAAAAAATACTTATATAAATTATCGGTATAAATATTATTTTGCGTGTTACCAGACAGACCATCCAGCATCCACAAGGATAGTCTCACCGTGAACCATTTTTGAATCATCACTTGCAAGAAAAACTGCGGCTCCTGTCATATCGTCAGGGTCCATGAAATCGATACCAGTTGGAGTTAGTGTCTTCATTAACTCAACATATTCCTCATTTCCAGGGCCTCGCACATGCGCATTCAAAGGGGTTGCCACATTACCTGGAGCAATAGAATTTACATTAATTTTTTCTTTACCTAATTCTGCAGCGAGAGCTTTTGTCATATTAACAACCCCTCCCTTAGAAGCACAATAACCTGGGCAGTTTGGAAAGGCACCTGTTCCGGCAATTGAAGAAATACTAATCACCTTACCACCTCCATTTTCAAGAAAATGAGGAACCAAAGTTTTGACCATAAAGAAATAACCTCTGAGATTTAAATTAAGTTGTTCATCCCAAATCTCTTCAGTAGTTTCCATTACAGGTACTGTTCTAAAGACCCCAGCGTTATTAACTAAAATGTCAATGCGCCCAAATTCATCAATTACACTTTTCTGAAGTTGTTCTATTTCTGCTACCTTCGAAACGTCTGCTTTAAACAACTTAGCAGTGCCACCATCGCTCTCAATTGATTTCATTACTCTTGTTGCACTGTCATCATTACTTTTATAATTGATAGCTACTGAAGCGCCTTCCCTAGCAAACCGCTTCGCAATCGCTTCGCCAATACCAACTGATGCCCCACTAATTAAAGCTACCTTACCTTCTAATCTCATAATTTTCTCCCTTAATTGATAAATATCACTTTTATATAATTAACTACTGCGTAGAGCGGCAGTTTTATCTATATTGATATCACCAGTTTCGTTTATTACAACGCCATATACCTCGTACGCACGTTCTCGACTAATTATACCTTCTAATACATCATGGCGCACTCGCTCTGGCTCACGTGTCTGGGGATCTCCATACCCTCCACCACCCTGTGCAACAGATACCAAGGTCTCCCCATCCTCAACCCAAACGATTGAACATTGGTCAAGCATTACTAGCTGAGAATCTACTTTTCGTTTAAGTTGTTCGGACGGTTTTGAAGCACACCCCCCGCGCGCACCTTGTGGGACATTTATCTTTCCATCAGCTACAAAACCTGCCTCCATACGGCAATTAACCGGTCCAAATTCAACTTCAATAGCTGGAGCTCCTCTGTATCTTCCAGCTCCTTCACTATCAGGAATAAGCTTTCGAGTATGCACGTGTATTGGTGTGTACACTTCGTCGAGTTCAACACTATCTATAAAACACATACCCCCGTTCCCAACATGCAGCATAGTTAGCCAAGCATCTTGGGTGGGAGCCCCAGCGCCAGATGTGTGACCGAGAAAAAGTTGGTTTACATAGGGTTTATTACTGCGCGGATCTATACCCGAAACCACAGAAGTAGATGGAGGACAAAAGCAGCCCACTTCCCCCATACCAAATCCGTCACCTAGTTCTGCCATGGCGCGTTGTGTTGCAGAAACAATACGGTCGGCCAAGTTAGTCGTTGAAGCGGAACAACTAATGGGATGTTGTGGAACGCCAACAACCCCCCCTTTTTTTAAGTGAAGTTTAATACGAGCGAGAGACCCAGCATTTTTTGGCACCGTATGATCTATCGAATTAAAAACACCTATATACGCTGCAGTACGAGTACAAGCTTCCGAAACATTTAAACCACAATTCATTTGATCAGCATTATCAAGTAAATCTACCTCAATCATTGCAGACTCAGGGTCAACTGTTACAGTCGAAGTCACAGTAATACCTTCAGGTGGCGTACCAGGTATGGCATCATGCGTTGACTGTGCTGTTTTAGTTCCTTTCGGCACTTCACGAACAGCATCAATCATTCGTTTCTCAGAATATTCAAACCATTGCTTAGTAAAAGAATGTAATGTATCCCACCCCACTTCTTTTCCAAGAGCTAGCAATTCTCGTTCTCCAATAAGTGTTGAACCAAGCATCGCTAAAAAATCCCCATACCATTGCTCTGGAACACGTATTCGCATCTTACACATACGTATAATGTCATCTATAGTTTCATAATTTTTTAAAACTTGAACAGCAGGAAAGATTAGCGCGCCTTCCTCATATACATCTCTTGCGGTTCCATGGTAGGTCGTAGGAATTGAATTACCTATATCTGCCTGATGTGCTTTAGCTAATAAAGTAAAATGGTGTACCCCTTCGTCATCTATTACTGGCATAATTATTGTATGGTCAGCGGGATGAGAGCATCCATGATATGGAGAATTATGAAGAAATGCATCACCCTTCTTCAAATTCGGATGAAAATTAACCATAGAAGCTGCCATTATATCTGGTCCTGATAACACGTGAATTGGCAAGCTTTCGGCCACAGCGAGTAATTGATGATCAGAAGTTAATATACAACAAGAAAAATCTTTGGCTCGATTCAAAACACCAGAGCGTCCTGTACGCAATAATGTATTACCCATTTTCGAAGAAATTCCTTCGAAACGATTGGCTAAAATCGCAAGCTGAGCTCCATCTAACTGCTTTGTATTATCAGTATTAACCATCTCTAGATTCGTCCTTCACGGCTGAAGTAATAAACTACCATTACTGGTACGTTGGAAACTGGTTTTTTCATCAGCAACAATTGTTGTGAAAGGGGATTCAATAACTGCCGGTCCTTTATATTTTATATCAGAGGCCATATTTTCAAAATCATGGAGTTCAGCTTCAACTTCTCCAATACCAGCAAAATAAACCTTGCGGCCACCCGATACTGATCTTTTTGCATTACCTCTTAATCGACCTCCCTTATTCATACTTAACTTACATCTCGCTGTTGCAGTCCAACCAACAAATTCGATGATTGAACCTGGGTCACGTATTCCAAAGATTTGTTCGTGCATTTCATGAAATTCTTCTATTAGTGAAGGTAATTGATCAGTCTCAGAGAACTGTCCTTTACGAAGTGGAACCTCTATTTCCCATACTTGTGAAGCATAGCGAGCCTCAACGGTATATTCAATTTCGTTTTTAGATGATTCTGAGCCAGGACCTTCAATAAAAGTCTCACATTCTAAGCATAATTCTTTCAAAATAGAATTTACACCTTCAACATCAAATTCATCTGATGTAGTGAAGAAAGTAGCTCTATATTCATTGGTCAAATCTGACATCAAGGCTCCGGCCGCGCTTAATCCCGCCCCAGTTTCTGGAATTATTAAAGTTGGGCAGCCTAGTCTCCGGGCAATAAACACAGAATTCAGTCCGGCGGCACCGCCACCACCAATTAATACCGAGTTTCCGGGATCAATTCCTTGATTAACGGTAATATCAGTAATTGCCTGAACCATGTTCTCAGTCGCGACACTTACAATTGCCGCTGATGCCTCCATCACTGATATATTAAGTGGTTTAGCAACTCTATCACTAATTGCATGAAAAGCAGCCTCGGTGTCTAATTGCATAGATCCCCCAAGAAAATAATTAGCATCTAAATAACCTAATGTAAGGCAAGCATCTGTAAGAGTAGGTTCAGTACCTCCGGCTTTATAGCATACAGGCCCGGGCACCGCTCCTGCGCTTTGTGGACCAACATGGAGCAGTCCCCCTGAATCAACCCAAGCAATTGAGCCGCCTCCTGCACCAACACTTTTAATGTCTATTGATGGAAAACCTGTCATATGTCCACGGTATGGTTGACCAATCCATGTCTCTTTAGTTAATGGAATGCGGCCTTGTCGAACTAGACTAACATCATATGTTGTACCGCCTGTATCAGCTATTATTACATTAGGTGAATCAGATTCCTCGCTTGCATAATGACGACCAGCAATAGGAGCCATAGACGGACCTGAATTAATAGCGTGTATGGGTTTTTGCGCTAAATCGCTAGCATCGAGCATGCCACCTTGAGACGTAAGAACTAAGGTTCTACCACAAAACCCTTCTACCGCTAGGCGTTCTGTTAATCCACCCAAATATTTTCCCATAAGCGGTTTCAGCGATGCATCTATCGCTGTCGATGAAGCTCGTCGATATTCACGTAAAGCAGGGTTTAATTGATGCGACAGAGAAATAGGTATGTTAGGTAAATAATTTCTAAGCAACTCGCCAACTCTTAATTCATGAATTGGATTATAAATTGACCATAAAAAACATATGGCAACTGCTTCAACTTTCTGCGATTCAATTTCTTTGGCTATTTCTATAATTTTATCTTCATCAAGAGGGGTATGAATTTCTCCAGCGCTATCAATACGTTCGCTAACCTCAAATGTAAGGGCTCGAGAAATATACGGTTCTGGATACGGAGTAACGAAATTAAAAGGTTCAATACGTCCGCCCTCACGCAAGACTAAAATATCAGGATGGCCAGCAGTTGTCAGAAAAGCCGTTTTAGCAGTATTTTTAGTAATAATAGCATTGATGGCATGTGTAGTTCCGTGAATGAGAATATCGCCTTTAGCTAATAAACTAGACAATGTTAATGACATATCAGAAGCAGCTAATTCTAAAGCATCCAGAACACCACTAACTGGGTCTTCTGGTACAGTTGCTGCCTTGTACATGTACAATTCACCTAACTCATCCTCTACTATTAGGTCAGTAAATGTTCCGCCCGTATCGCACGCAAAACGCATTATCTTTGTACCTTTCTAAAATAACTTTCTCGAAACTTGTTGACCATTATCATTTAGAAAGCAATCTTATCTCTATTAGGAGATAAAAATGCCCCTTCACCAGCAAGCTCATGACCTTCTTAACACATTAAACTCCTCATCGACTCCACTCAACCAGATGAAACCTTCTGAAGCTCGATTCTCTTATGACAAATTCATAAAAGAAAGAAATTATCCTAATGACCCTGTAGGTAAGATTGAAGATCATACTATAGAAAGTGATCAAGGAAGTGTATCTATAAGAATTTTTTGGCCAATAAAAAAACCTCAAAAAAAATTACCTATATTTATTTTCTTTCACGGAGGTGGCTTCGTTATGGGAAGTGTCGAAAGCCGTGAACCCCAGTGCCGTAAAATTGCTAATGAAGTTGGGTGTATTGTCGTAGCACCTCGATATCGCCTAGCACCCGAGTATAAATTTCCTACAGCCCATGATGATGCCTGGAACACGGTAATTTGGGTATTAAATAACACCTCGCGTTTAGAAGGTGACTCAACAAGAATTTCTATAGGAGGAGATAGTGCAGGAGGAAACCTTGCAGCAGCGGTAACCCAGCAAGCAAGTAATAATAATATATATAATTTTGCGCTTCAAATACTAATATACCCTTGGACTGATTTTTATTTAGCGCTTAACCTTCCATCCTACAATCTTCTAGACCAACCATATTTTCTTACTAGAGAACAAATTTCGTGGTATCAAAAACAATATATTCCAGAATTTCAGCATAAAATTGACACTCGGCACAGCCCTGCTCTATCTAAAAACATATCAAACCCGCCGCGTACCTTAATAATAACTGCTGAATTTGATCCATTACGTGACGACGGTAAAAATTATGGTTATATTTTAAAAAATGCAGGCGGGGTGGTTAAATATAGATGTTACAATGGTATGATCCATGGGTTTTTCCACTACGGTGCTCTAATTGATTCAGCTACATTAGCACTATTACAGATTATTAATTCTCTTAAAGAAGTTTTTTCTAAATAAAAAAGAGTAATAATATTATGAATAACCAGCAAGCAGCAGAAGCAGCAATTATTATTGCCAATAATCGCTTAGAAAAAAAACGGCTACAACCTTTACCCGATATAAAGCGTCCACAGGACCTTAATGAAGCCTATAAAATACAAGAAAATCTAAATAATATTTTAATAAAGAAGGGTCTTGGCACGCCTATTGGCTATAAAATAGGATGTACAACTTCTGTAATGCAAGAATATATGAATATAAGCGAACCATCTTATGGCGAAATATTTTCTCCGACAGTTTATAATAGCCCTATAAATTTAAACCATGCTGATTATGTCGAACCTGGAATTGAAGCAGAGATTGCTGTTAAACTAGGTGAAGACCTTCCATTAACTAATACACCTTACAATATAAATAGCGTTATAGATGCTATAGAAAGTTGTATGACATCAATTGAATTGGTTGACGCACGCTATTTCGACTATCGCAAACTTGATACACCAACAATGGTTGCAGATAACTTTTTCAATGCAGCCTGCGTTCTTGGACATCCACATGATTTTTCTAAAGATACAGACCTAGCTAGTATCGAAGGTAACTTGAAAGTCAATGGAAATATCATTGGCAAAGGCTTAGGCTCATTAATTATGGGACATCCTTTACAAGCTTTGGCGTGGCTAGCAAATAAATTAGCGGAAAGAAATAGGAATTTGAAAGCAGGACAATTTATTACCCTTGGTTCAATAGTAACAACCTATTGGGCATTACCAGGCGACCTGATAGAAGTTGAAATGTCAGGTCTAGGAAGTATTAAAATAAAGTTTGAATAAAACATTTGGGTGGAGAATAAAATGAAAAGCTACCAATTAGTAGAGATAAACCAACCTCTAGAATTAGTTGAAACAGAAAACCCTGAACCTCAAGGCACAGAAGTATTAATACGCATAACCGCAAGCGGAGTATGTCATTCAGACTTATATTTTTGGCAAGGTGGCTATGACATGGGTGGTGGAAAAAAAATTAGTATAAAGGAACGAGGAATAAAACTTCCACTTACCATGGGACATGAACCGGTGGGAGAAGTAGTCGCAGTAGGACCAGATGCCGATGGGGTTCAAATCGGTGATAAGCGTTTAGTATTTCCTTGGATTGGCTGTGGAGAATGTCCTCGCTGTTTGGAAGGTAATGATAACGACTGTATTTCAATGAGAACACTTGGTGTACTCGCACCAGGGGGTTATGCAGATCATGTAATGGCTGCCCATCCCCGTTACCTCATTGATATTAATGGAATTCCTGAGCACTATGCTTGTACTTTAGCCTGTGCCGGAGTAACGTCTTATGGCGCCTTAAAAAAGGTTCACCCACTAGCAGCAGATGATAAAGTTGTGATCATAGGTGCAGGAGGCGTTGGATTAACTGGCATAGGTATTGCTCGCGCTTACTTACCAGACAACGAACTTATTGTGGTTGATATAGATGGCGAAAAATTGGCTGCAGCCCGTCAGGCCGGTGCCGACCATACAATTAATTCGTCCGAAGAAGATGCATTAGAAAGGCTTAAAGAAATCACAGGAAATGGTCCAGGAGCAATTGTTGACTTTGTAGGATCTACTGAAACTTCTAAGCTTGGGTATGAAGCAACACGAAAGGGCGGACGCTACATTTGTGTAGGCCTTTACGGTGGAGAAATCACCATCCCTACATTGACTTTACCTGTCCGCAATATGACAGTGAGGGGATCTTATGTAGGAAATTTAAGTGAGATGCATGAACTGCTGGACCTAGTACGCGGGGGCAAAGTTACACCCATTCCCGTTGAAAAAAGATCTATGTCTCGTGTAACTGAAACTCTACATGACCTTAACGAAGGACGCATATTAGGACGTGTAGTACTAGTACCTTAAACTTCTATGATTAAAGTGATAAAATAATTTGGTAGCTTAAATTATGAAGATACTTTAACTAGAATACCCCTCAACTGGTTATACTCTGTCTCAGGTAATTTCAGTTGGGTTACTATTAAAAAATTTCTAATATAAACTAATCCCAAGACCAGAAGTCCATGCCTTGTGATAATAAGTTTCTAGCAATAACCATTTTATGGACTTCAGAAGCGCCGTCTACTAATTTTGCCTGGGGGGCGTACCTGTACATCCATTCAAGAGGTAAATCTTTGGAATAACCTCGAGCGCCATTTAACTGAATTGCAGTTGCTATAGACTTATGTAAGAGCTCAGAAACAAATATTTTAGCCATTGAGACCTCTTTACGTGCCTGGTCTCCACTATCTAACTTAGCTGCAGCACGCATGGTCATCAATCTGCCAATTTCTATATCCATAGCCGCATCAGCCAGCATCCATTGTACACCCTCGTGCTCAGACAATAACATTCCAAAGTTTTTACGTGTTCCAACATACTCTAAACATTCTTCTATTGCCCTTTTAGCCATGCCTAGCCAACGCATGCAATGGGTAAGCCTTGCCGTTCCTAAACGGATCTGTACAGATTTCATGCCCTCACCGACACCCATTAATCGGTTAGCATCAGGTATTTCCAAGCCACTAAACTGAATTTCACAATGACCGCCATGCTCTTCAGGTCCCATAATAGGAATACGTCTAAGAATCTCCCAACCTGGGTCATCGCGATGAAACAAAAAAGTTGTTAAGTTATGGTGAGTATCATCAGAAGTCCTTGCAAGCAGTATAAAGTGCTCTGCTCCTTCCGCACCAGTAATAAACCACTTATGTCCGTCTATTACCCAAGTATCATTTCCTTTAGGTGATGCTGTTGTGAGCATTGAGGTTGGGTCGGAACCAGCACCCGGAGCTGGTTCCGTCATCATAATTGAAGATCTAACCCTACCGTCAATTATAGGCTGCAACCATCTATCTTTTTGCTCTTCTGTTGCGCAACGTTCTAATAAAATCATGTTGCCGTCGTCAGGCGCGGCACAATTCATACAAACAGGTCCAAATCTAGAGCGACCTGCCTCTTCATAAAATACCGCCATTCCTACTGTATTTAAACCTAAGCCTCCACGTTGGACAGGCATTTGGGGAGACCATAAGCCATTAGCTTTCGCTTTCTCTCTTAGTTTCTTTAATGGTTCCGGAGCAATATTTTCATGATCATCAAAACTGTTAGGATCAGCTTCAACTGGCATAATTTCATCACTGACAAACTTAGAAACACGTTGTCGTAAATTTTCTAATTCATTCGATAAAGTAAAATCCATCTTAATGTCTCAATATTGTATTGTTCTAATTATTATAGTGTCGAAAGGGATAAACCACCGTCGACTGTTATGATAGACCCTGTAATATATTTTGCTGCAGGCCCTGCCAGCATTAATAAGACTCCATCTAAGTCAGTTGTTTCACCAAATCGTCCTAATGGAATACGGGTAGAAATTCTTTGGCCTGCTGCGCTCTGCAAAAATTCGTTGTTCAACTCTGTTTCAATATATCCCGGAGCAATAGCATTCACACAAATACCTTTTTCTGCCAATTCCAGTGCAAAACTCTGAGTTAAACTAACTAATCCAGCTTTTGATACTGAGTACGCTAGAACTCGTTTAGCACTAGTTTTAACACCAATCACCGAAGCAATATTGATAATACGTCCGGAAATATTATATTCAATCATCTGGCTGCCCACTTCTCGTGCCATTAACCATGCACCCTTAAGGTTTGTATCAATAACCCTTTCCCATTCTTCTTCTTGCATTTCAATAGCCCGGCCTGATGATGGAATACCGGCATTATTGATTAGAATTGATATAGGTCCATGATTTTCATTTATATATTGGATAACTTTTTTCACAGATTCAGCATCAGTCACATCTAGCCCTATAGGGAATACACACTTCTCAGAAATATTTAATTTATTGGCTAATGACTCTAGACGTTCCATGCGACGAGCACCTATAAAAACTTTAGCGCCCGCTTGGCTAAGTGTTTTAGCAAAATGTTCGCCAAGGCCACTAGATGCTCCAGTAACTAACGCTAATTGACCATGGAGTTTAAATATATCATTCATATTACCCTATCCCTGATATAAATTATCATTATGGCATCACATAATAAATAATCACTTATAAAGATACTTTTTAAACCAATTTATAGTTTCTATAATAACAGTGTTAAAAACTTCTGGATTACGGGCCTCATATACATCAGCATGATTAATATCTGGTATAGATATTAATTTTTTAGGTTCACTAGCCTTAACATACAATGATTCTGCTTCTGAATAAGGAACCATAGTATCTTCTACTCCATGAATCATTAAAATTGGACGAGGAGATATTAATCCAATAAAATCCTCGGATCTGAATTCTACTGCTAAGTCAATATTTTCTAGAGGATAACCCTCGGAATTAGTTTCTTCTGGTTTATACATAGTTTTAAACGCTGCTCGTTCTGCTGGTCCGGGTGGCGCCATTTCTATATATGGAACGCGTAAAGATTCTCCTTCAATCACTCGTTTTACCCGATCGTCAATAAGTCTTAGCTCTAATTCCTTCCATTCTTCGGTTGTTCTCTTGCTTTTCATCCATCTCATACCATTGCCTGGTGCACCAACAGTTACTACACAACTAACATTTACATCTAATGCCGCTGCCTTTATTGTAGTTGCCCCTCCATGGCTCAAGCCCATAATTGCGACTGAATTTACATCTATCTGAGGATATTGGCGAAGAAACACTAGCGCAGATAATATATCTCGAACCTGTCCCTCAGGATCAGCAAGTAATCTTGTTCCCTCACTTTTGCCAAAACCACGGTGATAAAAATCAAATGTATGAAAACCGGCTTTATTTAACTCTCTTACAAAAGGCGGCATATAAGTTTCTTTTCGACCAGTATATCCATGAACGCAGACCACGCCAGGAGCTTTGTCTACTCCTATGGCAAAATTTAACTCGCCAGATAAACATAATCCATCACTATAGAAATTAACTTGTTGAGACATTATAAGCCCTTTATTATCAAAATATTATGACAGGTATATCTATCGCCGAAGGGCAAAAAATAATCGACACGAAAATGGCCCCTTGGGTCAAGGATTTAAATATACAGGTATTAGAAACCTCTGTTAATGGTGCAGTTCTTAAAATGCCTTATGGCGAACACTTAGCCAGAATCGGAGGTATTATCTCTGGTCAATCAATGTTAGCCTTTGCCGATTCAGCTATGGTAGTTGTAATTTCTTCATCCATTGGTGGCTTTCGTAATATGGCCACAGTAGATATGACAACCAGTTTTATGAATCCAGCAAGGAACATTGATATTATAGGTCGAGGTAAAATTGTCAAAGCGGGCAAACAGCTAGTATTTGGCGAATTTACCTTAGAAAATTCATCTAATACGAAACCAATAGCTAACATATGGACTACATGGATGCTTCTTTAAATAAGAGACCTTCTTAATTCGACCAAATATAGGCTAATATCTGGAACCAGAATTATCGCTATTAAGACAAAAAGCATAGTCAGAGCGAATGGTGCAGCCCCTATAAAAATATCCGCAAGGGAAATATCATCCCTATCTAATGTGCTCTTAATCACATATACCGCTAGACCCAGAGGAGGCGTTAACAAGCCTATCTCAGTTGCAATGATAGTAACTATACCGAACCATACTAGGTCTACATTGAAAGGGGCCAGAACCACCAAAAACAGTGGTACTGATATCAGCATTATCGATACTGAATCAATTATAGTACCTAGTACCAATACTATAACTACATAAAGAAATAGTAGCATACCAAAACTGGCATCCATTTCACCTATCCAGGTACCCAGCTGAGTAGGTAGACCCGTAATACCTAGCATTCGACTATACATGCTGGCCGAAACAATTAAGAACAACAATGTTGCAGTAATATGGCCAGTTTCTACCAATATTGCCCAGAGTCCTCTCCAACTTAAGCTTCTTCGCCATAAAGCGAAGAGCAAAGCTACAAAAGCTCCAGCAGCTCCAGCTTCAGTAGGTGTGTAGAGGCCTGCATATATTCCTCCCAGAACTACTACAATCAATGTAATAATAGGTACTGATTTAAATAATAGTTCTCTTTTAGATAACCTATTTTCGGTCTCAACTGATTGTGTAAATGTTTCAGGAGAAGCGACAGAATTAGGGAAAAAATAGGCCATAAAAGATATTAAAACGCAGAATGCAATTGTCAAAAGAAGACCAGGGCCCACTCCGGCTATAAAGAGATCACCAACCGATTCTTCAGCTATTAAGGCATAAACAATAAGTAAAATACTGGGTGGAATAAGCATACCCAAAACCGAGGAGCCAGCAACAACCCCAACAGCAAATCTTCCTTTGTAACCGTAACGTAACATCTCCGGGACAGAGATCTTAGTAAAAACAGTGGCAGAAGCTATAGAAACGCCAGTGATAGCAGCAAATATTGCATTAGCCACCACAGTGGCCATTCCTAATCCGCCTCGTATTCTCTTCATAAAATATTGAGCAATATCGTATGTATCGCGGCCCATCCCAGCAGTACTTACCAATAATCCCATTAATACAAAAAGTGGTATGACACCAAATAAAAAATTACCAACTGTTTTAGCTGAGGCAAGCCATAATAGGCTAACTGCTATATTAATATTTCCTTTAACAACCCATACACCCACAAATGATATTAGGGCTAAAACAATTGGCACATACATACCTATATAAATAAGAACTAACATTGCTACAATTGAGATGGCACCAATTTCTAAACCAGTCATTTGGTACTCTCCTCAGCCGCCTCAAGCTCAACATCTACAGCTTTCTCAGTTACTAAAGGCTGTTTGCCAAATAACGCTCTAATATTGTCTAAAGCCAACAAAGCAAATTGAATCGCCAAAAGAGTACAGCCAATTACAAGGATTAATCTCTGAGGCCATTCAGGAAAGGTAAATACCCCTACATTACCAACAAAAAAGTTTCCGTGGTAGGCCTGAAGCCATTTGGACCACCCCCCTTTTATAATGGCAATCATGAGCCCAACACCTGCTGCACTGAAGAAGAAGCCCATTATATTTCCAACAGCCGGATAACGTCTCAGTATCGCCGAATACAGAGCATCAGAACGCGTCATCCGTCCCACTTTAAGAGTATGAGTTAATTGTAAATATAGGATTATAACAATCGATATCTCTACTATTTCTGTAACACCACTAATTGGTGAATCAAAAACAAATCGGAGAACGATATCTGAGGTCACAAGAGCCATAAGCACAAATATCCAGCTAGACGCAGCTGCATTAGTAGTAACAACTATCCAGTCAAATATATAACGTAGAAAATTAAGTAAATTAATTATTACAGACAAAATCTAGTAGGAGCCGCCTTACGGCGGCTCCCCTCAACTATTAATTATAAGTAAAAAATGTTGGACTTATAAATCTACTTCACATCCCAGTCACGCATAACAGGTTGGTTTTTTGCACGCATCTCGTCCATCCAAGCTTTCAAGATAGCCGTACCAGGTAAACCATTTTTGTCTTGAGCAGCTGCCCAATTTTTGGCTAATGGAGGCAACATTGCTGCCCATGCTTTGATATCTGAATCACTCATTTTTGTATATTCAGTACCAAAATCCTTTTTACAACGTGCTAATCCCCCAGCAGCGCCCTTATTAACACGATCCACAGACTCTTTTTGCCATGCAGGAATTGCTGCTTTAAGAGCGTTCTTTACTTCTCCAGGCAATCCAGCCCAAACGTCTTTATTGACATTCAGTGAAAAGCCATTGACCGCACCTAAACTAGCATCAATTACAAAGGGGGCTGGCTCACATAACTTGAAAGCTCCAGCTGCTTGACGCCAAACGATCATGTTATCGTAAATCCCAGTGCTAAGGCTATTATAGGCATCAGCTAAATTTGTTTGAACACCTGCTGCTCCAGCTGCGATAACCCATGGTAAATTTGGACCAGCCGCTCCAACCTTTCGTCCCTTAATATCTGATAGCTTAGTAATTTTAGTTTTTGACCACAGCATATAATTATCTACAGCACCGCTTGGCCCTAAGTTGACTTGGTTAAATGTATCCCATGTTTTACCATATGCATCAAACATGGATTCCATCTTACCAGTTGTAGCAACTGCTAGTCCGAGGTCCATTGTAGTGAATGGCGTTTTAAAGGCTACATCGTAGAGAGGAACTTTATCGGCATGAAATGCGGTTACTACTACCCCCAGATCTCCAAGACCTGAGCCAATACCGTCCAGCTCACCGCGTGGCTTTACAATTGTACCACTTACACCTTTGTTCCAGTTAATTTTATAATTACCAGTTTTAGCTAGCTCAGTATTTACCGACGGCATATAAACATCTATGAAAGCACCAATCCAAGTTGCTGCCGGTGGATAACCAGAAATACCAGTAAGGTTAATAGATTTAGTTGCCGACGCTGGCATGGTAAAAGCAACTGTAGCTGCAGCTACCGCTAGCCCATTTATAATTAAACTCTTAAATTTCATAAATTCCTCCCAAAATTATATTAATTTATAATCACCTTAACTACTACTTTTGTAGAAGGCAATCCGATCAAGGCAACACTTTCGATTGTATTAACTTACAAATATAATCCTCTCCTAAGGAACCGGATTAAATTATTAAGTAAATAGTTTACTTATCCAGCAGATAATAATGCTTTTAGCCAATCAGCTTGTACACCTGCTACCTTACCTAAATGATCCGTGTTTGAGTATAAACTCATATGGTCCACGCCCTCGACCACGGCTAAATGTTTATTAGGAGACTGAATAGCATTAAAGGTATCAATTTCTAAGTCGGATGAGGTTATATTATCCCCTTTAGCAACGGCCATCATTATGGGTGTTTCATGTATACGAAGCGCGTAAGGCTTAACTTGATAGGCCAGTAATAATTCAACCGATTCAATCGTGTTGATGTGTTCGTGATTAGGGGCCTCATTCTGCTTTATGTCATTAAAAATAGTACATACATGAGGAAATGGCCATGAACTAAGTTCATTATCTGGATCTGTCGATGACATAGCCATAGTCTCTCCCGGTTGCCCAGCAAAACGTCGTTCTCTATCATCAAGAATTGTATTCATAAGGCCTGCAAATTTTCTTTCCCCATGACAGCGACGCATCGTAGGAAAACCATCAACAACAGGAATTGTCGAAATTGCAAACTTGACCCTAGGGTCAAGTGAAGCAGTTATTATAACATGACCTCCACTATAAGAAATTCCCCAAATTCCAATTTTATTTTCATCAATATTATCTAAAGTTCGTCCAAAGCTGACGGCATTACGATAATCTTCTATCTGTCCCCATGGATCAATATGCTGACGCGGTAACCCTTCACTCTCACCAAAGTTACGATAATCAAACAACAAACAAGCTACGCCTATATCATTAAAGGCCTGAGCGTAATAAGGCATAACAATCTCTTTAACATAGCACCAACCACCCGCTAAAATAATTAGGGGTAATGGCCCTGAAACGTCATCAGGCGTATATAAAATTCCTCGTATTTTATCTCCACAACTGTTAAACTCAACCTTACTTTCCATTGCCTTCTCCCATCTTTTTTGTAATTAAAATGCCTTGGATTTACTCTTAAAAAACTTATCAACTTTTTACAGAAAACATAAAACGTTGCCAAATAATATAGTAAATTAGAACTTTCTTATCAATTTAGAGTTTCAACATCTTCTTCAATTTTTATACGTATTTGCTCACGAAGTACATTTTTACGTATTTTACCAGCTGGAGTCCGAGGAAATTTTTCAACAATCACAAGATGCTCTGGATATTTTTGTTTCGCCATACCTGTTTTCTCCAAACCTAAAATCATCTCTTCAAAAGATAGAGTAGCATTTTGATTCAATATAACAAAAGCGCATCCGGTTTCTCCAAGTCGTTTGTGTGGCATTGCTACGACCGCAGCTTCATAAATTGCTGGATGCTCATGGAGTGCATCTTCTACCTCACGGGGACTAAGGTTTTCTCCACCACGAATAATTAGGTCCTTCAGTCTTCCGGTAATTATTAGGCATCCCTCTGTCGTCAGAACACCCAAATCACCAGTATGAAAAAACCCTTTTTCATCAAATACTTTATTGTGAGCTTCATCAGCATAACCTATACACATTTCTGGACCACGAGTTATAATCTCTCCCTCAACACCCTCGGAAACAGGTAAACCTAGTTCATCAACTATCTTTATTTCGTGCCCTACAATAAAACCCTCGGTTGTAGCTCCAAGATTTTCTTGTTCGCGACTATTAACCCCTAAAGTTACCGTAGGAGCTTCTGTTGATCCGTAGCAGCGCGCGCAAACACATTGCTCAAAGACTTCGTGAGCATTATATATAATTTCAGGAGGTACTGGTGCACCACCACAGGGGAAGTACCTTAAACTAGGTAAAGCTAGTTTATTATTTTCTGAAAATTCAGTTAGCTCTTGTAAAAACACAGTTGCTGCAATTGTGAAGGTTACTTTATGTTGATTAATTAATTCAGCTGCAAACTTAGCGTTCCAATTATCCATCAATACAACTGGTATTCCCAAAACAATAGGCAGCTGTATACCATACAAGTATCCAGTAATATGAGTTAGTGGAGAAGGCATTAATATTATATCATCGCAGCCTAGCCCCAAAAATTTACTAAATGCCTGATTTTCAGTATCTATAGTATTATGGCTATGCAGAACTCCCTTAGGTTTTCCAGTTGTACCAGAGGTATACATAATCAGTTTTACAGCATTAGGATCAACTTTAGTTCGTTCTAGGGACTCAGCTTTCCCGTCTAAAAGCAAATCTTCATACGATGAATACCCATCAGCACTTCCACGCACAATAATAATATCAGATAAATCAGGGTATTCAGAGATATTCTCTTCAATCATTCTCAGATAATTAAAATTACGAAACTCTGTTGGAATGAAAATAAGTTTAGTACCTGCATTTTTTAGGATATATGATACTTCGGCATCTCTATAGATCGGAATAATCGGATTACTAACCAATCCCAACATTGAAGCTGCTACATCAATTATTAGCGACTCATTCCAATTTGGTAGTTGAAAACTTATTACATCACCCGCTACTAGACCTTTATTCTGAAATGCAGCTGCCAGTCTTTTTGCCTTAAGTGAAAGTTCACTAGCAGTAATACAAACATCCTTATCAATAATTAAAAGCTGGTCTGGGTTTTTATTTATTTGATCATTAAGAAGATCAGCCAGTGTTTTATTTCTCCATATTCCACTTGCTGTATTTTTCTGAATGAGCGATTCACTAAGACGGGTATGCCAGCCACTTACATCTTCAAGCATAAATATTTTCTCAACTAGTTAAATATATATAAATGATCTTATTCGTTTATTTATTTACTTTATCCTAGCGGCCGGTAAATTTTGGCTTCTCTTTAGCCAAAAAAGCTTCAGTTGCAATTTTATGGTCCTCCGTCATTTGGGACATCGCTTCAAAATTAAAGGCCGCATCCAAAACTGAATTGGCAACCTGCTTCAAACCTATATTAATAGATGATTTTGTCCATTTTATTGCGTTTGTAGCCCCACCCGCTAGTCGCTCAGCCATACCATAAACAACATCATCAAGTTGATCGTCAGATACCGCGTAATTTATTAGGCCAATATCAGAGGCATGATCAGCAGATAACAAATCGCCCGTCATTAAATATTCCTTGGCCCTTGGGTAGCCAATCAATTGTGGCCAGATGACCGCCCCACCATCACCTGCTACCAGCCCAACAGAAACGTGAGGGTCACCAATTTTTGTCATTTTTGTTGCATAAATAATATCGCAGAATAATGCTAGTGTGCACCCTAAACCGATAGCATGGCCAGGTAGTCTGGCAATTACTGGCTGTTCTATATCAAGTAAACTATTTATAATTCTTTTGCCTTCCCAAACTGTTTTTGCAAATGCGTCTGGATCTCCATGCATACGATTTAACCAGTCAAGGTCCCCCCCAGCACAAAATACTGAGCCAGCACCTGTTAAAACGACAACATCAGTTTTATTATCTGCGGCCACATCATAGAAAATACGTGATAATTCTTCATGCAATATCTCATCGATAGCATTAAGGTGTTTCGGTCTATTCATAGTAAGTGTTAAGATGCGTCCGCTTCTCTCAGCGTTAATAGCTTTATATGTATTGTATTCCAAGAATTTCTCCAACGTCTCTAGAGTTTACTTTCAGTGAACACATTTACTGGAAGTAAAAAATAAGTAAAATTATTTATCATTATTTTTATTTGCCCTAAGCTTTAGTTTAAGGCCAACTACCTCATAAACATCGAGTCCTGTTAGTTCTGCTATTTCTTTAATTGGCATATTTGTCTCTTCTAGCAAAACCTTGGCGTGACTTTGCGGATGTCGTTGGGTTCCTTTTCGACGAGGAGCTTGAACATTACCTCGTTTGCGACCATAGTTATCTAATCCGCGCTCATAAGCCTCGGCTAAAGCTGCATCTCTTCTTGCTTTGTCATTTGAAACCCAATTATCCATCATATGTACATGTTGGCTTAAATCCTGTGCTCTTCTTTTATTATCATCTGTACCTTGATCTTTCTTTTTAGTTACAACTGTTGGTTCCGGTACTCCTCGAGCAGCCTCATCAAGGCTCATACCATGGCGCCCAGCCAATCTTTTAGCTGCATCTAATGCAGCCGTGCGCTCTCCATCAAACGTGCTTTCAGATGCAAGTTTCAATAAATTTTGAAATCGTGTTCTTTCAATTTCGTTAAACGGATGTGAATCTTGTTTTTTAGCCATAAAGGCAATCTTCTATCAGGCCTATAATTAAGAGTTATTTTACATAGAAACTCTACTATACTCGGTTTATTTATAACAAATCAGAAAAATATTTAAAATTTATACAATAATGATCTAACATTACTAAATAGTTTTACTTAAATACTACGTAATAATAAATATAAATCATTATATAACTATGGAGACATATTATGAATAGACTTGGGGGCAAAGTCGCCATAGTAAGTGGCGCAGGCGGCGGTATAGGGAGTGCTATCTGTCATCGTTTGGCGCTAGAAGGCGCCTCAATTATTTGTGTTGATATTAACGAAAATACTCTAAATGAAACAGTTCATAGTATTAACTCTAATAATGGTAAATCCATTGCCCTGGCCAGAGATGTATCAGAAGAGCAAACAGCAGAAATGGCTGTTCAGTTAGCTACTGAGAAACTTGGCGGTCTAGATATACTTGTAAATAACGCTGTCTATGATCTACCTCTCGCACCTTTGACAGAAATTTCTTTGGAGGATTGGCGTCGGACTATGGATGTTAATCTCAATAGTGCATTTCTCATGTCAAAACATTGTATACCAAAAATGGATGAGTATGGTGGAGGAAGTATTATTCATATAGCATCGCAACTAGGGAGAACCGCTCGGCCAGGAAGACCATGGTATTGTGCAGCCAAAGCAGGCTTAATTAATTTAGCCAAAGCCATGGCTCTCGATCACGCCGCACAGAACATTCGCGTTAATAGTCTTTCTCCAGGACCAGTAGAAACTAACCGTTATCTATCCAATTTTTCTTCGTCATCAGAAGCACAAAAAACTTCTAACACACTATTGGACCGTCTAGGTAAACCAGACGAAATAGCTGCAGGGGTAGCGTTTCTAGCTAGTGATGATGCCTCCTTTATGACAGGTAGCGACCTATTGATTGATGGTGGTTATACTGTGCCTTAAACCAACCCAAAATAATATAAATTAAATATTACACTAAGGTTTAATATTTAATTAGATATTCATACTTGGGCTTTCCAGGATAACAAATCTAAGATAACTTTCATACGCTTTGCCAAATATTTACGATATCGGAGCTCGCTTGCTCAACCTAATGCCTCCAGAAACAGGTCATGCAGCAGCGCTATGGGGACTTAAGCATGGTTTTGGACCAAAGACAGATAACTTTAATCCTCCTTGCCTTACTCAGGATATATGGGGGAAGTCCTTCAAAAACCCCGTAGCTATATCAGCTGGGTTTGATAAAAATGCTATAGCTATTAATGGAGTGCTTAAGTTAGGCGTAGGTTTTATAGAAGTTGGAGGAGTGACCCCTCTAGCCCAGGTTGGTAATGCAAAACCAAGGTTATTTAGACTTAAATCGGATAGAGCGGCAATTAATAGATTAGGTTTTAACAACCAAGGGGCCGATCAAGTAAGACAACGTATAGCTGATTATAAATCTTCTGAAAAAAATAATTTACCAATCGGTATAAATTTAGCGGCTAACTCAAAAAGCTTAAATCCTGAAAATGACTTCGAAGTCTTAGTAAATAAATTCGCTCCATTAGCAGATTTTTTAACAATAGATATTTCATGCCCAAACTCTGAGAACGGATTATTATTTTTATCGCCTGGACCATTAGAAAAATTATTAGATCTCCTAACGAATATTAAAAAATCTGAAAAATGCTTAAAACCTCCTGCACTATTGGTTAAAATATCACCAGATATTGATTACAAACATCTTGATGTTTTATTACATATAATACAGGCAGCAGGTATAGACGGTATAACGGTTTGTAATACAACTACTGAACGGCCGAGTGCCTTAACTAGTCCTAACCGCAACCAGCTTGGTGGTCTTTCTGGCAAACCTTTGTTTTCTCGTTCTACAGATATGCTTCGTCATGTATACAAAGTTACAGAAAGGTCAATACCGCTAATTGGGGTAAGTGGTATTTCCAACGGAGCAGATGCCTATACCAAAATTTGTGCCGGAGCCAGCCTAGTGCAACTATACACAGGATTGATTTATGAAGGACCAGGTTTAATTGCCCGAATAAAAAATGATCTAATAAAGTTAATGAATGAAGACGGATTTTCATCTCTGCACGATGCCATAGGTAGTGAATATTATAAGAACTAGGCTTATTGGTTAAAATTCAAAATAAGTCTAAGAAAAGTACAAAAAATATTATCTATGTGGTAATATATAAAATCACTAATATTAATTATATGTATTCTGTAATAGATAACTAAATCAATTAAATCAGCCGGCCAGTAAATAATATAGATACGTGGAGACACATAAGATGGTTGGAATCACCGGATTTGGTGCTTACATTCCCAAACTTAGACTTAAAAGAGAATCGATAGTTGATGCTAATAAATGGCTTAATCCAGGAATTGCTTCGCTAGCCAAAGGCGAAAGATCAATGTCTAACTGGGACGAAGATCCAATAACACTAGGAGTTGAAGCCGCAAGAGATTGTTTATCAATTAATGAACGTAGTTTAATAGAAAATATTTATTTTGCTTCTACAACCAACCCATTTGCCGACAGACAAAATGCAACAATAGTTGCTACTGCTCTTAGCTTGAATAGCAATATTATGGCCATGGACGTAACTGGGTCACAACGGTCTGGTACAACTGCACTTATTAGTGCTTTAACATCACTCGATAATAACTCTGATAATGAAAAACTATGCATTGCAGCTGATAAACGCCTAACAAGGCCAGGAAGCACACAAGAGTTAACATACGGAGATGGAGCAGCTGCATTAAGGGTTGGCAATGGTAATAATAATGAAATTATTGCTGATTTAATTGATTTTTATAGCTTTACAGATGATTTTGTTGATCATTATCGTCCGGCTAATCGTAAATTTGATTATTACTGGGAAGAGCGCTGGATACGCCAAGAAGGCCATATAAAGCTTATATCTAACGCAATTATTAATTTACTAGAAAAAACAAATGTTCCAGCTGAAGAAATTGATCACCTTATCATTCCGGTTATATCAAGAGGAACACCGCAAGTTATTGCTAAGAACTTAAGTATTAACCCTGAAACAATAACTGATAATATGCAAATTAACTGTGGTGACACCGGCGTAGCCCATCCGCTTATAATGCTTATATCCGTTCTTGAAAAAGCTAAGCCCGGCGAAAAAATATTAGTTTGTGGATTTGGTCAGGGAGTGGATACATTTTTACTTGAAACTTCTAAAGAAATTACTCGCTACCAAAAGAATAACGGCGTTGTCGGTACACTTCTTAGGCGCCGTACAGAAACAAATTACATTAAGTTTCTATCATTTAATGGGCTAATTGATATGGAACGCGGCATGAGAGCTGAACAGGACAAACAAACAGCACTAACAACACTTTATAGAAATCGAAGTTTTCTTCTTGGATTTAATGGCGGAAAATGCACAAAGTGCGGCACAGCACAAATACCAAAAACAAAAATTTGTGTAAATCCCAACTGTGGCAGCCATGACTCACAATTAGATGAGAGTTTTTCCGAAAAAAAAGCAACTATAATGTCATGGACATCTGACCAGTTAGCATACTCATTAGATCCGCCAGCGCACTATGGCATGGTGCAATTCGAAGGCGGAGGTCGGTTAATGACTGATTTCACAGATATCGAACATGATGAAATAAAAGTAGATATGCCAATAAGAATGGTTTTTAGAATAAAAGATCTGGACGAACAAAGAGGATTCGTGCGTTATTTTTGGAAAGCTTCACCTGCAAAATAATAAGCAGTTTATAAAAGATATGATGTATTTTATAAGTCATAAACCTAACGGAGTATACTAATGGCTAGTGGTATCAAAGATAAAGTAGCTATTCTAGGTATGGGATGTGCTAAATTTGGTGAACGGTATGATGCTGACGCTGAAGACCTAATGGTTGAAGCATTCGAAGAATGTATTGCTGACGCCGGTGTTGATGTTTCGGAAATACAAGCAGCGTGGGGTTCAACAACATTTGATGAAATGGGCGTTGGAAAATCTGCTATACCATATTCACAAGCGCTAAGACTACCTAATATTCCTGTTACTAGGGTTGAAAACTACTGCGCCAGCGGTTCAGAGGCATTCAGGGGAGCAGCTTATGCAGTCGCCTCTGGAGCATGCGATATAGCTTTAGCCATAGGAGTTGAAAAACTTAAAGATACAGGTTTTGGAGGGTTACCTAATATGAATCCTGGCCCTTTAAATAGTCAATGGTGGGCTAACATAACGGCTCCAGGAGGGTTCGCGCAGCTAGCTAGCGCTTATAGGGCTAAGAACAAAATTGATAAAAACGACTTTAAGAGAGCGATTGCACATGTATCAGTTAAGAGTCATGCAAATGGCCTATTAAATGAAAAAGCCCATCTGCGTCGAGCTATAACTGAAGAAGACGCATTAAATGCCCCAATTATTGCTGAACCGTTAGGCCTTTATGATTGCTGCGGAGTTTCAGACGGTGCAGCTTGTGCAATTCTAACCACGCCTGAGATAGCTAAGTCTATGAATAAAGGTCCAGTTATAACTATTAAAGCATTACAAATTGCAGCGTCCAATGGCACAGAAGCTTCATACAATCATTGGGATGGTAGTCATTTTCTAACAACAAGAGTAGCGAGCAAACGTGCTTATGATGAGGCGGGCATAAAAAACCCTAAAGAAAGTCTTAGTTTAATCGAAGTCCATGACTGTTTTTCTGTTACCGAACTAGTTACCATGGAAGATCTCCATATATCAGCAGAGGGCAAAGCACCAAATGATATAATGGATGGTTTTTATGACTCCGATGGCAACATTCCTTGTCAAATCGACGGAGGGTTAAAATGTTTTGGACATCCAATTGGAGCCTCGGGCATACGAATGCTCTATGAGATGTATTTACAACTTCTTGGGAGAGCAGCTGAACGCCAACGTAGTAAGGTTGATATTTGTTTAACACATAATCTCGGTGGGTTCCCACACGAGAATGTTGCAGCGGTTTGTATTGTTGGCCGTAATGACTAAATTTTTATTTTTACTTTTTAAATGAACGACTTGGCACCAATACTTTGGGAACCAAGTTCGGAAAAGATTGAAAATTGTAACCTTACGGCGTTTTCCAGACAAATTAAGCAAAATATTGGTCTAGATTTTGGCCTAGATTATCATGCACTTTGGAAATGGTCGGTTACCGAAAAAAGCGCCTTTTGGAGAGAATGCTGGAAGTTTCTTGGAATAATTTCCGAAGGTCCGCTTGAACCCACTCTGTTAAATGGCGAAGATTTTTTTAAAGCAAAATGGTTTCCAAAATTGAAGCTAAATTATGCTGAAACAATTCTTAAGTGGCCGGACAATCAAATTGCAATAGCTGCTGTAAATGAGTCCGGTGAACGTCAAGAACTATCTTTTAGTGATCTACGTGCTGAGGTTTCAAGATTACAGCAAGCTCTTTCTTCATGCGGAGTGGTTCCCGGCACAAGAGTTGCTGCTATTTTATTAAATACGCCAGAATCAATTACTGCAATGTTAGGAACAGCATCACTAGGTGGAGTTTGGACCTCTGTATCTCCCGATTTTGGTTCCGCTGGTATACTAGACCGGCTTTTACAAGCTGAACCAGAAGTTCTTTTCGCAGTTGACGGCTACACGTTTGCCGGAAAGCGCTATGATATTTTAGATAAACTTTCCCAAGTTTGTAATTCACTTCCCACATTAAAAAAAATAATTATTCTTCAGACAAAAAGTACTACTGTCACCAAAGTTATAAAAAAAAGTGTTTCATGGAGCAGCTTTCTTGAGCCTTATACTCCTAAACCCGTTAAATATAAACGCCTTCCTTTTGATCACCCTCTCTTCATACTCTACACCTCAGGTACAACTGGAGTGCCAAAGTGTATCATCCATAGTGCGGGAGGTAGTATGCTTAAAAGCATAGGGGAACACTCAATGCTATTTGACCTTAAAGAGAGTGATACAGCTTTCTTCCCCACAACTTTAGGCTGGATGATGTGGAATTTTCTAGTAAATTATCTCGGCACGGGAGCAAAAATTGTCTGTTATGATGGCTCTCCTTTTTATCCTAAAACAAATAGATTATGGGATCTCGCCTCTGAAGAAGGTGTTACTATACTTGGTCTTGGTTCTTCTTATATTGAGGCATGTAAAAAAAATGGATTTAAAATCGAAAACAAATCAAAATTAAAAAAAGTACGAACTATATTAGCAGGGGGTTCAGTTTTATCCCCTGAAGGTTTTGATTATATCTATGAAAAAATATCGAGTGACGTGCATCTAAGTTCTGCATCTGGTGGAACTGAAATTATGGGATGCCTACTTGGTAGCAACCCATGGGGACCTGTTCGTCGAGGTGAATTACAAGCACCGGCCCTGGGAATGGATATGGCTGTAATTAATACAAATGGAAATATTATTGATGGTGAGAAAGGAGAACTTATCTGCAAATCTCCCTTCCCATCAATGCCTTTAGGTCTTCTAAATGATGAAGATGGATCAAAATTTGAAGATACTTATTTCAGCCAAAATCCCGGCATGTGGACACAAGGAGATTTTGCTGAATCACGCTCATATAGTGGCGGTTATGTAGTATATGGTCGTTCTGATGCAACTTTAAATCCTGGTGGTGTAAGAATTGGCACTGCAGAAATTTACAGACAGGTTAATAAGGTTGAAGAAGTTTTAGAAAGTGTCGTAGTTGGTCAGCAATGGCAAAAAGATATAAGAATAATACTATTTGTACAATTGAAAGATAACTTGTCACTGACCAGTTTACTATCTGAAAAAATATCAGAGACTATTCGTAAAGGTGCCTCACCTAGGCATGTGCCACGCAAGATAATAGCTGTAGACGATATTCCTAAAACCCGAACAGGTAAGATAGCAGAAATTGCTATTCGCAACCTAGTTAATGGTTTTCCAATAAATAACCGGGAGGCACTTGCTAACCCCAATTCCCTTGATGTTTTTAACGGTATATCTGAATTGTTTAGATAAAAACATATATGTAGCAGATATTGATATTTAATATTAATATAAATTTTTTGAATAAAAAAAGGGCTGTCCACAGGACAGCCCTTTTAAACTTATAATGCTATAAAACTGCTATTTCCATTTGGACTTATCAGTATATTTAGCATTCTTTGGATCAGCCATCCATGCACGTGCTTCTGCCATTACTTCAGCTTTATCGAAATCATTAGCACAACCAATGAAATCATTGCTAATGAATGAATTGACATCATATTTCTTATCAATTGCTCCGATCATGAGCATGTCTTTCATTACGCCTTTCCAAGCAGCTTCATCAACATGACCAATTTTGCCAGACTTTCCTGTATCAGCGTTAATCTGGAGATCGTCAACTGCATCTAGATACTTGTAACCGAAGGCAGCATCTTCCCACTCATGTGGTACGCCATCTGGATGACGAGACATAGAAGCAACCATCTCTATGTCTTGTGTACCAACGTAAACAGCCTTTGAGTAAGCGCGGAAGAACCCACAAAGTGGTTTTTTTAGTTCACCCATTCTCTTCTCTAACATAGCATAAGTGTTTGCTGGCGCATTTTTAGCCGATTTAGGAGTGATATCCCGTATAGGAATTCCACGTGCCTCTAAAGCTGCTAAATCATTAATAGAGCCTGCGAATGCAGCTGCAGTACCCTTCAAAAATACGTTAGCTAGTGTAGGACCGGCGTCGCCAACGATTACAGTTTTAATACCCTTGGCATCAGAACCAGCATGAGCCATAGCAACAGCTAGAGATGCTGCATCACGATCACTCGCTAGTCCTACAGTCTTACCTTTTAATTCGGTAACTGACTGAATTGGGCTATCCTTAGCAACAAATACTCCTTCTGGAGCTCCAAGCATAACCGTATAAACAGTTCTTGTTCCTACACCTTCATTTTTTGCTTGAAAGGTCTGAGGACCATCCAACATGGCTAGGTCAGCATTACCATTAGTCAAGAAGGCAACGTAAGGAACAGAAGTATCACCATTAAGTAATTTAAGCTCAACTCCTTCTTCCTCATAATAGCCAAGAACACGAGCAAGATGCAGACCATAGAAGCCCATAGTTCCATTATTTGGCTGTATTAGCGTCAGTTTGGTACCAGCATTCGCAACACCCGAAGCTACCAGCATACCTACTAGAGACGCGGTTAAAAGTGCTTTTCGTAACATACTTTCTTCTCCCCTTGGTTAACGGACGCAACAATCGCCCAACGATACGGCACGGACATTTATATGCCGCTTACTAAAACAAATTACATAGGAATATTCCCATGATCTCGGCGCCACTTAGCGGCGCGTTTTCTTGAAACAGAGAGTAATCTTGAATCTCTTTTCCAAAATACAACTTTGTAGTCAAGTATCTCCATAATTGTAAATAGCATTAAACCCATTGCTGACATGGTTAATAAAGTTGCAAAGGAACCATCAATCTGAAGTTTGAACGCAAACCTCTGCATTAGAATGCCCACACCAGCAGTAGCAGAGACGAACTCCGCAACAATTGTGCCTAATAAGGCCCCAGTTAGTGCAAGCTTCAAACCAGCAACAATCATGGGAATAGCATTTGGGAATTGTAACTTCCAAAAATAATCCCTTTTGGATGCCCCCATAGACCGGAATAAATCACTTCCATCCTCATCAGTTCTTGTTAGCGCCGTTAATGTATTAACGAACGGAGGAAAGAAACATACAAGAGCCGCCAGGGCAATTTTTGAGCTCCAACCGAAGCCAAACCAGGCAATAATCATAGGTGTCACAGCAATTCCAGGTGTTACACTAAAAATTACTGCGTATGGGGCTATATAACGCCTAAAAACTGGGCTAAAAGCCGCAGAAACGGCAAGGCTAATACCTATTGTAATTCCAATAAAAAAGCCAATCGTAGCTTCAGCTAGAGTGGTGTAAAAATGATAGTAAATTATGCCACTGATAAAGAACAAATCAACTAATTGCGCCCATATCAAACTAGGCCATGGCAATATATATTTATTCAGTTGGCCATTCTGTCCAAGTATTTCCCAAAGGCCAATTATTAAAGCAAAGGTGACAATATGCTTCACAGAGGATCTTAAAGCTTTTACATACCTTTTATTGACAGTATTTTCTGGTTCCAGAGAAGTGGTGGTCATTATTGCCCCCCCGTCCCAGATACTTGTTTATTAATTATACCAGCGAATTCAGAAGCTCTGCGTTTACTTTTCCTTTGCATTAACTCCTCACTATGCCAGTAGATAATTCGATAATTCATTATTTCAATTGATCGAAAAAGAACAAAGGCAAATACGGTAATAGATAATAAGGTAGAGAAAGCATAGTCCATATTAAGAGTAATTACATATCGCCGCATCATGACACCGAGGCCAACATCAGCTTGTATAAACTCAGCAACTAATGCACCAGCAAATGCCCCAGCGGCAGCGAGTTTTAATCCCGCCGATATGAGCGGCATAGCGTTAGGAACCATTAGTTTAAAAAATATCTGTTTTTTTGAAGCTCGGCAGGAACGGAATAACTCTTCCGATTCTTCATCTATCTGCATGAGGCCGGTCATCGTATTAACAAATGGCCCGAAGAAACATACCAGTGCCGCAAGTGCAATAGCAGAGCCATACCCAAAGCCTAACCAACCCACAAATATAGGTCCGACAGCAATTCGAGGCATTGCCTCAACTAAAATAATGTAGGGCTTTAAATAATCACGAAAACCTGTATGTAATGCAGCTCCAATAGCCAAACCCATACCAATTGCTGTACCAATTATAAAGCCACCCATCGCTTTTGCAAATGTAGCAGCCAAATGTTCCCAAACGGTGGCCTTAAGAAAGAAAATTTGTAACATTCCTTCGGCTATTCTAGTAGGGCGAGGGAACATCAAAGGATCAGCAAGACCCATACGATTAGCTAACTCCCATACACTCATTAAAACAAGAAAAATAGCAAAATGCTTGGGAACAAAGCGCCAAGTATTTTCCCTATCTGGCACGTAGGTAACTTCAGAAGTCTCTGCGGTCATACATAACTTCCTAGAATATTCCGAACTTCAGATTCTATCTTATTAAATTCTGGTGTTAGCTGTAGTTCTAATGATCGCGGTCTTTCGAAGGGGACTTCTACTATTCTCGCTAGCTTACCAGGTCTTGGTGTCATTACCATAACCTCATCTGCAAGAAATATTGCTTCAGCTATATTATGGGTGACAAATAAACTTGTTGTAGCGGTCCCATCTACGATGTTCATTAATTCTATGTTAAGGCGTTCGCGGGTGAATTCATCAAGAGCGCCAAATGGCTCATCTAATAGAAGAATATCAGCTCCAGTTTGCAATAAACGAGCTAATGCAACACGCTGTTGCATGCCACCTGATAATTGGCGAGGAAAATGAAACTCAAAGTCTTTTAGGCCAACGAGATGCAGCGCCTGAATTGCCCTACTACGATCCTCATCAGTAATTTTACCTGTAAGCTCAGATGGGAGTAGGACATTTTCTACCGCCGTACGCCATTCCAAAAGAACTGGTTTCTGGAACATCATCCCAATATCAGTCCGTGGCTCAGTAACTTCATTTTCTCTTACTTTGACTGAACCTGATGTTTTCTCAATTAGTCCCGCTACTAGTCTCAATAGCGTAGACTTTCCACAACCACTAGGTCCAACCAAAGATATGAAGTCGCCCTCATTAATTTTAAATGATGCCCCCTGAAGAGCAATCACCTCCTCACTAAAAGCTTTAGTTAGTGCGTTTGCTTCTATTACAACATCACTATTTGTAGCACTCGGTTTAGAGACCGCTTCACCGGCTTCTTGCAAACTATCAGACATAAATTATCCACTAAGACTTTAATACACTTGCAAAACACATCTCAGACAACCCGAGATAATCCTTACAACGATATGTAAAAATCAATACAAGTGCGAGCCTACTCCCTATATTTTTGCTTAAGCTATCACTCCTTTACCCTTAGCTTCAATAAAAATATCGATATTTTTTAGATAAGTATTATATTTTCATGACAACATAGGATATTTGAATAACCGCATAAACATTTAAAGCATTGATATTAAGTGTTTTTATAACATATTTAAAGATACATATTATACAACACGAAGATAGTGTATAGAGTATAAATTGTTAGAATCTTTCCAATATTTACAGGCCTCCCAGCCAGCCAAAGCCGCTAATGACTGAAAACCTTCGATTGTATATTTATGAGAATTTTCTGTATGTATAGATTCTCCTTCTATAAATTCAAACTCTAGGTTTTCAAAATAAACAGTTTGGTTGCATTTACTAACCAGATGCATCTCAATACGTCCCTTTTCGTGGTTCCACAGAGCGTCGTGAGTAAATTCATTCGGGTCCATATCTACCCCTAGTGCTCTATTTATATGACGTAAGATATTAAGGTTAAACTCCGCCGTAACTCCGGCAGCGTCATTATAAGCAGCTCGAAGGATTTTAACATCTTTTTTAAGGTCTACTCCAATTAGCAAGCCATTTCCAGAGCCCAGGTCATTGGCAACAGTACGCAAAAACTTAACAGCATCTTGATACGTAAAATTACCAATAGTCGAACCTGGGAAAAAACCCGCTCGGCTATTTTCATTAGGTATAAAAGGCAGTTTAATGGGTCGGGTATAATCAGCACAAATAGGAACTACTGGTAAATCAGGATAAGATACCGCCAGCTCTTTAGCTGACTGAATTAAATATTCACGAGATATATCAATAGGAACATAAGCTGTAGGGGATTGAAGCGCATTAAGGAGAATGCGAACTTTTGTACTTGAACCACTCCCAAACTCAATTAAGCTAGATCCTTCTCCAATTAATTCAGCAAATTCATCAGCATAAATTCTTAATAAATCTGTTTCAGTCCTAGATAAATAGTATTCCGGAAGTTCAGTGATTTTATCAAAAAGTTGTGAGCCTCGTACATCATAAAAATATTTGCTTGATAATTTTTTCTGTGGCGAAGATAGACCTTCGATTACTGAAGCTTTGAAATCTGATACGGCATGTTCAAACTCATAATAATCATGCAGGGGTCCAAGATCTAATTCTTTAATATTACTCATATATTATCCGCCAAACGTAATCCTGAAAACTGCCATCGCATATGTGGGTAGAAAAAATTTCGATAAGTCGAACGGACATGACCGACTGGAGTTACACAAGATCCACCCCTCAATACCATTTGGCTAGACATAAACTTTCCATTATATTCACCAGCTGCCCCAGATACTGGTTTGTAGCCCGGATAGGGGCTGTACGAACTTTGAGTCCACTCCCAAACATCTCCAAATAGTTGCTCAGGAAAACTAGAAAGCACTCCATCAGCAGGTTCTGCTTGCAATAAACCTTTCGATTGAAAATTTCCCTTAATTTCCATTCCACTAGCTGCTATTTCCCACTCTGATTCAGTTGGTAAACGTTTCCCAGACCAACGTGCATATGCATCTGCTTCGTAAAAACTGACATGACAGACAGGGGATTCATCGTTGACCATCTGAAGCCCAGACAATGTCATGGCCATCCAAACTCCATCAATCTGTTTCCAGTACAAAGGAGTTTTCCAATTTTCATTTTGTACAATGGACCATCCATCTGACAGCCATAATTCCGCTCGTTCGTAACCCCCATCAGACATAAATGCTTTCCATTCAGAATTAGTTACCAACCTTGAAGCAATTTGGTAAGGTTCCAGATATTCTTTATGTGGAGGGCCTTCATTATCGAAGGAAAACTTCTCACCTTTATGTCCAATTTCATATATTCCTCCGTCAAATTCAAACCAATCTAGTCTGGGTGCCTTTTTTTCTGAAAGAGTAATATGATCTAGATAACTCGGAAAAATTGGATTATGGGAAAAAGCGTTAAGTATATCCATAAGGATTAATTCCTGATGCTGCTGCTCATGATGCAGACCCAGTAATATCAATGGACCCACTATTTCCCAAGTTCTTTCATCAGCGTTAGCTATAAAATTCTCAACAGCAGAATCTACATGTTTACGATAACTAATAACTTCATCGCCAGATGGTCGCGTCAATAAACCTCTCTCTGGTCTTGGATGTCGTTCGCCTATAGTTTCATAATAAGAATTATATAGATAAATAAAGCATTCGTTAGGAGTGCTATATCCTTTGTAATAAGGGGTAAGTATCAAGGTTTCAAAAAACCAAGTCACGTGGGCAAGATGCCACTTAGTCGGACTTGCATCAGCCATTGATTGTACTACTTGGTCTTCTAGTGATAAAGGAGCCACCAATCGTTCAGTCTCGCCACGCACCCAGCGAAAATGAGTTAATATTGATTCACGGTCTTGTGAATTTATATCTATAATGTGGGACTCGAAAACATTAGGAACCAAAAGTTCTGACCTCTATGGCATTTTAAAAAGTAAATTTCGTCTTATCAGATTAACCAGAGCTCTTTAAACCCTACATAGCGCATTGTTAAGTAAGTATCGGTTAAAAATCATGATTAATTTCTATAGATATGAGGTTTATATTCAATGGATAATTAATTTAAACAATCCAACAGTCACCCCGTCAACATAAAGTGAATACATTTCTTTCTGCACTTACGGTTGACGCAAAGCTTTTGTTGGTTATTTTTATAATATGTCCAAAACTATTGAGTCAATTACTGGTTATCATGCTCACGTTTATTATGATTCTGATAATAAAAAAGTAGCTGATCGACTTAGAAGACGCATGAAAACCCGATTTAATGTAAACCTAGGTCGATGGCATGAAAATCCAGTAGGACCGCATCCAAAAGGGATGTACCAAGTTGAATTTAAAGCTGACATATTTTCTAGTTTAGTTACTTGGATGTCATTTAATCGAGATGGTTTATCAATCTTAGTTCATCCTTTAACAGGAGATGATATTGCTGATCATACAAGTTTTGCTATATGGCTTGGAGAAAGTTTAAAGCTTCGTCTGAATAAAATCTCCTGACATTATGTATATAAATTATATTTATGGGACATATTTAAACTATAGTTATGGTTCCTTTTTTAATTCTATGGTGATAATTATTTAAGATAAGAAATGATGTTTACCTCAAAAATCTCAAGGGATAATAAATATGAAACTTTTACGTTACGGGCCTGCCGGCAAGGAAAAGCCGGGTTTACTAGATAGTAATGGAAAAATTCGAGATCTATCTAAGTTAATTAATGATTTTGATGGAGATGCTCTAGCCCCAGCGAGTTTAAATAAAATATCTAAACTAAAAGAAAATCAATTACCACTTGTTAAAGGTAGACCACGCTTGGGACCACCTGTTGTACCTCGAAGAACGTTTGCCATTGCACTTAATTATGCCCTACATGCCAAAGAAGCAGGAGTAAAAGTTCCATCAGAACCATTTGTATTTACCAAAACTTGTCCGTTAACAGGTCATAAAGATGCAATTGTTTTACCTAAGGGGTCAAAAAAAACAGACTGGGAAATCGAACTGTGCTTGGTAATTGGGCGTAAAACTCGTCATGTAAGTAAACGAGATGCTCTTAAATATGTTGCTGGATATGCAACAGGAAATGAAGTATCCGAAAGAGCTTTCTTGCTGGAACATGGCGGATTACAATGGATAATGGGAAAAAGCCCAGATACTTTTGCTCCATTAGGACCATGGTTGGTTACCTCAGATGAAGTTAAAAACCCTCAAAAACTAAGGCTTTGGCTTGAAGTTAACGGTAAACGCTACCAAGACAGTAACACCTCAGACATGATATTTAATTGTGCGGCAATCATAAGCAATATGAGTAAAATGATTACCCTATATCCTGGCGATGTAATTTATACTGGAACACCTTCAGGTGTTGGATTAGGAATGAAACCTCAGGTATTTCTTAAAGCAGGTGATATAGTAACGTGCGGTGTAGAAGGGCTGGGAGAACACAAAAGCAAAGTAGTAAAGTATAAAGCATAACTCCGCCAACTATAGTAGAGCTGTATAGAGCAGCTCTATTATTCCTGAAGCTTTAAATCATGATTTTTTAATATGATTGAATATCCTTTTACTAAAATTCCTAAAAATGGCGAAGTTCAGCTAGTAGCACCAGGCATATATTGGATACGTATGCCGCTGCCATTCCGGCTTAACCATGTAAATCTTTGGCTGCTAGAAGACGGCGATAGCTGGACTTTGATTGACACAGGAATGGCAATGGAAGAAGCGCGTAAAGCTTGGACTCTGATTAGTAATAGTCATCTCCAAAAAAGGCTCATAAAGAGAATAATTGTAACTCACTTTCATTCAGATCATGCTGGTCTAGCGGGATGGTTAACAGAAAAATTTAATTCACAATTATGGATGAGCAAAACTGAGTGGGAACGAACACGTTTATTAACTGGGGGACCGGATGAAGCATGGACAGAAAATGTATTTTCCTTTTTTCGTAGTGCCGGCTGTTCAGAAGAAATGATAAATACAACCCACTCACTGTGGTCTGGATATAATAGCCGTATGAGCCCAACACCAGATTTGCATACAACTATGTATGACGGAATGCTCTTTAATATAGGAGGAAAATCCTGGGAAGTAATGATTGGGCGTGGACACGCTCCTGAGCACGTCTCAATCTATTGTTCTGATCTAAATGTTCTGATAGCTGGCGATCAAGTTTTACCTAAGATATCACCTAATGTATCACTTTTCCCTGGTGACGGTGGGGAAAACCCCTTAGGTGATTTTTTAAAAACAACTTCTTCATTTCGTAGTAAATTACCCGATACTACTCTCGTTCTTCCTTCGCATAATGAACCATTTTATGGAATTCACTATCGTCTTGATAAGCTGTTAGAACATCATGATGAAAGACTAGAACAGATGGCGCTTCTGTGTACCGAATCATCCACAGCAAACACTATAGCTAGTAAATCTTTCTCGAGCGATCTTGACAGCCTCCAATCCAGCCTAGCTGTCACTGAAACCTTGGCTCATCTTAACTATTTAATTTCTCTTAGACGTATTAAGCGAGAAAAAAGTAAAGATGGTGTCTGGTTTTATTCAATATTATAAATATATAAATATGATAGCTCTTTCAGAATTTTTATTTTATACCCAATGTAAATATCATTTTTTAATACAAAAGATTAGACCTAGAATCTGTCTTAATGAACAAATACTAAGAGGAAAAAATGAGCAAAATATTAGTTGCCATCGCCGATACAGTGTTTCCTAACTGGGAACCTGCAGAAAAAGTTCTTGCAGATTTAAATGTCAGTCTAGAAAGGTCTGAAAACCCAAGTGAAGAAGCAATTTTATCAGTTGCCCGAGATGCAGAAGCATTATTTGTAACGTATGCCCAAATTACAGCTGAAGTCATTAATGGATTGGAAAAATGTAAAGTAATAGGGCGTTTTGGTGTGGGAACTGATAATATAGATATTGAAGCCGCTACTGAGGCTGGTATTGTAGTTACATACGCTCCCCTATATTGCCTCGACGAGGTATCTGACCATGCTATGACAACTTTACTAGCTCTGGCACGTAAAATTCCATTCTCTAACCAAATGGTTCATAATGGACGCTGGGAAATGCCTGCTGTTGTACCTATTAGACGTCTGAAAGGCCGCACCCTTGGTTTAGTAGGGTTAGGGAATATTGCGCAAGCAGTAGTGGGAAAAGCGCAAGCATTCGGTATTAAAACTATTGCTGCAGATCCATATGCACCAGATGATCTTTTTACTAAAATGAACACCCAAAAAGTAGAATTAGAAGAACTATACGAAAAGTCCGACTATATATCAGTGCACGCACCGTTAACTCCAGAGACACAAAACATGTTTAGTACTGAAGCATTTAGAAAAATGAAAAATGATGCCTTGCTAATAAATACCTCCAGAGGACCACTAGTGGATATCGATGCATTAGTTGAAGCTCTAGAAAAAGGAGAAATAGGAGGGGCTGCGCTTGACGTTTTACCTCAAGAACCTCCGTCATCAGACAGCCCTTTATTTGGTAGAGAAGATCTAATACTCACTCCGCATACAGGCTTTTATTCTGAAGATGCTTTACTCGATCTGCAAACAACTGTTGCAAAAGATGTTGCTGCTGTACTAAACGGAGCGAAGCCTAAGTTTCCCGTGAACCCGGATGTTTTCACAAAATAAATAGCGACTGCAGCATATGAATATAATTTTATAGTAGAGGAGTTATAAAGAATGAAGGCAATGCTACTGGGAGCTCCAAACAAAGTAGGACTGGAGGAAGTTGAAAACCCTACTGCAGATGATGGCAATAGTGTTGTTCGTATTACTCATTCGGGAGTTTGTGGAACTGACTTAAAGATATTTAGTGGGGGAATCCCAGCCAATTACCCTCTCATTATGGGTCATGAGATGATAGGTGAAGTTACTCAAGCAGGAGATTCGGCGAGTCCTAAGGTTGGATCAAGAGTCATTGTAGATCCGGTTCTATATTGTGGAGAATGTTTTCATTGTAACATAGGTCAAACTCAACTTTGCCCTAATGGAGGATTAATAGGTCGCGACCAGGACGGCGGATTTGCAGAGTATGTAGCCGTTCCCCCAAAAAACGTTTTTGCTATGCCCGATAAAATTACTAACCAGGAAGCACCATTAATACAAGTTTTAACCACCGTAATGCATGCACAGCAAATGGCTAGCGTTTCAATTAATGACACAGTAGTAGTTCTAGGTCTCGGTGTCGGTGGACTGCTGCATGTACAACTCGCAAAAGCAAGAGGTGCAAAAACTATAATCGGTATTACTCGTAGCAAGTGGAAACGCGAGGTGGCTGAAAGTATAGGCGCAGATATTACACTAGAGCCCAACGATCTAACAAAACAACTTGTGCTAGAAGCTACTAATGGCATCGGAGCTGACTTGGTTATTGAATCAGCCGGTAAACTATCCGTGTTGGCCCAAGCAATGGATCTGGTTAGACTAGGAGGTCGTGTCCTTGGTTATGGTATCCATACCAATACGGAAGGTGCTCTACCATTTTATGATATGTATTTTAAGGAAATACAGTTTATCAATGCAAGGGCCGCAACAGACAAAGATTTTTCTGCATGTTTGGAAATGTTTGAAAGTGGAAAAATAAACTTAAACCCACTAATCAGTGATATACTTCCTCTTGATCAACTTGGAAAAGCAATGGAAATGGTTGGTACTGACGCACCACAAAGAATGAAAATAATTATGGAACATTACTAAAAGTTACCGTAACTTTTATGAAATATCTTGTTTTAGTGAATCCTTTTTAATAATAATTTCGCCGTTTAGCCCCTTCTCTAGTCGTGTTACTGCACCCCAGTTTTTGTCATCTTTATCCGGGAAATCAGTTCGGTAATGTGCTCCACGACTTTCTTCACGTGCTAGTGATGCAGTGGCCAATAGTCGTCCCAAAAGCGCTAAATTTGATACAGATAAAGCACTTTCTAGTTCTTGACCCCTTAGTTTCTGTGATTTCTTTGCTTCTTCCGAAAGTCGCATACGAGGGATTTCTTCAGTTTCTATCTTCGAATACTCGGCTAATGCAGATTTACAACCATCAGAGCTTCTAATTGATCCAAGTTGATCATGAGCTAGCATTCGACAACGCAATCTAACATCCGCCTGCAGTGGCCCCTCATCACGGCTTATTAAATCGACTAGCATATCATTCGCCTCATCTGGAACCTCAACTCTGACTGGTATAGAACTTTCACTCTTAGCCAAACCGGCAGCAGCTTTACCAGCTCTACGACCAAAGACAAGGGCAGACGATAATGCCGATCCGCCTATCCTATTACCACCGTGAATTCCTCCTCCAGTTTCTCCAGCTGCCCATAAACCACTCATTGGTGTCCTACCATCTATGTCAATTTCAAGTCCCCCGAGCCACGTGTGGCTTCCTGGAGCAACCTCCAAAGGCGTTTTACTAATATCAATACCCCTATGAAGACACGTTTTATAAACATGAGGGATCTGCTTTTGAATAATTTCCATTGGAACTTCTGTTGCATCCATAAAAATACCGCCAGTTAGTCCTGCTCGTCCAGCGTGTATCTCTTTGGCCATAGCTAGAATAACTTCGCTTCTTGTGCTCTTTTCAGCTGTGTCCGGAAAATAACGTTTTAGAAACAACTCTCCGTCCCTATTACGAAAAACGGCACCTGCATTAATAAAACCTGTTGGATGAGGGGCAAACCCAAATAACTCCTCGGGTGAACAACACATAGCCTGAAAGTCTATCATCTCACTTCCTAATAACGCTACGCCGGCACGATAACCCATTACATAACCATCACCCGTGACTTGTGGAGGGTTATCATTTACATAAAAAAGACCGCTTCCACCTCCAGTAGCCAAAATAATTTCTTTAGCGGAATAGGCAACTAAGGTACCCTTATTATAGTTTACACCCCAAGCACCGATAACGCGGTTTTCTTCAACAATTAAATCAACAATAGAAGTATTAGAGTGTTGTTCTATACGTTGGTCGGGTCGTATTTTCTTTGCTAGAGTTTTGGTAACCATATTACCAGTTGTATCATAATGATGAACAGCCCGAGGTTTGCTGTGATTAGGAAACATTTTTAAATCTAAATCTCCATCCTCATTAGTTACAAAGTCAGCCCCCCATTCTCGTAAATCATTAACTATTTCGACTATATCTTCACACCAGATTCCCGCCAGCTCGGGGTCAATCAGCTCACCACCATCACCCTCGAGAAGATCAGCTAAGTGTTGAGCAGGGCTATCATCTTTTCCCATAGCAGCAGCAAACCCGCCTCTTGCAACTGATGTAGTGCCGCTCGGAGGTCTACTTTTACCAACTAAAGTAACTCTGACGCCAGCTTCCGCGCATTCGAAGCACGCCATACCTCCCGCTGCACCTCCTCCAATAACAAGTACATCAGTTTCATAATTTTCTACTGAGATATCAATTGCCACTGTTAACCTCTCCTATTCCTATACTTTCTTAATCTACTTTAGAATCAATTGTGTAAAATACTTGAGGCACGCACTGCCAAATTTAGGATCATTTATATGAAGGTCCAACTCAGCTACTTCACCCCTTATAAGGTTTTTCTTTAGGGTTTCGTAAAAGACCCTGTCATCACCGGGTCTATCCCATGAACCTAAAATATTCCCCCCAAGATCATGGGTGTTTCTTTTTGTATGCTCACTAAAACCTCGCAATGGAATAACGACCACAAAATTTTCTTCCGCTTGATTTAAACGTTCGGCCATCAATTTTCCAAGTTTTTCATATTCAAAAGCATTAGTGCGCATTAAAATATTTTGAGCATTATATTGGAAAAACTCGCGATTAGAGTATTTTTCAGGAACCATATTTACCCAAAAATTCGAATGATCAATTGCACCTGGAACAATTACCTGTGGCAGACCTGCAGCACTAGCAGCAGTTAAGCGATTCTCGCCAGCACTGTATACACCATCAACTATATAATCCGTAAGTTCATGGGTAGTAATATCCACTACCCCAGCTAACTCGCCTTTTTGTGCCAGCGATTCAAGTGCTTTACCACCTGGGCCTGATGCATGAAAATGTATTACCTCATATCCCTCACTAACTAATCCATCAGTAACAACATCTACACAACCAGATGTTCCCCCAAATGAGGAAACCCCAATAAGTAAAGGTTCGTCTTGTTTTTTTTCAGTGTCGTTAGCCATCGCGCAGGTCATTGCAGCCAGAGCAGTTGCAGCGTTCTGGAGTACGCCTCGGGTAATTCTATTCAAAGTAAAATCGCCAATGGAAGGAAACATAACTATATCACTTTCAGCTATGTACCATTGAACCGCAGCAGTTGCAGCAACTGCACTTACCATAACTTTAGGCACTAGTGGAGGCAATGAACGCATCAGAGAACAAGCCATAGAAGTACCATTAGCACCACCTAGACCTATTACGCCTCCTATGTTTCCTAGTAAATATTTTTCTTTTAGGGTTTTTATTCCTGCTGATACCATAACCTCAGTGGCCTGGTTTCTATCCATTTTGGCTAATTCTTCCCATGAGTTTCCGCTAATTATAGCTAAATCACCACCGGTAATATCAGCTCCAGTTATATTATGGGGGCGTAAAGATAAATCCATCAACAATGGCTTCACACCGAGCTGAATTAATGCATTACAGACAAAAAGTGCTTCTTCACTTTTACTATCCATAGTTACTAGTACAGCTACACTGACTTCAGCCACTATTACTCTCCTCAATTAGAGTATTTAGAAATAATTACCAATATCATTCAATATAAGATCTTTAATCCATTAAAAAATGGCTAATTTGGTAATAATGCTAAATTCTTCAAGGTTGATTATCTATGAAATATTAGAAGGCATCCACCGAACTTCGCCGGAAACTCCATCAACAGCGACCATTACTCCATCAGAAATCTTTTGAGTAGCATCCGGTATCCCTAATACCATAGGTATGCCGCGTTCTCGTCCCAATGAAGCTAGATGAGAGGTACTTCCACCAAGTTCAGCTATGACCCCTGATACTCTTGGCAATACGCTTACTAAAGCTGGCCCAGCCACCTTCGTGATCAAAACATCTCCAGGATTAATTCGAGAAATTTCACACTCACAACTAACTATACAAGCCCTGCCAGATGCCCACCCAATACCCCCGGGATGACCACGGAGAGAGGGTTTACCATTCCATATATCGTCAGGAATGTGCACTTCCCTTACATGCAGTGGTCGAGCCTGTAACATCTTAATACCGGAAACATCGGCAGCCCATTCCACCTCAACTGCTTGTCCAATTATTTTTTCAGCTTTTTTCATATAAGCAGCAATTTCATTTACCTGGCTCATAGTCAGGCACTGTCTTTGTGATAAATTTTCTTCATTGCTTGGCTTATCTTTATTTTTCTTATTATTTTCGGATATGCCTCCATGATGTGTATGGCAATGAATACTATGCTCAAATTCCTGTCCATTTATTACTTCAACTATTTCACCTTCTGATGATAGATCATATCTATCAGGTACTACCTCTCCTTGTGCGAGAGATTCACCAAAACCCCATGCAGCACTTATTGACATACCTCCATTTGAAGTCTGGCTAAGCCCTCCACCAGATACTTCTGCCTCAACGAGCGGTTGTACCAGTACAGCCATAGCAGTATCTGTTGCCTTAATGTTTTTATCATCCATATAACGCATAGCGCGAGGAGACCAAAGAGCTCCCCAGCAAGCTCGCAATGCAGTAAGAAAATCTTCTTCAGTATCAATACCCAAAAAAGTCTGAAACTGGCCAGCAAAAGAAGAACCTTCAGTATCCTCCATAAGTGATGAAGACCTTACAGCTATACGACCACCAAAACTATCCACAAGCGCTTGATATGCAGTTACCAATTCTTCTCTAATTTGTTGCTGAATTGGTTCAGAAAACAGACCAATACGAACATCAGCAACATATCCACGAGATTCCAAAAATGGTAAGCTCATAGCTTTTTCAGCGGACTCTGCGAGACCCAGTGATTCTAGTTGATAATTATAAGCGTCAGCTCCTAAACAAAAACCGCCCGGAGTTGGCAAACCACCATGAGCAAGTATGGCCTGATTTGCGGTTTTGGGACCGAAGCGCAGAGCGTCAGCAGCTTCGGCATCCAAAAGGTTTACAACAAACTTATTCATTGTTTTAAATACACCTAAATAAATAACAAGACGGCCGGGCAAAAAATTACCCGGCCGCTTTTATTTTTCATTAAATTCAGTACGCCTTCAACTAGTGAGCCATAGGATCAACAACCGTAATTTGATTAACCGGGAAGTTGGTTATAATCTCAGTTTCATCTTCATGTACGATCAGCATTTCCTCAATACGGACCCCAAACTTAAAAGGGATACCGTGCTGCGTTTCTAAAGCAAAAACCATTCCTGGCTTAATCTCTATAGGATGGTCAAGAGACCAAATGCGGGATATAACTGGCGGATCATACTGAGCTAAACCAAGCCCATGACCCCACAAATTAGCCGCTGCTTGATCTTCCTCTTCATAGCCCCAAATCTCTTTAGCAGATGGCCATTTCAAAGCTATCTCTCTAGTGGTTGTACCTGCTTTAACCGCTTCAATAGAGTCGTATAACCAGCCCAATGCCTCTGAATATACATCTTTCATCTCTTGGGTCGGCTCTCGTCCAACGCAATAAGTTCTATAATAG